>Ga0114998_10000304_pt1 | contig 35200 bp, 33 predicted proteins | sample ArcticOcean_MG_C_5_FD_87044 | JGI IMG/M metagenome (GOLD analysis project Ga0114998, IMG submission 87044) | Marine microbial communities from western Arctic Ocean - ArcticOcean_MG_CB4_138 | ecosystem: Environmental > Aquatic > Marine > Oceanic | place: Arctic Ocean: Canada Basin | collected... | reverse complement strand
TATGTCAAGAAATTAGTATTTTCTTTTTCATGACTTGGAGCGATTGGAATCGGAATTCTAGTAGCTGGGATGAATATGTGATAATGGTTGATACATTTATGCTTCTAGCGTTGGAAACTAGAATGGTTCCTCCTCCACTAGCCAAATCACTAAGACCTGAATTATCCCCATGAAAAAGCATATTGTTGTTTTAATTCTAACGCGAAAGATTTTGCAAGATTTGGTAAACTTTATAAAGACAATGGGGTTTGGGAAGGAAAAAACTTACTAGATTCTACTTTTGTGAAAAAGTCCATAAAAGCTAGATTTGATTCAAGTCCTGAATATGGATATGGATTTTGGATTGGAACATTTAATGATAAAAAATATTTTGCCATGAGAGGACACTTGGGTCAATACGTAATTGTATTTCCTAATGAGAATATAATTATTGTCCGTCTTGGAAAACAGGAAGAAAAATCGGAAGAAAGAGTGTACATTGAAGAAGCTTTTAAAATGATTAATGCATAAAATTGAACTCAACTGAAATTCTTTCCGTTAAAAATCTCAATGTATCGATCTCCAATTCCCCTATTTTAAAAAATATTTCATTTACACTTAAAAAAAATGAAATATTAGGGCTTGTTGGAGAGTCTGGAAGTGGAAAATCAATAACAGCTTTTTCAATCATTAATTTTTTTAACACTAGTGAAGTTTTTTTAGAAGGAGATATTTTTTTTAATAATAAAAAAATTAATTCATTATCAAATAAAAGTTTAGAAAAAATTAGAGGATCTCAAATTTCCATGATTTTTCAAGAACCTATGAGCTCATTAAATCCAAGCATGAAATGTGGGAAACAAATATTAGAGATTCTTTTAAAACATAAAATTACTGAAACCTCAAATGGGAGAGAACATATTTTGGAATTATTTAAAAAAGTTCAATTAAAAAAGGTTCAAACAATTTTCAATAAATACCCTCATGAACTTAGTGGAGGACAACAACAAAGGGTCATGATTGCTATGGCAATTGCTTGTGAACCAAAAATTTTAATAGCTGATGAACCAACAACATCCTTAGATGGTATTGTTAAAGATGAAATATTAGGTCTTCTTAAACAAATACAAAGTGAGACTAAAATGAGTATACTTTTTATTTCTCATGATCTTGATTTAGTTTCAAAATTTGCAGACAGAACTATTGTTTTAAAAAAAGGGTCAATTATTGAGTCTGGAAATAGTAAAAGTATTTTTAATGATCCTCAAAAAAATTACACACAAATGCTTTTAGCTTCAAGAACACCAAAAAAAGAAAGACCTGTAAGACTCCCAACAATAGAAAATAAGCTTAAAAAATACAGATTAATCTCTAAGAAAGAAAGAAAAGAAGTGCATGAAAAAATATATAATTTAGAGCCAATATTAAAAGTTAAAAATTTAAGTTTTTCTTATAAAAAAACCTTGATTTTAAAAGATATTTCATTTAATATATTTAAAGGTGAAACTTTGGGTTTAGTTGGAGAGTCCGGCTCTGGTAAATCAACTATTGCTAAATCTATATTAAACCTTAATAATTACCAACATGGCGAAATTTTATTTAATAATATTGATATAAAAAAATATAATACTAAAAACTTTAGACGAAGTGTCCAATTAGTATTTCAAGATCCCTTTTCTTCTCTTAATTCAGAAATTACTGTTGGTGATTCTATAATGGAGCCAATGATTGCTCACAATATATACAATAACAGAAAAGAAAGAATTACGAGAGTTTATCAACTTATGAATGACGTTGGTTTACAAAAAAGTGATTTTTTTAAGTATCCAAATCAATTTTCTGGAGGACAAAGGCAAAGAATAGTTATAGCAAGAGCCTTGTCTTTAAATCCTATTATTCTTATTTGTGATGAATCCGTTTCAGCGTTAGACGTTTCTGTTCAAGCTCAAGTATTAAACCTGCTTAATACCCTTAAAAAGAAGTTTTCTTTTACATTCTTATTTATTTCACACGATCTGTCAGTAATTAAATACATGACTGACAGAGTTATTGTTCTAAACAAAGGAGTTATAGAAGAATTTGATGAAACTGATACGGTATTCCATAACCCAATAAGTAATTATACAAAACAACTATTTAGGGCTAGCGGATACTAAAAGCCAATATCATAAAAGTAAGTATATTTAAACTTTCTATTATTCAGATGGATATAAAGCTCTTATTTTCGGGATTCTTTAAACTGTATTTCTATTGGAAAATTCTGGTCATAATAAGCACATCAGCTGTTGTGATAAACTCTTTTTATTCTATAATAACAAAAAAAATATTCAATTTTTTTGACTTAAGACTTACATTATTTACTCTTATTTTTAATTACATATTATTTATAATCGGCATTGTTGTTATTATAGCAAATTTTGTTTTATTGTTTTGGGACTCAGATCTAACATTAATTGTTCCACAGAATAATATTCTTTTTGGATTCACACAACATTTACTAAATTTATTTTCATTGCTTGTTATGACAATTGGGTGGTCTTTACATAAAAAGTCTACATTGGATTTTAAACGATTTTTGAGGATTTTTATTTTTTATTTAATGGGGCTTATAATTTTAATTGGAAAATTCTTATGGCTGAAATAAACCAAAATATCCTTCTTGAAAAGGGTATTAAAAAACTAAACTATTTATGAAAGTTTACATTCTTATTATGAACTTAAAACATAAAACCCTATGCAAGTCACAAATTTTTGTTAATCTTTGATTATGAAAAAGTTATATGGTGTTTTAGGCGGAGGGAGCTGGGGAACGGCTCTTGTAAAAATATTATTAGAAAAAAACGAGTCTATAAATTGGTATGTAAGAAATGAAGAAAATCTTGAGCATATTAAAAAATTTAAAAGAAACCCTAATTACTTAAGATCACTAGTTTTAGATACTGAAAAAATAAAACTTAGTGATTCCATAGAAAAAGTAGTCAAAAATTCTGATATAATAATTTTAGCTATTCCTTCCCCTTTTTTAGATTCTGAGTTAAAGAAAATAAAATCTTCCCTAAGTTCAAAAACTATTTTTTCTGCTTTGAAAGGAGTTGTGCCTGAGTCACACTTAATAGTTAGTGAGCATCTAAATAAAGTTTATAATCTTCCTCTTTCTAAAATTGGAATAATTACTGGACCATGTCATGCCGAGGAAGTTGCGCTTGAAAAATTATCTTATTTAACTGTCGCTTGTAAAAATCAAGCTATTGGAGAATCAATGAGAGAATCACTTGATACTAAATTTATAAAAGCAAAATTATCTAAAGATAGTGTTGGAGTAGAGTATGCTGCAATGCTAAAAAATGTTTATGCTTTAATTGCTGGTATTTCAAACGGCTTAGGTTACGGTGATAATTTCCAAAGTGTTTTAATTAGTAATTCAGTAAGAGAAATGAAAGAGTTTATAAAAACTATCTATAAGTTTAAAAGAGATATAAATGACACAGAATATCTTGGCGATTTACTAGTTACTTCATATTCTACTTTTAGCAGAAATAGAACTTTGGGGAACATGCTAGGGAAGGGTTATTCTTTAAAAGCTGCAATTTCAGAGATGTCTATGATTTCTGAGGGGTATTATGCAACAAAAAATGCTTATGAAATTGGTATTGAAAACAAAATAGAATTTGATATTATTAATACTGCTTATGATATTCTATATAGAAATTTAAGCCCTAAAAAATGCATGAAAATTCTTGCTGAAAAATTAAATTGACTTTTTAAATTGACTCAAAAATCTTGAATCATTTTCATATAAAATTCTAATATCTTCAATTTGATACAATAACATAGTTATCCTCTCAATTCCCATTCCAAAGGCAAATCCTGAAAACTCTTTTGAATCAATTTTACAATTTTCTAAAACGTTGGGATCTACCATTCCACAACCCATTATTTCTAGCCAGCCTGTTCCTTTAGTTATTCTATGGTCGGTCTCTGAGTTCAATCCCCAGTATATATCAACCTCAGCACTTGGTTCAGTGAATGGAAAATAAGAAGGCCTTAATCTTATCTTAGATTTCCCAAAAAGTTCTTTGGTAAAATAAATTAATGTTTGCTTTAGATCAGCAAAAGAAACTTTTTTATCAATATATAACCCTTCTATTTGATGAAAAAAACAATGAGATCTTGCGGAAATATCTTCATTTCTATAAACTCTCCCAGGTGATATAGTTCTTATCGGAGGATTGTTATTCTCCATATGTCTTATTTGAACGGATGATGTGTGGGTTCTTAATAATAAATCTGGATCTTTATTAATAAAGAAAGTATCCTGCATATCTCTTGCAGGATGATATTCAGGTAAATTTAAAGCAGTAAAATTATGCCAATCGTCTTCAATCTCTGGTCCTTCAGAAATATTGAAGCCAATCTTATAAAAAATATCAATTATTTTATCTCTAATAATTGAAATTGGATGTCGCACTCCCAATTCCAATGCAGAAACTGGCCTTGTCAAATCCTCTGCTTTATTTTTGAGTTTATTTTCAGGATTAGTTTTAGGCTTAAATTCTTCTAATTTTTGTAATGTGATTTTTTTTAAATCATTTATTGCTTTACCATATTCCTTTTTTTCATTCTCTTTAATTTTCTTGAATTGTGAGAAAAAATAAGTAACATGTCCCTTCTTACCTAAAAATTCAATTCTAAATTTTTCTAATTCCTTTAAATCTTTGGGTTTAAATTGAGAAGCCTCCTTTATTTTATTATCAATCTCGGATATCATTTTTAAAAATATTAATCAAAAATAAGGTTTTAACTATTGTATTAATTGTTTTTCTATAAAATAATTTATTATGGCTTCTTTCATTAAAAGAGTTTGTTCGCCAGATTTTAAATTGGGGAGCTTTGTTAAAGTTTTGTAGTGAGGCCAACCTTCTTGGTCCGTGTAATTAAATTGATAATATCCCAAGGGCTCTAACAATTTACAAATAGCGATATGCATTAAATCTATTTTTTGATCTTTCTTAAATTTAGATTGTATTTGTCCCAATTCTTGTAAGCCTATTAAATAAATTACTCCTTCCAAATCTAAGTCTTGACCATCATTAAATTTATTGCTCAAAAGCATTAATATTTCATTCCACTTATTTTTTAATTGTTTTTGATTCTCCATTGTTCTATTAACTTACCAAAAAACAATATACTTATATTTGTAAAAAAAAATTGAATTACTTAGATGTTTTTATTGCCTGTTTAATGGTGTTTGGTTTTGTAAGAGGCTACGCAAAGGGGTTGGTATTGGAACTGTCTTCTATTATTGCATTAGTTTTGGGAGTATATGGGTCTATAATGTTTTCTGATTTAACTTTTGTGTTTTTTTCTAATAACTTCCCTGAATTAATTGAAAATATTGATGAAAATTATTTAAAAATAGGTTCTTTTGCTTTTACATTTTTATTGATAATTATATTTATTTCTATAATTGGCCGAGTACTTACCAAAGTGCTTAAAATGGTTTTTTTAGGATTTATAAACAAACTATTTGGGGGCTTTTTCGGAGTGTTTAAATTTACATTAATCCTCTCATTGTGTATTGTATTCCTAGAGAATTTAAACTCTTCTTTATCGCTTTATGATAAGTCTTTTTCAAATTCATCTTTTTTCTATAATCCTGTAAAAGAATTAGGGTTTAAACTAGTTGAACTTTTCAATACAAATAAAAGCTCAGTTAATTTTTTTAATTGATTGAGATTCAATCCACCCTGAATTTCCATTTGAAATTTGAACTAAACTCCATTCGTTTAATTCTTCTTTTACTATAACTTTTGTTCCCTCATGTAAATTGAAAAGGACTTCGCTTCTAAAGTTAGGCTCTGTTCTAAAGTCAATTTTATTTTCAAAAATTATGGCATTCACAATATTTTTTTCGATTTCAAAACGATTTATACCATTAAAAATAAAAACCATTGATAAAATAAAAAATACTGATGATAAAGAAAAATAATTTTTCTTTATCATAGTATTATTATTGAAATAATAGAAAAGAAAAGCTCCTAAAAAAAGATATAATAAAGCAATGCCAATAAACAACCAGTGATTGATGGTTAAAGCATTAGAAATTAAATTTAAAAACTCAGATACTTGATTTTTGGGTAGTATTTCAACCTTATCAATTAACATGTTTTGGGAATAGGACAAGTTATTTAAAACGTCCTTATCATTTGGATTTAATTTTAAAGCTTTCTCGTAATAATATATACTGTTTGCAATGTCATTAACTTTATAATAAGAATTCCCTAAATTAAAATAAAGAGCCGCGGAGTGTTCTCCCTCTTGAATTATTAATTTAAATTGATTTATCGCTTCTAAATATTTACCCTCATTGTAAAGCTCTAGCCCATTAGAAAAATATTCTTCATTACTGAATTGAGTAAATCCGACACTTGAGATTACCAAATAAAATAAAATAATTATGTTTTTCATGTTTTATATTTGCTTGTCAATTTCAGAAATTACCTTCACTGCATTTTTATAATCATTATTGACAGCAACGTCAGAAGCAGGTGTAAACCTAGCAAACTCACAGTTCTCAATTAAGTTTATAAATAATTCTATTGTTTCTTTTTTAATATTTTTTTCAGTTAACAGTCTCGTGATTTTATCTTTATTAAATTCTGAAGTTTCAATCAAAAATTTCGATTTTAAAAAATTATGTAATGCTTTTTCTAATGCTATATAAAAAACATCTTTCTTCTCTAAGCTAATTTTTGATTCTAATAAATATTTTTTTGCTAAGTTGTTGGCTCTTCTCGATTTATAATCTTTTATTTCAGATAATGAATGTTTTTTAGATTTAAAAAATAGTAATACTAGAATAATTAATGAAACAGGAAATAAAAGTAATAGATAAAAGGTCATTGAATAGATGAAATTTGATTTCTTTAACAAAGTAAGTCCTGCTTTCGTTTTTATAAACTTAAACTCATTTTTAGAATTAGAAATTTCATTTGTAATGCTATTAGAAGATTTTAAATCTATGTTGTTTTGAGAATATGAGGAAGGTCCTTCTAAAACATTAATTAATATTTCTTTTGAAAAAATAGTTTCATAAGATTTTGATTTAGGATTAAAGTACACAAATTCTACTGAAGCAATCGGATATTTGCCTTTAAACTGTGGAACTAATGTATAGGTGTTTGCGATATTACCACTCATCCCCGCAATGTTTGTTTTAACATTTTCTTTATATTCAGGATCGTATTTTTCAAGTGAACTTGGCACCTCTAAATTAGGTAATGAAAATAATTTCAAGTTTCCTTTTCCAGTTACTTTTAACGTAGCTTGTAGAGATTCGGAAGCGTTTAGTTCCGTTTTAGTACTGGTTAATTCTACTTCGAATTCACCTACAGCTCCACTAAAATTCTCAGGAGCATTTTCGGGTAAATCAGAAACACTAATTTCTCTTTTTCCTGCAGTTACAGTTTTTGATAACTGAGTATAAATTCTATTCCCAAAAAAATCTCTTTTATTTGTCGGCACATCAACGGAAACGTCTAAACTTAATGGTAAAATATTTAATTTACCTGATTTTTGAGGATATAAAACAATTTTTTTCCAAATAACATAATTATAGCTTTCACCTTTGAAACTTCCTCTTTCAATCTGAAGTCTGGGTATTTTTATATTATTAGACCAAAAATTATTAAACTCAGGACTTTCAATTTCTCCAACATTAGTTACATTTATTTGAGGACTAAAATATAATTTATAAACAACTGAAAATCCTTGATTTAAATAAGGCTTGATGTTCGAGATTTCTGCAACCAAATGTAGGTTTTCATTTGCCACGTAAGAGGCGTCATTTGGATCTTTATTTATAGTTACTGATTCTGAAACAGTTATTTTGACTGGTATTGTTTTATAAATTTTACTATCAATTTCTATTTTAGCTTGCCCAATAGAATAAGATCCTTTTTTTATCGGGGTAATAAAGTAGGAGTATGTTTTAGAGAATGTTCTTTTCCCGTTAATCCACATATTACTTACCGATTGATTAGGCCCCCCAACAACTCTAAATCCATCAAAACTAGGAGCTTCAAAATTATCCCCATCTTTATTCATTTTAAAATCTACTCTTACGTTTTCATTTACTCCCAGTTTTTTTTTACTAACCTCCGTTATAAAACTAACTCCTTGATCTTGTGAATAAACACTTGAGTAGTAAGTAAAAAATATCAGTAAAATAATCTTAATTTTCATTGCGTAAGTTTACCAATCCTTTTTGTTTTTTACAGGCTTGCCTTTAATTTTATTTTTATTAACCTTTTCTTGAACCTTTTTTTCTTCATTATTCATTGCTTTTAAAAGGTTTTTTAATTGTTCAGGAGAAATTTGATTTGGCTTTGGTTTATTTTCTTTCTTTTCGTCTTTCTTCTTGTCACCATTCTTATCTTCCTTTTTTTCGTCTTTCTTCTTGTCATCCTTATTCTTATCCTTGTTCTTATCGTCTTTCTTCTTGTCGTCCTTATTCTTGTTCTTATCGTCTTTCTTCTTGTCGTCCTTATTCTTATCCTTGTTCTTATCGTCTTTCTTCTTGTTTTTTTGTTCATTTTTTAATAACTCCTTTGCTAATGCATAATTATACCTTGTCTCATCATCTGAAGGTTCATTAAGTAACGCTTTTTTAAAAGCATTTACAGCATTTTGATAATCTTTATTTTTCATAAAAGCATCTCCTAGATTATGAAATGACTTATGTAAATCTTCTTTGCTTTTAGCTTTGACAATTGAGGATTTATATTCATTAATTGCCTCCTTATTAAATCCGCTTTTATAAAATGAATTAGCCATGTTATAAGAGGCTATATTATTTAAAGAATCTTTAGAAATAGCTTTTCTATAAAAAGATTCTGCTTGAATTAGGTTTTTATCAATAAACTCTACATTCCCATCTAGAGTTAAGTTATTAGATGTTTTATCTATAACATTATTTTGGGCAAATACATTTATTGCCGAAAACAAAATAATAAGAGTTTTATAATTCTTTTTCATTAAATAAATTTAATTTTTCTATCCAATATGTTTTCTTCTCGTACATAAAGAATTCTAAACATAAAAAAAATAATCCTAAACCTAAAAACCATTGAAACTGGTCTTTATATGCAACAAATTCTTTTGATTCGAATTCTTGTTTGTCCATTTCTTTTAGTTTTTTGATTATTTCATCAACTACTTCTTGTGTTTTTTCACCTCTTATATAGATTCCATTACTTGAGTTTGCTATTTCTTGTAGCAATCCAGGAACAAGTTTCGTTATTACCACATCTCCTTCTAAATTTTTTTTATATGATTCAATAACTTCATTTGATTTTATTGGTATGGGAGCGCCTTTAATTGACCCCAAGCCTACAGTAAAAATACTTATTCCCATTTCTTGAACCAAACTAGGGATGTCTTGATTGACAAACTCGTGATCCTCTCCGTCAGAAAGAATACATAAAACACGATTTGTTTGATTCTCATCATCATAATAATCTTTGGCTAAATTTATAGCTTCTATAACTGCCGTTCCTTGCGATGAAAGCATGTCTGTAGTTAAACCTTGTAAAAACATTCTAGCTGTTGAGTAATCAGTAGTTATTGGTAAAATAGGTAAGGCAGAAGCCGCATAAGCTATTATGCCGACTCTATCAGAATTCAATTCATTAATCGTTTGAGAAACTATTCTTTTTGCTTTTTCAAGTCGATTAGGTGCTATATCTTCTGCTAGCATACTTTTAGAAACATCAATAGCAAATACTATATCTACTCCTTCTCTTTTAACTGTTTTTAACTGAGTTCCTATTTTAGGGTTAACCAATCCTATTGAGAGAAAAACAAATACAAAGGACAGTAACAGAATTTTTATTTTTGGTTTAAATTGAGAATTTTCTGGACTTAATTCTTTAAATAAATGAGATGAAATATATATTTTTTGTATTTTTTTTTTCCAAGATTTAAGAGCAACAAATCCAATTATTAATATTGGTACTACTAATAATAAATAAAAATATATGGATTCTTCTAATTGATACATATATAAAAGGCTTTTAAAAATAGTTGATCTCAATAACCACTCCAAAAAAATAAGAAAACAAGAAATTAAAACAAAACCTCTGAACATTTCTTGAGCACTTGAATACTTAAATTCCTCCACTTCTGTTTTTTCAAGCTTGTTAATCTCTTCATAAATGTCTTTTAATCTTTCATTATCTGTAGCTCTAAAGTAAATACCACCTGTTAGTTTTGCTATGGATTCTAATAACTTTTCATCGATTTCAACTTTAGTTAATCCATACCTAAAAGTCCCATTTGGATTAATAGCAATAGGGGCCAAAGCATTTCCATTACTGCCAAGTCCAATAGTATAAGTTTTTATTCCAAAAGATTGTGCTAAATCGGCAGCAGTATTTGGATCAATAAATCCAGAGTTATTGACTCCATCCGTTAAAAGAATAATAACCTTGCTTTTTGCTTTGCTATCTTTCAATCTATTTACGGCAGTAGCTAATCCCATTCCAATAGCTGTGCCATCTTCAATGACTCCATCAAAGTTTATTTCATTTAATGATTTTATTACAACTGTCTTGTCGGATGTAACTGGTGTTTTTGTATAACTTTCTCCTGCGTAAACTACTAATCCAATTCTATCGCTTACTCTATCATTTATAAATTCCTTAGCTACAGACTTAAGAGCATCTAGCCTATTTGGTTTTAAATCTTGAGCCAACATGCTTGAAGAAACGTCTACTGCAATAACAATATCAATTCCTTTACTAGTTTTTGTTTGAGTTGAAACATCCACAACTTGAGGCCTCGCTATTGCTATAATTAAAGTAACAATAGCTATATATCTCAAAAAATCTAAAACTGGTAAAATTTTAATCTTAAAGGATTTATGAGTAAATCCCTGGATAGAAGACATTTTTAAAGAGGGACTTTTTTTCTTGCAATAGTGATAATTCCAAAATAAAAAACATGGCAATAAAATCAATAGCCATAAGAATTCAGGACTGTAAAATGTTAAGTTAGTGAACATACTATTCTTTCTTAAATATTATTGATTTTTCAATATTATCCGCCATTTGCTTTGCGTATTCATTATCTCTTTCAAAAACCACAAGTACTAATTGTTTCCCGTTATTTTCTTGAAATTTAAGACTTACATATTCTCTTCTGTTTTCTTTACCATCTAATTCTAAATAATCAAATGAACCAAAAATTTTAAATGCAGGAGACCCCTTTTCAATAAATATTTCCTGCTGCTTAGTTAATATATTTCTTGCTCCAAGATTTTTTAATTCATCTATTAATTCATCAATAACTAATTGAATATCTTGTTGCTCAGTTTTATCCTCACCCGGCTTAATTTCAAGAGAGATGTAGATTGGGTTTGTTATAGATCCCGATTCAAATCGCTGATTAGAGTTTTCTGATTTAAGTCTATTTAAAACTTCTGGGGTTGATAGAGTAATTGGATATGCCCCATAACTGCTCTCTATCCAAGTTTTATTTAAAAGTGTTTTTGAGGGATTGCCAAATACCGTGTCGGAAACATTTTTCCACCCATAAACCGAAACAGAAGATATAAAAGCTAATAACATAAAGGAAAAAACAATTATAGAAATTTTCTTTATTAATTTTTTTCTTTTAACTTTTTTTAACTTTTCTAAATATTCTTTGTTTTTTAACAATTCTTCTTCAGTTGGCTTAGGTATAGCTTCCTTAGTTTCTAAAAGAACTGTTTCTAGTAATTTTTTATCCATGTAAGCTACTTCATTTCCAGGACTAGATTTGGCAAACTTGACTAAATCTGCTGTCTTTAAAACAGTCTTAAAATTTTCGATGGTTTCTTTGTTTAATGAAAGTTTGCCTGCATCTTTTAGTAATACTAACTTGCTGATTAACTCGTCTGTAGTGCTTTCTAAAGCATCTAAGCTGATGTCTTCTTCCAAATAATTTTTAACTATTTCAGTAAGTTTTGAATAATAATCTTTATAATCTTTTTGTTGTTTAAGTTCTTTTGATTCTAAAAGCTTTAATGCTTTGATGGCTTTTTCTATTGCTAGTGGAACTCTTTCTTTTTTCAATTTAGCTGTAAGTACTCTCTGGTAAATTTTATAGCCAAGAAATATTAAAGAAAAAAGAAAAAGTCCAAATAAATATTTTTTCCACCAACCCTCATTGTTCTTTTCTAATTCAGTAATGTTTTTAATATCAAAGAAATTTTTGCTGACTGTATCAACTTTTACATTTAATACATCAATTAAAATTGAATCAGAATAATATAAAACGTCGTTAATTATAATTTTTGGAGATCTAATGGGAAAGGAGCCTGGTTCAAAACTAGTTATTAAAAATTTCTTAATGAAATTAATTTCTCCTGTTTTTTTTAAAGTATCTACTTCAAATTCCTCAATTATTTCAAAAGGTTTAAAAGACTGATTATATTCAAATTCAATACTGGAAATTGTATCTGATATGATTTTTATTTCATAATTAATTTGTTCTCCTATTTTAATCGAAGTGGTATCAACTGAAGAATTTAAAACAGGTTTTTGCTGTGAAAATATTACACCACTTACACAAATAAAAAAAACAATAAAAAATTTTAATCTATCCACGTTTTTTAAAGTAACTAAGTAATTTTTTTACATAACTTTCGTCTGTTCTACAATTTAATGTACCTGCTCCATTTTTAGAAAATAATTGATTAAATCTTTTAGAATTAGCTATATTATAAGATTCATATTTTTTTCTTAATAAAGAGGAGGAGGTGTCTATAAGTTTGGTCTCTTCCGTTTCTTGATCAAACATTGTTACAATACCCATGTTTGGTATTTTTTCTTCAAGCTTATCAAAAATTCTAATTCCAGTAACATCATGTTTATTAGCACAGATTTTTAATGTTTTTTCATAATCAATAGATATAAAATCTGATAAAATAAAGGCAATTGATTTCTTTTTAATTACACCTATTAAAAATCGAAGCGCTTCTGAAATATCAGTTTTTTTACTCAAAGGTTTAAATTCAATTAACTCTCTTATGATTCTTAAAACATGTGTTTTTCCCTTACTAGGTGGAATAAATAACTCTACATCATCCGAAAAAAGAATAAGACCTACTTTATCATTATTTTGTAATGCTGAAAAAGCTAGTGTTGCAGATATCTCGGTAATAATATTTTTCTTTAATGCGTTCTCTGTTCCAAATAATTCCGACCCACTTACATCAACCAATAACATCAGGGTCAACTCTCTTTCTTCTTCAAAAACTTTTACAAATGGCTCATTGTATCTGGCTGTTACATTCCAATCGATCGTTCTTACGTCATCTCCAAATTGATAATTTCTAACCTCGCTGAATGTCATTCCTCTCCCCTTAAAAACACTATGGTATTCTCCTCCAAAGATATTATTACTTAACCTTCTAGTTTTAATTTCAATTTTCCTTACTTTTTTTAAGAGATCTTTTGTTTCCACTTGTAAAAATTAAATTTTAATTTTCGAGAAATAATAATTTTAATAAATCATTAAGGTACCTCAACTTGATTGACAATTTTGTTTATGATATCCTCAGATGAGATGTTTTCTGCTTCTGCTTCATAGGTTAATCCAATTCTATGTCTTAAAACATCATGAATTACTGCCCTAACATCTTCTGGGATGACATATCCTCTTCTTTTAATAAAAGCATAGCACCTAGATGCGTTAGCCAAGTTTATACTCCCTCTAGGTGAAGCTCCAAAATTTATAAGAGGTTTTAACTCCTCCAGTCCATATTTCTCAGGATATCTAGTCGCAAAAATTAAGTTCAAAATATATTTTTCGATTTTCTCATCCATATAAACCAATCGAACTGATTCTTGAGCTTTAATTATTTCTTTTACTGAAACAACTGGCTTAATTACTCCAAAGCTATTGTTAATATTGGCTCTTACTATTTCTTGTTCATCATTAATATTGGGATAATCAATAACGGTTTTTAACATAAACCTGTCTATTTGAGCTTCAGGAAGTGGATAAGTCCCTTCTTGCTCAACTGGATTTTGAGTTGCCATTACTAAAAAAGGAGGGGGTAACTTAAAAGTTTTATCTCCAATAGTCACTTGTTTTTCTTGCATAGCTTCCAATAAAGCTGATTGTACCTTAGCTGGAGCTCTATTAATTTCATCTGCTAAAACAAAATTTGCAAATACCGGTCCTTTCTTTATGGAAAAATCATTTTCTTTCATGTTATAAATCATTGTCCCTACAACATCTGCTGGGAGTAAATCAGGTGTAAATTGAATCCTGCTAAAACTTCCTTTAACAGCTTTGCTTAAAGAATTTATGGCAAGAGTTTTTGCTAATCCAGGAACTCCTTCTAAAAGTATATGCCCCTGTCCTAAAAGACCTATCAAGAGTCTTTCTATCATGTGTTTTTGACCAATAATTACCTTATTAATCTCTAGAGTTAATAAATCAATAAATGCACTCTCTTTTTCAATTTTCTTGTTGATTTCTTTTATGTCAACTTTTTTTTCGTTTTCCATTTTATTAAATTACTTATTATACTTAAGGGGATGCAATTTGAATAAAAAAAGTGGTTCAAATTGTTAACAATTGGTTAAAAATTCAAAGAATGCTGAAATTCTTAAATTATATGAGCTATTCTTGTATTTACTTCCTGAGGGACTAGATGTTTTATAGATTTTCTTTTAATTAACATCTCTCTTATCGTGGTAGATGATATTTCCATCACTGGAGCATCGTAAATCTTAACCATTTCGTGATTAATTAAATTATTTATTCTTTTGTTTAAATTTTTTCGAGGGTAAACACAAATTTGATGTTGTAATATTTTATGCGAATCCTTCCATAAATGCAAGCTATTTAAGTTGTCTTCTCCTAAAATTATATAAAATTTAGTGTCTGGATTATTCTTTACTAAGAATTCAAGAGTATCAGCTGTATAATTTGGCTTAGGTAATTCAAACTCTACTTTAGAACAAATCATGTGTTGTTCATTTTTACAAAAATCCTCTACCATCTCTAGCCTAGTCATTTCATCTGAAATTTTTTCAGACTCTTTAAATGGGTTTAATGGGGTAACTACTAACCATAATTTGTTTAGCTTTAGTTTTTTGACAAAATATCTTGCAATTGAAACATGCCCATTGTGTAAAGGATCGAATGTGCCAAAAAATAAACCAATTTGTTTCATTGTTTTTCTAAAAATTGATTTACTAAAATGTAAGCTTCTTTTTTTGCATTTAACAAATCGTCATTGACTATCGTTTGGTCAAAATATTTTTCTTTCGACAACTCGAATTTAGCCTTAGAAATTCTAATATTAATGGAGTTTTTTGAATCTTTATTTCTAATATTTAACCTTGTTTTTAATTCCTCTAAACTTGGAGGTTTTACAAAAACTGACAATGCATTGTCTTTAAATATATTTTTCAATTTTATTCCACCTTCAACATCAATGTCAAAAATCACGTTATAATCATTTAAAAGACTCTCAATAGATTGCTTTAGAGTCCCATAAAAAATCCCATTATAAACTTCTTCAAATTCTAAAAAATCTCCTTTTTTAATTTTTTTATCAAAAATTTCTTTATCTAGAAAATTATAGTCAACTCCATTTCTCTCATCTCCTCTTTTCTGTCTAGTGGTAGCAGAAATTGAAAAGATTAAATTCAAATCTTTTTGATTTAATAAGTACTTAACCAAAGTAGTTTTTCCACTTCCTGAGGGTGCAGAAAAAATAACACATTTTCCTTTAGACATTACAATACATTCAAAAGTTGTTCTTTGATTTTTTCTAACTCATTTTTCATCTCAACTACAATTTGTTGCATCAATAAATTATTTGATTTTGACCCAATAGTATTAATCTCGCGACCAATTTCCTGGCTAATAAATATTAATTTTTTTCCTTTTTCAAGTTGTTTTTCATTAACTGTTTTTTTAAAAAAAATTATATGGTTTTTTAATCTGACCAACTCTTCGTTAATATCTAACTTTTCTAAATGATAAATTAATTCTTGTTCAAATCTACTTTGATCTATTTCAACTTGAAGTTTCCCTAAATTTTTCTTTATTCTTTGCTTTATTGACTGAATTCTTTCAGGAGCTAATTTCTCTATCTCAATCAGCTTTTCATTAATTAAATTTAAATTATTTAAAAGATCTATTTCTAAAGATTTCCCCTCTTGAACTCTAAAACTTACTAATTCTTTAACAGCATACTTAACTAATTTTTTTATTTTTTCCGTGAATTTTTTATCAAGATTTGGGCGATTATTCTCAATAGAATTTGGAAGTGTAACCGCAATTTTTAAAAACTCCATATCAGTTCCAGAATTTATCTTTTTCAAATCTTTGATGTAAGATTTTATTACATCATGATTTAAATGAGAGCTGAAGTTATGTCCTGAAATTTTAAAATTAATTTTAAGATCAATCTTTCCCCTTTTTAAACTATTTAGAAGAATAGTTCTAATATCGTTCTCAATATTTCTAAATATTGGATTTAAATTATAATTAAAATCTAGGGTTTTACTATTCAGAGATTTTATATCCAAAGATATTTTTCCAAATTCAGAACCTGTATCGGCATTTCCAAAACCAGTCATTGATTGTAGCATGCCGTCAAAGTTACAAAAAAGAGAGGCTTAGTCTAATTTCCTAACCCAAATATTTCTTAAAGATATTTGAGAGCAGCAATGGTTTTGAAGCAAAATAGGTCCGTCATCATGTGCTGTGTATTCTGGTTGACCGACATTAGTTGTAGTTCCAAAAATTTCGACATGATTTTGTATTAAAATTCCGTTATGGAAAACGGTAAAATACCCTGATTTAATTTTTTTACCATCTGAGTTAAACTCTGGAGCATCAAAAACAATATCATATGACTGCCACTCCCCGGGTTTTCTAGATGCATTAACAAGTGGAATATGTTGTTTATATACCGATCCAGCCTGCCCATTAACATAAGTTGGGCTTTTATAGCTGTCTAAAATTTGGATTTCATATCGGTCTTGAAAAAAAACTCCACTATTAGATCTCTTTTGATTTTTATGAGATACATCCTCGCTCGTTTTCCATTCTATATGTAATTGAACCGATCCGAATTTTTGTTTAGTTTCAATTCCTCCTGAGCCATCAAACACAACAGTCATAGATCCGTCATTATTAATTTTCCATTTAGATTCTTTTTTGGACCATTTTGCATTCCATCTTGACAAATCTGTTCCATCAAATAAAATAATAGCATCATTAGGTGGAGCGGAATCAGAACTGGAATAAACCACCTTAGGTATGGGTTCCCAAATTTCAGTAGGTGTAGATTTATCTTGCGAAGATCCAATAAAAAATGAAGTCAGAAACAAAAATAATTTTATGTTTTTAAAGGATATCATCCTTTTAAAGTTTGTTTAGTCTCTTTATTTTTTTGGTCCTCTTGATCTTGAATTTTATTTTGATTTGTAATAACTAACACATATCCCACTAAATAAAGCACAAAGATTACGCATCCAATTATAAACAATATTCCATTTAAGCTCATGTTAATTATTTTTTCTACTATCCGTTCTTCTTTGACGTAAAGCAATTGATAAAGATAAAATTGAAGGAACCCAAATTCCTACAAATATTCCCTCCAGCTGATTTCCAGTGAACCATAAAGTAACAGATAACAAAAAGGACAGAAAAGCTAATACTATAGGGTAGTATATTTCAAAAAATTTTTTCATTTTTTTTTTATAAGGTAATGTGTTTTTAAATTATAAAAAAATATATTATTTAATTCTATATAACATAGGCTGCCCCTATCCAATAGTTTTATGAAAAAGTATGTTTACTTTTTCAGCTCTATGCTTGCTGCATATACAACCTCTTTAGAATTTCCAATAAACAACTTGCCATTTATTAATAGAATTGGTCTTTTTAAAAAACTGTAATGAGAAATAATCATATCTCGATAATTTTTTTCTACAATTTCAACAAATTCCTTTTTTTTATCTCTAAATAAAATTGCTCTTTTATTAAATAACAATTCATAACTTTTAGATATACTATATAATTCATTTAAATCCAGTTCTGTTAAAGGTTGCTTTTTTAAATTGATTTTTTCCACTTCACTTAAATCCCATAGTTTCATAATATCCTTACAGGTAGAACAAGTGGAAAGAAAATATACTTTTTTCATTTATTTATAGTGTTAAAATTATATGTTTCTTTTGATATAATTTATATTTGAATAAAAAAAACCAATGAGTTCAAGTAAAATGAAATTTAACACCAAGACAATCCATGGAGGGCAAATTCCTGAAAAAGGTTATGGGGCAGTAATGCCTCCAATATATCAAACCTCTACATATTCTCAATCAAGCCCAGGGAAGCACTTAGGGTATGAATACAGCCGAACTCATAATCCCACTAGACATGCCCTAGAAAGCTCTTTAGCAAGTATCGAAAATGGAGTTTATGGACTAGCTTTTGGTTCTGGATTAGCTGCGATTGATGCGGTTTTAAAACTGTTAAGTCCAGGTGACGAAGTAATCTCAACCAATGATTTGTACGGGGGTTCTTACAGATTATTTACAAAAATATTTGAAAATTTTGGAATTAAATTTCACTTTACCGGAATGAATGATCCTGTATCAGTTGAAAAGTTAATTAATGTAAATACTAAAATGATTTGGGTGGAAACTCCTACTAACCCAATGATGAATGTTATAGACATAAGTTCTTTAAGTAAAATTGCAAAATCAAGAAAAATTCTATTATCAGTTGACAATACATTTGCTACCCCTTTTTTACAACAACCTTTAAACTTAGGAGCTGATATTGTAATGCATTCAGCAACAAAATACCTTGCGGGACATAGTGATGTTGTTTTAGGAGCTCTGGTAGTTAATAATAAAGATTTAGCTGATAAACTTTATTTTATTCAAAATGCAAGTGGAGCGATTTGTGGTCCTATGGATAGTTTTTTAACATTAAGAGGTATAAAAACATTACACGTAAGAATGGAGAGGCATTGTCAAAATGCGAAAAAAATTGCTGTTTTTTTAAATAATCATAATGGAATTGAAAAAGTTTTTTGGCCTGGGTTTGAGACTCACCCAAATCACGTAATTGCTAAAAAACAAATGTCAAATTTTGGGGCCATGATATCCTTTACAACCAAAGGGAATGATTTTAATAAAGCAATTCAAATCATTGAAAAACTCAAAATATTCACCTTAGCAGAATCGCTGGGCGGGGTAGAAAGTCTTGCTGGCCACCCTGCGTCGATGACGCATGCTTCAATTCCTAAAAAGGATCGGGAGGCTTCTGGTGTTGTCGACTCTTTAATAAGACTTAGTGTCGGAATTGAAGACTCTGAAGACCTGATTTCAGATCTTAAACAAGCTATAGATATTTAAAAAATGATTTAAGTTAATTGATTAACTTAGAGTTATTATTTTAATGGTTTTTTACTAAAATTATTTCATTATGAAAAAAAGTATTGAAGATTTTATAACAGAAATAGGTGAAAGAAACTCTCAAGAACCTGAATTCATGCAAGCAGTAAGGGAAGTTTCCGAAACGGTAATACCCTATATTGTCTCTAATAAAATTTACCACGGGAAAAACATATTAATGCGTATGGTGGAACCCGAAAGAGTCCTAATGTTTAGAGTTAATTGGGTTGATGACAGTGGTGAAATTCGCGTTAACAGAGGATACAGAGTTCAAATGAATTCCGCTATAGGCCCTTACAAAGGAGGGTTACGTTTTCATCCTTCGGTGAATTTAAGCATCCTTAAATTCTTGGCTTTTGAACAAGTTTTCAAAAATAGTCTAACAACCCTTCCAATGGGAGGTGGTAAAGGTGGGTCTGATTTTGATCCAAAAGGAAAAAGTGATGGAGAAATTATGAGGTTTTGTCAAAGCTTTATGACTGAGCTTTTTAGATATATTGGCCCAAATACGGATATTCCTGCAGGAGATATTGGAGTTGGGGGAAGAGAAATTGGGTATATGTTTGGACAATATAAAAAATTAAAAAAAGAATTTACAGGTGTATTAACAGGAAAAGGATTATCGTGGGGAGGGTCTTTGATCAGACCTGAAGCAACTGGATATGGAACGGTATATTTTGCTGAAAACATGTTAAATCATGTAAAAAATTCTGTAAAAGGCAAAACGGTTGTTATTTCTGGCTCTGGTAATGTTGCGCAATTTGCTGCTGAAAAGTGTATTCAACTTTCTGCAAAAGTAGTCTCCTTATCTGACTCTTCTGGATCAATATATGATTCTGAAGGAATAACAGAAGAAAAACTTAAATACGTTATGGATTTAAAGAATAATAAAAGGGAAAGAATATCCGAGTATGTTAAAAAGTACCCTAAGGCTAAGTTTTATAAAAACCAAACACCTTGGGATATCCCTTGTGAAATTGCTTTACCATGCGCTACGCAAAATGAACTTAACGAGAAAAACGCGAAAAGTTTAATTAATAACGGATGCGTCTGTATTAGTGAAGGGGCTAATATGCCTTGCACTCCAGAAGCAATTTCTGTTTTTAGAAAAAACAAAGTCTTGTATGCCCCTGGGAAAGCTTCAAATGCCGGAGGAGTTGCTGTATCTGGCTTAGAAATGGCTCAAAATTCATTAAGATACAGTTGGACAAGAGAAGAGGTTGACAGTAGGCTAAAAGACATAATGTTAGATATTCACAATGCTTGTATTACACATGGACTAGAGAAAGGATATATAAATTATGAAAAAGGAGCTAATATTGCTGGGTTCATAAAAGTTGCAGATGCTATGCTTGCTCAAGGCGTGGTTTAGTTTTATTTAATTATAACTTCAAAATGCTAATATCAACTGAAGCCATTGCTTTAAGTTCAATCAAATATTCAGAAAGCAGTATTATAATTAAATGTTTTACTCTTTCTGACGGGATAAAATCCTATTTAATTAAAGGAATAAGATCTCAAAAAAAAAAATCTCTAAATATTGGTCTTTTTCAACCATTAACCATATTAGAAATTGATGCAAACCATAGAAATACTGGAAATTTAGAAAGTATTAGAGCTGCAAAAATAGTTTCCCCTTACAAGACAATTCCTTTTGATATAATTAAAAATACTATTGTTTTATTTTTATCTGAGGTTTTGTCTAAAAGCATCCAAGAGGAGGAAAAAAACGAGAATCTTTATGATTTTATTAAAAAATCTTTAATCTGGCTTGATTCTAGTGATGGTTATGTCAATTTTCATATTCATTTTTTGATAAAATTTTTTAAATATTTAGGTATATCTCCAGATGAAAGTAATATACATTTGTCTTTTTTTGATATGATAAACGGAGCGTTTTGTGATTACTCAAAAAATGAAAATTATATTTCAGGATCTGTAATAAAACATTTTAAAGAATTTTTAGGCACAAATTTTGATGAGTTAGGTGTTACAATTGAATCTTCTTTACAAAGAAAAGAATTGTTAGAATTTTTAATAAAGTATATGCAAATACATTTAGAAGATTTTAGAAGGCCTCAATCACTTAATATCATGTATGATCTTTTTAAAAAAAGGTAAATTTATTTTTGTTGTCTTTTTGATAATTTCTTTAAATACCTTTTCTCAAAAATTGGTTGTTAAGGACTTAAATGAGGGATTCATAATCTCTAATGTTACTATTTATAACACTAAAAAAACAACAACTATAATTTCTGATTTTAATGGCTATTTAAATCTTTCTGAGTTCAAAAAAAGTGATACCATAACTTTTAGTCACATCGCATATGAAAAATTGCAAATCCCGGTAAATAAGATCTTGCAATCAGATAAAGATGTTTATGACGTTTACTTAAGTCCTAGTACTCAAACACTGTCTGAAATTATTTTATCTGTAGGAAGAAACAGAGGAAGTAAAGAAAAAATTTCCAAAAAAGTTTCTTTAATAACAGCTAAAAAAACTGAACTGGACTTACCCCAAACTTCTGCTGATTTATTGTATTATGGTGGAGGTGTTAGAATTCAAAAAAGTCAAGGTGGGGGAGGAAGTCCCGTTATTAGAGGCTTTGAAGGCAATAGAGTTTTACTTGTTATAGACGGAGTAAGGATGAATAATGCGATTTACAGATCTGGACACCTTCAAAATGCTATTACAATTGACCCCAACACATTAGAAAGAACTGAGGTAATCTTTGGGCCAGCGTCTGTAGGATATGGTTCAGATGCATTAGGAGGGGTAGTTCATTTTTACACTCGAACACCTAAAATAAATAATGAAAAAAAATGGATTGTGATGGGTTCTAATTCTCTCAACACTATTTTAAATCATAATATAAATAATTTAAACTTCGAGCATAGCAAAGAAAATTGGGCAAGTTTCACGAGTTTTTCTTACTCTAACTTTGGTAATATAATAATGGGAAGAAATAGAACTCATGGGTTTGAAAATTGGGGATTAAACAAACATTCTCTTATTAGCGAAAAAATTAATGAGGAAAATTTTATAAATAAAAATCCTACTGTTCAAAAAAATACAAACTATTCTCAATTTGATTTTTTACAAAAATTTAATATTAAAATTTCTGAATCATCAAATTTCGTGTTAAACTTACAACATTCTAAATCATCTAATATTGATCGTTATGATAAGTTAAGCGAATACAGCTCTAAGGAAAATCTGAAATATTCGCAATGGTACTATGGACCACAAAAAAGAACATTAATTTCATCTGCTTATAATTTTATCGTTGATAAAATATGGTTAAAAAAAGGGTCTATAATCGCTGCTTTTCAAAAAATTAAAGAATCCCGATACAACAGAAAGTTTCAATCACTTGTGCTAAATTCTCAAATAGAAAATGTAGATCTTTTTTCTTTAAATGCCGATTTTATTGGAAATAAAACAGATATATCTTCTCTTTCTTATGGTTTTGAGTTCACTTATAACGATGTAAATTCAGTTGCATTCGGGGAAAAACTTGTTAAAAATGACTTATTGCTTTTAAGTTCAAAAGACCCCAGTTCAATTTTTAAAATTCCTACAAGATATCCTAGTGAAGGCAGCAACTATAGTACTGCAGCATCCTATTATGAGTTTAGGAAAGATCTTTCTGAAAAATCTAATTTTAATTTTGGGATGAGATACAGTATAACATGGTTAAATGCGAACTGGGAAGAGGAAGCTTTAATAGATGCTAATTTAAGTTCTATACAAACAAAAAACTCTTCGTTAACTGGTAGCTTAGGTTACGTTACAAGATCAAAAAATAATTGGCAAATAAATGCTAATTTTTCTAGCGGATTTAGATCTCCAAATATTGATGATATGGGGAAAATTCGAGAAAACAGAGGAGTGCTTTCTGTCCCCAACAAACAACTAAAACCAGAATATGCTTATAGTTCAGATTTAGGTCTTACTAAGTTTTTTAACAATAAGCTTAACATTTTATCTCTCAATCTATTTTACACGCATATTACAAACCATATTATTAGAGATTATTTTGAAATTTTAAATGATAAGTCAACCGAAAATCCTCAAACAATTCTTTACAATTTTGAAGAAGTCAAAACTATGGCAAATATTAATTCAGGTAGAGCTTATATTTATGGATTCTCATTTGATTCCGAGGCTGAAATTTCGAAAAAGCTTTCTTTTAAAAGTAACATAACCTATACTAAAGGAGGTAGTGTTCAAAACCCATATCCATTACCCTCGATATCTCCTGTTTTTGGTTCTTTTTATTTAAAATGGATACATTCTAGAACAAAATTGCAATTTTCATATAAGTTTTCCGGAAGTAAAAAACCAAAAGATTATAGTATGGGTGGTGAAGATGGATTAGAAGAGACTCCTTTAATAGGTTACAGCGATGGGATTGCTCAACACTACGGAATGCCTTCTTGGAGAGTTGTAAAGTTCTCATCTTCTTATAAATTTTCAGATAATTTAAAGGCGACATTAATTTTTGATAATTTGTTTGATGTACATTACAGAGAGTTCGCGTCAGGAATATCTTCGCCTGGCAGAAATTTAAATATTGTTTTAGAACATAAGTTTTAAAAAAATTTCATCTAAAATGGTTACTTTCGCTTTTTATCAAAATTTCATTTTATCAAAATGGCTTTTAAGGAATACAAAGGATTAGAACTTTCAAAAATTGCTAAAGAAATTTTAAAAGATTGGGATTCCAATCAATCGTTTGAAAAAAGCATTAGCCTTAGAGATGGTGCTCCTAAGTTTGTTTTTTATGAAGGGCCTCCATCTGCAAATGGAATGCCTGGCATCCATCATGTAATGGCAAGAAGTATTAAAGATATTTTTTGTAGATATAAAACATTAAAAGGGTTTCAGGTAGACAGAAAAGCTGGTTGGGATACTCATGGTTTGCCTATAGAACTGAGTGTTGAAAAAGAACTGGGTATTTCTAAATTAGATATTGGTAAGTCAATAACTGTTGAAGATTATAACACTGCTTGTAAGAAAGCTGTTATGCGCTATACTGATGTTTGGAACGATTTGACAAAAAAAATGGGCTATTGGGTGGATATGCAGAACCCATATGTAACCTATAAACCTAAATATATAGAGACAGTATGGTGGTTATTGAAAAATCTTTTTGATAAAGGTCTAATTTATAAAGGCTATACAATACAGCCATATTCACCAAAAGCAGGAACTGGATTAAGCTCTCATGAATTAAACCAACCGGGCACATATCAAGATGTAACAGACACCACGGTTACTGCTCAATTTGAAGCAATAAAAAGCACTTTGCCTAGTTCAATACTACAGCGTGGTTCCGTTTATTTTTTAGCTTGGACAACTACACCTTGGACTCTCCCGTCGAATACCGCATTAACTATTGGACCTAAAATTAAATATACTATAGTTTCTAGTTTTAATCAGTATACTAACAAACCAATTAATGTGATTCTAGCAAAAGATCTAGTTTCAAAAGTATTTTCAGGAAGTTTTATTGAAGTTGAAAATGAAGACGAATTAAGGTTATATCCAAAATTAAAAACCAAAATACCTTACTTAATTAAAGAAACTATTATTGGAAAAGAATTAATTGGAGTTAAGTATAAACAGCTTTGGAGTGGAGCTCCCCTTCCTTATCAAAATGCAGAAAATGCATTTAGAATAATTGGTGGAGATTTCGTAACTACAGAAGATGGAACTGGTATTGTTCATACAGCTCCTACTTTTGGTGCTGACGATGCTAAAGTCGCAAAAGAAGCAATCCCCGAAGTTCCTCCAATGCTAATTTATGATGAAAACCAACAGCTTGTTCCGCTAGTTGATTTACAAGGTAAGTTTAGACCTGAGTTAGGGAAATTAGGCGGTAAATATGTGAAAAATGAATATTATAATAATCCAAATGAAATTCCTGATAGATCTGTAGATGTAGAAATTGCCATTCAATTAAAGGAAGAGAATAAAGCATTTAAGGTTGAAAAATATTTACATAGTTATCCCAACTGTTGGAGAACTGACAAGCCTATTTTATATTATCCTTTGGATTCATGGTTTATTAAAGTAACTCAAAAAAAAGAGCTTTTAACTAAGCTAAACGAGTCTATAAACTGGAAGCCCAAATCAACAGGGGATGGAAGATTTGGCAATTGGCTTTCTAATGCAAATGATTGGAATCTCTCTAGATCTAGGTTTTGGGGAATTCCTTTACCTATTTGGAGAACAGAAGATTCCAAAGAAACGATTATAATTGGTTCAGTTGAAGAGTTAAAAATTGAAATTTCTAAGGCAATACATTTAGGTTTTATGGAAGAAGACCCTTTTGATTCTTTTGAAACAAATAACATGGAAGAGTCTAATTACAATAAGATTGATCTTCATAAAAACATTGTTGATGAAATAATTTTATCTTCAAAAAATGGACAAAAAATGTATCGAGAGACCGATTTGATAGATGTTTGGTTTGATTCGGGGTCTATGCCTTATGCGCAATGGCACTATCCCTTTGAAAATAAAGAGATGATTGATAGCAACATAGCGTTTCCTGCTGATTATATCGCTGAAGGAGTAGATCAAACTAGAGGATGGTTTTACACTTTACACGCTATTAGCTCACTGGTTTTTGGTTCTATCTCATATAAAAATGTAATTTCTAACGGACTTGTCTTAGATAAAAATGGGCAGAAAATGTCTAAAAGATTAGGAAATGCAGTGGATCCTTTTAAAACTATTGAAGATTTTGGGCCCGATGCCACAAGGTGGTATATGATTAGCAATGCGAACCCTTGGGATAATTTGAAATTTGATTTATCTGGAATTGAAGAAAGTAAACGTAAATTTTTTGGAACACTTTACAATGTGTATTCATTTTTCACCCTTTATGCCAATATTGACAAATTTGATTTTAGCGAAAAAGAATTAAATAATAGTGAAAAACCTGAACTAGATAGGTGGATAATTTCTGAACTTCACTCTTTAATTAATGAAGTTGACGATCATTATTCAAAGTATGAACCAACAAAAGCAGCCAGATCTATTTCTAAATTTGTTCAGTTATACCTGAGTAACTGGTACGTTCGACTTTCTAGAAGAAGGTTTTGGAAAGGGTCTTACGAAAAAGATAAAATAAGCGCATACCAAACCTTGTTTACATGTCTAATAGAAATTGCGAAAATCTCCTCTCCAATAGCTCCTTTTTTTATGGACCGCTTATATTGTGATTTGATTTCTAATACAAATTTTAATTCCTTTGAATCTGTTCACCACACTAACTTTCCAATTTCAAAAAGTGAACTAATAGATTTTGAATTACAAAAGAAAATAAGAAAAGCTCAAATAATTTGCTCCTTAATTTTATCATTAAGGAAAAAAGAAAAAATTAAAGTTCGTCAACCTCTTTCAAAAATAATGATACCCTACTCTAATTTGAATGAAAAGCTAGAACTTGAAGAAGTATCTGAACTGATAAAATCAGAAGTTAATGTAAAAGAAATTGAATTAATCAGCAATTCTTCTGGGATTTTGGTAAAGAAAGTGAAGCCTAATTTCAAAAGATTAGGACCTAAACTCGGAAAACTTTTGTCTACAGTAAATTTACAAATAAAAGGTTTTGGTGATAATGAAATTAAAAAAATAGAAAAAGGTGAGTCTATTTCAATTAATGTTGATTCTAATAAGATAATTCTTGAAGCCCAAGATTTAGAGGTGGTTTCTGAGGATATTCAAGGATGGCTAGTGGCCTCTGAAAACAATATTACTGTAGCTTTAGATGTTATGTTAAATGAAGGCTTAAAAAACGAAGGAATCGCTAGAGAACTAGTGAACAGAATTCAAAATCACAGAAAAGAAATTGGATTATTAGTGACTGATAAAATTATTTTAAAAATTCAGAAGGATAATATAATTGAAAAAGCTATTTTTGAGAATAGAGACTACATTGTAAACGAAACTTTAGCTGATGATTTAATTTTAGAAAGTTCTATAAAAAAAGGAATTGAAATTAAATTTGATAATGTTGACACAAAACTAAGTATACATAAAAATAATTAATCATGGCGAATTCACGTTATTCTGATAAAGATTTAAAATATTTCAAAAATTTAATTGAAGGAAAAATAAAGAAAGCTCAAAACGATCTTGCTTTAATTAAAAGTGCTTACATGAACGATGGAAATAATGGAACAGAAGATACTTCTCCTACTTTCAAGGCGTTTGAAGAAGGCTCTCAAACCATGTCAAAAGAAGCAAATACTCAGCTTGCTATCAGACAAGAAAAGTTTATTAGAGACTTAAAAAGTGCTCTTATTAGAATTGAAAACAAAACTTATGGAGTTTGTAGAGAGACCAGTAAGTTGATAAACAAAAAAAGACTAGAGTTAGTCCCTCATGCAACTTTAAGTATTGAGGCAAAAAACAAAATGTCTTAAAATTTATATTTACTTTCTTTTTTAGTTATGAGTTTTAACAAGTCTATTTTAATTATATTTTTTATTCTATTAATAGATCAAATTTCTAAAATTTATATTAAGGTTAATTTTCCCTTAACCCTTTATGGATCTGATGCTTTAGTGGATTTAGGTTGGTTTAAAATGTTATTTGTTGAAAATAAAGGAATGGCGTGGGGAGCAAAAATAAGTGACTTCATCCCCTTTATCAGTGAAAGATTAGGAAAGCTAATTTTAACTTTGGTAAGAATTGCAGCAGTACCCTTAATTTTTTACTGGCTAAATGAATCCATTAAAAAAAGAGAAAGTAAACTTTTGATTATTAGCATTTCTTTGGTTCTGGCTGGAGCTTTAGGAAATTTAATTGATTCTATTTTTTATGGATACCTTTTTACCGATAGTTATCTCAATATTGCTTCATTTAGTCCTGGTAATGGATACGAATCCTTTCTTTACGGACACGTAGTCGACATGCTTCAATTTCCAATGTTTACTTGGGAATGGCCAAATTGGTTGCCATATATAGGTGGAGAAAGTTTTACTTTTTTTGAACCAGTCTTCAATATTGCTGATACAGCCATTAGTACTGGAGTTGGTATTATGTTGGTTTTTAATAAAAGAATTTTTCCCTAAAAATTATAGATTTTTGTTGGTGTAATACAATAGTCCATTTTAATATCATTTATAGTTATATCTTCAATTTTTTCAATTGGATCAAAAAATGACAAACCTATTTTAAGAGTTTCAATTGGGCACTTTTTTAGAAGCATATCGTAATATCCTTCACCATATCCAACTCTATGACCAGTTGAGTCGAAACAAAGCAAAGGAATAAATATCACCTCAATTTCATTTTCGTTTACATTAATCCCCGAATGAGGTTCAGAGATACCTAGTTCATTTATTTTTAATAAAGTTGCGTCAGTAAGAAGGAAGCTGGTTATGATTTTATTTTTGAAATCTGTCTTAGGCAAAACTACATTCTTGTCCTTTCCTTGAATAATTTGAATAATTAATTTCGTATCTATTTCATTTTTTTTTTCAATGGGAAAAAAAATATGATAATTGCTATGATTCCAAATATTCATATTTAAGGACCTATTAGCAATTTGAAGACTTAATTCTTCACTATCTTGTTCACTCAAAGAATTTCTTTTACTTTTAAAAACCAATCTTAGATCTTCCTTTAGCACTATTTCTTTATTTTAAATTTATTACCCTTGTAAATAATATAAGGCATTGGTAGAAGAACTGAAATAAAATATGCAATAGATGCTGTAGATTCATCAAAAACTATATAAAACATTAAAAAAATTAATGAAGAATATATTGCAAGGTTTATAAAAAACTTTTTAAAAAAAATAAGATAATTTTTTAAATCAAAAGACTCTTTCTCCTTTTTAGACATAGTATTATAACCAGCTAATAACATGTCTGCATTATTTTCATTTGTTAGATACGCAGCTCCAATAAAACAAATATTTGTTATAACTATTGCAATAAACATTTCAGTTTCTATAGATTTATTAGGTGTAAATTTAAAAATAATTATTTTAGCAAAGTGAGTAAAACTACCCAGAACCCAGAATTCTCTACGCTTCCTAATCTTCCTGGTGTATATCAATTTTTTAATGATTCAAATAAAATCATCTATATAGGTAAGGCTAAAAATTTAAAAAAAAGAGTTAGTTCTTATTTTCAAAAGAACATAGGTTCTCAAAAGACAAAAAATCTTGTAAAAAACATAGCAGACATTAAACATGTTGTTGTTTCTTCTGAATCTGATGCGCTTTTATTAGAAAACTCTCTTATTAAAAAATACCAACCAAAATACAATATCTTGTTGAGAGATGACAAAACATATCCATGGATATGCATTAAAAACGAAAGATTTCCCAGAGTTATGTTTACAAGAAAACTGATAAAAGATGGATCTGAATATTATGGCCCATACACCAATTATAAAACCATTAACATTTTACTTGATTTAATCAATAATCTATATCCACTAAGAATTAGCAATTATAATCTTTCTGAAAAACAAATTAATTCTAAAAACGAAAAACTATCCCTTCGGATTTTGAAAAAGGCTGGAAATACTATCATTCTTGGTTTTCAAATGGGAAAATCTATAAATTCAAGTGAGGCTTTAATTTCAGAAAAAGAATACGATTATAATATTAATTCCGTCAAACAAATACTAAAGGGAAAGTTTTCTCCATCCAAAGAGCTATTAAAGAAAAAAATGCTAGAACATTCTGAAAATATGGATTTTGAATATGCTCAAAAAATTAAAGAAAAAATGGAGCTTTTAGTTAACTATCAGTTCAAATCGACAGTGGTTAGCTCTAAACTAAATAACATTGATGTTTTTAGTATTCTTTCAGACCCAACTCATGCCTATGTAAATTATCTTCAAGTTGCTTATGGTCGTATAGTAAGATTCCATAACGTAGAAATTAAAAAAAAATTAGATGAAACGGATAGTGATCTTTTGTTAATGTGTATTGTAGATTTAAGAAACAAGTTTGATTCAAAAAACAAAACAATTATAAGTCCATTTGAATACAACGGATTAATACCTGCAAAGTTTATTATTCCAAAATCAGGAGATAATAAAAAACTTCTTGAACTTTCAAAAAAAAATATTTCATATTTTAAAATAGAAAAATTAAAAAAAATTCAAATTGTTGACCCTGAGAGACATGCAAAAAGAATTTTAGATCAAATGAAGAAGGATTTAAGACTTAAAACAAATCCAGTTCATATTGAGTGTTTTGATAATTCAAATATTCAAGGTTCAAACCCAGTGGCAGCTTGCGTTGTATTTATAAATGGTAAGCCAGCAAAAAAGGAATACAGGCATTATAATATTAAAACAGTGGAAGGGCCTGATGATTATGCCTCTATGGAAGAAGTTGTTTTCAGAAGATATAAAAGAATGATTGAGGAAGAAAAAAAGTTGCCAAGCGTAATTATTATTGACGGAGGAAAAGGACAACTAAGCTCTAGTGTATCCGCTTTAAAAAAATTAAATTTACACAACAAAATCCTTGCGCTAGGCATTGCAAAAAGACTAGAAGAAATATTTTATCCCTCAGATCCAATTCCCCTGTACCTTGATAAAAGATCCGAAACATTAAGGGTAATACAGCACATGAGGAATGAAGCACATCGCTTTGCAATTACTTTTCATAGAAATAAAAGAAGCGGACAAGCATTAAATTCTTCTCTTGACTCCATCACTGGAATTGGAGAAAAAACAAAAATCGCACTTTTAAAAAAATATAAATCATTAAAAAAAATAAGAGAAACTCCAAAAGAATTAATAGTAGCAGATATAGGCGTTTCTAAAACAGAAAAATTAATATCTTTTTTAAATTCATCCAAATAGTATTTTATATTTTTGCAGCTATGCGAATAAAATTTTTGTTGGTTTGTAGCTTTTTTTGCCTTTCCAATTTAATGTCCAGTCAAAGTGTTGTAGGTAGTAGCTTGCCATTTGTAAAAACCTCTTCTAATTCTTTTAAAACTGGGGAGTTCATGAAGTTCAGGCTACATTATGGAATTTTTAATGCTAGTTACGCTACTCTCGACTTACAAAAAAGTTCGATAAATTCTCAAGAAGTTTATAAAGCTGTCGCCATAGGAAGAACTACAGGAATTGCTAGGTTATTTTTTAAAGTAGAAGATCGTTATGAAACCTATTTTAGTAAAACCCTTGTTCGCCCATTAAAATCAACACGAAACATCAATGAGGGAGGGTACACAAAAAACGTAGAAATTGACTACGATTATAACATTAAAGAAGCGATTGTAAACGATATTAAAAATAAAGAAACTAATAGAGTTTCTATTGAAGAAAATGTTCAGGATTTAATTTCAACTTTTTATTATTTGAGAAATCATTTTGATGTAAAAAAATTAAAAATTGATGATTTTATTAGAATAACTATTTTTTTTGATGCTGAAAACTATAACTTTAAAATGAAGTTTTTAGGTTATGAGGATATAAAAACAAAATTTGGCGTAATTAATTGTTTAAAATTTAGACCTTTCATTGAGTCTGGCAGGATTTTTAAAGATAGCGAAAGTCTTTCCCTTTGGGTAAGTAACGATGACAATAAAATTCCAATAAAAATAGAAGCTGGATTAAGAATTGGTTCCATTGAGGCAGATTTAGAAGAGTTTAAAGGACTTAAACATCCGTTTAAAATTAAAGTACAATGAATAGGTTTTACATAATTATAAGTTTTATTATTATTATTTTTTCTTGTGAAAAAACTCCCAAAGCTGAAACTCCTATTATAATTAAAGAAAAAATAATAAAGCAGTTTGGTTATACCCTAAATGATTTTGATGTGGTAAAAGATACAGTAAAAAATGGCGATTCTTTTGGAACAATTTTAGAAAAAAATAATTTATTTTATCCTCAAATTTATAATATAGTTCAAAAGGCAAAACAAGTTTACGATGTAAGAAAAATAAATATTGGTAAGCCCTACACTATTCTCTTTTCTAAAGATAGTTTAAGAACTCCTCAAGTATTTGTATATCAGCCAAATTTAATTGATTATGTAATCGTTTCTTTGACAGATTCTTTGTGGGCTGAAAAAAAATCTAAAGCAGTTAAATTAATTGAGTTTGAAGCGGAAGGCATAATTACTAGTTCACTTTCTGAGACAATGGAAGAAAAAAAATTATCTCCATTATTATCAAATGAATTATCAGAAATATATGCTTGGACTATTGACTTTTTTAGACTTGAGAAAGGGGATAACTTTAAAGTAATTTATTCCGGAAAATATGTGGATGATTCTATATATGTCGGATTAAATAGAATTCATTCTGCTTATTTTGAACATAGAAAAAAACCTTTTTATGCTATTGAGTTTGAAACGGATTCGAAAAGAGGAATGTTCGAGTATTTTGACGAAAAAGGGAAAAATTTAAGAAGGGCTTTTCTAAGAAGTCCCGTACAGTTCAGTAGAATTTCCTCTAGATATAATCTAAAAAGAAAAATAGCATATTACGGTAGAGTTCGTCCTCATCTAGGGACAGATTTTGCCGCTCCCGTTGGTACTGAGATTAGAGCTACCGCAAGCGGAACTGTTGTTAAAGCAGGATATACCAGAGGAAACGGAAATTATATAACTATAAAACACAACTCGACTTACTCAACTCAATACCTACACATGAAAAAAAGAGGTGTTAAAAAGGGACAATTTGTAAAACAAGGAGATTATATAGGTAGTGTGGGGATGACAGGCAATACATCTGGACCACATGTATGCTATAGGTTTTGGAAAAACGGAAAACAGGTAGATCCATTACGCCAAAAACTTCCTGAGGCTAAGCCAATTTCTAAAGATTTAAAAGATAAATACTTAACTTACATGAAACCTATTAAACAACAGCTAGATTCTATAGGCTCTAATGTTAAGGTTTTAGATAATTCGATAGCTAACAACTAAATAATGTCATTAAAAAACACAAACCCATCTCAAACGTCTTCCTGGAAGTCTTTGAATTCACACTTTGAAAAAGTTAAAGACTTGGAGATGAAAGAAATGTTTAAAAATGAAAATAGAGCTGATGATTTTACTATCAATTGGGGTGATATTTCATTAGATTTTTCTAAAAATAGATTAAATAAAACGACTCTTGATTTATTATTAAATTTAGCTAACCAGTGTGATTTAAAAAACTCCATTGAAAAACAATTTAATGGAGATAAAATAAATAAAACTGAAAATAGAGCTGTTTTACATACTGCTATAAGAGCAAGCGCTGATGAAAACATAATAGTGGATAACAAGAATATTATTCCTTCTATTATAAAGTCTAGACAGAAAATTAAAATATTTACTGATGACGTAATTTCTGGTAAAATAAAAAGCCATACAAATAAGATCTTCACAGATGTAGTAAATATTGGAATTGGAGGTTCTGATTTAGGTCCGGTTATGGTCGTAGAATCATTAAAATATTATCGCTCAAGGCTTAAATCTCATTTTGTTTCTAATGTTGACGGAGACCATGTTTTGGAAATTTTAAAAGAATTAAATCCTGAAACAACTCTTTTTATTGTTGTTTCAAAAACTTTTACAACTCAAGAAACTATTTCAAACGCAAATACTATAAAAGATTGGTTGGAAGCAAGTTTAGGAGAAAAAAGCATAAAAAGTCATTTTGCTGCCGTTTCTACAAACACTAAAGAGATAGAGGGTTTTGGGATAAATTCTGAATATGTTTTTTCTATGAACGATTGGGTTGGTGGACGATTCTCTCTTTGGAGCTCAGTAGGTCTTTCTATTAGTTTGTCCATCGGATCTAAAAATTTTGAAAACCTTTTAGAAGGTGCTCGTAAAATGGACTGCCATTTTAAATCATCTTCTTTTGAAAAAAATATTCCTGTTGTTTTAGCATTAATCAGCATTTGGTATAATAATTTTTTTAAATGTGAAACAGAAGCTGTTATTCCTTACTCGCAATATTTGAGTAAACTACCTGCTTACCTTCAACAGGCAGTAATGGAGAGTAATGGCAAAAGCGTTGATAGAAATGGAGAAAACGTATCTTATCAAACAGGTAACGTAATATGGGGAAATACAGGAACTAATTCACAACATGCTTTTTTTCAGTTAATACACCAAGGAACAAAATTAATTCCATGTGATTTCATTGGTTTTAAAAAACCGCTTTTCGAACAAAATACTCAACATGACAAATTAATGTCTAACTTTTTTGCTCAAACAGAAGCCATGATGATGGGTAAAAACCATAAAGATGTAGAATTAGAATTAAACAAATCAACTCATGACAAAGATCAGATTAACTTTTTATTGCCGTTTAAGGTGTTTAATGGTAATAAACCGACCAATACTATTTTGATAAAAAAATTAACTCCAGAATCTCTAGGCAGTCTAATAGCTATGTATGAACATAAAATTTTTGTTCAGGGAGTAATCTGGAATATTTTTAGCTATGATCAATGGGGCGTTGAGCTAGGCAAACAATTAGCCTCAAAATTATTGGAAGAAATTGAAAAAAAAGAACCAAAAACTCACGATTATTCTACTACTTCTCTTCTAAAAAAATATTTAAAAAATTAAGACACTTGTTCACAAAAATTGTTCAAAAAATTAATACTAAATTGAGTTTTGTTTGAAAAAAATTGTCAAATTTGTAATTAAATAACTAAAACTAATAACTATATGAAAAAAATATCTTTAATGTTAACAGTTCTGCTTGTTTCTGGGTTCTGTTACGCACAAAAT
>Ga0114998_10000297_pt1 | contig 35463 bp, 37 predicted proteins | sample ArcticOcean_MG_C_5_FD_87044 | JGI IMG/M metagenome (GOLD analysis project Ga0114998, IMG submission 87044) | Marine microbial communities from western Arctic Ocean - ArcticOcean_MG_CB4_138 | ecosystem: Environmental > Aquatic > Marine > Oceanic | place: Arctic Ocean: Canada Basin | collected... | reverse complement strand
TGTTCGCCATCAGCGCGCTTGCATTTGAAGCAGAGGTTTCTAGAATCGAGTCCATGGTTTTGCGGTTGTTTTCAACATTAGCCGACAAGTCTGCCATGGCTGCCGTATTTGCCGCTACCATGCTTGCATTGCCCTCGACGGTCGCTTTTGATGGCTGCAACGCACCGTTTAGCATATCGCTGTTCAGAGCGATTTGCTCGGCATTAAACTCAACGATTGACTGATTGGCTGCCATTATTTCTTGATTGATTGCAACCAACTGGGCATTAACATCTGCCATCTTTGCGCTGATCGCCAGAACGGAGCTGTTCAATCCCGAGCGGTGAGCAAGATAGTCTAGCGAAGACTTGTTTGTTTGCACATTCACATAGTTTTCCTGCACATCGCCGTCAGTGTCCATTGCGGCGAGAATCGCGGATCGATTAGCAAAAATTTCATCGGTATTTGCATTTGCCAACTGGCGGTTGCCCATGAAAGCGGCCGAGTAATTACTCATAATCATCAGGCGGTTTTCTTCGATCATGGACCGTGATTGATAAACCAGTGCTTTGTTTGACAAAACATTGGACTCAATATTAAAGATAGTCTTTCTATTTGCAGCTATCGCTGCTTTATTTGCCTCTGAGCTGGACATATCGTTCTCCCTAGTAAGTTTTCGGTTATGTTTTCATTTATGTCGCACACGTTTTTAATGTGCCGTTTTAGAAACGTATACTTTTTATTTGTAATAGCCAGTATTTTTTAATCTCTATAAAAAATTGCGTTGTTCTTATTGATTAAATTTTCGCCCTACACATACTCTAAATCAAAATAATCAACCATAGCTTGCACAAATATCTAAGACACCAACAGTTAGAATTTTGACTAGAAGCTTCAGAAATTTAATAATCAATAGATGTTTATAAACTATAAAAGAAACATAATCACAAACAGCCAATGGCCAGTCCATAAGAAAAATAAACTCTCGGGACTTTAATATATCAATAAAACAGCACCTTCAAATATTCAACTTTGGGATGATCGGACTGCCGAATATAAAAATAAGCATCTGATATAAAATTGGGCGTAATCCCCGGATACCAAGAATCGTGTGGAAAATATTTTTACACTACTTGGCTTTCTAAGAAGCTTCCAAACTAAAATCTATTCTCCAGCGGTGGGGTCAAACGCATAGGGATTACTGTTGGAAAAGCACATTACACGGTGACTTTATTTGTCACATCCCGTTAGATCGCATAACTATTTGTCAAACAATTGCCGATTTGATTTTGTGCCATTGTTTCATGGCTTGCAAGGGCGTTTTGCTGCCCAAAGCTGATTGTGCAAGCGGGTGGTTGTAAAGCCAGACTTAGCAGTGCAGCGTCATCCCCAGCTTATCGCCTGATCGAACATGCTGTCTTTGCAGCACGTCCTCGATAGGGCCGTTGAACCGCTCAACCGTGCCATTGGTTTGCGGCGATCTTGGTGGGGCAGCCGGGGATCAATACCGAGAGTTGAGCAAAGCGTTTCAAACGCGCGCTGCCGTGTTGCCGGCCGCCCGGGCACGCCAAAAAGGTGGTCGGTGAACGCCTTGCCATACCGGTTAAAATGGTGCGGATACGGATTGGACATGCACGTTTCTGGTCGCCTAGACAGCGCCGGGCAGTTGCGGCTGTCTTGTGGCGATACATGGCAACGAAGACCCATTAGGTGGCCCAGTTGATTGCCACAATAAGATAGCCCCGCGACTTTTTTGACCATGTGTGGCGGGTATTTCACGTCAATGTGGGCATATCCGGGCTTATACGCTTTAGATCCACTGTGCTTAGATGTGGCATTCTAAGCCTTACGGTCACGAAGATGTCCCAGACCATGCCGACGCAGACAAGGGTCTAGACCCGAACGAGACACAGTCGGATTGAGAAGCCCGCACACCATCGCCAATCGATCATCTGGCGACACCCGTCAAATGTTGCACAGAGCCACCGCCATGGCCTCTTGCGCTGGTGTGAGGGTGGTCCGAAGACAGTGGGGGCTGTGTGGCTATGATCCTGAACATGTCGCGTTTGCGCCATTTCCAGACAGTCTGCTTAGGCGTTCTGTGGCGTTCTGTGGCGTTCTGCCACGACCCACGCAGGCTCATCACGCGCCTGAATGGCCGCTGGTATCTTTGGTGTCGTTGTCGCTCGGCTATGACGTCGAACAAACATTGGTGTCGCCCGTCTGAATATGCCCACAGCACCGATCTCGCCAGAAAAAGCGCAGAACGACGAGGACCTATATGATCATCCGGGATGGAACACTTATTTTCAACGTTTCTGGCCATTCAACATTCATTTGCGCGTTAAAGGTTTCCTTAAAGACAGCGCTATCGGCCCAATCAATTACCCTCGGCTTCCCATAACAAAGTCACAATATCTCTCCGCCAATTGGGCCCGTTGTTCAAACATATCGTCCAACCAATGATTTTTTCCCAAACCCAAAAGCGTATGATCAACGTAACGGTCAACTAAATACGCATCAACTGGCGGGCTTTGATGCACACACCATGTTTTAAATATGGTCCGAAAACTCTGCGTTGTAACGTCACCAAATTTCTGAAAATTTCGTCGCAATATTTCAGCCCCTGGCGGCCCATGGCCATCAACAGAAAAGACAAAAGTCTCATTTTTCCGCTGGTCGTATAATGCACGAAGCGCCTCACAAAACCGCTCTGGTAATTTACTTTCATACATGTGCGAAGATTTCATAGCTCCGGTTTGTTCTGTATCCGCGTTACGCTCAGGCAAGGCCCACACCCCACTCTCAAGATCGAAATGCTCCCACCGCATGTTGGCAACAACGTCAAGTCTGTGGACAGTCACAACGGCCACGGCCATGGCCAGCTTGACGGCTTTGGTAAAGGGCGCATCCTCAAGCCATTCCAGTAATTCCGGCAACTGGGTATATTCAAGCGTCGTCGATTGGCTGGTTTTAAGCCGCAATAGATCCTCGGGCGGTTTGCTTGGGCAAGGGTTGGTGTCGATCAGCTTGTCATCAACAGCCTGATCGAGCACCTCGGAAATATAATCTAACAAGTGATCCGCCAAAGCCCGGTGCGTCATAAACAGCGGCTCCATAAACTTTATGATCATAGTGCGACGTATTTTGTCGACCGGTAATGTGCCGATATGCTGTTCAGTATGCATCTCATACAGGGTGATTGGGCGGCGGGCGCTTGCAGGTTCTGGCCAGCGATTTGCGTTTTTCTGAGTATGATACCATTGGCGATAAACATCATCAAAGGTTGCCGTTTCACGGGTGCGTTGAAGTCCAATTTCAATGCCTGAAAAATGACCTTCTAACTCTTCTGCATTTCGGCTGTTTGCCAGACCAAACTGCAAGCTCTCCAACGAGCATTGACCTTGTAGCAATAAACGGTCGGCACATTGGGCGATTTCAACTGCGGCAGAAAGCGAAATTGCCGGAAAGTCGTTGATATCCAACCAAGTTGTTTGGCCATTGATATCAAGGCGTATTTGAAAAATTTTACGGCCGTTCAAAAAACCCCAGACGAACAGCTTTTGTCCGCAACGAACGCGGGTGCTGTTATCTTGCGGTTTCCATTTGCGCAGTTGTGTGTCTGTCGAAAATTGCAATTTAGAACATTCCCCATTGGGTTTTTGGTACGGTTTCTTGATGTTTATGACAAGATATCCAATGGCGACAGATCGTATATTCCAATTGAAGCGTCAGCTAAATTGGAATGATGCAAACTCACAAAGCCGCGGTTGGAACACACGCAAGCACTGAGGAACAAAGCCTCTTGATCCCATGCTCGGCCAGATAGGCAGCCCAAGAACGCCAGATGCATTAACCATCTCCGGCACGGGCAATTTCGGCGTCGCTCAGCGGCTCACGTCGTAGCATGCTCCAATCGCCCGCCGGTGTGCGCGCCCAACAAAGACGCTCCCAACTGCCATCTACAAGCTGTTCCCACCACCAGTTTTGCGGGGTTAAATCATCGGTCCAGATATAGGCCATAAGACAGGGCTGCGTATTGGTTTTAAGTTCATGCACCTGATGTGGCACCGTGATGGAAAAATCGTCCTTTCCCAAATGCCGAGTTTTTGCAGAGCGACCGTGCCGAATATCGACAGATCCTGACAAAACATAATAGAGCTCAGTTGCAGCATGCTGGTGCAAAGGATAGGTTACATTGGGTGCCATTAAAAAAAGTCCCAAATACAAAGTTTCAGTGTGAAACAGACCATTTCCACCCACCAACTGCGCCGCAACCAGCCCCTGATTGAATGCGGCTGGTGTCGAATTGCCACGAAAAATTTGATACCAGGAAACCTGTGGAAAAAAGAATTTAAACACCTGAGCGAGTGGTTGCACAGACATGGTCGCCGTAAGATCTGGCAAATATTCGGCGACAGCGTCTGGAAGGCCAGGTTGCGTCGGGGCCTGAGGCGCCGGCATTGTGATCTTACAGTCTGCAAAATCGTCAATAAAACACTGCAAAACCGGTGCACTATGCAACTGCGGTGAAAGTGTTTCCCGTAAAGCCGCTAATATTTCAACTTTAACGTCCACAGTATTCAAATCTATCCTCCTGTTCACACGCACCGCATTTGTACTTTCCAAATTTAATGCTCGCTCGTCCCAATATCAGAACGTTTCGTCAGGGGTGTCAACTCCCGTGCGGCAACCGAGAGAAATATACACTGTAGTATCATCTCTTTTTAACGCGTAGAGTCTGTTAGGGCGTTATAAGCCTCCCTATTTGTTTAAGGCGATCGCGCGTGCTGCACTCTAAGCAACTGTCCCACCAGACCCCAATCAATTCGGTTTTGGGAATAGGATTGATGGCGTCAGCCATGTTTTGCTTTGCTATTGTCGACACGCTTGCAAAACTCTTAACCGATAGTTTTCACCCGCTGCAAATTGTTTGGATGCGTCAATTAGGATTGTTCGTCGGAGTGGCCGTCTATCTGATTGTCCGAGGCCCCAGCGCATTAAAATCAGCTAACCCTTTTTTGCAAATCGTCAGAGGCGCTGCCGCGGCATTATCAGCCACACTTTTTATCTTTGGCATCGCACATATCGCTCTGACCGACGCCACAGCCATTACATTCGTCGCCCCCTTATTTGTAACAATATTAGGGGCAACGGTGTTAAGAGAACCCGTTGGCATCCGACGTTGGTCGGCAGTTTTTGTCGGCTTCGTCGGCACGATTATCATTGTAAGACCCGGATTCGAAAGCTTTCACCCCGCATATTTTCTGATCTTTACAGCTGCTTTTTTATTTGCAGTACGTCAGGTTGTTTCACGGCATTTGAGCAATATGGATAAAACCGCCACAACGGTGGCCTATACTGCGTTCGCTAGTTTTTTAATGATCGGCGTGTTCCAACCAGCGGTTTGGATTACCCCACAGACCGGGGTCCATATCGCCATGATTTTCCTAATGGCAACATTGGGCGGTGCCGGAGAGTTTCTAGTGATTAAATCTTTGGAGATGGCCACTTCTGTTAGCGTTGCGCCCATGCATTACACGATGATTATTTGGACCTCTTTATACGGCTATCTCATTTTTGACAAAATACCCGATACATTGTTCTGGGTTGGGACAATTTTGATTATCATGTCAGGACTATACGTTCTTGCCCGCGGAAAGAAAAACTGACCCCTCCGCACGATGTACCCCCCGCACCCCCCCCACTGTACACATTGTATCGTGCCCAAATTAGATGATTGCGTATAAGGTCGCACGATTACCGAACCTCCAGAGACGCCGGACCGTCAAAACGGATCTCGCACAGTAGGCCCGCGCCTAATCGATGGGTAAAACAGCTTTTTGTGCAGGCCTAAGACGGCACGATGACACCCAACAATCACCGCTGTCCTTTTGCCCCAAGTGTCATTACGCTATATATCAACAAACGTGCCTCCCTTTGACCCCGGATGCAAAATTTGATGCAGGTTCAGTTCTATAACGGGTTGGGTTCGGCCTGATCCCAAGGATTGGCAAATCCCGCCGCACCATGTAAGTTTTGCTGTCTCAGGGCGGTGGCAGCCGCCGAAAAAACTGTGCAAAACGGATACGTAAGGACAATATAAATGAATACAAAAGACATTCTGGACAGGTTGATCGCTTTCGATACCGTCAGTCGAAACTCGAATATGGCGCTGATGCATTACATCGAGCAGCTGCTAAGCGAAGCCGATATCAAGACGACGTTGATCCCGAACGCACAGGGCACAAAGGCCAACCTTTTGGCCACCATAGGTCCCACCGACAGCGGAGGTGTCATGCTGTCGGGCCATACCGATGTGGTGCCTGTCGAAGGTCAAGTCTGGAGCAAGCCAGCATTTAAACTCACCTGTTCGGACGGTAAATATTTCGGTCGTGGCACAACAGATATGAAGGGTTTCGTCGCCTGCGCCATCGCCGCTGCCCTCAAGGCAAAGCAACGGCCGCTGAAAGCGCCACTGCACCTTGCGTTTTCCTATGACGAGGAAATTGGCTGTCAGGGCGTGCGCTCGATGATCGATCTGCTGCAAAAGGCGCCAGTGCGTCCGGCGATGTGTATCGTCGGCGAGCCTACAAGTCTGACCGTCGCCACCGGCCACAAGGGCAAAATTGCGATCAAAGCGCGCTGTATTGGCCGCGAGGGGCATTCTGCACTGGCACCACTGGCGTTAAACGCGTTGCATCTGGGTTGTGATTTTGTCACTGCACTGCGCGAGATACAGACCGAATTGACGCAGAGTTTCGCATATGACGATGATTATGACGTGCCCTATACCACGGTTCATGCGGCGCGAATCACGGGGGGTGTTGCGTTGAATATAGTGCCCAACCTGTGTGAAGTTGACTTTGAAATCCGCAATGTCGCACAAGACGATCCCCAGCAAATTTTGGCGATGATCAAAGCCCGCGCAGAACAGATCGTCACCGTCGCCAAATCACACGCCGACGAGGCCGCGATCACCTTTGAGACGAATTTTTCCTATCCAGGTCTCAACACCCAAGGCAGCGCCGATGTGGTGCGGTTCGTCAAATCCCTAACCGGCGCAAACCACACCAAAAAGGTGGCCTTTGGCACAGAGGGTGGACTGTTCTCAGGCCAGCTTGACATCCCGACCGTTGTCTGTGGTCCCGGTTCGATGATGCAGGGCCACAAGCCCGACGAATATGTCGAAGTGTCGCAAATCCAGCGCTGTGACAACATGTTGGCGCGCTTGATCGACCGGCTGTGCGACGGGCTCTAAGCGTTACAAATTACCGGCAACTCCATAGCTGGGTGCGGCCTTTGGATCGACCGCACGATTAAGATAATCATCCATCTGCGGCGCATAATCCTGCCACAGGCTGCGCAGGGTGCCAATTGGATTGATCTCAGCCCAATCCACCCGCAAATCAACCAAAGGAAACGGCATCTTGTCGCCCACCAAAAGTGCGGCTGAATGTACCGGCCCCTCTTCGCCACCCGCCGCGACACCCGCCTCGATCGCTTGAAGCAATCGCTCGGCCAGATGCGCCGAAGGGTCGACCCCAAAGCCGTCTGATATGGCTTTGGCAACAGCTGTTGAAGATAAAAGATTGCCCGCAGCGACACAATCTGCGGCTTCACTGACCGCATGGCTGCCAAGAATATTCGCACCGGTGAAATGCGCCGTCGTGCCGCGGGCATCCACTGCCGTCAGTTGCCGGTAGCTGATATTCTCTCGATTTTTGACCACAGAGGCAATCGCACCACTTGCATCCTGCCCGACCGCCATCGCATCGAGCACCAGCGTGGCCAGATGCGGATCAGTAATATTTTGTGTGGCCACAGCCCCGACCCCAGCGCGCACATGCGGGCAGCGCGCGCCCACGCAGATAGAGGATGTGGTGATCGCCACGCCAAACATGCCCGTGCGCGCACAGCGCCCAACGATAGAAAACGTCATATGTTATCCTCTTTGTGTGTCAGGCGCCAAGCGCTGCGCCAGATATTTCTGAAAGTCATGAATTTCACGCTCCAGCCAACTCAGTTGTCCGGGCGAGGCAAACGACGACCGTGAACCGGCATAAATGCCTTCGACCACATGGCGATCCTCGCCGTTCACATGTTCGAAAAAAGCGACCAAATCCCGGATCCATGCAGCCCGCTCTGCCGCATCTGTCAACATTGCGTCCACCTCAGGCGCAATCGCAACGCCAAAGCGCACATCCACCGCGCCAACCCCTCTGGGACGCAGGGACAGATACCAAAGATGGTCTGGTGCCAGCACATACATATGGGTTGGAAACACTGTCGGCAGGATTGAGGTGTTGCGCCATTCGCCAGTCAGCCTTGTGTTATCTGGGTGGGCCTGACCATAGCGTGCCGCGTGTGTTTTTGCAAAAGTCTGATAGGTAAAACTGTCATAACTCTGGTCGGGAAACACGGTCTTATTCGGGGCAAACCAAGCCCCAACAGTGGCTTTATGTGCCACGGGGAGGTGATACCCCTCCATGAAGTTTTCGGTCAGCAGTTTCCAGTTGGTCTGCCACACATGCTCTTCGTTCAATACCGCCACATAGTGTTCCATTCCAAAGCGCGCCACCACATCATTCAATGGTGCCAGCGCCTCTTTCATGCTTTGCGCATCAGGGTTCAGCGTAATATAAATCCAGCCATTCCAAATTTCTGTGCGGATCTGCGGCAGACAGATTTTGGTTTTGTCAAACCCCACAGAATGGTTCATATGCCCCGCGCCAACCAGCTGTCCGTTCAGATCATATGACCAGGCATGATAGGGGCATGTCACCCGCGACGTCCGACCACGCCCCTGCAGCAACTGCATCATCCTGTGGCGGCAAATATTTGCATAGGTCTTGATCTCTCCGAAGCTGTCACGGATCGAAAACACCGGCTGTCCGGCGATACTAAAGGTCAGATAATCCCCAACGTCCGGTATCTCTGCGGCCAGGCCCGGGCAGACCCAATCGTGTCGGAAAATGGCATTTTCCTCTGCGCTGGCAACCTCTTCGTTCCAATAAAACGCAGGCTCGGCGCCGCGGGCCTCGGTCATTGGCCCCGACGCAGTGCGTTTGAGCTGCGCCAGAATTTCATATGCTGATGTCATGGCCGGCTCCTTAGTCGGGGATAACCGCTGTCACTTCGATTTCAACAACCCATTCAGGGCGCGCCAAGGCTGGCACCACCAGCCCGGTTGAACACGGGTGTACCCCCTTAAGCCATTTGCCCATTTCTTGATACACCGCCTCACGGTAACGGACGTCTGTGAGATAGACGACAATCCTGCAGATACTGTCCAGTGTGGTGCCCGCCTCTTCCAGCAGGAGTGCTATATTCTGCATGGTCTTTTCTGTCTGCCGCGTGGCAGAGCCGATATGCAGGCTTTCACGGCTGTCTAAATCCTGACTGACCTGTCCACGCAGAAAAACCATCGTCCCGCGCGCCACCACTGCTTGGGAAAGGTCATTATTAATGTCCTGTTCGGGATAAGTTTCTTTTGTATTAAAGGGTCGGATGCGTTTGTGTAATGTCATAAATTGATCTCTTATAAAGTGTGAAATTATCCCTGACGGAGTGTTTTAACCTTCTGGGCACCCCAGACGTTGTCCGACAATTTGGCAGCACCATGGGCAAGATCCAAGGGCCCATTCCAATCAAAATTGCGATAGACTGCAGCCAATTGCGCAAAGGGCGGCGACTGGGCAAACAGTTGGAACGTCAACCGGTGGCCGGCGTAATCGGAATTCAGCAAATCGCGGGCGAGGCCCAATAATTTTCGCCGATCTTCGGCAATCCAGTCGTCATTGATCGTGTAGAATTTTTCCAACCACGGCTTGGTCTCCGGGTGGGCAAAACTGGCCGCATCTGGCGTAACACAAATTTGCCCACCGCAGAGTTCGCGGGCCATATGCATCATCCGGGGTAGATTGCTCAACGCGTGGACCCGGCCAGACATCAACATCGACTGGTTCGGCATCAGCAATCCGTTGGGGCTTTTTTGCGCGGTTGCGATCGCAGCCGTCAAAAAGGCATCGATCCCCTCGCGCCAAACCGCGAGCTCCGACAGTTTCTCCTGTACAGCCTGCTGTTTTTCCAGACCAGTCTGGCGTACATTCCACAGCGCCGCACCAATAATCATATCAGCATAAGACAGAGTGCGCTGCACAAACGGAAAAGCGGAATATCGGTGTAATGTGGCACGAATAAAGCTGGCGGCTTTTGTGTGTTGATAAAACAGCACATCTTCCCAAGGCACCAGCACATCATCAAGGATCATCAGCGTATCGATCTCGTCAACGCGATTGGACAGCGGGTAATCCTCGGCGGGGGCACGGCCGGCAAATCCGGTGCGGCAAATATGTTTGACCCCCGGCGCGTTCATTTTCACGATACATCCCAGCGCATAGTCAGACAGCTCGGAATTGCCCCAATTGGCAATCGTCGGTTTCAAAAACGCTTGGTTGGAATAGGCCGCCGCAGTCTCGTATTTGGCACCCCGAATAACAATGCCCGCATCGGTTTCTTTAACCACATGAACCAGCATATCCGGATCCTGATCCTGTGGTGCCTTTGAGCGGTCGCCTTTTGGATCGGTATTGGCTGAAACATGAAACGGGTCGGCTTTGATCGCCTGACGGATATGGCGTTCAATGTTTTGGGCAAAGCGCGGGTCGATCTCGTTTAAAATGTCTTTGCCGTCCCAAAGTGACCACATCTCGCCAATGGTCTCATCGCCCATCCGCGTGACCACGCCGCCAATATCACGCGTCACCAAATCAACCGCATCGCGTTTGTCTTGCCAATCCTGTTTTTCAAAAGGCAGGCGCAGACCAATGGCAAAGCGTTCACCAGCGTCCTCATAGGTCATCGCCTCTTGCGTCTCGGATGCATGCTGCATGTCATAGATTCGCGCCCGAACATCGATGATCGGCTTGAGTTGTGGATGACCGCACAGGTTATCCACCCGCGCACCATTGATCCAGACATCGCGGCCATCTTTGATCGAGTCTCGGTAGTCTTCGCCTGTGCGGATCATCTTTTATCACTCCAGATTGAGGGGGCTAAGGGCTTGATAGCTGCGCTTGGAAAAAGCGAGAGGCGCGCGACCGGACGTCTGTGCATCCTGCACCTCACCAATAAAAATGCGATGGGTTCCGGCATCATAGGCGCTTTCAATCGTGCAGTCGAAATTTGCATTTGCCTGATCAAGGCACGGCGCCCCCGTTGCTTCGACCCGCCAGTTGGCACATGAAAAATCATAGGCAGTCAACGGGTCGCTGCGACCGGAAAAACAATCGGCCACTGGCGATTGACGGTCGTCCAAAAGATTGACGCAGAAACACCCGTTTTCCTCGATCGCCTCAACCACCGGACTGCACCGGTTGATGCAGACCAAAACCAAGGGCGGATCGGCTGAAACACTGGCGAAGGCACTGACAGTGACGCCAAAACGCCCCGCAATGCCGTTGGTGGTGACCACCGAAACTTGGGTAACGGCCCCCGACATCGCCGTCAAAAACGGCTTGGGATGATCTTGTTGAAGCCTTTGCTGGACGGCAGACATTTAATACTCCCAATCGAAACACGTCATAATGAATGCTCAGACGGTAGACGATTCTCTGGATTAGGTAAAATTAATTGTATATTTTTAATGAATAGTTTTTTACTATAGACAGATGAACAAATACACCTTGCGCCAATTGCAATATCTCGTCGCCTGTATCGACAATCGTTCCATCGCCAAAGCCGCAAAACTGATGAACGTCTCGCAACCCACGATCTCGGTTGCGATCAGCAAGCTTGAGGCCCAGTTTGGCGTTCAGTTGTTGTTGCGCCACCATTCGCAAGGGGTCTCAGCCACGCCAAGCGCCAACAACATTCTGCCCTCGGCCCGCAGCCTTTTGGCCCATGCCGAAGACCTGCAGCGCCAAGCGATGCTTGCTGGCACAGCGATTGCGGGAGACCTGCGGCTTGGCAGCTTCAGCACCTTGGCACCGCTTATTCTGCCCGGCTTGATACACGCCTATACCCGGACTTATCCCGACGTTCACATCCACATCCAAGAGGGGACGGAAGAGCAACTGCTCAAAAAGCTCTATGACGGGCAATTGGATATCGCAATGTTATACGATGTTGGCCTGCCAGAAGACTTGCGGCGTGTCGAACTGGCGTTGCGCAGACCTTATATCGCACTGCCCTTTGGTCATCACTTGGCTGAATTCCCTGCCGTGCGCCTGTCGCAACTGGTGGACGAGCCACTGATTTTGCTTGATATAGCGCCCAGTCGGCAGTTTTTTCTGAGCCTGTTCGAAACCGCCGGTCTGACCCCCAAAATTGCCCATACCTCGCCATCACTGGAATTGGTGCGTGGTATGGTCGGACACGGGCTTGGATATTCGATCCTGGTTACCCGGCCGCACGGCGATATGACCTATGATGGTAAAAAACTGGCCATTCGCCCGCTGGAGAGCGCAACAGAAAACAGTCTGATCGTTCTGGCCAGCCTTGCCGATCTGAGGCAGACACGGCTCGTCGCCAGCTTTGAAGACGTCGCGCTGCGTTTCGCACCAGCCCGCGCAAACGGGTAGAGCAGCAGCAGAAAGGGGAATGCCTCTCACCATTAGTCAATACCGCCCACCTTTGAGGTTGTCACAGCCTCAAAACCACCCGCTTTGGGAAAAGACTAGCCCGCTCATGTTGCGGATATGCCTCAACAAAGTGTTAAAAGCCTCAAAGGCTTACTATGCCCCGTTTGCCAGACAGATACTCGTGACTAAACTTAAAAACCACAGATCGCTATGCTGAAAATTCGCAGATCAAATCTTAGAACACGCTCGCAGGCCCAAAGGACTTAGCGAGCCGTTCCAAGCGAAAAAATGCAAACCTCCTGAAATAAGCCAGCGCAATCACCCCAGCACAACGCGTGGTGCATTCTGTTCCAGTGACCTGTGCAATGCCTGCAGAGCCTGTCACCGCCGCCCCGTTGGCGTCGCGTGAAAGGGTATGCCGCGAAACTCACGCATAAATCGTGCCGCTTGCGTAATGCCAATTGCGGGCTCCGCGCAGTCTCCATCATGCCTGTGACACGCCGATTATATCTCAAGATTTCAACCGACAGGATTTGCAATGAAACACGCCTTTTCAACGCCCAAGGCTTTAACCAGCAGTCTGATCGCACTGGCTATCACATTGTCCATCGCTAGCGGATCATGCCTTGCTGACAGCGTGACACTGATCATCACCAGCGACACCAAATCTGCCGAAAAGATCTATCTGGCAGTTTTCACCGAAACCACCCAGGCCGGTTTCCCCTCGGGCACGCCTTTTTTACCACAAGACTGGTACCAAATTCAGCTGGTGCCATAACGTATTATATACCTGACTTGCCGCCGGGTCGCATCGCGGTCTCTGCATTTCACGATCTGAACGGCAACCAGGACCTTGATACAAATGCCCTGGGCATGCCGATCGAACCCTATGGGTTTTCAAACAATGTCCACGGATTGTTTGGTCCACCAAATTTTTCCGATGTCGCAATCCAGATTGGGGAAACCGATAGAAATCAGACAACGGCAATCCGGCTGCAGTAAGAGAGGCAAACAAATGAAAAAATCTTTAAAACAACAAAACTTAAAACAAAACTCAACACTGGATAGGCGGCAGGCACTGGGTCTTTTAGGAGCCGCCGGCACAGTCCAAATTGCCAGCCATGTCGGCTTGTCCGCCGCTTTCGCTGACCCGCTGACACTTTCTGAGCTGTTTGATATCCGGCTGCCAGACCACATAAACGAGCAGCCCCTGAAAATTTATGGAAAAATCCCACCGTCTTTGCATGGGAGCTATTACAAGGTCGGCCCCGCGTTAAGGGCGGGTTTCCCAAACGCATATCGTCATCTTTTTGATGGTGACGGGTTTGTGCAACAATTTCGATTTGGGTCAGGGACTGTTTCCCATGCCGGGCGTTTTGTAGCCACGTCAAAATACCAAAGCGAAACCCAGCTTCAACGCTATAGCCTGCCGACGTTTGCAACCAAATTTAAGGGCGCGCCCCGCATCAAAACGCCCGATGACATGAATGCTGCCAATACCAATATTATTGTCCACGGGGATCGAACAATGGCGCTTTGGGAAGGGGCTTCGGCTTGGCAACTAGATCCACAGACCCTGTCGTCTATGGGGCCGGTGGACTGGGAAAAGCGCCTGACACATGCCCCATTCTCAGCCCACCCCAGCCCCGACAGGGATGGCAGTCTGTGGAATTTTGGACATGTCCCTTGGGCGGGCAAACTGATCTTGTATCACATTGGCTCTGACGGCGTGTTGAAACGCTCGGCAGTCTTACATGTCCCCGAGACTGGCATGGTACATGATTTTGCCGTCACAGATCGCTCGCTGATTTTGGTGATCCCCCCGTTCCGATATGACCCGCATCGCGCCGATCATACCAGCAGTTTTTTGGATATGCATCGGTGGCATGAGGCCCAGCCGGTTGAGATACTGGTGATCGACAAATCATCCCTTGAGATCCGGCGCAGACATCAAATCGATCCTGGGTTTCACTTTCATCTGGGTGCCGCCCGAGAGTTTTCCGACGGCACGATTGAACTGGATATGTGTCAATATCACGATGCCTCAGTGCTGCAAAACCTGTTTTTGGATCAGCTGACAGCCAGACCCGGCGCCCAGCCATTGCAAAAGCAGGTTCTGTTGCGCCCGGCATCAACCACAGGAACCGTCCAAACCATCCACGAGCGTCCCAGCGAATTCCCCCACAGCACGCTTGCCCACACGGGTCAAACAGACAGGCCCTATGGCTGGTCAATTGGTCTTGATCCTAAAACAGGGCTGTTTCGGTTTGCACAGGGTATCAACATGGCCACAGGTAAGGTCGATCAATTTGATTATGGCGAGGGAACCTATCTGGAAGAGCATATTTTTGTGCCTGATCCAAAGAATGCAGGCGACACAGGCTGGCTGATCGGCCTCCACCACAGTATCAGCGCGGGCACGACGCAGCTGTCAGTGTTCAATGCCTTCCAAGTTTCCGATGGTCCGATCGCCACCGCACGCCTGAATCAAGCAATGCCCCCCGGGTTGCACGGCAGCTTTGCCACGACCCAAGCTTAGGGGAACAATCGGATCAAAAACAGGGAAATACCCGGAAAGGAAAACAACAAAATTACCCGCAGCACGTCGCTGAACAAAAACGGCAGCACCCCGCGAAACGTATCCGATATTTTAACATCACCAGCCATCTTATTAATAATAAAAACATTTAAACCAACCGGCGGTGTGATTAATCCCACCTCGACGACAATCAGCGTCAGGATGCCAAACCAGATCGCGGTCTCTTCGGCACTCATGCCAAACTCAAGCGTCATAATCAACGGAAAGAAAACTGGGATGGTCAGTAAGATCATCGCCATGCTGTCCATCAAACAGCCAAGCAACAGATAGAGCACCAAAATTGCAGCCACCACCACCAGCGGCGAGAACCCGCCCTCGGTAACAAAACTGGCCAAAAGCACCGGCAGCTGGGTCAAAGCTATGAAAGAATTAAAGAACTCTGCCCCGAGCAGTACCAGAAATATCATCCCCGATGTAATAGCCGTGCTCTGGATCACATCCAGCAACGCCGACAGGTCAAAGTTTTTTTGAAACATCGCCACAAGACCGGTCCCGGCCGCCCCCACAGCCGCCCCCTCGGTTGGAGTAAACCATCCCAGATAAATACCGCTTAGCATAAAGGTAAAAATTAACAAAACATGCCAGATATTACGAAAATAGCTCATTCGTCCCGCCATCGTAATCCGCTGCTGCGCCCGCCCAGAGCCTGGCACAAGGCGAACAAAAATCGCGATGGTCACGATATAGCCCAGCGCAGCCAGAATGCCGGGCACTAAGGCGGCAAGAAACATTTTGGCGATGTTTTGCTCGGTCAGGATCGAGTAAATAATCAAAATCACCGAGGGTGGGATCAATATACCAAGCGTGCCGCCTGCAGCCAGTGCTCCGGTGCTGAGCGATCCCGAATACCCCAAGCGTCGCAATTCAGGCAGCGCAACTTTACCCATGGTGGCGGCTGTCGCCAAGGACGAGCCACAGATCGCCCCAAAGCCGGCACAAGCGCCCACAGCGGCCATCGCCACGCCACCTTTGCGATGACCGAGACAAGCGCTGGCAAATTTGAACAACGCCTCGCTCATCCCGGCCCGTGAGGCCAGATTGCCCATCAGCAGGAACAGCGGGATGACCGAAAGCGAATAGTTTGAAAACAGATGCCAAGCACTGGTTTTAACCTGAGAGAAAATCGGCAGCCAACCAGCTATCATCGCGGTGCCCGCGCTGCCCACAAGCAACATGGCAAGCCCAATCGGGACGCGAAAGGCCAGCAACAAAAAGAGAAAGGGGAAGGCGACAATCCCCAGAGTTTCACGATCCATATGTTTCAGGCTTTCCGCAAAATATGGTGGGTGTCCCGGGCTGCGGTGTAAAAACAACAGATCGCAAGGATGAAAAAAGAAAATACAACTGGCAAAAACGGAATCCAGACGGAAATCTGCAACAGCATGGTTTCCTCGTTATAGCGGTACATATCTTGCGCGCCATAAAACATCCGCCATGTAAAAAATGCCGCAACCAGCCCAAAGGCCAAAGCGCTGAACGCATCCAACAGCGTGTTGACTTCTGCCGAGAAGCGCGCCGTGACAAAATCGACAATAACATTGCCCTTTTGCAGATGACAAATCGGCAAAAAAGCCGCAATCGCTACCCCACAACCCATCTCGACCAGTTCAAAGTCACCTAGAAGCGGGCTGGAAAACAGAAACCGCCCCAAGATCGACAGGAAGCTCACAGCAACGATGACAACCAGCGTCAGACCACCAAAGACCGCCAACCCAAGCGCGACACGATATAAAACGCGCCCGAAGATATCCTTCGGGCGCGACGGAGCGTCCATATCAGGTATTTGGTCAGTCGGCATATTTCGCCACAAGACTGCGCGCGGTTTCAACCAATGCTGCGCCATCAAGACCGTCACCGTTGGCCTTTTCAATCCACGCATCCACCAGTGTGGCACCTGCGGCCTTCATCTCATCAAGCTCGGCGCCAGACAGCTCGTGGAACTCGCCACCCGCTTTTTCCGCAAGCGCCCGTGCAGGAGCCTCAAATCCATCCCAAAGCTGACCGGCCAATTTGGCCAGTGCCATGCCCGAGTTATCGTCGATCACCTTTTTCTGTGCGTCCGACATCGCTTCATATTTGGCTTTATTCATCAACAGCAGGAACGGCGCAGTATACAGGCCGCGATCACCCGACAATGTGGTGTGAGATTTGGTCAACTCATGCAGTTTGAAAGATGGCATGATTTCCCATGGCACAACCATGCCATCAATCACACCTTTGGACAGCGAAGGGGCGACCTGTGGCACCGGCATTCCCACCGGGGTCGCGCCCAAGCCACCCAGCATCTGGCTGATCACCCGTGTTGGACCACGCATTTTCAAACCGTTTAAATCCGAGGCTGATTTGACCAGCGTATCTTTGGTATGAATGGTACCCGGAGCATGAACATGGACCGCCAAGACTTTATAATCTTTTAAGTCCTCCGCCCCAATGGTCATCATATATTCATGCGCAGCCTGCGATGTTGCCTCGGCTGAGGCGGGCATAAAGGGCAATTCAAACGCCTCTAAATGCGGAAACCGGCCCGGCGTATAGCCTGCCACAGTCCAGATGATGTCGACCACGCCCTCGCGCACTTGATCTACCAGCTGCGGTGGTTTGCCGCCAAGTTGCATGGATGCATACATTTCGACCGTGATCTCGCCGTTGGATTCAGCCGTAACCTTATCGGCCCAAGGTTTGACAAATTTGGCATTCGAATTGGCCGGCATCGGCGGGAATGAATGAAATTTCAGTGTGACACTCTCTGCCACAACAGCGGCGCCCATGCTGACAGTCAGCAGGGATGTGGCGACCAGCGCCTTCCAGTAAACCATGATATTTTCTCCTCTATGTTGTGTCTCAGGCAGTTTCGGCAACGGCTTGGTATTGGTCTGCGCCTTTGGCAGCTGTCGTCGCTCTGGTTGTTGGGGGCACGACGGGCCCCGGGGATAGGTGCCGCCCGATCTCGAGCAGGCCCTCAAGCTGTGCCACGGGACGGGCAGCGGCAATATAACGATCCCGACGGATCAACAGCCCATACCCGACATAAGCGGCATAAGGCAGATTTGACAAGCCCCGGCTTTTGTCGCGAAAGACAGGAAAGGTCGTGGCTACTGGGTTCATACTGTGCGGCGTCACCCCAAGAACCGCAATACCCAAAGCTTCAAATCGGCACATCAGATCATACGACAGCGCAATGTCTGGCTGTTTTGATAAAATCAGCAGCGTTGGTCGGTCGCCAAGAACATCATCCAAAAGATACGTACAGCGATCTGTGGCCTCGACCACCGGCTGCGGCAGCATCTGTCCGACAACCGAGGTTTTGCGCGGCCGTGCAGTATGCCAGATAAACCCCGCCTCAAACCGCGGCTTGGGCTTGTATTTCATCTGCATGACATACTCACGCGCCGCAGGGAACAGTGTCAGCAATCGAAAGAGCGCCCGGGTGCCCATGCCCTGCACCCAAGACGCCGGCATCATCACTTGGCCCATGCGCAGCGCCAGACGGATCAGCGACCAAGCGTGGGGCTTGCGTTCAATTTCATAACTGGCCAACAGATCCTTAGGGCACTCCATGTGCAGCGCCTCGGCAAGTTTCCAGCCCAGATTATGCGCATCTCGCAGGCCACTGTTCATGCCCTGACCGGCGAAGGGCGGTGTCAGGTGCGCCGCGTCCCCGGCCAGAAACACCCGTCCATCTTGCCAGCGCTCGGCGATACGCGCATGAAACGTATAGACCCGTACGCGGCGAAAGGCCTCATCGCGATCGGGGCCGACAGCGGCCAGAAGCCCACGAATAAAATCGTCTTGAACGGCGGCAACGGCCGCTTCGCCAGGATGCAGCTTAAACTCGTACCGTCTGATCCCGCCCGGACCCGGCAAGGTGATACAAGGGCGGGCTGGATCACAGAACACCTCGGTGTGAAAGCAACGGTTGCGCGTGGTCTTAAGATCAACAATCAACCATGGTTCTTCAAATGTGGCACCTTGCATGGCAATTCCAAGCATCTTGCGCACTGGCGACCTGCCCCCATCACAGGCCACCATATAGCGTGCATGCAACGACTGCTCCTGCGCATCACGGGCGCAAACGGTGGCCTGTACACTATCGCTTGATTGCTCAAACGCCGTCATCTCGGTGCCAAAATGTGCCGTCACATGGGGATAGCGGGCAAGTGCCTTGCGCAACACGGCCTCAAACGCTGGTTGTTCAAAGGCGTTCCGCTTGTCAAAGCCATAGTCTTTGCCGGTTGGCATCACGCTGGCAAATGCTTTGCCTGATGGTCCGCGGTAGATCGACCCATAGCCCTGCACGCTGATTGCCGCGATCTCACCGGCCAAACCAGCAGCCTGAAGTGCCCGCATGGCTTCGTCATCAATCGACACCGCACGCGGGTCTTGCACGGTGTCGTCATGGGTCTCTACAAGGGTGGTGCTCACCCCCATAGCACCAAGAAGATTTGCCAACAGCAGGCCCGTTGGCCCTGCCCCGACAACCAAAACGTCGGTTTTTATGGCCTCTTCTGCTGTCATGCAGCGGTTTCAGCCACGACAGGATTGCGCAAAATACCCAGCGCCCCGATCTCAACCTCGACCGTATCACCGGGCACCATATAGACCGGCGGATCCCTTTTGTCGCCGACCCCACCGGGGGTTCCCGACACGATCACATCGCCCGGTGCCAGAGGCGTAAATTGCGATACATAGGCGATCAACTGCTCGACCGGGAAAATCAAATCGGCCAGCGTGGCTTCTTGCATGACGCGGCCATTAAGACGGGTCTGGATCGGCAGGGCGCGGTAATCGCCAACTTCTTGAGGAGTGACCAGATAAGGCCCAAAAGCGCCAGTACCGGGAAAGTTTTTACCGGGGGTGAACTGGGATGTGTGACGCTGCCAATTGCGCACGCTGCCCTCATTGTAACAGGCGTAACCCGCGACATGGCCCAGCGCATCTGTCTCAGCGATATTGCGCCCTGCACGCCCGATGATCACCGCCATCTCCCCCTCATAATCAAAGCGCTCAGTCACATTGGGTTTGACCAGCGGTTGTCCATGTCCAACCTGCGTGTCGGAAAACCGGGTAAAGATCGTGGGATTATCCACATCAGGGCGACCGGTTTCTTCCTTGTGTTTTTGATAGTTCAAACCAATACACAGAATTTTGGCAGGGTCCGGTATCACCGGCAACAAGGTCAGGTCAGACCACCCCAGTTCGGCCCCACGGCCTTTGGCATAGGGGCCCGCCAGCGCCAATATATCAGCGCAAATCGCCTGCCTCAGAGTGGTGACACCAACGTCCAAGCGGCCCGCCAATTCAACAATGCCACCGTCGACAACCAGCCCAAATCCGCTGTATCCACAGCGTGTATAACTTACAAATTTCATGCGTTTATTTCCATTGCGTTCAAGAGCGCATTATCGCGCGGCCCCATTTATTTAAAGTACGCGGGTGCTGGGGCCAATCCACCACACCACGATCATAGATAACTTCTAATTCGGCCGACACCTCAATCCAGTTTCCATCTGGATCCGTTATAAAAACAAACAGATTATTGCCCGGACCATGCCGCCCCGGCCCCCAGTCCAGTTGAATATCATGGCTGGCAAAATGATCACACCAGTCGCGAATATAACCCCAGTCGCCAGCCTCATATGAATGGTGGTCCACGCCGTTACGATCAGACTGAAAACACGCCAGCGTGTGATGTTCATGGTTTGAGGTCAAAAACGCCGTCGCCAAGGTACCATCATCATGCAGCACCCGGTCTGTCAGCAAAAACCCCAGCCTGTCTTGATAAAAGGCGACAAACGCCTCGACGTCTGAAGCGGCAAATGTCAAATGTTGTACCGGTCCGGGAAGACCTGTGCGATTATTTTGCACAGGCTCGGCAAGGCCAAAGCAAACGGTCTGACCACTGGGGTCGTACAGTGCGAAAGCACCGGGTTGAAAATAGGGCGACGGGCTATTCAAAACTTCAAGATTTTCTTGCTGCGCCCTTAGCCGCAGCGCTACCGGCCCCGCCTGATCACGACAGGCAAAACCGGCATAGGCCAGTTGCTTGTCGGTGCCAGCCACCACAATCATCCGCCGCCCCGGCCCTTCACAACGCCATTCACTGTGGGACAGCTGCGTCACCTCCATATCCATAGCATTGCCATAAAACGCCGCCAGACGTGCCGGTTTAGAACTTTCAAACGCCAAATGATGCAGATACGCACCCGCCTGAACTGCAGTCTTGCCCATCACCATCCCTGCCATATCACCGGCTTCATAGTCTCATATTATTATTATTTTGCAATCGGCTTGTTTCACAATTTTCCAAACAAACAACTGTAATAGCGCACGACCTGCCCGCACGCCTTCACCGCGCAAAATCTGGTCAGGCCCACACTTAATAAGATGTCGATCACCCCCCAGTTGCACCCGACAACTGCAATTGATACGCGCGCCACCCATCGCACCCGCACCGCGCCTGACATCAGCCGAGCGGCGAGGGGAATTCCAGACCCGCCAGGGCAGTAATTTCTGCATCTGACACAGCAGTTGCCAAAATATAGCGATCAGGCCGGACCAAAACCGCGTTGACCTGCAAGGCTGACAGTATCGCGTCCAACGCGGGTTCGCTTTGTGCATCCATAAAGACCGGCCCCACAGCAGACTTAGGCTCAGATGCGCACCCCGCGGCGGGTAAAGACGCGCGGCTGATCATAACCGGCCGATACCCGCACAGATCGTCCATCCGTCGACCACCCGCCAACAGGGGCTGACCAAACAAGCGGCCAGTATGGCGCCCCGGTGCAAACCCAAAACACGCCGCCGCCGCGCCGCCAAGACCCGGCGCAATCGAAGCCATCTTTGGGCTTTTATCTGCTGGTTCTCCAGCCCGTGCCGGCCCACTGTCGCCGTCAATTGAATTAATCAGATGTCCCAGTTTAATCGCCGTCTCTATGTAGGCGCGCATGTGCGGGCTGCGTTCTTGGCCATAACTGTCCAGCAATCCAGACGCGCCGCGTCCTTTGAGCGTCAGCGCCAGCTTCCACGCCAGATTTGCCGCATCACGAATACCCGAACACATGCCTTGCCCCATAAAGGGCGGGGTCAGATGCGCCGCATCTCCGGCCAGCAACAACCGGTCTTTGCGCCATGTTTCAGCCAGCGATGATTCGAAAGTGTAGACCACGCTGCGTTCGATCTGCGCATCTTTGGGGGTGATCCAGCGCGATAAAAACTGCCAGACCCTGTCGGGGTCAGTCATCTGGGCGGCGGTTTCGCCCGCCTGCATTGTAATTTCCCATCGCCTGCGATTTTGCGGACTGCGGCAATAGGTCATTGGCCGCTGGTCATCACAAAACTGCACCGAATGATCACCAAGCTCTGGCATCTCACGGTGCAACAAAACATCAACCACCAGCCAGCTTTGCCGAAAGCCGAGGTCCTCCATGGCCACGCCCATCGCCTGCCGCACCGCAGAGCGCGCGCCGTCACAACCTACGACATAAGACGCGGTCATGCGTGATGTCAGACCGCTATCACCCGCGTGACACTGCAACGATACATGATCAGGGTTCGGCCCGAGCCACTGCAATTCGGTATCGGTTTTCACGGTAATGTTAGGATGGGTCTGCACCGTTTGTCGCAGCAAAGCCTCAAGGTCAGGTTGATGAAAGCGGTAGCTGGCGTTCCAGCCGTGGTACGTGGTCTCTTGCGGCCGCGGCCAATCCAGCAACAGGCTGCCATTGCCATCTACAAACCGCATACCAGGGTTCAGGCGGATTTTTTGACGTAACGCATCCGCTATGCCAATGGTTTGAAAGACCCGCATGGTTTCATCATCAAAATGCACCGCCCGGGGCAGCGGATAAATACCGCGCTCACGTTCAATCACCAGCACCTGCAGACCGCAAAGCGCCAACAGCTTGGCCAGGACTGCACCGGTCGGCCCATAACCAATAACGGCGACATCATAATGCGCTATCGCGGTCAAATTGCCAGAGATGCCCTGCGCCACCCTTTCACCTGCGCTGTAATTCTTGATAGAGCCACGGGCAATCTATCATCGGCGGAGTGCGCAGGCCTTCTGCGGCATTATTCAGTCGCATATCACGAAACTTGCTGCGCTCTTGTTCGGATAAATAAAGTCGCTCATGGCCCCAAAAACTGGGTCCAACCGAGGTTTCATGTGGCTCCCAGGTTTGTGGATCAATCACCCGTCCGCCCCAGCCATTTTCAACGAAAAACCCCGATGGCGAATGCGCGTAAAAGCTGGTCATATAATCATTGGTATGGCGCCCCAACGTATAGGCGACCCGACCCGGGTCAAGCTGTGCCAAATCGAACCCCTGCCCGACATCATCCAAGTTTTGATATTCGACCATAAAGTGATGGAACCCCACCTTACCCGACCCGACTAACGCAAAGCTGTGATGGCGCTGGTTGACATGGAAAAAATACAGTGGCACCGGCGCAAGGCCATAATCGCTGAGATTAAAATCCAAGACATCCCGATAGAAAGGCAACATTTTATTTATGTTATCGACATGCAAAACCACATGGCCCATCCCGACAGGCCCGGTTTGAAACCCCGAAATCGGCCGTCCCGGCACAAAGGGCTCTGCGCTGGACATCGGGCGCCAGACCAATTCGATCCGGTTGCCCGCAGGATCGTGAAAAAACACAATATCCTCGACAAACCGCCGGTCGGCAAGTTCTGGTGAGCCATATGTTGCCCTATAGCCTGCAGCATCCAGACGCGTCGCATAATACTCTAGATCATGACGGTCTTCGACTTCCCACCCCATGAAAGCCAGCGTCTCACCTGGCTCGTCAGACACCACCAAGCGCTGTTTGCGGTCGTCCATTCTGAATGCCATCGTTTTGCCAGCGCGGTCCACCTCCTGCATGCCCAGCAGACCACCAGCAAAGGCGCTCCAATCGTCGCGACGATCCGAGCGGACACCAAGATAGCCAAGCGCTGTGATTGCCATTCATATTCTCTCAGTTGTCATGTTCAGGTGTCTCTGGCCCCAGACCACATTCTGCTCTCTAAAAAGCCTTCACCACCGCCGCCAGTTATCCCCAAAGCCAGCGATAAAGACATTCCCAAAGACATAAACTATCCAAACTATGTCGCAACCCCGTGCCTGCCGCAAGGGAGATCGTCACAGACCCGCCCTCAAATTATTTTGGGGGCGCTGGTAAGCCGTGCGCCCTTCGCAAAATATTGACCGAGTAAAACAGGCTTTGGCCGCCCTTTGGGGCCCTTAGGCCAGAGCAATGCAGCCACATCTACTCGGCAGGTTGCGACAGGTGCCCCTTACCGCATCGCAACGGCAGCAGTCTAGCGCTCGCCCAGTGAGTCAACCGATTTCAGAAGCGCTTGCGCTGTGATCAATGCGGTCCCTGTGGCAATACAGATTTGTGGCAGCAGCATCCATTCAAGTGTCCAGTTGGTACCCGAACGCTCTTGTTCATGCAGCGCGCATTGTTGCAGACCCGCATGTAATGTCGATACAAATCGCGCCAAGGCCAGCAGCACTTCGGCCTTGATCGGGTTTTTCTTATGCGCCATGGCCGACGAACCGCCCGACTTGGCCAGCGCAATCTCGGACCGCTCATCTTGCGCCATCAGCATTATATCAAGCCCAATTTTGCCCAGCGCAGTGGCTAGTTTGGTCAACCAAAAACTATAGTTCAACACCCGGCTGCGATCGGTATGCCATGCGGTGCGGGGGTCAAGCAGGCCCAGACGCTCTGCCAAAAGGCCCCTTACTTCGGGGGCTTTTGCGCCCAATTGATCCAAAGTTCCCACAGGCCCACCAAATTGCAGCGCCTGAACGGCAGCCTGAACTTGCCCGAAATCATCAGATAGATCCAACAGCGGCGTGCGCCAGCGGTCAATCCGGTGGCTGACCAAGATCGGCAGGGCCGATTGCATGCGGGTGCGCGCCATCATCTGACGCGGTCCAAAACGCTGGTCCAAATGTGCCAAAGACGCACAGACATTCGAAAGCCGGGGCGCAAAAATCTGGTTCACCTGTTGCAGACGCAAGGTCAAGCTGGTGTCGATTACATCCTGACTTGTGGCTCCAAAATGCAGATATTTGGACGCCTCCGTGCCGATGGCCTCGCGCAGTTGCCTGATCAGATCGGGTACCACCATACCATCACGCGAGATTCCCGCGTTAAGACGCCCCATATCGGGTCGGAATTCTCTGCAAGCCGCAATAATCTGTTGTGCGAGCCCCGTTGAGAAAACGCCAGCCTCTGCCTCTGCCTCTGCCAGAGCTGCCTCAAAATCCAGCATCGCCGCGAGATCTGCATCAGCCGAGAACAGCCCCGCCACTTCAGGATCGCTCAAAAGGGTAGAAGACCACGCAGAGTTCAATACGGTATACGACATGTCCCCCCCTTAAAGATCAAAAAATACAGTCTCGTTTTCGCCCTGAAGCCTTACGTTGAACACATAGGCATCGCCCCGTTGAGACGCAATCAAAGTCTGCCTGCGCATGGGGTCTATCGCAGCAAGAACCGGATCTGCGCTGTTATCCTCATCGGCAAAATAAATCCGCGTATGCAGCCCAAGATTGATCCCACGGGCAACAATCCAGATAGAAATATGCGGGCTTTGCGGGCCACCAGAGGTTTGGATACAGCCAGGTTTGATCGTCCGAAAGGTGAATACGCCGGTGGTCAGATCACAGGCCTGCCGCGCCCAGCCTGAAAACGAAGCACCCGCTGTGGGGTACCGTCCCTGAGCATCCGCCTGCCAGCTCTCGACCATCGCATCGGTGATCAGTTCACCGGCGCCATCACAGATTTGTCCGGCTATGGTGATCCGCTCCCCCGGCACATCTGCCCCCTGCAGAGCACCACCCAAGTCAGCGTCAGGACCAGCACCAAGATCAGCGCTATATATACCCTGAACACCGACAAAATTAGGTGTGCAACCAATATGAACATAGGGGCCAGCCGTCTGCGACGGGCTTTCTTTATAGCGTCTGGGAGGCCGCATCAATTGCCCTCCGGTCTGTTTTCAAACAGGGTTGACTGCCGTCCCCGCAACACAAGATCAAACCGGTAGGCCAGATGATCCATGCTGACCGCCCGACCCATATCCAGCTTAGCGATGAGTTGGTCGATCGACTGCGGGTCTTTCACCGTCTGGACAATGGGACAGAGCGCGATGAGCGGATCGCCTTCGAAATACATCTGGGTAATCAAACGCTGCGCAAAGGCATGTCCGAACACTGAGAAATGAATATGCATCGGGCGCCAGGCATTCACATGATTGGGCCAAGGATAGGCTCCAGGCTGAATGGTGAAAAATTGATACCGGCCCTGTGCATCCGTGACTGTGCGCCCGCAACCGGCAAAATTAGGATCGAGCGGCGCAAGATAACCATCGTTTTTATGCCGGTATCGCCCACCAGCATTGGCTTGCCATACCTCAAGCAACGCCCCCGGCACACCTTTACCGTTTTCATCTAAGACGCACCCATGCACCAAAATACGCGGGCCCAAAGCGCTTTGATTGGGCGCTGCGGCGTTGATCACGAGATTCGCGTCCAGCTCGCCCAGCTTATCGTGGCCGAAAACCGGCCCTGTTACGTCCCTGACGGTCTCAGGTAGTCGCAAAAGTGGCTGACACGGCGCGCGTAATCGCGATGATTTATACGCCGGTGTCAATGCCTCTGGCTGCCCGCTATAATCGCGATCAAGCAGGCGAGACGCATGGTCACTCATTGTCAGCTCGCGGCGGTTGCGGTTCAACAAACACGGCCTTGGCAAGTTTGATCGCGTGGTTGGCCGCCGGTACTCCGGCATAGATGGCAACATGCATCAATGCCTCGCGAATATCTTCGCGGCTCGCGCCGGTATTGGATGCCGCGCGCACATGCATCGAAAACTCTTCGTCCTGACCCAAACCCGCCAGCAGCGCCAGCGTGATCAGCGACCGTTCGCGCGGTGTCAGCCCCGCGCCCGACCAGACGTGACCCCAGGCCGCCTCAACGATCAACTGTTGAAACGGCGCGTCAAAATCGGTTTTGGAGGCCTCAGCGCGATCGACATGGGCCTCACCCAGAACCGCACGCCGGGTTTTCATACCCTGAATATATGTGTCGTTGCTGTCATCCCTCATGCGTCTGTCTCCCTTGCGAACGCCCCGCAGAGCCCCCAACAGTCATTCGGGCATCAGCCAATGACTACGGCTTAATACACCCAAACCTTCCACGAAACCAGTGGTATGGTGAGATGCAGGCACCCGCCTCACATCTGCAGCGGCAGGCCAACATAGTTTTCGGCAATGGAACGGCACGCGCTTTCCGATTGGGTCAGATACTCAAACTCCGCGACTTGCATCTTGCGCTCAAACGGCGTTGCGTCCGGGAACTGATGCAACAGTTGCGACATATACCAAGAAAAGCGCTCAACCTTCCAAACCCGCTTGAGACATATCTCCGAATAGCGCTCCAAATACTCGGTGCGTCCCTGTTGGTAGGCCTGTGTCAGCGCACGGGCCAGCACCCGCACATCGGCCACTGCAAGGTTCAGTCCCTTGGCCCCTGTTGGCGGCACGATATGGGCTGCATCCCCAGCCAAAAACAACGCCCCATAGCGCATCGGCTCGGCCACAAATGACCTGAGAGGCGCGATGCTTTTCTCAATAGATGACCCACGCTGAAGCTGGCACGCCGTCTCGGGGCCAAGCCGCTTTTCCAGTTCGTCATAAAACCGGTCGTCCGGCCAATTTTCAATTTTGTCATCCAGGGCACATTGCAGATAATATCGGCTTCGCGTCACGGACCGCATCGAGCACAGGGCAAAGCCCCTCGCGCCATTGGCATAGATTAACTCATCCGCAATCGGTGGGCGGTCAACCAGAACCCCTAACCAGCCAAACGGATAGACCCGCTCATAGGTTTTCAGCACGTCCACAGGGATCGTCTGGCGGGCAACTCCATGAAACCCGTCGCACCCCGCGACATAGTCACATTCAAGCACATGCGCTGTCCCGGCCTGTTCGTAACTCACACGCGGCGCAGAGGATGTTACGTTGTCGATCCGCACATTGCTGGCGCTAAAGACAATCTGTGCGCCACTGTCTAGGCGCTGTGCGATTAAATCTTTGGTCAGTTCAGTCTGGCCGTAGACCATGACCTTTTTATCGACCAAACCCGCCAGATCAATGCGGTGGCGGTGGCCGTCAAAGCACATCTCAAAGCCGGAATGCACCATTCCCTCACGGTCCATCCGTGCGCCGACACCCGCCGCACGCAGCGCCTCGACCGTGCCCCACTCAAGCACCCCGGCACGAATTCGGGCCTCAATATGAGATCTGCTTTGGCGATCAATCACCACAGCGTCGATGCCAACCTTGCGCAGGAGTTCCGACAATAAAAGGCCCGCAGGACCAGATCCGATAATTGCCACCTGAGTGCGCATTTTTTGCGACATTTTAATCCCTTACCCCAATAGGACCCACATGTTGGCACCAGTACTTTTTGGCGCGGGTTGACCCGCTAACTGCCGGTGTGAACCTAGCACGCACGTTTAAAATTCAAAGCCCCTAATCGCCCGCAGTTCAAACCCGTTGTCATGCGGGCTGCTGAACCCTTTAGCATATCAGCCACGAGCGGGGATGCCCTTCGACAAATCACTACCAAACCGAGACAGTAGGTGACGTCATAGACCCGCCGCTTACGAAATAGATTATTTATTAAGAGGATGTAATTCACCGGCGTCTCAAACTGGATCACGGCCTACGCAAAACTTGCAATGCCCATGCGACAGAAATTAACAGAGCATGTCTTTGAGACCTGCGGCTTCCAAACACTGTTTCTAATTTGGAAAAACATCTTACCTTTTGCACCACTGCAGTGATGCTGCGCTTATTTTGGAGCTTCGAGAAAAGTAATCCGATCATCGGTCTTACATCGCAGCCACGCAAGGTCGCTTTCATAAGCCTCAAACAGCATCCCCAAACCAGTGTCAGAAAACATATTCAATTTCCGCCCTTCGCCCTTTTCTGCCAATCTCGCAATACCGATACTGTCGCCCCGACCCTCCAAAATCTCTTTCAAATTTTTGATCGTTTTGGAACGGTTAAGTATCTGGTGTTTTTGTTCTAAATGCGAGAGATCCTGCCAACCGCTAACCTCGGCCAGTTGTACAATAGGCTTGGCCGTGAGCGCACCAAACTCAACAACTTTCACTTTAGCCTTCGGAAAAGCATCGCAGACCGCTTGTATGACCGTGCGCCAACCACCAGCACTGTTATAGGCAATGCAATCGAGCTGCATGGCCGATGGCGGGCGCCGAAAGTGACGGATGGCAAAGGACAAACAAGAATTCCACCATACGTCAAGCGGCCGGATGGAAATATAGAAAACATCCACCTGTTCGAAGGCGGGTTGCAACCTCTCCAAACTGCTCTGAATATTTGGATAGATACTCATGGTGTCTACGTTGCTACGTATATTGCCCAGTATGTTCTCTTCACTTAAGATGACCCTGCGCCCTGCACGACGTTCGCTATCCAGCGTGGAACGGAGCTTTTGCGCCGCTGCCTGGGCTTTTCTGGATCGCCAAAGCGTCACTTGCGAGCGGTGGATCATAAGCCCTTTAAAATCGCCGTTGCGGATCTGTTCAGGTCCCAAAAAACATATCCCACGCTCTGATAGCCTTTGCCGGTTATCCGCGAGTGTCTTTTGAAACAAAGTTGTTGCAGTACGATGCGCTCCCAAATGTACAACAATCAAAATAGCGCTCCAGTTTTAAAAAATAGCACGTCGAAATCAATAAATACGTCAGTTTCCTTTAACGGCTATGGATAAGGTCCCTATAATTTTTTGCAATACGTAAAAAATACCACTTTTGGTGACATTTTCGGGTTGAGCCAGCCCATTCAGGACCTGAGTGTTCATCTTTGAACATGCTGCTGGTAACCACGGTATTTCAGCGCGAAACCTTGGGCCAGGTTCATCCCTGATGCACGATAGAGTTTAGCAAGCAAACGTTAACCAAATTGGCATAAAAAAGCCGACAGGATGAAACTGCGATCATTTACGCCAGAATACATCAATTATTCGTAGGACGTTTCTTGCCGCTTGCGCGAAGACCGGCGTACCGACCCAAAACCCTCAGACCGTTCAAAATCACCAAAATCCCCACCCCTTACCACTGGGGCGCGAAAATTCAGCCCTTTAATAAAAGTAAACACAGCGTACATTTCAAAACCTTGCACTCATTTTAATTTAATGACCCCACCTGTGGGTCAGTTTACTTTATCAAAGGTGAAGGCCAGCCATTTTCGGAGAACGCAATGGTATTTTTCCATGCTGACGGCAATCGAAGCTTGCCTGTAAAATGGCACTATTGTAAAATAAGGCATTAGTGCAATTCCCGAAGCTTCATGCACCCGCATGATGGCTGCCTTTGTAAGACCCTATATTAATAATCAGATGATAGATAATCCTAGGTAAAATAGAAATGCCAAACCATACCAAAGCACCCTTCGCCATTGAGCGCAGCACCAAATGAATTTTGTGAACTTCTGCATATTTGCTGTTGTCATGCTGACCACTGGCTGCGCAATACACCCAAAAACTGGGGCACCCGCTGCGTCATCGTTAGAGGTTGCACTCCTCGCAGATAGCATTCAATCACTGGGGCTAAAGGTAGACCCACAAGAGGCCAAAACTGCGGCAGAAGCGGCGTTTGTGCACGCGCAACACCTGTCTGTTCAGTATCAGGTCACGGACGCTCCGCTGATTCACAACACCAAAGTCAATCTGGGACTACGCACCCGCGGTCTGTGTTGGCACTGGGCCCGCGATATGGCAGCCCGACTAAACCAGGCAGGTTTCAAAACGCTGGATTTACACATGGCCCGATCCAAACCTGAGAGTTTTCGCATTGGACACAGTACCTTAATCATTAGTGCAAAGGGCGACAAACATACGGACGGCATTGTTGTTGACCCATGGCGCTATGGCGGCAAGGTCTTTTGGAGCGCCACAGAGGCAGACAGTAAGTATATTTGGCTTTTAGAGATTTAGGCTGTATCGGACCCATCCATAAAAACCAGCACCATGGACCTTAAACCACCAGCCCCGAGTAAAAACACGACCACTGTCGTCGGAAAACAGACTTAAAACCCACCACGAACAAAAAAACCCGGCCCCACTGGGACCGAGCCAAAAACTTATAAAATACGGTACTGAAAAATACATTTACATGCCCCAACACACGGGGAGAGATATTACTCAAGAGTACTTCTTTAGTAACTCTTTACAACATAAAGTATATATTTATAACTTATGATAAGTCAAGTGTTTCAGTATCAATTTTTCAAAAACACGGAAAAATCGATGGCCAGCAAGTCATTCCGGCACCCGACGCTGATTCACTGAATGGGACAAATTTACGCGTCCGGCAGCTAGTCCAAAAATGGTATTATTCACCAACCGCTTACAAGTAGATACAAGAATAATACTATGGTTGAACAACAGTAAAGGCTGCATTTCGAGATAAAATTATCAAAGCACCATCAAGGCTCAAAACAGATCAAAGGTATCTATTTTACCCGTTAGAGCTGTCCTGCTACCTCATTAATTATAGAAATCCACCTCGTGGGCACCTACATCGGTACCCCTGGCTCTTTAGGGGGCAGCCCCAACCGGCACAACAACTTGATATAATTTGCTAATTAGGAAAAATAAAATTTTCCGAGACCTTTTTTAATCAATCGGAATCTTCGATACGCCCTAATGCGCCTGCGAGTGGATGCTACTTGGCATTCGATAAAAAACCACGATCACAGCGGAATAATAACACTAAGATATAAAAAATTCACTTTACCCTATGTCTGGGCCATACGTTAAGCATTTTTAGCAAAATTTACAAAAATGATAATACTTATATGTTTGCTAATGGCTCGGCTTTTCCTCCCAGAACAAAGCCGAGCCATAAAGCCTCAAGTTCGCTAGAACGAAGCGGTTGCTTGTTATCACGCTAGTACGGCTAGGCGTGGGTTGCAAACGCTTATTTCATTTGCACAAAATATTAGCAAAACTCTCAATCATGTTTATAATTTATGCGGATATGCTGAACACCAAAGCCACTCTGGGCACAAACCGTCTGACATCCTTTAGATTAATGAGGCCTCATACAAGCGAACTGACCCATCGCGAGATTATTTTCAAGACCGCTTTTCCTCTGAAAGATTGAATATAATGTCGCAAACATCCGGTCTATCTCATGCATCAGATCAACCGCGGCCAGATCAAGACCGACCGGCGTGTAATAGATCAAGGAGTGGCTAGTCTTGAGCATTTGCACTGACGCGTCAGGCTCAGGTCCGCGTTCTGTTTGCGGATCATCTTGCGGCGTTCCCCCTCTCATCGATACTGCGTATCGACTGCCGGGCAGTGGACGGGCAGTGGACGGGCACATCACTCCAGCCCTTGCGACAAAAAACATTTTACACTGCGAACTGGCCTGTCTTCGTGTGAAGCTCTTTGGTCTCGCCGTCCTTGTTACCAGCCTTCCTGACCTTGTCGGAGAAACCACCCTCCATGCCTTCAACCGCTTGCCGTTTACATGTGCGCTCCTGCTTTGGGCGAAGCGGATGCTTGGCCGCAATCTCTTGGACCGTCTTGCCTGCGCGCAGCGCCTCAAGCGCCATAGCAGCCTTAAACTTATCTGAAAAGTTCCACCGCTTTGTCGTTCTCGTAGCTGTTTATTCGTGTTGGATACATCTTAACACGCTGTCCGAATGTGGCGGACCACCTCAATAGGTTATTTGAGCATGCTGTTGTAAATTGGTGCAGGTGAAGGGGTTCTACACCTTAGCACTGCGCCAATCGCAAAAGCGCTTTAACAAGCTGATGTCCAAGCAATGCTTTCGCATCAAACAGTGCTTCGCCACAGTAACGCGGCTGTTTGGATCAAATTGAGCACGACACTTCTGGGTCGCAAAAACCCACGCGCGGACGGTCATAGTCATCATCTCGCAGAGTTTTCTCAAGACCGCAAACCAGATCACTTTCAACAACCAAACCTCAGCAATCGCATAACGCAAACCGACAACACCACTCCGCCCACCGAAATCGCAGTGGACTGGAAAACACTTCTGCGTCTTTAGGAAACGGCGCTAAAGCTGAAAGGGCTATATTACAATAGATCGATGGCTATGACACCGCCCGCAGATACCTTTCATCCCCGGCGGGCAAAAGCCCCCTAGCATTCGAACGTAAGCTCCCCAAAATGAGATGCGGATCTAGAACAAATACCTGACAAGACCAACCGAATGGACCAGTCTTAATATTCCACATATGATTTTTCTTCGACCAATTCTGATCCGAACATATCGTTTATCTTTTTTTTCACACAAGAGCGTTCATCGTTCGTGATATACACTTTACGAGCAAGTTGGATAAACTCATCATCAAAGGACTTGGTTCTTTCTTTAGCTCTTATTTTATCCTCAATATCCCAAAGTTGCTGGTTAATTTTCTTCAACTCCACCTCAAGCAGTTTCACCTCAATCGTCTCGGGACAGGATTGAATAAATGTCAATTGGAGTTGTTTAAATTCCCGCTCAACATTCTTGAGAGCGTCTTTTGAGGTAAGATGTTCCAATTTGCTTTGCAGGATGGTTATTCTATCAAGCAACTCTCCCAAAGAGATGGGAATTTGTGAGCTAATCATTTCAAAATACTTTTTGATCTATTAACAGATGCAAGTCCTGCTTTGTTATATTAAAAAAATTCGCCCAATCCCCTGGTTTTTTTTGCCGGTACAAAGTCATCTCAGGATACCACGGACTATCAGACCGATCCAACATCCAACGCCAATCAGGGACATGCTTCTTGGCCACCCATGTCTGACACCCCAACGCACCCGCCAGATCGGCAACCGCTGTGTCAGAAGTAATGATCAGATCGCTGTTGATCATAACAGCTGCTGTATCAACAAACGCATTCTGACCTGCATCAAAGTCAATTCCCAAGCTGGTCATATCAAAGTCAATATTAGAGGTTTGATCTTCACCCTCACCCTTGTGAAGACTGATCAATTCTAAGTTTGGAATTTTTGATATCGCCTCAAAAAGTGACAGTGGAAACGAGCGGCCAAGACCAGTCTTTGTCTTGCTACCCTGCCAGCAGACACCGACCTTAAATCTGTTCACACCAATTATTTCATCCCTTTTTTTCACCTTGTGCTGTTCTGCAAACAAGTAAGGTTCATGACAGAAATTGTTTCCAAACTCGTATTCAAGAGATGGGGAAGACCCATCAGTGGTGTCTCAAAGTCAATTTTATATTCTTCTGGACGGCTTGTGCTGAGGCTGGTGTTACTGTCCATAGTTTGCAAAAGGGCATGTAAAATTGGCTTTACTTTAAAGGTAACATCCGCTCCCTTATGCTCAAGCAAAGGTAAATATCTACAGAACTGGATCATATCTCCCAAGCCCTGTTCTTCATATGCTAAAAATTGTTTGCCATTTAAGCTCTGCTTACCATCCCAAATACGGTTGACGCTAGCAGGGGCGACGGTCCATGCATTTTTTCTTAAACGCCACTCATATAATTTCAAGCGTTCCTCTAAACTGCCTTGCAAGAGATGGGGAAGGGAAAAGTTGGCATAAGCCTCAGCATAATCGGACTTGATCTTGAGGGCTTGCTTAAAGCTGTCAATCGCTGCGCTCAGCTGGCCTATTTCGGCAATAAACTGGCCCATATTAGAATAAATCTCGGCATAGTTGGGGTTGATCTTAAGAGCTTTTTTCAAGCTGTCTATCGCAGCAGCGGTGTCCCCCTTTTCATAGAGGGCATTTACCATATTGTTATACGCCTGCACCTAATCAGGCTTGATCTTGATCGCCTGTTTGTAGCTGTCAATCGCCCCCTTTAAATCGCCCAGACCCTGCAAAGCGACCCCCATATAATAATGGGTCGGGGCATGTTTTGGCTCAGTTTCAATAGCGTTTTTATAGCTGGCAATCGCCGCCCTTGCGTCCCCCTTATCCTGCAGGACATTGCCTTTATTCCTTAAAGCTTCAACATAGTCAGGCTTGATCTTCAGGGTGCTTTTATACTGCGCAATTGCTGTATCCCACGCACCGATTTTTTTTGCAAATTGCCGATATTAAAATAAATACTGGTGTCATCAGGCGTGAGACTGAGTGCCCTTTTAAAGCTGTCGACCGCACCGTCGTAACGACCCAGAGCCGCGCTTTAGGCGCCCTGCAGATTGTACACTGCAGAGGCATCGGGAAATACCTCCAGCAACAGATCTAATTTTGACAGGACC
>Ga0114998_10000295_pt1 | contig 35542 bp, 35 predicted proteins | sample ArcticOcean_MG_C_5_FD_87044 | JGI IMG/M metagenome (GOLD analysis project Ga0114998, IMG submission 87044) | Marine microbial communities from western Arctic Ocean - ArcticOcean_MG_CB4_138 | ecosystem: Environmental > Aquatic > Marine > Oceanic | place: Arctic Ocean: Canada Basin | collected... | reverse complement strand
CTTATTATGGAATTAATTAATAATATTGCTAAAGCACATGGTGGGTATTCGGTATTTGCTGGAGTTGGTGAGAGAACGCGTGAAGGTAATGATTTGTATTGGGAAATGATTGAGTCTGGTGTTAATAAAGAAGGCGGCGGTGATGGATCAAAATGTTCATTAGTATATGGTCAAATGAATGAGCCTCCTGGAGCAAGAGCTCGTGTGGCACTTTCTGGCCTTACAGTTGCCGAACATTTTAGAGAAGAAGGACAAGACGTCCTCTTCTTTGTTGACAATATTTTTCGATTTACTCAAGCTGGTTCAGAAGTCTCCGCTCTATTAGGACGAATACCTTCAGCTGTTGGATATCAACCAACTTTAGCAACCGATATGGGTCAAATGCAGGAAAGAATTACATCAACAAACAAAGGCTCGATAACCTCCGTTCAAGCAATTTATGTTCCAGCGGATGATTTAACTGATCCTGCTCCCGCGGCATCTTTTGCCCACCTAGATGCTACAACGGTTTTATCCCGTGCTATTTCTGAGAAAGGTATTTATCCTGCTGTTGATCCTTTAGATTCTACTAGTAGGATTCTTGAGCCTGGTATTATTGGCGAAGAGCACTACAATGTTGCAAGAAATGTTCAAGAAATTCTCCAAAAATATAAAGCACTTCAGGATATTATTGCTATTCTTGGCATGGATGAGTTAAGCGAGGAAGATAAATTGAGTGTTTCCAGGGCTAGAAAAATTGAAAGATTTTTCTCCCAACCATTCCATGTTGCTGAGATATTTACAGGATCACCAGGTATACTAGTGAATCTAGAGGATACTATAAAAGGCTTTAAAGGTCTTTGTGCTGGAGATTATGATCACCTACCAGAGGCAGCTTTTTATATGGTTGGAACAATAGAGGACGCAATTGCAAAAGCTGAAAAGCTTGCTTCTGAAGAATAACCACTATGGATACTAAAATAAATTTTGATTTTGTTTCTCCCGAAGAGCTTATTGTTTCATCAGAGGTGGATATGGTTCTTATTCCTGCAAAAGAAGGTGATGCAGGAATTTTACCTAATCACGCACCCTACATGACCGTTCTTCGCCAAGGTATTGTGGAAGTTACTTTTGATAAGGATAATATTAAAAGCTATCTTGTAGAAGGTGGATTTGCCGATGTTACTCCAGACAAGATCACTATCCTTGCTGAGAGTTCCTTGAATTTAACCGATATTAATAAATCTGCACTTCTAGTTGAATTGGATAGCATTGAAGAAAAAATTACTAACGCTAGTGACCTTGATAGAGAGATATTAATTGAACGAAAGTCTTTAATGGAAAATTTTAACTAGTTTTATTTTTTTCTATCTCACTAATAAAGATATTTACTAATTGTAGGTATAAGGGTCGTTTAAAATCAACAACTAAATCTGGCATAGTTTTTAAATCTCTCCAGCACCATTCATCAAATTCAGGCGTATGATTATTTAAGTTAAACTCGTTGTCACTACCAATAAATTTCATTAAAAACCATTTTTGTTCTTGACCTTTAAACCCTTTTAAAACCTTTCCTATTAACTCATTTGGAAGCCTATATTCGAGCCAATTTTCAAATTCAAATAACACTTCGGCTGACCTTGTGCCTGTTTCTTCCTCGAGTTCTCTGAAGGCCGCTTCTATTGGTCTCTCACCTTCATCAATACCCCCTTGTGGCATTTGCCATAAATTCTTTTCCCCATCCCTCACACCTGGACTTATTTTTCTTTTTCCAGTCCAGACAAAGCCATCATCTCTTATTAGAATAATTCCTACTGCTTTTCTCATTTTTAAGTCTTCAATATTATGATTTTTATCATTCATTTAGTTAATCTCGTGAGTTTCGATTATTTTTTCATTTAAATCTGATAAGATTTCTATGGCCTGAATTAATTGTGTGTCTTTATCCTCATCCCTAGGAATATAAGCTGAAGAACCTGATTGTATTTTTTCTATTTCTTTATTCTCAATATGTTGATTGAGTTGAGTTTCGCCTACTTGAAATACTTCTGAAGTTAAATCATCTTCAATTTTTTGGTTCAGGATAATATCCGGTGTAATACCTTTTGCCTGTATTGATTTTCCTGAGGGTGTGAAATACTCCGCTGTTGTTAACTTAACTGCTCCATATTTTTCTTTTGCAGAAAAAAATAGTTTATTTTTAGTAAGCGGGAATAATGTTTGAACAGAACCCTTTCCAAAGGTCTTTGTTCCTAAAATAATTGCCCTATTGTTATCCTGTAATGCTCCTGCAACTATTTCTGAGGCCGAGGCTGAACCACCATTTACTAAAACTATAAGGGGTTTATTTGAAATTATATCACCACGCCTTGCTTTATATTCATTTATTGTTTCTTCAAATCTTGGCCTTTTCGTTGACACGATAGTACCTTTGCCAATAAAGAAATTTGAAACTTCGATTGCTTGACCTAGTAAGCCTCCAGGATTCCGTCTTAAATCAAGAATATAGCTTTCCATATTAACTAAGGGATTAGATTCAAGTTTCATAATTTCATTATATAATTTTTCTGCTGTTTTTTCATTAAAGGCAGAGACTCTAAGGTATCCAATATTTTCTTTAGCACCTTCTACCCTAGTCAGTATCCCAGGAATCTTAATAATCTCTCTAATGATTTTTATATCAAAACCTTCATCGATACCGTCTCTTGCTATTGTAATTTCTATGGCAGTATTTGGCTTACCTCTCATCAGCTCAACAGCATCTGAAAGATTCTTTCCTATTATTGCCTCTTTATTAATATGTGTAATATAGTCACCTTCAGTAATACCTGCTCTATAAGCGGGAGTTCCATCTATTGGAGAAATTACTTTTACCAACCCTTTTTCCATGGTGACCTCGATTCCAAGTCCTCCAAATTCACCCCTAGTATCATTTTTTAGTTCGCTAAAATTTTTAGGATTGAGATAAATAGAATGTGGGTCAAGGGACTGAAGCATTCCATTGATAGCAGACTCAACAATTTCATCTTCATTGGCTTCATCAATATATTCATCTTTAACGAGCTCAATAACCGATTGAAGAAGGTTTTTGTTTTCTTGAGAAAGTTCATCTGAAGCAAGAAGGTTTAAGGAAAATCCAACCACCATTAACGCTACTACTAAAATTCTTTTTAATTGGTACATCTCAAACTCTTCCTTTACTAGTCTCAATTATTTAAACTATATAAATAATAAGCTCTAATTAATTTCTGTGGTACGGGTGATTTTTTATTATGGTGATTCCTCTATATAATTGCTCTACTAGCATTACCCTTAGCAACATATGAGGCCATGTAACCTTTCCAAGAGAAATATTTTGATTTGATTTCTTTATAAGGTTAGTTTTAAATCCATCAGGTCCCCCGATAAAAAAAACCATTTCCTTATAATCCAATAATTTATTTGATAAAAGTTCAGCAATCTCAATTGAACTAATACTACCTCCAGCTTTATCGAGAAAAATATTATAATTATCTTTTTTTAAATTTTTTTCTAAGTATTTACTTTCTTCTTCCCTGCGATCAGTAGGAGAATTTTTTTTTGACACAGATCCTTCATTAATCTTGAGGTTATTTATACCAATTGTTTTTCCTAATTTTATTATTCTTTTCTTATAATCGGTCTGTATTTCTAAAAGAGGGTTATTCTTTAATCTCCCTATCGAAACAATATTTAGATCCATTTTATATGTTATTTGACTTTATTTCTAAGGATGGCAACCATAGTTTTTCAAGGTCATAAAATTCTCTAACCTCTTCTCTGAAGAGATGGACTATAATATCGCCCCCATCTATTAAAACCCAATCACCTTTTTCTAGTCCTTCAGCATTTATGCTTTTTAGCCCATAATCTTTTAAATTATCAACAATCCTTTGAGCAAGAGAAGAAACATGCCTACTCGATGTACCAGTTGCAATAACCAAATGATCTGCAATATCCGACTTTCCCTCCATTGGGATTGAGGTAATATCTTGAGCTTTATTATCATCCAGATTGGATATGATTTCTTTTAATAATTTTTTACTCACATTTCTCTCCTGATCCTTGTTGAGGAGATATCATTCATTGGCCCATTAATAAAGGTAAAACATGGAGTTTCTTCATTAATTAAATCCTTAGAGTTTTTTTCATCAATTTTTTTTGCATATTTTCTCAATCTTTGTTCAACATCCGAAAGCGGATTTGTTGCCCTAGGGTAAATTGCCAAAGGTATTTTACTGATAAACTCTTTCCAGTTTTTCCACTCATCAATCTGTGCGGCATTATCAGAACCCATTATCCAAATAAATTTTTCAGTGGGGTATGTTTCCTGAAAAATCCTAACTGTATCAGATGAGTATTGAGTTTTTATTGTCTTTTCAATATCAGTGACTAAAAATTTTGGTGAATTAGCGATATTTTTAGCACTTTCTAGTCTCTCATGTAGAGGCATTAGGATATTTTTATCCTTTAATGGATTGTGAGGAGAAACAAGCCAGATTACTAAATCTAAATCTAAAGATTTGCATGCCTCATTTGCCACCTGGAAATGCCACTCATGAGCTGGATTAAAAGATCCACCAAAAAGGCCCACTTTTGATTTCTTTGGTATAATGATTTCATTTAATAGCATATTTCTTGTTAAGACCTTACTTGTCCTGATCCACGTACAATATATTTAAATGTAGTTAATTGTTCAACCCCAACTGGACCTCTAGCATGGAATTTCCCAGTTGCTATTCCAATCTCAGCACCCATTCCAAATTCACCGCCATCAGCAAATTGTGTAGATGTGTTATGCATAACTATTGCGCTATCTATTCCTTTTAGAAAAATTTCCGCTGTATTGTTATTTTCAGTTATTATTGAATCTGTATGATTTGTAGAGTGTTTGTTAATATGATCAATTGCACCTGAAATTCCTTTAACTACTTTTATACTAATAATTGAATCAAGGTATTCAGTATCCCAATCTGATGGTTTTGCGAGAATAATATTATTTAAAAGTTCTGTACTTCTTTCACAGCCTCTTACTTCACAACCAGACTCTTTCAAAGCCTTACTTAACTTAGGAAGGAAATCAGAAGCCTTATTTTCATCAATAAGTAATGTTTCTGCTGCACCACAGATACCTGTTCTTCTCATTTTAGCATTTATAGTTATATTTATTGCTTTCTCAATATCTGCATCTTTATCAACATATAAATGGCAAATACCTTCTAGATGTCCAAAAACAGGAATTTTTGCTTCATTTTGGACTCTTTCTACGAGACTTTTTCCACCTCTAGGTACAACAACATCTATCGAGTTATCCAGGCCTGATAAAAGATACCCAACAGCACTTCTATCGGTTGTTGGAATGATTTGTATTGAATGCTCAGGAAGATTCGACTGGATTAAGCCTTCCTTTAAAAAGTTATAAATTGCACTAGATGAGTGGTAGCTCTCTGAGCCCCCTCTTAGGATAACTGCGTTACCGGCTTTAATGCATAATGCTCCAGCATCAGCAGTCACGTTAGGCCTACTCTCGTATATAACGGCAATAACTCCGAGAGGAGTTCTAATTCTTTCTATGTCTAGCCCATTAGGTCTTTTCCATCTTGCGATTTGTTGTCCCACTGGATCTTTAAGTTTTTCAATTGCTCTCAGTCCATCTGACATCGATTTAATTCTTTCATCATTTAAAATCAATCTATCTAGAAATGATTTTGATATATTATTTTCTTTAGCTTTTTTGATATCTAGATTATTTGCCTCTAAAATTTTTTTAGTACCCCTATCAATACTATTGGCCATATTAGTTAAAGATTCATTTTTTTGTTGCGTTGAAGTCAAAGCTAGACTTTGGGATGACTTCCTTGCATTTAGCCCCATCTCTAATAATATTTTTTCTATTTCTTTAGACATTTACTTCTCTTGTTCAACTGTAAATACAAGATTATCCTTGTGTATTATTTCTGGTTTATCCATATAACCTAAGATAGATTTTATTTCCTCAGATTTTTTTCCTATTATTTTTTTTAGATCTTTTGAGCTATAATTTGAAAGACCTCTCGCTATTTCGATATTTTTGTTATTAAAAATAAGCAATGTATCCCCTTTGTCAAAGTCTCCTTCTATACTTGTAACGCCTGCCGCAAGTAAGCTATTTCCGGATAGCAGAGCTTTGCTAGCGCCTGGGTCAGAAAATATTGTCCCGCTAGGCTTGAGTTGACCTGATAGCCAAATTTTTAATGAATTTTTTGATGCTGTCTCAGGATTAAACCAAGTACAATTGACGCCTTTTTTAATTGATAGCAATGGTTCAATATTATTCCCTGATGCTATAACCATACTACTTCCTGCTGACATACAAATTTTTGCTGCCTCAAGTTTTGTTATCATTCCTCCACTTCCTAACTGACTAGCATCTCCAGCCATTGACATTATTTCCTCACTAATCTCACTCACTTCTTTGATAAGCTCACTTTTCTCATCTTTTGGATCTTTGGAATATAAGCCATTTACATTTGATAACAATATAAGACAATCGGCCGATAGCATTCCTGCTACTCTTGCCGCAAGTCGGTCATTATCTCCATAACGTATTTCAGCAGTTGCAACAGTGTCATTTTCATTAATTATAGGGATATAGTTGTTTTTCAGTAACTCTTCAAAAGTAGATCGAGCATTTAGATAGCGTCTTCTATTTTCTGTATCATCTGCCGTTATTAAAATTTGTGCTATTTTTAAATCTCTTTTTTCAAGAGAATTTTTCCATCCATTGATTAATTTAATTTGACCTATTGAGGATGCTGCCTGACTTTCAGATAAAGATAGGCTATTTTTATTTTTATTAATTATATTACCAAGCGATACGGCACCAGATGAAACAATAATTATTTCTTTATTTTTATTACGAAGTTCAAGAAGATCAGAGGCAATTATATCTAAAAAGCCCTCATTTATATTACCATCTTTGCTTGTAACAAGAGATGATCCAACCTTTATCACAATCCTTGATGCTTCAGATATATTATTTATGGCGACCATTTTTTTGTATCTTCTTTTGTTTTCTTTTCTTCTATAACATTTAATACTTTATTTAAGACTTCTTCCAGACCTTTATTTGCAACAGATGATATTGGAAAGACTTTCTTTCCTGTTTTTTCCTGTAGTAAACGAATTTTATCATTTATTTCTTTTTCATTTAAACCATCAATTTTGGATATAGCAATTATCTCATCTTTTTGAGAAAGCTCATCTGAATATGATTCAACCTCATGTCTAACGGTTTTCCAATCCTCATATGGATTCTCAGAAAAAGAATCTATTAGGTGTATTAGAGTGCTACACCGTTCTACGTGTCCTAAAAATCTATCACCTAGACCCTTACCGTCATGGGCGCCTTCAATTAATCCGGGTATGTCGGCAATTGTTATTTCCTTTGATTTATGACTAGCAATCCCAAGAACAGGGTTAAGTGTGGTAAAGGGATAGTCTGCAACCTTTGGTCTCGCTGCGCTTATTGAGGAAATTAGAGTGGATTTACCAGCATTTGGTAATCCTATCAATCCAACATCTGCTATTAATTTTAATCTCAGCCAGATACATCTCTCTTCGCCAGCTAGACCTGCATTTGCCTTTCGCGGAGCTTGATTATTTGGTCCTTTAAAATGACTATTCCCAAAACCTCCATTTCCACCTTCAAGAATTAATAGTTTCTGTTTAACTCTTTTTAAATCTGCAATAACTGTTTTGTTATCTTCTTCTAATATAATTGTTCCTTTTGGAACATTAATTATAATATCTTGTCCATTTGCTCCTGTTTTCTCGCTTCCCTTTCCATCTTCCCCACTTTTTGCACTAAAATGTTGCTTAAATCTAAAATCAATTAATGTGTTCAAACCATCGACACATTCTATAATTACATTTCCACCTCTTCCTCCGTCACCTCCATTTGGGCCACCAAACTCAAGATATTTTTCACGACGGAAGCTAACGCATCCATTTCCACCTTTTCCGGAGTTAATAAAAAGTCTTGCTTGGTCAAGGAACTTCATAACCTATCTCATAATCAATAAATTTATAAAATGAATAGAACTATGAACTGGATAAATTAAAATTTAATTAGTTTTTTCAGCAATAGGGTCAACAGAAATAACTGGACCACCTGTTCTTAGCTTTTTGAAACTAACGGTTCCCTCAATTAGAGAAAAGATTGTATGATCTCTTCCTAAACCAACATTTTTTCCGGGTTGCCATTTAGTTCCTCTTTGGCGAACAATTATATTTCCAGGAATAACAGCTTCACCACCGAATTTTTTTACACCCAACCTTCTACCGGCTGAATCTCTTCCATTTCTTGATGAACCACCTGCTTTTTTATGCGCCATTCTTTACTCCTCAGTCTTTTTTGTCTTAACCGACCTAGTTTTGGTAGCAGCCTTTACTGTCTTCTTTGCTGCAGTCTTTTTTTCTGCGGCTGCTTTTTTTACAGGAGCATCTTTTTTTACAGGAGCATCTGTTTCTTTTGCAGCAACTTTTTTAGTTTCTTTTTCTTTTATATCAACAATCTTTAACATTGTTAAATGCTGCTGATGACCATTTTTTCTTCTATAATTATGCCTTCTTTTCTTTTTGAAGACAATTATTTTTTCAGCACGAGTTTGTTCAATAACTTCGGCATTGACAACAGCCCCTTTTATAATTGGATCACCAAGTATTGGGTCGCCTTTTCCACCAATCATAAGAACTTCATTTAGATTGATTTTATCACCAGTCTCACCTGTTAGTTTTTCAACTGAAATAACATCATCTTTTGAAACTTTATATTGTTTTCCACCACTGCGAATTACTGCGTACATTGTAAATATCCATTCATATACAAAGGAACTAAAATTTCCCCTAGGGGCGCAAATATAACCTTAAGTGAGTAGGTGTCAATCATATTATAAGTAAAACATAATTTATCTTATCTTATTTAAAACCATCATCCTTTGTATCGCCAGTATAGGTAAAAAAGAAAGAAAAAACATCACTATATATATTTCGTTAATTGATAAGTTTATGTAATCTAGGAAGCCAGCTAGCCATTCTCCAATTATTCTAGAAAAGTGTCTTATGCTCATTAAAAAAGCAAATTGGGTTGCTGCTATGACCTTAATGGAAAGTCCCATACAAAGTGCCAAGCTTGCTGACATAACGAAGGAACCCATGGCTGATAAAAAGATTAATATTATTGAGCCAATATATAGATTAGAAATCTGATTAATCATAATCGTCATCGAAATCATTAATAAAGCTATTATGAATTGAGAAACTATTATAATTTTATATGGATTATATTTATCTGATAAATAACCACCTAATATTGCTGAGAAGATTCCAACATATAATCCAATTGAGCGAACTGTTGTTAATATATCATAATCCCACCCTGAATTATTAATATATAAATTTGATATACTCACATAATGCATTCCAAAAGAAATATTAGATGTTAAACAGAATAAAATTAGCATAAAGAGCAAAGGTGTGATTGATGTGTTGTATAGCTTGATTAAGTTCCCCCTTAAGCCTGTCCATCCTTCTCTTTTCTCTGATTTTTCTAAAGAAAGAAACTTATCACCATGATTTTCTTTTTGAGGGATTACAATAATAATGCTAACGAGTATGATTATACCGAAATAAACAAAAGCTTGGCTTAAGCCGTTATTTTTTAATAAAAATGACCCTAATAAAGCTGCAAAGCTTACTCCAAAAGTTCTAGCCCCCCACATAAGGCCGTTGCTTAAGCCTCTTTCATTTTCTTCAAGTATATCTATGGCTAAACCGTCTGTAGCTACATCAAGAATTGAGGTACAAAGCATTATAAAGAACAAAGATAATCCAATTAAGAGTGGTGAAATTTGAATTGAGATAATGTTAGAAGATAAAAAGAAAGCAATACTTAGTAAAATTAAAGATCCAACTATCCACGGTTTCCTTTTCCCCATTTGAGAAAATTGATATGAGTCAACGAATGGTCCTATAATAAATTTAAACATCCAGGGTAATGAGGCTATGGATGTTATAATGGCGATATCGCTGATTGAAAAATTTATTGATGCCATCCAATCCAATAATGCAAAGTAAATTAGACCCTGGGGCATGCCTTGAATGAAGTATAAGAAAGAAAGACCAACTCGTCTATTTAGACGGTTGTAAGAAAGAACCAAAATTTACTCCGTTGATATTTCTTGTTTTTTAACTGCCTCGGAAACTTCTCTATCAATTCCCAGTGCGAAATCTGAAACATAAGGGTTTGTTAATCTCTCATTACCAAAGGTGGACATAGGCCCATGACCCGGAATGAATCTTATTTCATCGCCCAAAGGCCACAACTCACTAACTATTGAATTAACTAATTGCTCATGATTACCCCTTGGTAGATCTGATCTTCCAATTGACCCCTGGAATAAAACATCCCCAACTGCAGCTATTTTTGATTCTTTATTAAAAAATATTACATGCCCTGGTGTATGGCCTGGACAATGCCTAACTCCAAATATTTGATTGCCCACCATTACCTCATCACCACCCTCAAGAAATCTTGATGTTTCAAATGATTCTGCGGGAGAAAAATTATATTTCTTCCCTTGCTCTTCCAGGCTTTCAATTAAGAACATATCATCTTTATGAGGTCCTTCTATAGGAATATTAAGTTGTCGCGCAAGTTCAGCCGTTGCTCCTGCGTGATCTAAATGAGCGTGTGTAATAAGAATTTTTTCAATTTTTACATCATATTTATCTATGGCAGCAATAATTTGGTCTATATCACCACCTGGATCGACTACGGCGCCTTTCATAGTCTCAGTACACCATAAAATCGAACAATTTTGTTGGAATGGTGTAACTGGAATTACAAAAGCATGTACTGAAATATTTGTTTCTTTACTCATTCTTGTATTATATATCCCTAGAGCTCTGTTTAGCCAATCACTTCTTTTAAAAAGTCTGTCATTGATTTCCAAGAACGCCTATCTGTATCTGGATTATAAGCACTTCCCATTTCTGGAGAGTTGGCTTCTTTATTCGTAAATGAATGACATGTCGAACCATACGCATGGATTTGCCAATCGGCTTTAGCAGCGGTCAGCTCATTGGCAAGCCCATTAACATCTTTGTGCGGAACCATTGGATCGTCATTACCATGCAAGACAAGAACTTTAGCATTAATCATACGACCATCTGTATTTCCTGGCTTATTAAATATTCCATGAAAAGAAACTACACCTGCTATATCACAACTTGTTCTGGCTATATCAAGAACACAAAGTCCCCCAAGACAAAATCCAATAGCAGCAACCTTTTTATTTTCTACTCCTGCAGCTGCTTTTGCAGCATTAATTGCTGATAGCATTCTATTTTGAAGTTTTGGTCGATCAGAAAGTATAGCGTTCATAAGATCCATATTTTCTTCAACAGATTCACCAGTCTTTCCTTCCCCATACATATCTACGGCAAATCCAGCATAACCTAGATTATTCATCGCCTTTGCCTTGTCTAGGGTAAATTGATCTCTTCCTGCATAAGTTGGAACTACAAGAACAACTGGTGCATTTTTATTTCCATCCATAGGAAAAAATACACCTTCAAGGCGCAAGCCATCTTCAAAATAATCAATGATTTTTTCCATTGAGTCCTCTTATTGAATTTATTCGGGCATATTTCCTGAGACAACTGACATAGCGTTGTCAACACGAATTTGAGCTCCATTTACAAATTTTGATTCATCAGAGGCTAGATATAATGCAGCATTAGCAATATCAAGAGGTTCACCAACCTTATTAACATCAACTGGTGCATCTTGAACTGGCGATGAGCCAAATTTTTCTGCCATTAATGCTGGAACACTTGCTACCATTGGAGTTGCAATCCCTGATGGATGAATTGTATTACATCTCACACCATTTTTAGCTAAGCCACAGTGTACTGCAACAGCTCTACTATAGGCCTCAATCGCACCTTTTGCTGCGCAATAGGCGGCAACATATGATTCGCCTTGAACTGATGCTATCGAACACATGTTTACGATCGATCCACCACCTGTTTTTGCCATAACTGGAATAACATATTTGCAGCCGAAAAAGGTACTATCCATGTGGACTGCCATAGTTAGTCTGTATTCTTCAGTTGTTTGATTTTCAGGATCACCTGGCTTCACTATACCAGCATTATTTACAAGTATATCTATACGACCATACTTTTTTTCTGTTTCAGAAATTATTTCTATCCAGCGATCTTCGTCTCTAACATCTTGTTTAAAAAATGTACCGCCAAGTTTTTCCGCTAGAGCTTGACCTTCATTTTCAGCTATATCAGTTATTACAACTGTTGCACCTTCGGACGCAAAGAGTTCTGCATCAGCAGCCCCTAATCCCATTGCTGCCCCAGTTATAATTGCTACTTTTCCTTCTAATCTTCCAGTCATATTATTCCTCCTATAAAATTTAAATTATTGACCATACATTTCTTCTGCCGTTGGTAGTCGATTAAGTTGGATACCTCCACTTACACGAATTAAATCCCCTGTTGTAAAACAATCATCTGATGCCATCCATACCGCAGTATTTGCTACATCTTGAACATTAGCAAGCCTTCCCAAAGGGGATTCCTTTGTCATTGCTTTGATTGGCCCGTCCATATCAAATAAAGCACCTGTCATTGGAGTATCGACCAAGCCAGGTGATAAAGAATTAATTCTTAATCTTTTGTGTTGATATTCTTTTGCAGCAATTTGAACTATTTTATCAGTAGCGGCTTTTGTACCAACATACCCTGATAATCCAACGGCAGATAATTCAACTGTAACGGATGTCGTTGTAATAATTGCTCCACCATTCTCCATTATATTAGCAGCCTCTCTAATAAAAATAGTCGGTCCAACAAAACTTACTTCTGAATATTTCCTTAAATGATCTCTTGTCAGTTCATTTAAATTTCCAGGCTCGTACATACCTGTTGTATTTATTGCAATATCAACTTTACCATATTCTTCTTTTGCTACTTTAAATAAATTTTCAATATCACCATCTACTGTAATATCACAAACTTGAGCTTTTCCGCTAAGTTCCATTGCTAACTCATCTAGGGGTTCTTGACGACGTCCGCTTATTACTACTTTTGCACCTTCATTGGCATACGACTTAGCTATGACTCCGCCTAAACCTTCTATTGATGACGCTCCTAGTATTACAGCAACTTTACCGTCTAGCTTACCCATTATTTGTCTCCAAATATTTATCTATTGTTTGATGAAAATGTCGAGTTCTTGCCTCTTGATAATTCCCCAATGATTGTCCTTTTTTAAAACTAGATTTAAAACCTTTTGTTTGTGAAAGTAAATTGTTGGTATCCTGGTCATAAACAGCACCTAGAAATTCGGTTCCAGGGCACTTTGTATAGCTATCTTCAATCTCTAGCGCAAAAGGCTCAGGAGGAGGTGGGCAGGGACCATCAACTGGTTTTGGTCTAAGAAATAATAAATCAAAAAGAGCCCCATCAACTCCATTAGGCCTAAATCTATAGACCATAGACAGTTGTAATCCAGGGAAGAAGAATGCATTAGGGAAGGCAAAGTATTCGATTGAATCAATTGTTTCAGTAACCGTTAAATGAGAGAAATCTTGCTTAAACCTTTCCTTCATTGTCTCTTGAACATTCTCAGCATACACCTCTCTTGCAGTGCTTCCCTCGGGAAGGATTTGGCCAGAACCTTCTTCGGTTCTTTTACCCAACAACATATCTAGTATTTCTTGTTCACTTGGACGATTTTCAGTTATGTGGGGGCTAGTATACCCAATGGTATGAATAAATCTTGAGACATGATCTCCGAAGATATCATAATCAGCATTTGCATCACCTGCAGTGTAGACGCCTTCAGAGTGAGTTTCCAAAACATGATACGCTTCCAAAAAAGCTTCAGCGGAAACCTTCCAATTTGCAGGTAGCTTTTTTATTACATGAGTTTCAATATAACGGTCTTCAAGTTTCCAATTTTTAAAATGATCTGGAAGAACCCCTAAGTATTCATTAAGAGGTTTCGCATTTTCGTCAAAGTTAATAAAAATAAAACCACACCAAATATCAAACTTAATTTCAGGAAGAGAGAATTCTTCTTTATTTACGTGAGGAAAATCCCAGTCACAGGGTAAAAATTCTAACTCACCTTTTAAAGACCATGTCCAACCATGAAATGGGCATTTAAGTTCCTTACAAAATCCAGAACTATTAGCTGGTTTTAATTGAGTACCCCTATGGAGGCAGGAATTATAATAGGCTTTAATTTCATTGTCTTCAGTTCTAACAATTAAAGCGGAACGATCACCAATATCATAAACATAATAATCACCTGGCTCTGGAATATGCTCCTCTCTGCAGGCCCATTGCCAAACTTTGGACCATAACTTTTCATCTTCAGCCTTTGCAAAGCTTTCTGATGTATACCTTTCAAATGGAATATCCTCATCACCTAAAAATTTATAAGATTCCTCTAGCAAAGGTTTTGGAGCGCCACCCTTATCATTTTTTATTAAATCTTTAGTACTTGGATGCCCAGGACATCTAGCCTCTCCTGGCTTCATATCTTCAGTTATGCTCATTGATTTTCTCCCTCAAATTTAAAATCAATCCTTATATTTCAATTTAAAAAACTTTTTTATTTTAGTAAATCATTTTTAAAATTACTTTATTAAATATCTATAATGGATGATGAACTTCAAAAATAAAATGATTATCTTTTTTAATAACATACCCTGCTGATGGCGATGCAAAATGCGTTCCAAAAACTAAAGTTTTTTCATTTGCATAATCTGATAATTTTCTTCTCCTAGTTTCTTTTGCAAGTTCAGGATCCCAGTCTGCAGATGATATCCAATCAAGTTTTTCCATTTGGCAGGGGTGATGTAAAAAGTCACCTGTTATGGCTGCTTTTTTCCCCTCAGAGTTAATCATAATACTTACATGGCCGGGTGTATGACCTAACGTTGGTTCTAAAGTGATTTCTTCACATATTTTTTCATCAATCTCTACAAACCTTACTAATCCTGACTCAATAATAGGTATAATTGAATCATTTATAAATTCTGCATAAAGAGGGTTTCCTAGTTGTTTTTCTGTATAATTCCATTCTTCTCTTCCAAATAAATAATCAGCTTTTTTAAAAGTTGGTTCCCATTTATCATTTACAAGAACAGTATTCCACCCCACATGATCTGTATGAAGGTGGGTACATAAAACTGTATCAATATCATCAGTTTTGTATCCTGCTAACTCCAAATCTTCTAAAAATTTTGTTTGAAGCATATTCCATGAAGGTATATGTCTTTCTTTATCATTTCCTAGACATGTATCAACAATTATACATTTCTCAGGTGTCTCAAGAATAAGAGCGTGAACACTTACAATTGTATTTCCTTCGCTGTCAGAGAAATACGGTTGTAGCCATGGCATTTTTAAAATGTTCTCTGGCACAGCATCAGGAACCACAAACATCGGACCAGCTCTTTCACCTTCGATTATTCTTGTTATCTTTACATTCCCAACCTGCCAGGTGCTAATTTTATTTTTCATAAGAGTTATCCTGGATAATCTATTTCTTTTGATTCATAAAAATGAGCTTCCACATCCATAGGGTTTTGCGCTAGCGCATCTCGGAAAATTTCTACATGTTTAGTTTCCAGATGATCTTGGAGTGATTTTAGGTCTTCCCATAATTCGGTAATTCTAACTATATTGGGATTATTAATATCAACACTAAAAGCATATTCTAAACATCCCCTTTCCTTTTTTGTTTCGATCTCTAAAGTATTTATAATATCCTTAAGCGCCTCAATAGTTTCACTATTGGTTTTTGCTTTTGCATTAACAATTATCATATTTCCCCCCGTAATTTATGTGATATTGAAGACTTCTAATACTAATTGGTCAAGTCAGAATTTCTAATTGATACTCAATAACCATTATGTAAGGGTAATAGCGCTATTGAATTATTCTTTTTTTTAGATAATATTCATTATGTATTTTTCAGGGGGAAATAATATTGCCACAACGTTTTGATTCTATAAATTTTTCCGAAGGTGTAATCTCAAACCCAGAGCATAATGCCGATCTTTCAAGTGATAGATATACAAGTCCTGATTTTATGCAAATGGAATGGGATAAAATATGGACAAAGTGCTGGATTTTTGCAGGTTTAGAATCCGATCTAAATGAAGTTGGTGATTTTTTTGTTTACGATATTGGACGAGAATCAATCATTGTCACGCGTAATGAAAAAAATGGTATTTCAGCCTTTTATAATGCTTGTCAACATAGGGGTAATAAGATTTTAACTATTGATGTAGGCTGGGTTAAGCAAGTTACCTGCCCCTACCATGGTTGGACATACGACTTAGATGGTGAGTTAAAAAAAGTGCCGGATGAAGATCTTTTTCCTGGAAAAGTATCTTGTAAAGAAAATTCTCTAAAGTCTGTACATGTAGAGGTATGGGCAGGAATGGTTTTTGTAAATATGAGCATAAATCCCGCTCCTCTAGAAAAATACTTAGGTGAAATCATGAATCAGCTTAGTCCATATCATTTTGAAAATATGGAGTTAGTCAAACACCAGAGCGTTACGTTAGATGCAAATTGGAAGACTGTAAGAGATAATTTTTTAGAACAATATCATGTTGATTTTATTCACCCTCAGCATGCTAGCTTTGTCGATTGCTGTGATGCACAGAATTATCTTTGGCCTTTTGGCCATACGCACACCTGTGTTGAGAGTCCTGTAATGAATCCTCGATATCCAATGCCAAATAAGCCACCCGAATATATGGTGCAATACTTGAAAGGGTTAGAAATTAACCCAGATGAGTTTATAGGCAAGGTACCCGAGGTTAGGAAAGTTATTCAAAAGCAAAAAAGAGTAATAGGAAAAAAACTTGGGTTTGATTATTCCGAACTAACTGATGAACAGGTTTCCGATGTATTCCAATATGATATTTTCCCTAATCTCTTTATGACAATTCATGCTGAAAGGGTATGGTTCTATGGACCAAGACCTCACCCTTCTGATCCTAACAAATGTACGTTTACAAAATTCAGCCTCATGATTCCTGAAGAAAAGATGCGTGATGAAGAGCAGGGTCTTGAGTTATTGCCTGGTTCATATGAATATCAATACTCTCCTTCAAGAGTTGAGCATGAGATTTTTACTAGGCAGGATGTAATTGACGGTAAAAACTCTATGACGGCTACAATTGATCAAGATATACATTACCTTAACGGTATGCAGGCGGGAATGCACTCACGAGGATTCAGTAAGGCTATTTTAAGTAATGATGAAGGAAGACTCCAGCATTTTCATAATTGGATCGATAACTGGTTAAGTGATGATCCTTTATGGTCAAAAATGAATAAAATTGGATAAACATTATTATTGATCCTGGGGGGGATAAATAAATAAAATGTCTAGAAAACCGCTCTCAAAGAGAATACTTTTCTATTTTGGTCTTTCTGATATGCCATTATCTGTGGCTAATGTTCCCTTGGCAGCCTATATACCAAACTACTATGGTGCCGATCTTGGTGTAAGCTTGGCTAGCATAGGAGCTGTATGGCTTTTTGCTCGATTATTTGATGCTATAACAGATCCCCTGGTTGGGTACTTGGGTGATAAGACAGACACTCGCTGGGGAAGAAGAAGAGTTTGGATGATAGCCTCAATTCCATTCTTAATGTTATCTGTCTATAAAATATTTTTTCCTGAACTAGGAGTTGATGCAGGGTATCTATTGTTTTGGCTTGTGATTTTTTGGATAGGTTGGACAATGCTTTTTATTCCTTATTATGCATGGGCAGCTGAGCTTTCACCTGATTACAATGAAAGGACAACAATTGCGGCCTGGAGAATGTTTATTGGTATGGTTGCCAATGTTGCAACAAAAGTACTTCCTGTAGTTGCTCTTATTCTTTTTTCATACGGAGGAACCAAAGAGGTAGTGGAAATGATTGGGTGGGGGTTATTATTTTTAATTCCTGTATCTATTTCTTTAACTTCATACAATGTTCCAGAAAAGAAAGATTATACTTCAACTAAGGTTCCAATACTCCAGGGTTTAAATATTATGTGGAATAATGGCCCCTTTAAAATGTTGGTTGCTGCATTCTTTTTTAGCAGTATGGGAACGGCCTTATCAACTGCAGTTGTTTTATTCTACATAAGGGGAGTAACTGGAGAAGAAGAAGCTGGTATTATATTCTTACTTTTCTATTATGTTTCAAACCTATGTGGAATACCATTCTGGGCCTGGTTTTCTTCAATAATAGGAAAACACAAGGCTTGGATGTTGGGGCTAAGTTTTTTTATAATTATGAGTCCTTTTTATATGCTACTAGGACAAGGCGATTTTTATTGGATGCTTCCTATTACAACAATTACAGGTTTTGCAGGAGCAAGCTTTTATGTAATGCCAAATTCAATGAAAGCAGATGTTATAGATTTAGATACTTTGAATTCAGGTGAGGATAGGGCCGGACAATTTTTTGCTGTTTGGTCTTTTGCTTCAAAGGTAGCCTTATCTGTCGGACCTTTTTTAGGGCTTATGCTTCTTTCTTTAATTGGCTTTGATTCAACTCCTGGTGCCGTTAATAGCCCTAATCAAATTTTAGGATTAAAAGCGCTCTTCTCATTTGCGTGCCCTATCTGCTTCATTATAGTATTACTGATTGTTCGGAAATACCCTATTACAGAGAGTTTTCAATTGGATATAAGAAAAAAGTTAGAGAAACAAAAACAAAAAAACTAACTTAAAGGAAGGGTATTTATGAAAGATAATAAATTAACAAAAAGAAAGCTTTTCTTTTATGGTCTTTCTGAAATGCCAATTTCAATAGCCGGACTTCCACTCTTAACATACCTTCCTAATTATTATGGATCTGATGTAGGGATAAGTCTAGCAGCCATAGGGATGATATGGCTTGCAGCAAGGATATTTGATGCGTTTACTGATCCATTGATTGGCTATTTGGGTGATAGAACAAATACTCGCTGGGGAAGACGAAGAGTTTGGATGGTTGCTTCAATACCTATTTTAATTCCTGCAGTTTATTTTTTATTTTTTCCAAATGAAGAAACTGTTACGGCAATGTATTTATTTTTTTGGCTAGCTATGTTTTGGCTAGGCTGGACTATGCTTTTAATTCCTTACTATGCATGGGCGGCAGAGCTTTCACCAGACTATAATGAAAGAACAACAATAACAGCATGGCGAACCTGGATAGGGATGGTTGGCAATGTCTTGAGTAAGTTAATCCCAACTCTTGCGCTAGTCCTTTTTGCCTATGGCGGCACAAGAGAGGTTGTTCAAATGATTGGTTTTGCTATGTTAATTCTTATACCAATTACAATACTTTTAACTGTTTTTAATGTTGAGGAAAGCAAAGATTACACACCTCCCAGGCTATCTGTTTTTGAGGGCCTTAAAGTTATGTGGAAAAATGGTCCCTTTCGAAGGTTAGCATTGGCATTTTTTCTTCACATTACCGGTGTTTCAATAACAAGTGCTACTTTTATTTTTTTTATCAGGGGTGTTATTCAGGAAGAAAAAGCTGGAATAGCTCTTTTGCTATCATATTATATAATCACTCTTTGCGCGATACCAGTTTGGGTGATGATTAGTAAAAAAATTGGAAAACATCGGGCATGGATTTTTGGTCTATTGTGTTTTGTTATTACAAATCCATTTTATATGCTCCTGGGGCCCGGCGATATCTATTGGATGATGCTTGGGTTAACAATTACTGGATTTGGAGGTGCAACTAGTTATGTTATACCTCCATCAATGAAAGCTGATGTTATTGATTTAGACAAATTAAATTCTGGTGAAGACAGGGCTGGATCATTTTTTGCAGTCTGGTCTTTTATTACTAAAATTTCTTATTCATTTGGACCATGGTTTGCATTTATGATGCTATCATATATTGGATTTGACCCAAGCCCAGGAGTTGTTAATGAGGGAAATAATGTCTTTGGATTAAAAGTCGTATATTCCTTTAGTGCAACTATATTCTTTATTGCAACTATTGCAGTTCTTTATAATTATCCATTAACTAAAGAAAAACATGATGAGCTAAGAGAGCAATTAAAAAATAAGGTTAAGGTTTAATATTAAGGCCGGAACATTTTATCTCTTTTATATACTGCATCATCTTGGCGCTTACCTCTATGGCACTCAGAGTCATCGAAATAAGGATCATTTGTTGGTTCAGTTTTTGACCAATCATTGACCTCTGATCTATAAGAAATCTTCCATACTCCATTTCTTCTTTCGTAGCGGTCAAGATATCTACCAGCTATAATTACATCGGTGTTGATACCATCAACTATAGTTTTATGGTAAGCATTAAAATATATTTCACCAAATGCCATATCTTCATTTTCATCAAACTCGATTAATGAATTTCCAATCATGTGATGATTTGCAATATGCTCTTTAAGCGCATCCATGCAAAAACCAGAAAATGTATCAGGATCAGTTTTAACAAAACCATAGTCGCAATAAGCATCCTCATGGAAGACTGATTTTAAAAGTGGCCTATCTAGTCGATCAAGGCCTCTCATGTACTTGCAAACTAAATCATAAATTTCTGATTTTGCTATATGGCGTTCTAATTTTTTATTATCCAATTTTTACTCCTCAAAATATGATTCAATCATCTCATGAAAACGATGGACCCTTTTTTCTTGGCCAGCGTAATAAGCTCCATTAAAACCCCTTGACCGCAATCCAAATTTTTGGAAAACGAAAACTATTGCATCTTGATCAATTGTTTGTCCAAGACTCTTCTCTCCATGATCAAATACATCAGGAAAATCTGCAAATTTTCCTCTCTCATGAATTCCAACAGTGCTTCGAATAGGGGCTATTTCATTTTCAGGATTACTTGAATACCACCAGTTATCAAAAATACATTTTTCAGGATCTGTTGCGTGTGGTCTCGCTCTTAAAAAATGAAATCCATCAGCCCACAATGAAACAGCAAAATTTGGAAAAAGAGTATAGTGAAATGCATCTGTTAACTGTTCATCGCGTAATTTTTCATAATGAGTATATCCTCTTTCAGGTCCTAATTTTCTTTTAGCATTTTGAATTGCTTCCCTAGTATCAAACCCTCTTCCTGAATATTCTTCTGGATTAAGATTCCAATCACTCATTACAGATGCTAGTGGGTCTTCAATTATACCATTATCCTCAAATGACCCTGCAGGTCCATAACCAGCTTTCATAATCATTCTGTTGTGCCCTTCTGTTGCAAGATCAAACTGAGTATTGCGATAACTTGTATCAACCCCGCTAGGCATTCTCTTTTTTGTTATTGCTCTTTCTGGGGCATGAACAGTGTTTAGGTGATAAGATTCATTAAAATTATCTAATACGATCTTCCAATTACATGGCATATTTACTGTTTGCGCTACATATCTTTTCCACTTATGAATTTCATAAGCCTCCCAGTCCTCCCATACAGGTCCGAGCCATTCTTTTAATGTACAGGCATTCTTATCCATATTAATCCAAATAAAACCTGCAAATGTTTCTGTTTTTACTTCCTCTAGAGTTAAATTATCGCAAGGATTTCCTTGAGGAAAGTCCTCAGCATCTTGAGCCTCGATAAGTTTCCCATCTTTTCTCCATTTCCAACCATGATAAGGACATTTAAATGTTTCGGCAGTTCCCTGCTCATTAAATGTTAGCCTTGCACCTCTATGCTGACAAACATTGTAAAATGATTTTATGGAACCGTCGTCTTGCCGTATCATCAAGAAGCTTTCTTTTCCAAATTCTTCCATTTGATAATCACCTGGATTGGGCACCTCTTCCTCTCGTCCAAGCAATAGCCAAACTTTCGGCCACATATACTGCCATTCCTTATTCATAAATTCCTGAGAGTTGTATCGACTTCCATCTACAGGAGTATTGCTAAGGTTTTGCTGCTTCCATTTTTCGGCGTTTCTTTTTTTCCAATCAATATCTGTAATATTCATTTTAAATCCTTTATTATTAAAACAATCATTTGCCTTTAAATTTTGGAGCTCTTTTTTCTTCGGAAGCCGCAATAGCCTCTGCATGATCTTCACTTGTTCTAGCAAACGCCATATGGGATGAAATTAAATCTAAACTTGTATTTAAGTCCATATTTACGTTTTGATATATAAGCCTTTTAATTACTTTTACTGGAATTGGCGCTTGACTAAGAACATTACTTACCCATTCTCTTGTTTTTTCCATTAACTCATCTTCAGAAAAAACTTTATTAATAAGACCAATTCTTAAGGCTTCCTCAGCATCTATCACATCAGTCGACCAAAAAAGTTCTAATGCTTTGGAGGTTCCTACTATTCGAGGAAGAAAATAAGTTCCTCCATTGCCCGGGACTAAACCAAATGCAGCATAAGAGGCTCTAAATATAGCACTCTTTGCAGCAAAACGAATATCACAATGAAGACTCATATCCATACCTGCGCCTGTAGCCATTCCATTAACAGCAGCCACTATAGGCTTTTCTATTAATGCGGTTCTTTTCGCGATGCGCTGAAAATGATCCCAAAAGTGATCCTTTGTCTCGAGAGGATCTATTTTATTATTTGCTCCAAGATTTGCTTTATCTCCTCCGGCACAAAAGGCCTCCCCGGCACCAGTTAATATAATGGCTGAAATTTCTGGATTGTCTCTGCACTCATCCAAGATTTCTACCCATTCATTCACCATAGTTGAATTAATTGCATTTTTTCTTTCTGGTCTATTTAGTGTAATCGTCCCAATCTTATCTTGAATATCTAGAAGTATTGTTTTGTCTGACATAATTTTTATCCCTAAAATGTTGTATTATCGATACCACCGTCAATCACTAAACTTTGACCAATGATATACGTTGCTTGTTCACTACAAAACATTGCTACAAAATCTCCAAAATCCTGTGAGGTGCCAAATTTTCTAGCTGGTATCCGCCACTTTTTTGCGAACTCAAAAATTTCCTCATCATATGTAGTACCATTTTCTTCAGCGAGCTTCAAATATCTTTCCCCTGTTGCAGCTGTATGATGCATTCCAGGCAAAATATTATTTATTGCAACATTATGCCTTGCAACTTTTTTAGAAACTGCGACAGAATAATTTACTAATGCTGCCCTTGGACCACCTGACAAAATTCTTACTTCAGCAGGTGTTTTTGCAGCACCAGTTCCAATATTAACAATTCTTCCCCATTTTCTCTTTACCATACCTGGAATTAATTCTTTCATAAATGAAACTGGGCTAAGAAGGGATACCTCTAGAGTTTCCCTCCAGTCATCTGGAGAGATACTCTCATAGTCAGGGGTATGCATTGGAGGCGAAGATGTTCCAACTAAAATATCTGGGTTAGGACATGCTTTTATTATTTTTTCCCTTCCTTCATCAGTACTGTGGTCGGTAGCTACTGCAACAACATTTACACCAGTTTCTTTTCTTATTTCTTCACAAGTATTTTCAAGCCTCTCCTCTCCTCGAGATGATATGACTAGGTCAACACCTTCTCTGGCAAGGGCTATGGCACTTCCTTTACCCATTCCAGCGCTCCCACCATTTATGATTGCTTTTTTACCCTTAATACCCAAGTCCATATAATTTTCCCCATTAAAATTAAAATTCAGATTTCGAATTTAAATAGATTATTAATAAATTCAAAATAAATAAATATTTTTCTAAAGATGCATGCTCAATAATCAATAACAATCTGCTTTAAAATAGATTTTTGTTTTTTATTTAGTTTTGTTTAGTTGAAAAGAAAATAATTTTTAAATAAGATTTTATTATGACTAAAAATATAACCGACAATATAATTGGGTGGGGAAGTTTATCACTACAGAATAGATGTAAAATTTTAGAAAGTCTTACTAATATCTATGTAGGTTATCAGAGTATAGCTCTAGGTAGTGCAGACCTGTTAAAAACCTCTGATAAAAATAAAATTGGAGCCCCTATTAAGGCTCACGACTCTATTAGCACAATGATTAAAGTAAAGATTGTTTCACACATAGAAACAGATTGTATATGGACAACAATGAATTCGATAATTTACCATATTCGGTCAAAAGGAGGAAGGTATTCAAATGTTAGTCGAGACACTATTAACAGAAGGATAAATAAATTAATTTCTGAGAACGTTATTAAGAAAATAAGTACAAATGATATCAATGAAAAAGAACTATCAAAAATAAGCCACAATAGAACTTTTAATTTTGTATATACGGCTAATGATGAATATATAAATGTATTAAAAAATTTAAAAAATTATCCTCCTGCTCCATTAGATGATTTTATAAATCACGTAACAGATTTTATTTCTAATCTCCCAGAGGAAAAGAGAAATGAGATCCAAAAAAAAATATTGGAAAATACTACTAATTAAAAAAATTTTTCTTTTCACACCTCTTTTTTTATCTAGATAAAATATAATATATTCATTAATGCCGGTGAAGGAGATGACTTGTAAATAAAGAATAAGATGCTGTAATTTTAAATTTTTATATGCTGTTGTTTAGTCATACTTAATTAAAATATTTTATTTTTTGTTTTCCTTTATTGAAATTTTAGGTAATTTAACCATTGTATTTTTAATCCTGGGGAGGAAAATCAATGAAATTTTTAAAACTCTTATTTTTAGCAATACCTATTTTAATGGTAAATAATCAAATTTTTGCTCAAGATAATTCTTCGGCTAAAGCTTCAGGCTATTCGTTAGAGGAAATTATTGTAACAGCTCGTAAAAGAGAGGAATCTACTCAAGATGTTCCGATTGCTATTACAGCCCTTGATGCCAGAACAATTGAAAGATCATTTTTAACAGATCTTGATGATTTACAGAGATTCGCTCCAAATGTTGTTTTGGATCGAAATAATTATACAGGCGGTGGAATTAATGCCTCTATTAGAGGAATAAGTTTTAGTGATTTAGAAAAATCATTTGAACCTGCAGTTGGTATTTCATTAGATGGAGTTTTCTTTGGAACAACAACTGGTGCCAATATTGAAATGTTTGATATTGAATCTGTAGAAATGCTAAGAGGTCCGCAAGGCACCCTTTTTGGAAGAAATACTGTTGGTGGTGTTATTAATATCACCAGAAGTCGTCCTACAGGAGAATTTGGCGGAAAAGTGTCCGTAGGCCTTTCTAATTATGATAAAACAGAGTTTAAGGCTGTTTTGAATTTCCCAATTATTAAAGATGTACTAGCTCTTAAATTAGCTGCCTATAAAACTGAAGGTGATAGCTGGGCAAAAATTGGACCTGGCGCAGGCGGAGATTTTTATAATGATGGAGACCAGGTTAAAGGTGCTGATATTACTAGTATGTACGGAACTTTCTTGTTTACCCCTCAAAATGATTATAATTTTGAAGCATTGCTAACAATTGAAACAATGGATGATCAATCAGAATACCCATTGCCAGTAAATGTAACATTACCAGGTTCCAGAACACCTCACGCAGGTACACTGTGTGATGCTTTTGGAGCTAATGCTTGCTACACAACTGGTTATGATGTTCAAAAGGCTAATGATTTTACAGTACAATTATCTGATCATCCTTTTATATCAACAGTTGAAGCGGACTCATGGTCTTTAAATATGAGCTGGGATATAGGCGATTTTAGCTTTAAGTCTATTACTGCCGGTTGGGAATCAGAAGATTGGCTTTATGAAGAGAATGGTGGAATGGTTAATCTATTTGGACCTGGCGTTTATAATTTTGTTCCAAACAGACCTCAAACATACGAACAAAAGAGTCAAGAATTTCAAATTAGAAGTAATTATGACGGGCCTTTTAACTTTGTTGCAGGTGCATATTATTTTGAAAGTGAATATGCCCTTACTCCACAAAAATTCTTTTTCTTTGGTGGCTTAGTTCAGCAATTTTCTGCAAGTCAACAAGCAGAGGCGCAAGCTGTTTTTGGAGAATTTACTTATGAAGTTAATGATAGAGTTCAGTTGTCTGTAGGTGGTCGTTATACTGAAGAAACAAAAGATTTCCAAAGTGATGTTTATGATACCTCACTAGCAGTACCTATGCCATTAAGTTCAAAGGAATTTGGTAAACAGGCAGATGGATCACCTTTACCCTTAATATCATCCTGTCCAGACCCTAGCTCTACAATTGAGGGCTGCAGAACTGGTACAGCTACTTATGATGCCTTTACTCCCAGAGTAAGTTTAACTTTTGCAGCGACTGATAATGTTAATCTTTATGCAACATGGTCTGAAGGCTTTAGAAGTGGTGGTTGGAATGGTCGTGGATTAACCCCATCAACTGTTGGGCCATACAACCCTGAAGAAGTTACTAATATCGAAGTTGGTTTGAAGTCTGTTCTTATGGACGGTAGTCTTAGATTCAATATGGCAATTTTTGATATGGAGTATTCCGATAAACAAGAAGAAATTCTAAGGGACTCTCCTTTTTCTGATACTGTTGAGACTATTGTTGATAATGCTGCCTCAGCGACAATGCAGGGTCTTGAAATTGATGCTCAGTATCTAATTAATAGCAATTGGATTTCAACTATGACTTATGGATATTTGGACGCTGGATATGATTCCTTTCTTGATCAATTTGGAAATGATGTAAAATCAACAAGAAATTTCCGTGGTGCCCCTGAGGAAACATGGTCTGTTGGAACTGAGTTCTTTTTTCCAGCTGGCTTAGGAGAAATTGCTTTCAATATTAACTATAGCTATACAGCGGAAAATTACTCTTCACCTTATTCTTACATTGGTATCGATGATTTAGGCGATAAATTTTCTAAATATGCTGCTTGGGGAATGCTTGATGTTTCTGTAACTTATGAAGGTGAGTTAATGGCTGGGGGTCCTGAAGTAGAAATTTCTGCATTCGTAAATGATCTTGGTCATCAAGGCGCTAGATTAGGACGTGCTGTTGATGTTGGTAACTGGTTTTTTGCTAATACCATAGCAAACAGAACTTACGGTGTTCGCTTAACTGGTAAATTCTAAATTATTGTTCTTTTTAGATTAAATTAGGGCTCTTCGGAGCCCTTTTTTTTATCTAGATAAATTCAAGTATTTTGATTAATATTCTTGAAAAGGAAAAGTTAAATGAAAAAAGAATTTGATATTGTAGTCTTAGGCGCAGGAGCTAGCGGCATGATGGCAGCACTCAGCGCCCATGAAAATGGATCTTCAGTGGGAATATTTGAAAAACAGTCTTTAATTGGAGGAACGGCTGGAATTTCTGGAGGTATAATTTGGGCTCCAATGAATAGTCATATGAAGAAAGCTGGCATAGATGACGATAGAAGTAAGTCTATTGAATATTTTATGTCTCTTTCTCAGGGTGATATAAATCAACCCTTGCTCGAGGCATTCATTGATAACTGTGGAGAGGCATTAGATTTCTTAGAAGAAAAAACTGATGCAAAATTTTCTATTTTAGATGGTTATCCTGATTATTACTTAGATAGGCCTGGTGCTCTTAAAGGGGGAGGCCGCGCCCTAGACAATCACTTGTTTGATTTTTCTATTTTAGGAGATTGGGCATCTAAGGTTCGTAATAATGGAATGCCTTTGCCTTTGACTTTGGCTGAGACTCCCCTTGGCGGAGGAACAGGTGTTATTCCTGATGATATTATGTCAGAGCGTTTAGAAAAAGACTCTCGAGGGTTTGGGCAAGCTTTAGTTGGAGCGCTTTTAAAGGGCTGCCTGGATCGAGGTATCGAACCATATTTGGATACAAAAGCTAAAAAATTAATTAAGAATGATGAAAGAATTACAGGCATTGAAATTGAAAAAAATGGTCAAACTAAAACTATTATTGCTCGAAGAGGCGTGATTATTGCCACAGGTGGGTTTGAATGGAACAAAGATTTTGTAACTACCTTTCTAAGAGGGCCCCTAAGGTCTCCAGCATCACCTCCGGGTAATGATGGTGATGGATTAATGATGGCGCAAGAAGCTGGAGCGTCATTAGGAAACATGACCAGTGCCTGGTGGTCTCCCGTTTTATCAATACCTGGAGATAATTGGCCAGAGGGGGGACAGAAATCTTCCCCAATTCTAATTGAGAGGACTCTTCCGCACTCTCTCATGGTAAATAAGTCCGGTAAAAGATTTTGTAATGAAGCAACAAATTATTCTGCTCTTGCAGGCGCATTTCATTTTTTTGATCCCAATAAGTATGGCTACCCAAACCTACCTGCTTGGATAGTTTTTGATTCCACCTACAGAGATAAATATCCCTTTGCCAATATAATGCCTGGATCTGAAAACCCTAGCTGGATGAAGACATCTCCTACTTTGGACGGCCTGGCTAATGAATTAGATATCGATAGTGAGAATTTAGTTTCAACCATCCAAAACTTTAATTCCTTTGTAGAGGAGGGTGATGATAAGGAATTTTTTAGAGGGAAAAGCGATTATGACTCTTTTTACGGAGACCGATCACAGTCTGGTGTTTATTCTACTTTAGGAAAATTAGAAAAAGCTCCATTTTTTGCTGTTGAAATAAATATTGGTGCATTAGGTACTAATGGGGGAGCAAGAACTGATGAGTATGGCCGAGTTATCTCTGCCTCAGGGAATATTATTGAAGGTTTATATACTGTTGGTAATGCAATGGCCGGATCTACCGGCTCTGTTTATGCAGGTGCTGGCGGAACATTAGGGCCGGCTTTAACTTACGGTTATTTAGCGGGACAGCATGCTGCTGGTAATAACTATATCAAAGGAAAGAGTTAATGAAAAAAATTCTTGTTTATGGAGCTAGTGGAGATCAAGGAATTCCTCTTGTTAATTCATTACTTAATAAGGGTTATAGTGTAAGAGCGGTAACACGCAATCCTGATGAATATAAATCAGAAATTGATGGTGAAGTTGAGGCAGTTAAGGCTGATTTATTTGATATTAATTCCTTATTAACTGCATCAGAGGGAATTGATGGTATCGCAATGAATATACCTTTTGTCTTTGACAAAATAATTGCAGAAAAGTGGGGAAAGAACATATCAAGTGCTGGCTCTCAAATGGGTGTAAAGAAAATAGTTTTTAATACTAGTTGTTATGTTGCTCCTAACGATAATGGTTTGGCGGCCCATGACGGACGTAGAGCAATTGAGAAATGTATGGAAGAGAGCGGCATGGATTATGTTGTTATTCGCTCTGTAGTTTTTATGGATAATCTTATTAGATTTTGGTCTAAACCATCGATCACAAATAATGATACTTTCGCCTATCCATGCTCACCGGAGTTAAAAATTTCTTGGATATGCTTAGAAGATGTTGCAGCCTTCATGGTTGCGGCACTCTCTAATGATAGTTTTAAAGCAGATAAAATTATAGTTGGTGGTCCTGAAATTTTACTTGGAAAAGAGGTAGCTGAAAGATTTACAAAATCACTTGGACGCCAAATAAAATTTTCAAGTCTTAAGCCTGAAAATTTTGCTGCATCTATGAGCAAGTTAGTAACGGGATCAGAGATTTATGAAGACCAATCAATATATGGAGGAATGGCAGCTTTTTATACTTGGTATAATGAACAAAGCCCATCACCATTAGCTGTTGATATGGATCCAGTCTACAAAGCTTTTAATGTTAAACCAACCTACTTTGAAGATTGGATAAAAAAACATAATTGGGATAAAGTATAATTAAGTTATCTTGGGGGAGATATTAATGAGCAAACTAGACATTGAATCAATAAGCTTTCTAGATCCAGCTACTCAAAGTTGTCCGTACGAAGCCTATAAAACCTTGAGATCAGAGTGTCCTGTATATCAATTGCCAGAGGTTGGTTTTTATATGATTACAAAATATGATGACGCAAGAATGGTAATAAAAGATACCAAAACTTACTCAAATACATATTCTCATCAACAAGGATATGAGAGTGAGGGAGTTAAGCGTCATAGTGAGATAATGAATACTGAAGGATTTGGTAAAAAACCAATAACTCTTCAAAGAACAGACCCACCTATTCACACTAAATACCGTAAACTTCTTAATAAAGCTTTTACTTTGAGTCGAGTTAAAGAAATGGCTCCTTATATCTCTGGTGTTGTAAATGATTTAATCGATGGATTTATTGATAAAGGAGAATGTGAATTCGTTGCAGATTATGCTGTGCCTATTCCTTGCACAATTATTGCCGACCAACTTGGTGTTCCTCGTGAATACCTTGGAAAATTTAAAGAATGGTCTGATGCAATGCTAATACCAGCTAGCGGAATGGCTTCTGTAGAGGAGATGGAAAATGCAGCAAGGCTTGAGGTTGAATCACAGCATTACTTTAAAAGTATTTTTGATAAAAAAAGAAAGAGTCCAACAGATGACATTATTTCTGACTTAGTTAATGCTGATTTTGATGGCGAGAGAAAGCTTACTGAAGATGAGTTACAAGATTTGATTAATCAATTATTAACCGGTGGTAATGAGACAACTACTAGCTCGATTGCTCATGGGATGTGGCTTTTGTTAAGGCATCCAGATCAAATGGAAAAAGTAATCAATAATCATGAGCTTATTCCTAATTTTGTTGAAGAAACAATTCGTTATGAGACACCTGTGCAAGGTTTGTTTAGGACTGCAATGGCTGATAGTGAAATAAAGGGAGTTAAAATTCCAAAGGGAAGCACTTTGTTGGTCAGATATGCTGCACTTAATCGAGATGAAGAAATATTTGGTGATCCAGAGATTTTTGATATTGAAAGAAAAGATGTAGGAAGGCACTTGGCATTTGGTTCAGGAGCTCATCATTGTATTGGAGCAAGTTTAGCAAGATCAGAAATGCATGCAGCTTTTAAATACTTCTTTGAACGTATAAAAAATATTGAACTAGTCAGGGACTTGGACCAAATCCCACATCATCCAAGTATTTTCTTACATCAATTAAAGGAACTACCTATTAAGTTTGACAGGCAATAACAATATGAGAAATTTTCTTTCAAAGATCATTTTAATAAAATTTTTTATTTTTATAAATTTAACAGGCTCTCTGCTTTCTAATACCATTCAACCAGGCCCTCTATCATACGAAGAGATTCAAAAGGCTCTAATTTTATCTAAACCAGGTGATATTATTGAGCTTGGCGAAGGAATATTTGAATTTGAGGACGGTCTATCTTTAGATGTCAATAATGTTACAATTTCGGGCGAAGGTATCAATAAAACAATACTATCGTTTAAAAATCAAAAATCTGGGGCTGAGGGCCTAATGATTACTTCTAACGGTGTTACCTTAAAAGACTTTGCTGTTGAGGATACAATTGGTGATGCAATAGTAGTAAAAGGGGCTAATGGTATAAATTTTCTTAGAGTTCGAACAGAATGGACGGGCGGACCTAAGGAATCAAATGGGGCTTATGGTTTTTATCCAGTTCAAAGTACTGATGTTTTGATAGACGGCTGCATTGCTATAGGTGCTTCTGATGCTGGAATTTATGTTGGTCAATCAGAGAGAATTAAAGTTTTAAATAGCATAGCGAGATATAATGTTGCTGGGATTGAGATCGAAAATAGTTTCTACGCTGAAGTGATTGGTAATATAAGTGAGCATAATACCGGTGGTATCTTAGTGTTTGATTTACCGGATCTTCCTCAACAAGGAGGGCATCATATTTTATTAGAAAATAATATTGTCAGAAATAATGATACTGAGAATTTTGCTCCAGAGGGTAATATTGTTGGAAATACACCCAACGGAACCGGTATAATGGTTATGGCAAATCAGTTTGTTGAAATTAAAAATAATGAAATTAAGAATAACGCGACAGCAGGGATTCTTATTGCTAGCTATCAAGATGAAGCAGAAGATAAAAATTATAATCCTATAGCCAGTAATATTTTTATTCATGGAAACTCTCTAATTAATAATGGTTTCAATGTTGATAAGATTAGGGCAAGTCCAATATCTGAAGTTACAAACGGTAAGGTACCAGATATAATATGGGATGGCGTTGTTCCTTTTATAGAGTGGATTGGATTGAGGAGCTCTCAAAGAATAATTCTTGGTGATAATTATTCAGATTCAGATACTCCTATCTTTGCTAATTTAAAACTAATGACAAAATACCTAATCTCATCTTTACATAAAGTTGATACTAATTATGAAAATTATAGAGGAGAATTAAATCCTATTAGGCCTGTAATTTTTGAAAAGGATTAAATTAAGTGAAAATTTTTTTTAAAATTTTAATTATATTTTTTTTATCAGTTAACTCATTAAGAGCAGAAACATTTTCATTATTATCGGAATATAATTTCTTTCAGGATATTAAGAGTCAGGTTCCTAATAAAGGTGTAATTCCATACCACATAGCTAATCCTCTATTTTCAGATTATACCTATAAATTTCGTTTTGTTTCAATGCCAGATAATAGTGTGGCAAGCTATAATCACGAGAAAGTATTTGATTTTCCTATCGGCGCAACAATAATAAAAACTTTTGCGTATCCGGTGGATGATCGAAACTTAAAAAAAGGTTTTCAGCTTCTTGAGACAAGACTTTTGATTCATAAAAAAGAAGGATGGATACCAGTTTCATATATTTGGAATGATAATCAGACAGATGCAGAAATAAAATATATAGGGAAAACAATTGAGACGAGTTGGATAGATAAAAATGGAATATCTCAAAATGTAAGGTATAGAGTGCCTAATATTAATCAGTGTAAATCTTGCCACCAAATTAATAAAGTTATTAAACCTATAGGGCCAAAAGGACGAAATATGAATTTAGATTTTCTATATAAAGAAGGTCAAAAAAATCAATTAGAGTATTGGGAGTTTAATGAAAGATTGACAAATCTACCAAAGAGAAAAATACCCAAGCCAGCTATTTGGGATGATGAATCATTTTCAGTTTCTGAAAGAGCCAGGGCTTATTTAGATTCTAATTGTGCGCATTGTCATAGGGAGGGAGGCTCTGCGGGAAATTCTGGTTTTTATCTTTCGCTTGAACAAAACGATGGTGTTGCTCTTGGAATTCGAAAAAGACCTGTAGCAGCTGGAAGGGGTAGTGGTGGAATGGCTTATGTTATTGATCCAGGTAAACCTGAGCATTCGATTCTTTTATATAGAATGGCCTCTACTGATCCAGGTGTAATGATGCCAGAATTAAGCAGAAGTTTAAATCATAAAGAAGCTTTGCCTCTTATATATGATTGGATAAAGGAAATGGAATAAATTTATTTACTGATGGAGATTAAAATGGAAACTGGTGGGTGTTTGTGCGGAAAGATACGATATAAGTTTGATAGAGAAAAAATAGTTTCTGCAGGCCATTGCCATTGCAATGATTGTCAAAAAATAACAGGCTCTGGTAAAGCTACAATTGTATTTGTTCCAACTGAAAATTTAGAGATTAACAATAAATATAAAATTTATTCTGTTATTGGTACTGATGGAACAAATGTACATAGAGGATTCTGCCCAGATTGTGGTTCGCCAATAATTAGTTATGTTACAGAGCAGCCTAACCTAAGATTCATAAAAGCAGGGAGCCTGGATGATTCAACTTGGGTTAGAACAGAATCAAGTTTTTGGAGCACATCAGCTTGCGAATGGGACCCTGTAGATATTAACTTACCTAGTTTTCCATATAATCCCTAGGGTTTTTATTTTGGTGGATTTCCATTTAAGTAATCATGAAGCTTTTCATGAAAAAACCTTACTCTTGTCTCTTGTGAAGCAAGGTAAGGTTCTTGATAACCTCTAGATCTTACGCCCCTTCTCAGTCCATCAGTAAGTTGCCAGTCCTGATAAACAACATGATCCCATAAATCTTCAACACCCTTCCCATTATCATAGTCACGAAAGTCTAATTCAACTTCTTGAAGTTTAATTGGATTTACTTTTGTACGAGAAAAATACTCTTGATTACTTGTTTTTTCTGCTTCGCCTATGCCTGCAGATGTAGATTTAAACTCTTCATCACTATCTCTTCCGGTTTTACCTATTCCTTTTGCAGAGCCCCCAATTGGATAACCCATATCCCATAAATCGAAATAGCATTTTTCTGGATCTGTTGGGTGGGGGAACCAATTTAAAAGAATACAGCCATCTGCTTGCACGCCCATTGCAATATTTGGAAAAATAAACTGAAAGGGGCTTTCTGTTAATTCCTCATCTGAGAGATTTTCATAATGATGGTAACCTTTTTCTTTATAATTTTTTCTTTTTGCTTCTTTTAGATCTATCCATCCTTGCTCAGAAAGTGTTTCATAATCTTTATATTTAGATGTATCCACACCCCAGTCCTCTAGTATGCCTTTAAATGGATGATCCTCATCTTCAGAAACTCTATCCCTTAATGAAGGCCGACCCATTTGTATGATTCTTGCATGTCCTTTTGGAAACATCTCATATCTTGAAGTAAAGTGATCTTGGTCAATTACCGAAGGAACTTGAGGATGAACAAAACGAGTGTGGTAGGACTCATTAAAATTATCGCAAAAGAACTTCCAATTTACATCAAGCTCAACTCTTACCCATTGTGCCCTTATTTGATTTTTGAAGTTATGATTTTTATATATTTCTGGCAAAGGGTCTAGATATTCTAATAGATCCGGCGCTTCATCATTCATGGTATAAAAAATAAAGCCATCCCAAGTATCGACTCTAACTTCTACCAGCTTTCTTTTGCCTATTGGACTTCCATCGGGAAAATCATCAGGATCCGGACATCCTATGACATCTCCATTCAACCCAAATTGCCAATCATGATAAGGACACCTGAAAGAGTCTTGTGAGCTATCGAAGTTAACTAGTCTTTGTCCTCTATGGGCACAGCTATTATAAAATCCCTTTATCGAGCCATCATCTTGTCTAACAATAATTACAGATTCTGTCACAAGGTCGTGAACAATATAGTCACCAGGTTCTTTAATTTGGATTTCTCTTCCAGCTATTAACCAGACTTTTGTCCACATATTATCCCATTCTTTTTGCATGAAATCTTTAGAAAAGTAACGGTCACTAGTTATTGGATCGCCTCTAAGATTTTTTTGATCTTTTCCATCAATTGTCAGATTATGTATATCTACGTTTCCCACAACACTCCCCCTACGAAATATTTAAATGAGTTGGTAGTATAGTATTAGATAAGTATATGTAAATATCTACTGGCGATAATTTGTTTCACCATGTGATGAAATATCAAGGCCTTCTTCTTCAAAACTAGGATCAACCCTTAAGCCTGTAGTAGCTTTAACAATTATTATAATAATTATTGAAGCAATAACTGACCACGCAAATACAGCAGCAATACCAATTCCTTGGACGCTTAGCTGACTTACAGAATCCATTCCTTCAGCATAACCAACTCCACCAAATCTTGTATCAGCAAGAAAAGAAACTAAAATTATTCCTAGAACCCCGCCGGCCCCATGAACAGCAAACACATCCAGCGAGTCATCAATTCTCAGACTACTTTTAACAAAGGAAACTAGAATGTAACAAACTATGCCTGCTGAAAGGCCAATTACAAGACCTCCAAT
>Ga0114998_10000292_pt1 | contig 35700 bp, 35 predicted proteins | sample ArcticOcean_MG_C_5_FD_87044 | JGI IMG/M metagenome (GOLD analysis project Ga0114998, IMG submission 87044) | Marine microbial communities from western Arctic Ocean - ArcticOcean_MG_CB4_138 | ecosystem: Environmental > Aquatic > Marine > Oceanic | place: Arctic Ocean: Canada Basin | collected... | reverse complement strand
CTAATACTGGCGTAGTTGGTATCCATCAACTGTGGAATATCCACAATCGTGGCAACGGGCAGGCCTGGTGGGTACACGCCGTCAATGCCACTGGTCATCAAGACGTCGCCCAGCTCAATGTCTGCGTTGCTGCTGATGAAGCGCAGTTCCAAATGCGTGCCGTCGCCGCCGACCTCTCCAAACAACACGTTGCGTTCACCAGTGCGGGCGTTGAGAACGGGCGTTGACAGGTTGCGGTCTGTCAGCAAGGTCACCTCAGAGGTCAACAAGTAGGCGCGCGTTACCTGGCCATATACACCGTAGATATCAATGACGGCGGAGCCTGCGCGCACGCCGTCGCGGCTGCCTTTGTCGAGGATCACGCGCTTGGAATAGGGGGTAGGGGTTTGGGCAACCACACGCGCGGCAATGCCCTCGCTGTCTTGAGAGAGTTGCAAGTCGAGCAGGCGCTGCAAGCGCTGGTTCTCCAGCTTTAGAAACCCAACTTGCTGAACAGACAATGCTTGGTCTAACAGGCGTGCACTGAGCAAGCCGTTGGACTCAATGGCTTTACCCAGTGTTTGCGCATGCTCAGCCAGCCACTGCGCACCCATCACAGGTTGGCGCAGCACCCACTGAACTGGAAACAAGCTGGTCGCCAGCACATTCCTAACAGGCTGACCTATGGTCCAACGCAAGTCTATGGTCATCAATGTCAACGACAGTGCGGTGTAGACCAGTAGCTTGGTGAAGGCGGTTGTGCCTTGTTTGAAGAATGCGGGAGGCGAGCGTTCTAACACAAGGCGAAGAGGGGCTCTGGTTGTTTGACGTCAGCTTATTCGTGTGAAAACACGCTGCCTAGGCTGTCCATGCGCTCAAGTGCCATGCCGCAGCCACGCACCACGCAGGTCAGTGGGTCTTCAGCAACCAACACGGGCAAGCCCGTCTCTTCCGCCAGCAAGCGGTCCAAGTCATGCAGCAACGCACCACCGCCAGTGAGCATCATGCCGCGCTCGGCAATGTCTGCGCCCAGTTCTGGCGGGGTTTGCTCAAGGGCATTTTTAACAGCTGAAACCACGTTGTTGAGCGGCTCTGTCAGGGCTTCTAGAATTTCATTGCTAGAAATAATGAACGAGCGTGGCACACCTTCAGACAGGTTGCGGCCTTTGACTTCCATTTCCTTCACTTCACCGCCAGGAAATGCAGAGCCAATTTTTTTCTTGATGGCCTCAGCGGTGGGCTCGCCAATCAGCATTCCGTAATTGCGCCGAATGTAGTTGATGATGGCTTCGTCAAAGCGGTCGCCACCAACGCGAACACTGCCCTTGTAGACCATGCCGCCTAGGGAGATAACGCCTACTTCAGTGGTGCCACCTCCAATATCAATCACCATGGATCCAGACGGTTCAGACACTGGCAAGCCAGCGCCAATGGCTGCGGCCATTGGTTCTTCAATTAGGTACACCTCAGAAGCGCCAGCACCCAAGGCCGATTCGCGAATAGCGCGGCGCTCAACTTGGGTGGAGCCACAAGGCACACAAATGATGATGCGCGGGCTGGGCCTAAAGATAGAGCGTGGGTGCACCATCTTGATAAATTGCTTGAGCATTTGCTCTGTCACCGTAAAGTCGGCTATGACGCCGTCCTTCATGGGGCGAATAGCTTCAATGTTGCCAGGCACTTTACCCAGCATGGCCTTGGCTTCCCTGCCAACGGCTTGCAGTGTTTTTTTACCCTGGGGGCCGCCCTCGTGACGAATGGCAACAACCGAGGGTTCATTTAAGATAATGCCCTGGTCGCGCATGTAAATAACGGTGTTAGCTGTGCCAAGATCGATGGCTAAATCTGAGGAAAACTGGCGGCGAAAAGCTTCAAACATGTGGGCGTCCTGTCCTGGTGCGCGGCGGTATCATTTGTCAGAGAAAACGGCGTTAGCTCTGTACGTCATAGAATAAAAAGTAGCGTTATGGCAGTGTGCACTAGGCGCACATGCCATACAACGCTGGTTGTTTGCATGAAGCACAAGCGCACCAGTGAGCATGCATAAACAAAGACTGGATAATACCCCATTGCCATGGCTTAGAAGCGGACTTTACCGCTGTAAGGCACTGATTTGATGTTAACTTATAAGCACCAACCAAACAATTTCTATGGCACTCACTAGTGACGACATGGCCCGGTTAAGCCGATTGGCCAGATTAGAGGTCAACCCTCAGACCCAACAACAGACGCTGGACACGCTCAATGGCTTTTTCAAGCTGGTGGAGCAAATGAATGCGGTTGACACCGATGGCGTGGAGCCGTTGGCACACCCTACAGATGCCATGGGTACGGTTGCCGAGTTGCGCTTGCGCGATGACGTTGTCAGCGAGCCTGCCACCGAGCAGGCCCGTACGGCCAACCAAGCCAGCGCACCTGCGGTAGAGCGTGGCTTGTTCTTAGTTCCTAAAGTGATTGAGTGAGGAAGTTGCCGATGTCTGCTATCCATGAATGGGGCGTGGCTGAAACAGCCCGCCAACTCGCTTCCAAACAGGTTTCCAGTACGGAAGTCACGCAGGCGCTGATCCAGCGCTGCGAGGCCTACCAAGGTATGGGTGCGTTTGTGCACTTTGCCCCAGAGCTGGCGCTTCAAAGCGCCAAAGAAGCCGATGTGCGTCTTGGTGCTGGTGAACGCGCAGCACTGTTGGGCGTGCCGCTGGCACATAAAGATGTATTTGTGACCAAGACCATGCCCACCACCGCAGGCTCACGCATGCTCGCTGGCTACAAAAGCCCATTCAACGCCACAGTTGTGCAGCGCTTGATGGACGCCGGCGCGATCAGCTTGGGCAAACTCAATTGTGATGAATTTGCGATGGGGTCTGGTAACGAGAATTCGGCCTACAGCCTTGTTAAAAACCCATGGGACACCAGCCGAGTGCCAGGCGGATCCAGCGGTGGCTCGGCCGCAGCCGTGGCGGCGGGGCTGGTGGCAGGCGCAACAGGCACTGACACTGGTGGTTCAATTCGCCAGCCCGCCAGCTTTTGCGGCATCACAGGCATCAAGCCCACATACGGTTTGTGCTCGCGCTTTGGCATGGTGGCATTTGCCTCAAGCCTAGACCAAGCCGGCCCCATGGCCAAAAGCGCAGAAGACTGCGCTGTGATGCTGTCACACATGACAGGACCTGATCTAGACCACGACTCCACCTCGCTTGACGTGGCCAAGGTCGATTACGTGGCTGCGTTGCACCAACCACGCCTTGGCGCGACAGCCGATAAGCCCTTGTTGGGGCTGCGCGTGGGCCTGCCAAGTGAGTTTTTTGGTGGGGGGCTCAGCGTCGACGTGAATGCGGCCGTGCAAGTCGCGCTCAAGCAGCTCACAGACATGGGCGCCACGTTGGTGGATATCAGCTTGCCGCGCACAGAGTTGTCTATTCCCGTGTACTACATCATTGCGCCCGCTGAGGCTTCTAGCAACTTAAGCCGCTTTGATGGTGTGCGTTACGGTCACCGCGCAAAGGACTATGACGACTTGGGTGATATGTATCAAAAGTCACGCAGCGAGGGTTTTGGCCCAGAAGTACAGCGTCGCATCTTGATTGGGGCCTACGTGTTGAGCCACGGTTATTACGATGCCTATTATGTGAAAGCTCAAAAAATTCGCCGCCTCATTGCACAAGACTTTCAAGCTGCGTTCCAGCAGTGCGATGTGATTGCTGGCCCTGTGGCACCGACTGTGGCGTGGGGCATTGGCGAAAAAAGCAATGACCCTGTGGCCAACTACTTGGCCGATATTTTTACCTTGTCAACCAGTTTGGCGGGGCTGCCAGGCATGAGCGTGCCAGCCGGGTTTGGTGCTGGCGCAATGCCCGTGGGTTTGCAGTTGGTGGGCAACTATTTGAATGAGTCCGCTTTGTTGCACACCGCTCATAGCTTTCAGCAAGCCACCGACTGGCATCGACGCAGCCCCAGCTTGCTCACCCCAGGAGCAGCAGCATGAGCGCCGTAGCACCTCAAAAATCCCTGCTAGTGAACGGCTACGAGGTCGTTATTGGCTTTGAGACGCACACCCAACTGTCGACACACTCTAAAATTTTCAGCCGCTCTAGTGTGGCTTTTGGTGCCGAGCCCAACACGCAAGCCAGCGTGGTGGACATGGCCTTGCCAGGCACCTTGCCCGTGATGAACAAAGGTGCGGTTGAGCGTGCCATTAAGTTGGGGTTGGCTGTCGGTGGCTATGTGTCAGACAAAAGCGTGTTTGCGCGTAAAAATTATTTTTACCCAGACTTGCCTAAAGGCTACCAAATCAGCCAGTTTGAAATCCCAGTGGTACAAGGTGGCGCCGTTAGTTTTTTACTGGACGGCGAGCCCACAAGTGTAAGGTTGGTACGCGCCCATCTTGAGGAAGATGCGGGCAAGTCATTGCACGACGACTTTGTAGGCCAAAGTGGCATTGACTTAAACCGCGCCGGCACGCCGCTGCTTGAAATTGTGACTGAGCCCGATATGCGGTCCAGCGCCGAGGCTGTTGCCTATGCCAAAGAGCTTCACAAATTGGTAACGTGGATTGGTATTTGCGACGGCAACATGCAGGAGGGGAGCTTTAGGTGCGACGCCAACGTCTCGGTGCGCAAGCCAGGCGCTGAGCTGGGTACCCGGCGTGAGATCAAAAACCTGAACAGCTTTCGCTTCATGCAACAAGCCATTGACTTTGAGATCTTGTGGCAAATTGAGCAGATTGAAGACGGCTATGCGATTCAACAAGCAACTGTTTTGTTTGACCCAGACACTGGCGAAACCCGTGCCATGCGCACCAAAGAAGATGCGGCCGATTACCGCTATTTCCCCGACCCTGATCTGCCGCCATTGGTCATTTCTCGCGAGTGGGTCGCGCGCGTGCAAGCCGCCATGCCTGAGCTGCCCCGTGTGATGGCCAAGCGGTTGATTGAAACGCACGGGCTGTCCGTTTATGACGCCGATATGCTCACTGCGAGCCAACACACGGCGGCCTACTTTGAAGCGGCCACCTCAGGTTGTGGCCAGCCCAAACTGGTAGCCAATTGGATGATGGGCGAGTTGTCCAAGCGTTTGAATGCAGACGGTTTGGAGATTGCGCATGCGCCCGTGCAAGCGGTGTTGTTGGCGGCACTGGTTGCCCGCATTCAAGACCAAACCATCTCCAACAGCGCCGCGCGCCAAGTGTTTGACGCCTTGTGGAACGGAGAAAGCGCTGATGTCGACGCCTTGATTGAGTCCAAAGGCCTCAAGCAAATGAACGACACTACGGCCTTAGAGGCGATCATTGCCGACGTGGTCGCTGCCAACCCCGACAATGTAGTGCAATTCAAGGCGGGCAAAGACAAGGCCTTTAACGCGTTGGTTGGTCAAGTCATGAAAGCCAGCAAAGGCAAAGCCAACCCGCAGCAGGTCAATGACTTGTTGCGTGCGGCCCTAGAGGCTTGAGTCTACAAAGCTAACAAGTTGCGCCGGGCAACGTCGGGTTGGCTTGAGCGCAGGCGCCGCTAGTCGGCAACGCCATAGCGTGTGCGGTAGGCCTGCACACGCTCAAAGTGCGCTTGCATATCGGTGTTGCTGGCTTGGTCTGGCGCCAAGTAGCTCAGCAAGTCTGTCAGCGCAGCAATGGCGCACACCTGCAGCTTGAGTGTTTCGCGCACGTACTGCACCGCGCTGTGTGGTGTATCGACCACCTGGCCATTGATTACCTGTGTGGCCATTTCTTGGCGGTCTAGGGCAATGGCCACGCCGCAAGCCGTTGCGCCGGCGGCGTTGATCAGGGCAATCGACTCGCGCGCGGCAGTGCCAGCGCTCATCACGTCGTCAATGATCAGCACACGGCCTGCCAGGGGGGCGCCCACCAAGCTGCCGCCTTCGCCATGGTCTTTGGCTTCTTTGCGGTTGTAAGCTACAGGAAAATTGTGGCCCATGCGCGCCAATTCAATGGCCACAGCTGTGGCCAAAGGGATGCCTTTGTAAGCCGGGCCAAATAGCATGTCAAACTCAATGCCGCTGGCCAGAATGCGCTGTGCATAAAATTGAGCCAAGCGCGACAGTTTGGCGCCATCGTCAAACAGGCCCGCGTTGAAAAAGTAGGGGCTCAGTCGCCCCGCCTTTGTTTTAAACTCACCCAAACGCAGTACGCCTGCGTCAACCGAAAAAGCTACAAAGGCCAACGCCAAGTCATTTTTACTGGTGTTGGTTGATTGTTGTGTAGAGCCCATGACCCAATCCTTGTTCAAACTCACTTCGCTCAACCTCAACGGCGTTAGGTCAGCCGCACGCAAAGGCTTGGCTGATTGGGTGGAGCAACTTGCCCCCGATTGTATGTGCGTACAAGAGCTCAAAGCCCAAGAGCCCGATATAGCCGGCACACTGGATGTGATTGCCAGCTTGCCGGGGCGCTTTCATTGCGCTGAGAAAAAAGGCTATTCAGGTGTTGGTATTTACACCAAACATGAACCTAGCGACGTGGTTCGGGGCTTTGGCAGCGCCGAGTTTGATGCAGAAGGGCGCTACATAGAGCTGCGCTTTGACACGCCCAAGTCCAAGCGCAGCATCATTAGCAGCTACTTCCCCAGCGGCTCCTCAGGCGACATACGCCAAGGCGCAAAGTTTCGTTTTCTGGATGCCATGGGTCCTTATTTAGAAAGCTTACGGACCAGTCGCGAGTACATCTTGTGCGGTGACTTAAACATAGCCCACCACAATATCGACCTCAAGAACTGGCGCAGCAATCAAAAAAACAGTGGCTTTACACCCGAAGAGCGCGAGTGGATGACACGGTTTTTAGCAACAGGCATGGTGGATGTGTACCGCCAACTGGAGCCTACAGCCACAGACGAGGCCTACACCTGGTGGAGCAACCGAGGCCAGGCGTGGGCCAATAACGTGGGTTGGCGCTTGGATTACCACTTGGCCACACCAATTACTGCCGCCACGGCCACAACCAGCCATGTGTTTAAAGCGCAGCGCTTTTCTGACCATGCCCCACTGACAATTGGCTACGACTTCTCGTTATGAACTGGGAGGTCGCCCAAGCGCCCACACAGCCAATGCAACCCACACATTGGTGGGGCTGGGCTGGCTTGGCTGTGGCCATTCATGTGGCGGTGGCTTTGTCGTTGTGGTGGTTGGCGCAGAACGCAGTAAGCGTGGGCAGTGTGGTGGACACCAAGAATGAAGCCAGCGCATCCGCCAACGCAAACGAGCAGCGCTTGCTGTGGGTGAGCCGTGCAGACGTGACACATCCGGGTGAACAAGCAAGCGATTCGCTGGGCAAGGTGCGCTTGCAAGCGCTGGCTGAACCACTCGCCACACAACCCATCACCAAACCAGCACGTGTTGTACAACCCCGTGCTGAACGGCTTGCCCCTGTTGCGGTGGCTATCAGCGGACAAGCGGCAGGCGCGCAAGCAGTTGTACAGCCTTTACAAGCCCATGTGGTGCAGAGCGAAGCGACGTCTGTGGCCAATGCCAATACCGATTCTGAGCCCTCAGACCAGGTCTCACCAGCATTAAGCGCTGCCGCTTCAGTTGGTGCAACCATTGCCGATGCCCGCGCGGGTGCAGATGCCATTGCCGCTGGTGTTGATGCGCCCAATGCAAGCGCTACCCACAACCGCGCACCACATGCTGTTCAAGCCTCAAGTCCGCCACCAGACTACCCGGCACTCAGCCGTCGCCTAGGAGAGCAGGGCGAGGTGGTGCTACGCGTGCAGGTCAGCGCTGGCGGTCATGCTTTGGCTGTTGAGCTGGCCAAGCCCAGCGGTTTCGATCGTTTAGACCGTGCTGCGCTGCAAGCCGTTGGCAAGTGGCGTTTTGTTCCGGCGATGGCCGATGGCCAATTGCTAACAGCGTGGTTTGAGGTGCCAGTGCGGTTCGAGTTGCGATGATCTGTGGGCGTTGTATGCGCCCGAGCGCTCCTATTGGCGTAACCCGCGTGTATATTGACCGTCTAGGCAACACGGCTGGCCATGTGGCGTTGTACCCGTCTGACAGAAGCTTGTCTTGATGGCCCATGTGTTGTTTGCTGGTAGCATTATCCGCACGAATTTACCCGCTCGGCGGCCACTGATTTTAAAACCGCAGCACTATCCAGCGCCCGGGACTACAGGGTGTCGATACCGTGTGCAGTCCTGGTCATAGCGTTGCCGTGCATGTGGACGGCATGCCGAAGCAACCCTTTGTAGGTGCAATCTAATATGACAAATAACAACGCCAGCAGCACCAGCACCGACCCAGTTGCCACAACGTGGCAGCAAGGCATGTCCACGCTGTTGCACCCACGGGTGGCCACCATGTTGTTCTTGGGCTTCTCGGCTGGCGTGCCCATTTTGCTTATTTTTTCCTCGCTGTCGTTGTGGCTGCGTGAGGCCGGGGTAGAGCGTGCTGCGGTAACGTTTTTCAGCTGGGCTGCATTGGGTTACTCGTTTAAGTTTATTTGGGCCCCGCTGATTGACCAGTTGCCTGTGCCACTTTTAACCAAGCTGTTAGGGCGCAGACGTGCGTGGTTGTTGGTGTCGCAATTGTTGGTCATGGTGTCTATTGCCATCATGGCCAGCGTGGACCCCGCTTCAGCCTCAGACGCGCTCACCATGATGGCCGTTGGCGCCGTGATGTTGGGGTTTTCTTCTGCCACGCAAGACATAGTGATTGACGCTTACCGCATTGAGTCGGCACCGATGAATTTACAGGCCATGATGTCGTCGACCTACATCGCTGGTTACCGCATTGGTATGGTGATTGCCGGTGCCGGTGCTTTGTACCTGGCTGACTACTTTGGTTCGACCAAGGCGACTTACAACTACGCGGCGTGGCAAACCACCTACCTGATCATGGCAGCAACCATGCTGGTGGGGGTCGTTACAACTTTTGTTATAAGCGAGCCGCAGGTTGCGGTCACGCAAGATGCCGAACGAACCGCAAGTACCGCTTTAAGTGGTACAGAAAACGTGCGTATTTTGGGTGTGTTCGTGGTGGGCGTGGCCAGTTTTATTGCGCTGTTTGGCATGGTCGGCGATGTCGCAGACGGTTTGAGAGCGCAGTGGTCTGTGGGTCCGTTGTCAAGCTTTGTGCTGGAAAGTCTGCGTCTGTTGCTGTCTCTTGGGGGCGCGGTGCTGGTGGGCAGTACCTTGGTTCAATTGGGTGTTGCACCTGTGTCATTGGCCAAACGTACGTGGTTGGCGCCAGTCAATGATTTTTTTCAACGCTATGGCCACTCCACCGCATGGTTGGTGCTGGCCTTGATCGGCCTGTACCGCATTTCAGATATTGTGCTGGGTGTCATCTCCAATGTGTTTTACCAAGATATGGGTTTTAGCAAGCCAGAAATTGCCGCGGCTGTCAAAACGTATGGCGTGCTGATTGGCATCGCTGGCAGCATATTAGGGGGCATTGTGGCCACGCGTGTGGGCGTTATGCGCACCTTGATGTGGGGTGCGCTGTTGTCAGCATTGACGAATTTGGCCTTTGTTGCGTTGGCTATGGCTGGCCACGATGTGGCGATGATGTACGCCGTGGTGAGCGCCGACAACTTGGCGGCGGGATTCGCAAGCGCGGCGTTCGTAGCGTTTTTGTCAAGTTTGACCAACGTGTCGTTCACGGCGGTACAGTACGCCATTTTCAGCTCACTCATGACATTGCTTCCTAAGACTTTGGGTGGTTACTCAGGCGGTATGGTTGAGGTCTGGGGTTATCCGTATTTCTTTGTATTGACGACCATCATTGGGTTGCCAGTGCTGTGGTTGGTGCACATGGCTGGCAAGCGTTTGGCTGTAAAGACTTAGCGCCCTCTTGTCTTTACAGGACACGGTTTCTACGCTCGTTTCATGGCAGCTGTACCACCCACCGCAGGTTGTTATCGAGAATAACCAATGCCTGCGCCCACATGGGCTGTGTGCGGCATGGCCTTGGGACATCCGTTGATGTGCGTTGACCCCAATACGGTAAGTGACGGACTCGTCAGCGCAGCCGTGTTGTTAAAACGGCCTATTAGTCGTATAAAAAATTGATGAAAACCATTTTTATAGTTAAAAAGAGTTACTATATGCTTGTTGCTGTCACATTTTATGTTTGGCAACGTCCCATTGTTCACGCACCATCCGTGGCGCGTGAACAATGAGATTTCAGGGGGAAACAAGGCGTAACAGCCTATTTACAAACCACCTTCGGGTGGTTTTTTTTCAACTGCATTCCATCTAGGCACCAGTCGGGTCATCGCGCTAGCAGCGCGCAGCACAAAGAGCCCAACAGCAGCCATAAACAAAAGCCATTCGCTAGGCCAAAACCGCTCGCTTACCCGGTACATTGCAGGACAAGCTCGGTGACGGGAGGACGTAGCGCCCGCATACAACGCCATGATCAGCAACGGGCCCATGGCGTTGGTATTGATCAGGCTTTGCCAAAAGCTATCGGCGTGTTGTTTGGTGACTTGCAGCACAAAAGTGCGCACATCTCGCCTGACAGGCAAGCAATTAAACCAGCAGTACATGGTGCTGTTCAAGACAGCCAGATATGGACAGCAATGCATGGCTGCTTGGACGGCAGCGGCAACACCAGCTTGCAACAACCGGCGTGTGTAAGTCCGTTGGTGGTGCATGGTGTTGTAGGGTGGGTTTGCATCTACCTGCTGTGCTGTCCTCAGTAAGGTAACGCCCTCTTTGAGTCTAAATGTCCCCAGCACTGTGCCGTGCAGTGCATAAAAAAGCCCACAGACCTAAGGTTTGTGGGCTTTCATAGTCAGTAGTTGAGGCAATTAAGTGGTGGCTACAGCAGTGTGCAATGATTGACCAAGTTGCTCAAAGTGCGTAACAGCGACTGGCGTCAGTACCAAACGTTTGATGCGTGTGTCATTGGCGTCTTCGTCTGTGGCAATCAGGCCCATTTTTCGCAGGCGTGCAATGCGCCTGTGCATGGTGGCCGGCGAGCCCAAGTCCGACAAACCCATGGCTTGCATCACGGTCAGTGGACTGTCCGCCAACCACTGAACGGCCAATGCATCAAGCAAGGCGCTTTCATTGGCATCCAGCGATGGCTGCGTGGGGGACCCTTCTACTGCTTTGACCAGTTGTAAAAAGCGAAGGTAACTTGTAGCAAGTGGTGATGAAGACTGGGACATAGTCGCTGTCCTTTTTAAAAGAGATAGTTTAAAAAATATAAGTTTTACATGTGATTAGCAATTGTAGCGGCATTTTGGACAGGCGTGTAAATAAATAGTATTGATCTTTTATTATTAAGGTGGCCAAGTCCTAAAAAAGAGCTATTTTTACGTCTGTCATTTTTATTTTTTAATACGGAAGCGTTTATTTCTTCATTTATTCGAAGAGAGTGAATGCTTACAGCCAAAGGGTGAACCCGCGGTATATTCAAGACATGATTTTAGTAACAGGCGGCGCCGGCTTTATAGGTGCGAACTTCGTGTTGAATTGGTTGGCCCAGTGCGATGAGCCTCTGGTCAACCTCGATAGTCTGACGTATGCCGGCAACTTGCAGTCACTGCAGTCGGTGGCGAAGAACAGCAACTACCATTTTGTACAGGGTGATATCGGCGATAAGGTGTTGCTAGAGGCCCTGTTACAGCAGCACCAGCCTCGCGCGGTGGTCCATTTTGCTGCGGAAAGCCATGTTGACCGCTCCATTCATGGTCCAGCGGACTTTGTGCAAACCAACATAGTAGGTACCTTTCACTTGCTAGAAGCTGTACGCCATTACTGGGGGGGCTTGAGTGCGCATCAAGCAGGCGCTTTTCGCATGCTGCATGTGTCTACCGATGAGGTCTATGGCAGCTTGCAAGACGCTGACGCACCGTTCACCGAGCAGCATGCGTTCCAGCCCAATAGCCCTTACTCAGCCAGCAAGGCGGCCAGCGATCATTTGGTGCGGGCATGGCATCACACGTATGGCTTGCCCGTCCTGACCACCAATTGCAGCAACAACTATGGGCCTTATCATTTCCCAGAGAAACTAATTCCGTTGGTCATTCACAATGCGTTGGCCGGTAAAACCCTGCCCATTTATGGCGATGGCCAGCAAGTGCGCGACTGGCTGTATGTCAGCGACCATTGCAGCGCTATTTGCGCCGTACTACAGGCTGGACGTTTGGGCGAGACATATAACGTGGGCGGCTGGAACGAAAAAACAAACCTCGAAGTTGTGCACGCCATATGCGCGCACTTAGACCTTGCTAGGCCATTGCCCAATGGCAGCTATGCAGACCAAATAAGTTTTGTGACCGACAGGCCTGGCCATGACAGGCGCTACGCCATAGACGCCAGCAAGCTCGCCAATGAGCTGGGTTGGAAGCCGGCAGAGACATTCGAGACGGGCATCGCTAAAACTATTGACTGGTACCTGAACAACCAGGACTGGGTGCTCAACGTCACGTCTGGCGCTTACCGCGACTGGGTGAGCCAGCAATACGTCACCACACAAGCATGAGCTTTCAACAGGGGGTTCAAACAGTATTATTGATTGGTGCCAATGGGCAAGTTGGCCATGCGTTGAAATCTGCTGGCGCAGACATAAACACACCGTTTGAATGGCATGCTACGACGCGTGCAGATCTTGACGTGAGCAACTTCAGCGCCGTTAAAGACCTGGTGCGCACGCTCAAGCCCAATTGGATAGTCAATGCGGCCGCTTACACCGCGGTCGACAAAGCTGAGACAGAGGCACAACTGGCCCAACGCATCAATGCCGATTTGCCACACACACTGGCTGTAGAGGCACAAGCCTTGGGTGCGGCTGTGGTGCACTACTCAACCGACTATGTGTTTGATGGTCAAGCCCACAGCCCTTACACAGAAGCTGACCAGCCCAACCCACAATCGGCTTACGGGCGTAGCAAATGGGCGGGTGAGCAAGCCGTCACAGCCCATTGCGAGAAGCACTTGGTCCTGCGCACATGCTGGGTGTATGGTGCGCATGGCGGCAACTTTTTAAAAACCATGCTGCGCTTGGCACAACACAAAGACAGCTTGCGGGTCGTGGCTGACCAGTGGGGCGCACCCACCAGCGCCGATCTGATTGCCCGCACCACGCTGGGCATGATGCACGTGTGCGATAGCAGCGAGCACTCCCCGTGGGGTACGTACCACGTCAGCGCAAGTGGGCGCACCAACTGGCACGCCTACGCTTGCGAAGCCATCGCACAGGCCAAACGCTTAGGCCTGGTTACAAGGCTTGACGCTGAAGGTATACAGGCTATACCTGCCAGCGACTACCCAACGCCGGCCAGTCGCCCTGCCAACTCATGCTTGAATACCGATAAACTGGCAACAGTGTTGGGCCATCCATTGGCAGATTGGCACAATGGCGTACAAGACACTATTCAAGAATTGGCCGCCAGCGGCTGGAGACATCTATGACATCACAATTGGCACCGCGCAAAGGCATTATTTTGGCTGGGGGCTCAGGCACGCGTTTGTACCCAGTCACGCACGCTGTCTCCAAACAGTTGATGCCTATTTACGACAAGCCCATGGTGTATTACCCACTCACCACGCTGATGCTCACAGGTATAAGAGATGTGTTGCTGATTTCAACACCGCAAGACACGCCTACATTTGAGCAGCTACTTGGCGACGGCTCGCAGTGGGGCATGACCATTCAATATGCTGTTCAGCCAAGCCCGGATGGTTTGGCGCAGGCCTTTGTTATTGGACGTGACTTTGTAGGCAATGGGCCAAGCGCATTGGTGTTGGGCGACAATATTTTTTATGGCCACGATCTGGAGCCTCAACTCAAACGCGCCAATGCAAGCCAAACCGGCGCAACGGTGTTTGCTTATCACGTGCAAGATCCACAGCGATACGGCGTGGTGGCGTTTGACGCCAACCGCAAAGCCTTGTCCATAGAAGAAAAACCAGCCCAGCCCACATCTAATTTTGCGGTAACTGGCTTGTACTTTTATGACAACCAAGTGCTTGATATGGCGCGCGACTTAAAGCCTAGCCCACGCGGCGAGCTAGAAATTACCGACATCAACAAGTTGTATTTAGCGCGTGAACAACTTACGGTTGAAAACATGGGTCGTGGCTATGCATGGCTAGACACTGGCACCCACGACTCGCTGTTAGAGGCCAGCCAATTTATTGCGACATTACAAAAGCGACAAGGGTTGATGGTTGCCTGCCCGGAAGAAATTGCGTGGCGGGCTGGTTGGATAAGCGCACAAGATGTGCTCAGATTAGCCGCGCCTTTGGCCAAAAGCGGCTATGGCCAATACTTGAACAGTTTGTTGCAATAAGCGCATGCCCTATACCGTAACAACCACACCGCTTGACGGCGTACTGCTGCTAGAGCCCAAGGTGTTTGGGGATGAGCGAGGTTTCTTTTTTGAGAGCTTCAACCAGCGGGACTTTGACCAAGCCACAGGCTTAAGCGTCCAGTTCGTTCAAGACAACCATTCCAAATCAAGCCAGGGCGTATTGCGTGGCCTGCATTACCAAATACAGCACCCGCAAGGCAAACTGGTGCGGGTGACAGCCGGCGAGGTGTTCGACGTGGTGGTTGACCTGCGCAGCAGCTCAGTAACATTTGGGCGCAGCTATGGCATAACGCTGTCTGCAGACAATAAGAAGCAACTGTGGATACCACCGGGTTTTGCGCATGGCTTTTTGGTCACCAGCGAATCGGCAGAGTTTTTATACAAAACCACCGATTACTGGTATCCAGAATTTGAGCGTAGTTTGTTGTGGAGTGACCCAGCGTTGGGAATAGAGTGGCCAATAGCACAGGGTCAGGAGCCGGTAATGGCTATGAAGGATGCAAAAGCGGGGGGGCTGATAGATTTAAGGGACTGAAAAAAGTATTAAGCAAATAAATTTTAAAATATTAGTAAATAAAGGTTCTAAATAATCTTGAAAAATAAATTACTAATTAAAACGTCTAGATATTAGCTTTAAGAATATGAGTTAATTTGGTGGACAAATTTTTGATGTCGTAGATGGCTTTACCCCTGTAATTTGTCACGCCTAAAAAAGGAATGTGATGGGTTTGCACATTAGACAAAGCGTCACAAAGTTGTTGATTAAGAATGTTTCCAGAAGGTTCTCTTAAAGTGCCAATGCTAATTACATGTTGATGGGGTCTCATGAAAACGCTATTATGAAGCCCTGAGCCTTCGATGCCTGCAATTACACAAGCCTTTTGGAACATACAGACTAATTGCTCAAAACTCCACTTTTCAGGATGAATGATACGAAACCCCGATGATAAAAATATACGCTCTACATCTTTTTCGTTTGCCATTGGGCGATAGCCCTTCGTTTTGCGACGTGAAAGGTATAAATGCTCAAAATTTCCAGCCTCGTGTCTTAATAGATTAAAAAGTCTGTTGAAAGTAGAAGGCTTCGCCGACTTACAATACTCATATATATCTTTATATATAAATGCCATATCTGGATGCGCATTCTGATTTATATGAAAAAGTGATGATGGAACTGTTAGAGATTCAAATCTTAAAGGTTCATTAATGATGATGGTTTTATCTTGTTGTATCCCAAAACAATCAAAACTTATTTTTGCTGGTAAAAACTTTTTTATAGCCGGCGATTTGTGAAGAAAAGGATGGAAAATAAAATTATCATAACCACCAAAGGGAGCATTAATTTGCTTAAGAGCCCAAACTCGCGATAGAGTCTCTAATAAAAAATGCCCAAAGTGACCAGTATAGTTGCCTAAATAAATACTTTTTCCGCTCACGAATTTGGCATTAAAATCTATAGAAATTTGTGTGGGGTCGTTAGGCATCCACTCATTGTTTCCAGTTTTAGTGCGTTGGGAGTCCAAGCAAATAGAACCGTACTTATCGTAGATAGCGCCTTTGAAAGTAAAGTTAGAGCTATTTATTACAAAAGATGTTGCTATTGCATTTTCAAATGTTGAAATAATTTTTTTGGGCTGTTCAAAATTCTTCATCATAAAACCTCTTTAAATGTAAAAGATTAATTTAATCTATTAAAATTAAAGTTTAACTTTAACAAATTAAATTTGAACGGAATCACAATTGAAAACTAAACACTTGGACTTAGGCTCATCCGTAAAACCTAGAAATCCGTACAATAAGGACGAACTATTTGCAATCGATGTACAAGAAAATATAGGATCAATACCTGGGGTAACTTATATCCAACATGATTTCGCGCTAAAGCCGTTACCTTTCCCAGATAATTTTTTTGATTCAATATCAGCTTTTGATCTTATTGAGCATATACCGCGACAGATATTTGTTGATTCTAAAGCTAAAATTATATTTCCATTTGTTGTTTTGATGAGTGAAATTTATCGGGTTTTAAAACCAAGTGGATTGCTGCTTTGCGTTACACCGGGATATCCAAATCCAGCAGCATTTCAAGACCCAACTCATGTCAACTTTATAACCATTGAAACCGCACAATATTTTTGCACTCCAAGTATATATGCGACTATATATGGTTTTAAAGGTAATTTTTCTATAAAAGTAAATAGATTTGAAGTTCATACTAACTATATTGATATGTCAATACCTTATTGGCGAAAAACTTTAAGGAGGTGGCATCGAAAGTTTTTTAAAGGTGGACTTTCGCACATAGTGTGGGAGTTAGAAGCATTAAAATAATTATATATGGAAGCATTCAAAAAAATCCTTGTAAGTTTATTATTCATATTAATTGGATGTTCAACTATTGACAGTAAGTTAGCAGGTGGTGCGTGGCTTTTGCTGATAATTTTCGGATTGATAATTTGGTTATTTAAGTCGAAAGAAAGACCTTGTGTACCAACATTACAGCTCATAACTTTCAGAAAACTTGTGAGAATATGGCTTTTTTTCACTACGCTTGCACTTTTATTAAAGCTATTGGGGGTGGTGTATTGGGGTGAAGATTTAAATGAGAGACATGCTGAGTTCCGTCTTTTTCTGGGAGCACTTGGTATATACGGAATTTCCCATATGAAAAATATTGATCAATATCAAATGCATATTAGGTTGGGAATGACAATCTCGACTAGTTTAGCATGTTTGTTGGCTCTTGTTTTTTTTATAATATACGGCTTTGGAGCAGCGCCCACAAATAAAATACCATGGTCTGGCGGTATTGCTTTAATGGTTATTGCCACAGTAGGTTTAGCCGGACATACCCAAAAAAACTGGGAGATATTTTTAATCTTCATATCCGCGATTTGTGGCCTGTTAGCTATATTTCTTATCGAAACGCGCGGTACTTATTTCGCGTTATTAATAGTCCCATTTTTAATGATTTCAATAATTATGTGTTTTAATTCTAATAAAACTAGCATAGTTTCATTTTCTAAATATGGGGGCAAACAATTGTCGAGTATTTTTGTACTTATATTAGCTTCAGTTTTCTTGGTTATATTGTCCCCTTCAAGCATTTTAAAAGCTCCTTTTGACAGAGTTGAAGTTGCCAAAATAGAAATGCATGATGCATTAAACAAAAAAGACGGGAGTTTTGATACTAGTGTGGGAGCTAGAGTTTATATGTGGCGTGAATCTGTAAACATATTGAAAGATAAATGGTTATTTGGTATAGGTAAATATGAAAGACTAATAATGGTAAAAAACTATGGCGTGTCTCTTAATTCTGAAGTTATCCAATCCCTTGGGCACGTACACAACGAGTTTCTTCACGTAATATTAGATCATGGCATATTAGGCCTTTCCAGCTTTCTAAGCTATACCATAGGATTGTTAGTTATAGGACTACAATTGTGGCGTAAAAAGATGAGAATACCCAGTCTAACATTTATAGGATTAGCGTTAATGCACAACTTTGCTGAGCTTACAAATGTCAATTTTGCTCACAACTACTATCCAATTATGCTGAGCCTTTCAATAAGCATAATGCTGGTGAGTGTTATGATAAGTAACGATAATAAATTACAATAAACTAGAAACGTGAGCACCACCTTTTGTAACTTATTAACAACTCTCTGTAAATAACAGTATGACCAGATTTTGTTAATCGACGCAGTATTTCTCGATAAAATCCATATTTGGTGTGACCGTTAAGTATTAACTTTAACTTCTTAATATACCGCCCAATAAGAAGTTCACCAATAGTTCGTTTGTCTAAATCACGACGGTTTGTGTTTGTTGCGTGGACACGGTAACTTACCAATTCACTAGTTATAAATCGTACATGAGTGATAGGTCCTAAAAGTTTCAATACCCAGTCATCATGGCCTTTGCCGGGAAAAATTGGAAGGATAATATTTTTAAAGTGGCTACGAAATGCCATCATGCACCCACACCAAGCGCGAGGGTAAGGAGCCATAAAAATTTGAACTGAATTGGAGCGTATCTCTTCTGGAAGGTTGGAAGCTGATAACTTGAGATTTCCATATGTGTCAGGAAGTTTTGGATAATGGAGACAGCTGTATTCATCGATCCAGTTATAGTTATGCAGGACCATCCCAACATCAGGCTCTGTATCGAATGTGCCGATCATTTCAAGTAGTTTAGATGGGGCCCAAATATCATCTTGATCGCAAAGAAAAATAATATCTTTTGAGCATAATGAGATCGCAAGATCGAAGTTTTTTACATAGCCTAAGTTAATTTTGTTACGGTATACTTTGACTTTAAAAGGCGCCGAATTCGCAAATTCTTTAATTATTTCTAACGACTTGTCAGTTGATGAATCATCGCAAATAATCAGCTCGTCGGGAGCACGGCTTTGATTAAGTATGGAATCAAGCTGCTGCTGTAAGAAGCGTTCTCCATTATAAGTACACATTGCTATTGAAGCTGTAGTCATAAAGTTAATTTTTTCCTCAATGAAAATATTTATATTGTCAATCTAGTATTCAGAAGTGAAGACTTATAAGTCAAACCGAATATATTATAGAATTCTGGGGCAAGTTATAGTGGGACCTTGGTTTTTAACAAAACAGTCAAGTTAAGTAAGTAAGAGTTTCAGTTAAAGTTTGATTACTGCGTAAAAGACCTAAGATGCAGTTAGCGCTGACCAAATTAATTTTACTGTTATTCTTAAAAACTATATGCTTAAAGAGTGTCGCCTATTTCCAAAGGAGCCTATTCGCAGCATGTTGCAGGCCATTGGGGGGGATGGTATTAAGTGCGGAACCACTCAAAACAAGGCGGTATTTCCTTTCATATTGGCGGGCCATTCGCGCTGCGCTGAAGTTAATTAAAGCTCGCTCATGGCACGCAGCGGCTGAGAATGTGTTGCCAACTAACTGCTGTTTAACAGCTTGACTTAGCTCCTGCGAGCTTGTGCTGAGCACGCCAACAGAGCTATCTACTAGTTCAGGAAGGGCGCCGTATGGCGTTGCAAATACAGGGCACCCATAAAACAAGCTTTCAATGACTGCCAAACCAAATGGCTCGTGCCAAGTGACAGGAAAGATTAAGCCGTTGGATTGGTTGAGTAAGTTAAATTTAGTGGATCCACCAACCATGCCGTAAAAACGGGCATGCATGCTGAAGGTGAAACGCAGACCGCGTTTAAAGTTGAAACGACTGCCTCCCAACACTGCGATGGGTGTGTGGGCAAGTGCTGCTACATCGATGGCGCCGCGGACGTTTTTAACGCGCCAAGCAGCTTTACCTAAGAAATGCGTGTGGATGCGCTTAATTTCCCAGTTTGGTGCTTGATAGTTACGCCAATCTAGGCCGTTTAATACGAACTGGTCTGACCCATGGCGCGCAGCATGGCTACCAGAAACAAAAACAGTATTACGCAGCAGTGGTTTACCAATTTGCCCATTACCATGCTCGGTTACCACATAAGGTCTGTCAGGCTCTGAACCCGGATGGAATTGGAAGTGCACCACATCGACATCCGCTGGAATTTGCGCCGCCCAAGACTTAGTGGGGTCAATAAATTGGATATGAGCAAAAGGGCAGCTTGAACCTGCGGGCACTAAAAAGCTAACCTCGTGCCCTAGCTCGGTGAGCGCCAAGCCTAAGTCCCATACTACCCGCTCTGTCCCGCCGTAGGCAAACACTGGAATGGGGGCAACGTTGACCAGCATGATGTGCATTGCTTGCGCCTCGTGTAGCTTTGTTAGCGTTTGTGCAGTTGCTGCAACAAGTCTTTGTCATACTTCAAAGCGACATACCTAAAGAAGCATTCCAAGGCGATGAAAAAACAAAACAGAAAGCCTTGAGGTCCGCACAGGAACCCACCTTGAAAGATATACAACCGCAGGAAATTAGCCAACCCAGAGGCTAAGCCGCGCAATATGCCGCCGCGTTTTCCAGCCGCCGCACGTTTAGCTGCGCCCAGTTGAGCGTATTGAGCGAGCTTAACCAAGCTGCTGTGCACGCTGGGCCTAGAGTGGTGTAGCAGCCTAGCGTTGAAGCGTTGCGTCCCTGTGACCTGCTCGTTGGTGATGGCGTGTTCGTGAACCACACCAGTCCAGCGAACAAGGGAGCTGCGCTTGAACATACGGGTCACACCACTTGTGCTGCGCATGCGCGACAAAGGTTTGCCGTAGGCGACTTGGTTCCACAACACCTCCCATTTATCAGTGGTGGCGGTGGCGATCGCCGTTTCAATTTCTGATTGCAGTGCGGGCGTTATTTCTTCATCGGCGTCTAAAAAGAAAATGTATTCACCAGTGCTGTGCGCAAGCAGGCGGTTGCGTTGTTCGCCAAAACCTTGCCAGTCTGTGTACTCAAACACGTGTGCGCCCATGCGTTTGGCAAGGACTTGCGTGTTGTCTGTGCTCCCGCTGTCAACCACTATGAGCTCGTCGGCAAACGCTGCACTGCGTAAACACTGCTCAATGCGCTTGGCCTCGTTGAGTGTGATGACAGCAATGGTGAGTCTGGGCTCAGTAGCTTGGTTCATGTGGGTTGCCATTGTTGCAAACCTCTTACCCTGCCCCAGTTCCTAGCCAAGTATTTAGGGCTTGGCCACAACAGGCGCGCGACAAGAGACAGATAGGCCAGTCCCAAGGTTTTGCGCAGCAACTGTTTGCTGTGCGCAGCACCCATGTGTTTGGCGGCAAAGCGTATTTTAGATTGCGCGTGAAAGTAGCCGCGGGTGTATTCGGCTGACAAGGGCGCGTTGCCACCGACCGAGCCCCGCGAGCGGTGCGTGACTGTGACGCTTGGAATCAGCATCATGGACTTGCCAGCATTAAAGGTGCGGCAACACAGGTCATCATCTTCGTAGTACAGGAAAAATTCCGGGTCAAAACCGCCAATCTCGCGCATGTTGCTTTGGTTGATGAGTATGGCTGCACCGCACAAGAAGCCTACGCAGCAATCTGCCTGTGCGCCTGGGCCAGTACTGGCCCAGTGCGTGCTAGGCCAACGGTAATTTATTTCAGGTTTGCCTGCAGCGTTTTGAATTTGCGGCGCAAGCATGGCGGCTTCGGGCCAGCGACGAGCGGCATCGACCAAAGCTGCAATAGCCTCTGCTGTGATGTCGCAATCAGGGTTGAGCAGCAAGGCGTAAGGTGTGGTTGTCGTCTCTAAGCCCCAATTGTTGGCCCGACCAAACCCCAGATTGCGGTCACTTGATAAAACGACAGCCTTTGGCATGGCGTTGGCAACGGCTTTGACCGTGCCGTCGTTGCTGGCATTGTCAACGACCACAACATGTTGCAACCTACACAAGGTGGCTGCCAGACCCGCAATGCAGTGCGCGCTGTTGTACGTCACGGTAATGACCGTGACTTGGTCCAACGCGTCAGTGTCCGCCAGCAACATGCTCGCCTGCGCGCAGCGCGTAGTTTGTGCCGCAGTAAGGGCACTTGGCATGGCCTGTTGTTGCCACGTCTAGGAAGACCTTTGGATGGGTGTTCCACACCTCCATCTGAGCTGCAGGGCTGGGACAATAAACGCCGCCGTGTTGGTTGAGGTCGGCAGCGCTAAGCGCTACAGTTTGATTGGACATGGTGCAGTTGTGGTTGTAAGACGTAAATAATAAGTGGGCCGTATCAAACCAATGTCAGCCAGTGAGCGTATTTGGGGTTGCGTCCGTTCACAATGTCAAAAAATGCTGCTTGAATCTTCTCAGTAATGGGGCCGCGGCTACCTGTGCCAATGGCAATGCGGTCAAGCTCACGTACTGGTGTGACCTCGGCCGCTGTGCCAGTAAAGAAGGCTTCATCTGAGATGTAGACCTCATCGCGTGTGATGCGCTTTTGCACAACTTCTAAACCCAAGTCTTTGGCAATGTGAAGGATGGTGTTGCGTGTGATGCCGTTCAAGGCACCAGCCGACAAATCTGGCGTGTAAATCACGCCGTGTTTGACAACGAACAAGTTCTCACCTGCTCCCTCGGACACGAAGCCACTGACATCTAGCAGCAGCGCTTCGTCGTAACCGTCTTCAGTGGCTTCCATATTGGCCAAAATGCTGTTCGTGTAGTTGCTCACAGCCTTGGCTTGTGTCATGGTGATGTTGACGTGATGGCGCGTGAAGCTGCTGGTTTTAACGCGTATGCCGCGTTGCAGGCCTTCTTCGCCTAGGTAAGCCCCCCAGAGCCAAGCCGCCACCATTAAATGAATGGTGTTGCCTTTTGGCGAGACGCCAAGTCTCTTGGAGCCAATCCAAGTCAGCGGTCTGATGTAGGCGCTCTCAAGTTTGTTTTCGCGCACCACATCGATCTGGGCTTGATTGAGCTGGGCTTGCGTAAACGGAATGGCCATGCGCAAAATTTTGGCACTGTTGAACAAGCGCTCGGTGTGCTCTTGCAAGCGAAAAATGGCAGGGCCTTTGTCTGTTTTATAAGCGCGCACGCCTTCAAAGGCACCACAGCCGTAGTGCAGGGTATGTGTGAGCACATGAATCTTGGCATCGCGCCATTCGACCATGGCGCCGTCCATCCAAATTTTTCCGTCGCGGTCGTCCATTGAATCGGGCATTGCAGTCATGACAGTCCTAGGCGCACACACGGCGCAAAAGTGGAAAAAAGTAAGGGCCAAGACGACAGCTTGACCACCGGTAAATGATGCCAGATTTTAACTGGGCAAATCGCAAATGGATTTGCTCGGATGTTTGCCCATGCATTTAGGTTGAAACTTGAACCTGTTCTGAGGTTTTGCCAAATCGCCGCTCGCGTGTGTGGTACCACAGAATGGCTTGGTCTAGGGCGCTGGCGTCAAATGCCGGCCACAGCGTGTCGGTAAAATACAGCTCTGTATAGGCGGTTTGCCAGAGTAAAAAGTTGCTTATACGGCATTCTCCACCCGTTCGCACCAGCAGGTCTGGCGCAGGCATATTGCCAGTTTGCAAGTGGTTTGAAATCGACGCCTCGTCAAAGAGGGCGGGGTCTGCGTTTGGGTTTGCCACCATCCATTTGCGCACGGCATGGACCAATTCTGCGCGCCCACCGTAGTTGGCGGCTACGTTTAAGTGCAAGCGGTCGTTGTGCGCTGTACTGCTTTCAGCTCGGGCAATGGCGTCTTGAATCGCTTGCGAGAAACCGCTGGTGTCGCCCAGTACCCTCAAGCGCACGCCGTTGTCACGCATTTCATCCACTTCGCTGCTCAGGTATTTGAGAAACAGGCTCATCAAGGCGCTGACCTCGTCGCTGGGCCTGGCCCAGTTTTCTGTGCTGAAAGCATACAGGGTGACGTAGCCAATCCCGCGTCTGGCGCAGTTTTTAATGAGCTGACGCACCTGCGCGGCACCTTTGGCATGTCCTGCAACACGTGGCAGCAAGCGGTCTTTCGCCCAGCGCCCATTGCCATCCATGATGAAAGCTATGTGTTGAGGTGGGGCAATATCTTTGGTAGTCATGAGTCAACCAAGTGTAGCGGTCTTGCAGTGGCAGTTGCAACAAGCGCCGACGGCGCAGGGCGGCGTTGTTTGTGATGGGGTGGGGCTTTTACAAGCCTCGAACCCAACTCAGCGCCTCTTCGACTCGGTCCACTGCATGAATGGTGAGGCCTTTAAAAGCCGGGTCGTCTTTTTTAGGGGCGTTCGATTTGGGCACAATAGCCAGCTCAAAGCCGAGTTTAGCAGCCTCGCGCAAGCGTTCTTGGCCACGTGGAGCGGGGCGGATTTCACCTGCTAAACCCACTTCGCCAAAAGCTACGAACCCCTTGGGCAGGGGCTTGGCTCGCAAGCTGCTCTGAATGGCCAGCAGCACGGCCAAGTCGGCGGCGGGCTCACTGATGCGGACACCGCCTACGGCATTCACAAACACGTCTTGATCAGCGCAGGACACGCCTGCATGGCGATGCGACACAGCCAGCAACATGGCCAATCTGTCGCGGTCAAGGCCCACGCTCAAGCGCCTGGGGCTTGGCCCGCCGCTGTCGACCAAGGCCTGAATTTCTACCAGCATGGGACGGCTGCCTTCTAAGGTCACCAGCACGCAAGAGCCTGGCACAGGTTGCGGGTGTTGGTTTAAAAAGATGGCACTGGGGTTGGCCACACCTTTTAGGCCTCGCTCCGTCATGGCAAATACGCCAATTTCGTTGACTGCGCCAAAGCGGTTTTTGATGGCGCGAATCAGGCGAAAGCTAGAGTGCGTGTCACCTTCAAAGTACAACACGGTGTCCACCATGTGCTCAAGCACGCGAGGGCCAGCCAAGGTGCCTTCCTTGGTAACGTGTCCAACCAAAATAATAGCCACGCCTGTGGCCTTGGCCAAGCGCGTGAGGTGCGCGGCGCACTCGCGTACCTGAGCCACAGAGCCAGGCGCTGAGGAAAGCGCTTCTGAGTAGACGGTTTGAATGGAGTCAATGACGCACACGCGCGGCTTTTCAGCAGCGATGGTGGCGATGATGCGTTCCAGCGATATTTCAGCCAGTACCCTCACTTGCGTGTTGTCCAGTCCAAGACGGCGCGCACGCATGGCAACTTGCGCACCTGACTCTTCGCCACTGACATACAGCGTCGGCGCTTGCAAACTCAGTGTGTGCAGGGCTTGCAACAGCAATGTGGACTTGCCAATGCCCGGGTCGCCGCCAATCAGCACGACGCCCCCGTCCACCAAGCCTCCACCCAATACGCGGTCTAACTCATCAACTTGCGTGGGTAGGCGGGCAAAGTCGCTGGCCTTGATGTCGGCCAGGTTGGCCACAGGCTGGGGAGCAGCAAGGCCTTGAAAGCGGTTCTTGTTGCCGGCGCTGTTGCCAGTCTCTACAACGGATTCTTGCAAGCTGTTCCAAGCGTTGCAATCTGGGCACTTGCCCAGCCATTTGCTGCTGGTGGCGCCGCACTCGTTGCAAACGTACACACTCTTGTCTTTAGCCATGGTGTAAATGCCCCGTATGTTCAATTAAACGTTCAGCCCGCCAGCACAGGAAAGAGTTGCTGTAGACCTTTGGCAATGACCTCAACCGACAGGGCCGCCAGTATCAAACCCATCAAACGGGTCATGACGTTGATGCCTGTCTTGCCAAGCACACGCGAAATCGCCGGGGCAGTAGAAAAACAGGCAAAGGTTAAAACAGCAATGACAACGCCGTAGCCCAACAGCGCGGCATGCTGCCAAAAGGTCTGGGCTTGGTCAGCATAAATCACCACGGTAGACATCGTGGCGGGGCCTGTGAGCAGCGGAATGGTGAGAGGCACAACGGCAACGGAGTGCTGGCTGTGGTCTACAGGGGCAACAGCGCTGCCATCAATGCTGTCGACGTCTTCATCGTGGGCAGCGGCTTCGGCTGCGCGCGCATTGATCATGGAGAGCGCAGACGTCAGCATGAGCAAACCACCGCCGACCTGAAAGCTGGCCAGCGAGATGCCAAAAAATGCCAGTATGGCCAAGCCGAACAAAGCGCAAATGGCTATGACAGCAAACGAGCTGAGCGCGGCAACTTGTATGGTTCGCCTAATTTGCGTGCGGTTAAACCCCTGCGTGTAATGCATGAAAAATGGCACGATGGCCAAGGGGTTAACGATGGCGATGAGGGTGATGAGCGGCTTGAAGTCCATGCGCTCATTGTCAACGACAAATGGCGCTACTCGCCAGCCAGCGGCCACGCATGCGTCTTGTAAGGGCCTACCGCCCGCCTGACACATCAACCAGTGACATGGTCGTGTAGCTGGCCTGGTCAGAAGCCAGCCATACGATCGCTTGGGCCACTTCTTCTGCGCTGCCGCCCCGCCCCATAGGCACGCCAGCAGCCAGGTCGTTGACCCGGTTGGGCACGCCGCCCGAAGCGTGAATGTCTGTGTCTATCAAGCCGGGACGGACGGCATTAACGCGTATACCAAACGGTGCAACCTCTTGCGCCAACCCATGGGTCAGCACATCCATGGCGCCTTTGCTGGCGGCATAGTCGACATATTGGTTGGCGCTGCCCAGTCTGGAGGCTGCGCTTGAAACGTTCACAATCGCGCCGCCTTCTTTCCCCAAGCCGGTGCTCATGCGTTTAACAGCCTCGCGGCAGCATAAAAACGCGCTGATGGTGTTGGTGGCAAACATGCGCAACAAGCGCGCCTCGCTCATGTCTTGCACGCGCGCTGTCTTGTCCACCACGCCGGCGTTATTGACCAACACATCAAGGCGGCCAAAATGCTGGTCAACGGCGGCAAACAAAGCCAAAACGCCAACGTCGGTGCTCACATCCGCCTGGACGCACAAGGCTTGTCCGCCTGCTTGTTTGATGCCTTGGACAACCTGTTGGGCAGGCGCGTGTTGGCTGTGGTAGTTGATGACAACTGCGTAGCCGTGAACCGCTGCAAGTTTGGCCGTGGCGGCGCCAATGCCCCGCCCGCCGCCTGTTATGAGCATCACTTTGGGGGAGGCTGTTGAAGTGGTTGTGGGGTTGGTGTGCATGTGAGGGCCCCTGTTAAGCGCGTGAATCGCGCAGCAAGCGCGCGGCATCGCGTGCGAAATAGGTCAGTATGCCGTCGGCGCCAGCGCGTTTAAAAGCCAGCAGCGCTTCCATCATGACGGCGTCATGCTCAAGCCATCCGTTTGATGCGGCAGCCTTGATCATGGCGTATTCACCACTCACCTGATAGGCAAAGGTGGGCACTGCAAACTCATCTTTGACGCGGCGCACCACATCAAGGTATGGCATGCCGGGTTTGACCATCACCATATCGGCACCCTCATTGATGTCCAAGGCCACTTCCCTGAGCGCTTCGTCGGTGTTGCCGGGGTCCATTTGGTAGGATTTTTTGTCAGCCTTCCCTAGGTTGGCAGCCGAGCCAACGGCATCTCTAAATGGACCGTAAAACGCTGATGCGTATTTGGCGCTGTAAGCCATGATGCGGGTGTGAATGTGGCCCTTGTCTTCGAAGGCTGCGCGTATGGCTGCAATGCGCCCGTCCATCATGTCGCTGGGGGCGACGATATCGACGCCCGCATCAGCTTGGGCTAAAGCTTGCTGGACCAATATCTCAACGGTGGCATCGTTGATGATGTAGTTGTGCTCGTCCAGCAACCCGTCTTGGCCGTGGCTGGTGTAGGGGTCCAAGGCCACATCGGTCATAAGGCCGAGTTGAGGGAACGTGGCTTTGAGAGTGCGCAGCACATGAGGAATCAGGCCATCGGGATTGAACGCCTCATCCCCGTTGGGCGTTTTGCGAGAGGGGTCCACGACCGGGAACAAAGCCATGAGCGGTATGCCTAGGTCAACACAATCTTGTGCAACTTCCAGCAGCAAGTCTAGGCTTAAGCGCTCTACGCCAGGCATGGATAACACGGCCTCACGCCTGCCCGAGCCCTCTAAAACAAACACGGGATAAATTAAATCGTCCACACTCAAACTGTGCTCGCGCACCAAGCGGCGGGTGAATGCATCGCGGCGTAAGCGCCGTGGGCGGTTGGCAGGGTAAGCGCTGGTAGTGTGAGTGTTCATAAACGCTATTTTGACAAACTTTAATGTGTTTTCTTTAGTTGTACGCGACACACATGCGGGCAATGTGTTGTTGGCTGTAGACAACAGCGCCACCTAGGTATTTCCCCTTTTTTGAAGGCTTTGCCCGCGCCAAGGACGGATACGTTGGGTCTGAGCGGTAGTATGCACAGGTGCGTTGTTGAGAGACGGCGCTCCCCGCTTTTCCTCCCTGAGCGGGAGCCTTGATGTGTGACAGCTAATAGGCTTTCTAGCCCGGCTATGCCTGGGCTTTTTTTTGCCTGTTTATTCATCAAGCGGCTGACATACTATTTGCATCAAGCCATACACTTGCTGCATGCTTTGGATTAAATCACTTCACATCGTCTTCGTGACCAGTTGGTTTGCGGGTTTGTTTTACCTGCCGCGAATTTTTGTCAATCTCGCCATGGTTCCTGCTGGCAGCGACGCCGAGCGCGACCGTTTGTTGCTCATGGCGCATAAATTAATGCGTTTCACCACTGTGCTGGCGATTCCAGCTGTGGCGTTTGGCCTTGTGTTGTGGCTATATTACGGAATTGGCTTGGGTCCAGGCAGCGGCTGGATGCACGCAAAACTGCTCATTGTGGGGCTGGTACTGGGCTACCACCATGCTTGCGGCAGGTTGCTGCGCAAGTTTGTCGCTGGAACGGTTACCCGCGGCCACGTGTGGTTCCGCTGGTTTAATGAGGTGCCAGTTGTGCTACTGCTGGTCGCAGTGGTGTTGGTGGTCGTTAAACCTGTCTAATTGATGGTGGGTTTGAGCCTGTGCTGTGCGTAACCCCCATGTTGCCTAGACAATGTGCTTGGTTGCTAAAAGTTCTATGAGCAAGTCCACCCTTACAACTGTTACGCAGACGCAGTCGATGGCTGTCGTGCTGGCCTGGGCGTTTGCCGCACTGATCGCCTATGCCTCGTTGTACCCATTTGTAGGTTGGTCTGGCGCTGGGCTTAATCTGGCTGAAATTATCACGTCGCCATGGCCGACCTATTGGACTTGGTTTGACGTATCAACCAACGCGGTTGGTTACGCCCCGTTGGGTTTTTTAATTGTGGTGGCAGCCAGGCGCACGAGATCACGCACCAGTGCCTTGTTGTTAAGCTTTTTGTTGTGCAGTTGCTTGTCGCTGGCGCTGGAGTGGGGGCAGTCTTACTTGCCCAGGCGCATTCCTTCCAACGTGGATTGGGCGCTGAACTCGTTGGGTGGTTTGGTGGGCAGCGCCGTGGCCGCACTCGCCGTGCAAGCCGAGTGGATAGCGCGCTGGGACAGGTGGCGGCGCACGTGGTTGGCCTCTGGCGCAAAGCTAGAGATAGTGTTGCTCGCTTTGTGGCCAGTTGCGGCGCTGTACCCGAGCTCGGTTCCTTTTGGCTTGGGGCATGTGCGGGTGCGCTTTGGTTTGGTCAATGTGGACGAATGGCAAGCCCCAGCTTGGCTGTTCGAGCCGATGGCAGCCATTCATGCATGGTCAAGCGCAGATCTGGTGGCCATGACGGGTCTACAAGAATCTTTGGTAATGGGTATGTCGGTGTTGGCGCCTAGTTTGTTGGCTTGCGCCGCTGGGCGAGGTGCTCATGTGCGTTTGTGGGGATTGTTCACGGTGTGGCTGACTGCCGCAACTGTAGGCATAGTGTCTGCTGCCTTGACGTATGGACCCGGGCATGCACTGGACTGGTGGCGGCCCAACATGTGGCTGGCCTTGATGCTGGTGCTTGGTGTGTCTTGGTTTGCTCGCCGCTTGGCGCGTGTGGTTCTGATGCGCTTGGTGGTTGTGGTTCTGATCATCACGCTGTGGTTGCTCAACACCAGCGGGTCAAGTGCTTATCTAGACCAGTCGTTACAAATTTGGGAAGCCGGACAATTTATTCGTTTTCATGGCGCATCGCAGTGGCTTGGCTGGTTGTGGCCGTTCGCTGTGTTGAGCTATGCCAGCATGCGCATGTTTCGCAAGACCTAACTGTCGCGTCACACCACAACTTCGCCGCCCCCACTTTGTTGGCTCAACGACTCCCTCTTTACAATTAAACCTATGAGTGAACCTACACCCCCCGACACGTCATCTGCGCCAGCGGACGAGCCCTATTACAAGCGGCACATTTTCTTTTGTCTGAATCACCGCTCAAGTGGCGATGCCTGCTGCGCCGCGTTGCCTGCACAGCAAGGCTTTGACCGTTGCAAAGCGCTGGTTAAAGACAAGGGTTTAAACGGCAAAGGTCAAGTCCGTGTCAACAAGTCGGGTTGTCTAGACCGTTGCGCTGGTGGTCCGGTGGCTGTGGTCTACCCAGAGGGCGTTTGGTACACCTTCGTCGATGACGGTGACATTGATGAAATTGTTGAATCCCACTTGATCGGTGGGCAGGTGGTAGGGCGGTTGCAGTTGCCTGACGACGTTGGCCGATGAACGCTCAAACTGAGTATGTGCACATCGCAGGGCCCACCGGCTTGCTGGAGGTGGCGCGCGACCGGCCAGTTGTTCGAACTGGGCAAGCCGTAGGCCAAGTGGTGATTGCCCATCCGCACCCTTTATTTGGCGGCACCATGCACAACAAAGTGGTGCAAACCTTGGCCCGGGCCTTTTTGCAGCAAGGCTGGGAGACGGTGCGGTTTAACTTTCGTGGCGTAGAAAAAAGCGATGGTGTGCATGACAATGGCGTTGGCGAGCAAGGCGATATGTTGGCTGTGATTCAAGCCTTGGCCTGCACAGGACCACTGTGTTTGGCTGGGTTCTCTTTTGGTGGTTTTGTTGCCGCTGCCGCGTTAGCCACATGCCATGCGCAGGGTCGAGATGTCCAACATGCTGTGCTGGTTGGCGTAGCGGCAAGCCGGTTTGACGTACCCGTCGTGCCGACCGATTGGTTTGAGCGGGTGCTGGTGGTGCACGGAGAGGCCGATGACACCGTGCCGCTTAGCGCGGCCATGGACTGGGCCAGGCCACAACGCTTACCGGTAACCGTTGTGCCCGAAGTGGGGCATTTTTTCCATGGCCAGCTGCCATTGTTAAAGTCATTGGTGGTGCGTCATGTGCGAGCGCCTGACTTTGACGCTTCAACCAGTCCGGTTGCTTGTTAATTGAACCGAATTTCCCTTTTACTTTTAGGCATTGATGAACCATTTGGCTTTTTTTAGTTTTTTTCGTCGCCACGGCGTTGCTTGCGTATGCGCTATGGGGCTGGTCTTGCCGGCGGGTGCTGGCGCTCAAGTATTGACCGTTCCTGCACCGTCTATTGAGGCAAAAGCCTATTTGTTACTGGATGTCACCAGCGGGCAAATATTGGCAGAGCGCACCAGTGACCAGCCTGTTGAGCCGGCTTCATTGACCAAGCTGATGACTGCTTACTTGGTATTTGACGCCCTTAAAAACAAAAATATCACGCTGGAGCAAACGTTTGAAGTCAGCGAGCGCGCTTGGCGTATGCCTGGCTCGCGCATGTTTATTGAGCCTGGTATGCAAATACCTGTGCTGGATTTGCTCAAAGGCACGATCGTGCAGTCCGGTAACGATGCGACAACTGTTTTAGCCGAAGGCGTAGGCGGTTCGGTAGAGCAGTTTGTTGCCATGATGAATGCCCAGGCCAAAGTGCTGGGTATGAACGACACCAGCTACCGCAACCCAGAGGGCTTAACCGCTGAGGGACACACCACCTCCGCACGCGATTTAGCCACACTCGCCCAGCGTTTGATGCAAGATTTTCCTGAGTATGTGCCGTTGTATGCCATCAAGCACTACCGTTACCCAGGCACGCCCAAAGCCAACGACACCAACCGCAACCTGCTGTTGTTTCGTGACCCCACCGTTGACGGTTTAAAAACAGGTCACACAAGCGCTGCTGGTTATTGCCTAGTGGCCACCGCCAGCCGGCCAGTCCCGGGTTTGGGCGCCAACGGTCAACGCCGCCTGCTGTCTGTGGTGTTGGGCGCTGATAGCCAATCGGCACGTGCCACCGAAAGTCAAAAGCTTTTAAATTGGGGCTACACAAGCTTTGAGGCCGTGCGCATCAGCGAGTTTGGCAAGGCTGTTGTGCAGCCAACCGTGTGGAAAGGCGATCAAAAGTTCGCGCAGTTGGGCGTGCCCAGCGGCGTTGTGGTTTCAGTGCCACGCGGGGCGCGTGCCGACGTGCAAACTGTGGCCAGTTTTGATGAGCCCCTCATGGCGCCGCTGAAACTGGGGCAAACAGTAGGCAAGCTGTCACTCACCTTGAAAGACGGCACGCTGCTTGCCAGCTACCCGCTAGAAGTCCTGCAACCCGTCGGGCAAGCCAACTTTGTAGGCCGTATTTGGGATACGTTGCTGCTGTGGGCTGATTGAAGGCGCTGAAACAGTTGCAATGTCGGCTACTTTGATGCTATAGTCATGGGCTTTTCGCAGTGATGCGAGAAATACCCGTTCGCGCTTGCATCGCGTGCGGTTATAGATAACCGACAGTCAGCCAGTAATCAGTTGCTGGGGCTGTTGAATTGTTTTTTTGAATATTTCTGACGTTTAGGGACGTTTATGCCAACTATTAATCAACTTGTGCGTCACGGGCGGGCGGTCGAAAAGATCAAGTCCAAAAGCCCCGCGATGGAAAACTGCCCACAGAGGCGCGGTGTCTGTACCCGTGTGTACACAACAACACCTAAGAAGCCTAACTCCGCTTTGCGTAAGGTTGCCAAAGTGCGCCTGACCAACGGTTTTGAGGTGATTTCATACATTGGCGGCGAAGGCCACAACCTCCAAGAACACAGCGTTGTGTTGGTTCGCGGCGGACGTGTCAAAGACTTGCCTGGTGTGCGTTACCACATTGTTCGTGGATCACTGGACTTGCAAGGCGTTAAAGACCGCAAGCAGTCACGTTCCAAGTACGGTGCCAAGAAGCCCAAAGCTAAATAATATTGGGCCTATGCCCAATCGATAAAGACAGTAGGTGCTGTTCTGCGTGGCCCGCAGACACAGCGTAGTGACCCAAAACCCAGCAATTGTGCGGGCGGGTCGAGTAAGTGAGAGTTATGAATGACTCTCGCGGCCCGAGTTAACACTTGAGCCAACTGAAGCAATAAGAGGTGAAAAAATGCCACGTCGTCGCGAAGTCCCTAAACGTGAAATCACGCCAGATCCTAAGTTCGGAAATGTTGATCTGGCCAAATTCATGAACGTCATCATGCAAGGTGGCAAAAAAGCCGTTGCCGAGCGCATCATTTATGGTGCCTTGGAGCAAATGGAAAAGAAATCGGGTAACCCAGATGTGATGGAGATGTTCAATGTCGCCATCAACAATGTGAAGCCTGTGGTTGAGGTTAAATCCCGTCGCGTTGGTGGTGCAAACTACCAAGTGCCTGTTGAGGTGCGCCCCGTGCGTCGATTGGCATTGGCCATGCGCTGGATTAAAGAGGCTGCTAAAAAGCGCAGCGAAAAGTCGATGGCTTTGCGCTTGGGCAACGAGTTGCTGGAAGCCACCGAAGGCCGTGGCGGCGCCATGAAGAAGCGTGACGAAGTTCACCGCATGGCCGAAGCCAACAAGGCCTTCAGTCACTTCCGTTTCTAAGCTTTCAAACGTTTATTTTTTAAATTAGCCAAGCCCGCCATGTGCGGGCTTGGCTGTTCTTCGGAGTTGTTTCATGGCACGTACTACGCCACTTAATCGCTACCGCAATATCGGTATTTCTGCCCACATCGACGCGGGCAAAACGACAACTACCGAGCGGATTTTGTTTTATACCGGTGTCAACCACAAAATTGGTGAGGTGCACGATGGTGCTGCCACCATGGACTGGATGGAGCAAGAGCAAGAGCGCGGCATTACCATTACTTCAGCTGCAACAACTTGCTTCTGGAAAGGCATGGACTCGTCTCGTCCAGAGCACCGTATCAATATTATTGACACCCCGGGGCACGTTGACTTCACCATTGAAGTTGAGCGTTCAATGCGTGTGCTCGACGGTGCATGCATGGTTTACTGTGCAGTTGGTGGCGTGCAGCCACAATCTGAAACGGTATGGCGTCAAGCCAACAAGTACAAAGTGCCACGCTTGGCCTTTGTGAACAAGATGGACCGTACTGGTGCAAACTTCTTCAAGGTTTACGACCAGATGAAGTTGCGCTTAAAAGCCAATCCTGTGCCAATCGTGATCCCAATCGGTGCTGAAGAAAACTTCAAAGGTGTGGTCGACTTAGGCAAAATGAAGGCCATCATTTGGGATGAAGCTTCACAAGGCATGAAGTTCGATTACGTCGACATCCCTGCTGAGCTGCTGGAAGAGTCCAAAAAATGGCGTGAAAACATGGTGGAAGCTGCCGCTGAGGCGTCAGAAGCATTCATGAACAAGTACCTGGAAGAAGGTGACTTGACTGAAGCTGAAATTACCGAAGGCTTGCGCATTCGTACGCTGGCGGCTGAAATTCAGCCCATGTTGTGTGGCACTGCTTTTAAAAATAAAGGTGTTCAGCGTATGTTGGATGCCGTGCTAGATCTGATGCCTTCGCCAGAAGAGGTGCCGCCTGTTCCCGGGCTTGACGAAGACGAAAAGCCTGTTGTGCGACATGCCAACGATACAGAGAAATTCTCTGGCTTGGCTTTCAAGTTGATGACTGACCCCTACGTGGGCCAGTTGACATTTGTACGCGTGTATTCAGGTGTGCTGAAAAAGGGCGACTCCGTATTCAATCCGATCAAAGGCAAAAAAGAGCGTATTGGCCGAATTGTTCAGATGCATGCCAACAACCGCGAAGAAGTGGAAGAGATTCGTGCCGGCGACATTGCCGCCTGTGTCGGTCTGAAAGACGTTACGACTGGTGACACATTGTGTGACCAAGACGCCATTTTGACTTTGGAGCGCATGGTATTTCCTGAGCCAGTGATTGCCCAGGCTGTAGAGCCAAAGACCAAGGTCGATCAAGAAAAAATGGGTATAGCTTTGCAGCGTTTGGCTGCTGAAGACCCTTCTTTCCGTGTACGCACTGACGAAGAATCAGGCCAAACCATCATTGCTGGTATGGGCGAACTGCACTTGGAAATTCTGGTTGACCGCATGAAACGCGAGTTTGGCGTGGAAGCCAACGTTGGTAAGCCGCAAGTTGCTTACCGCGAAACCATTCGCAAAGTTGTAGAAGACGTGGACGGCAAGTTTGTGCGTCAGTCTGGTGGTAAAGGTCAGTATGGCCACGTTGTATTCAAGGTTGAGCCTAATGAAATGGGCAAAGGCTTTGAGTTTGTTGACGCCATTAAAGGTGGCGTGGTTCCGCGTGAATATATTCCTGCTGTTGAAAAAGGCGTGATTGAAGCTTTAACCGCAGGTGTGTTGGCTGGTTACCCTGTTGTTGATGTGAAGGTTACGCTCACGTTTGGCTCGTACCACGATGTTGACTCCAGCGAGATGGCTTTTAAAATGGCTGCCATATTGGGCTTTAAGGAAGGCTGCCGCAAAGCAAGCCCAGTCATTCTTGAGCCGATGATGGCCGTAGAAGTCGAAACACCTGAAGATTACGCCGGCAACGTCATGGGTGACTTGTCATCACGACGCGGCATGGTTCAAGGCATGGAAGACATGGTTGGCGGTGGCAAAGCCATCCGCGCAGAAGTGCCTTTGTCCGAAATGTTTGGCTACTCAACGTCATTGCGTTCAGCTACGCAGGGTCGTGCGACTTACTCCATGGAGTTCAAGCACTACTCAGAGGCGCCACGCAGCGTATCCGAAGCCATTATGGCTACACGCGCTAAGTAAAAATAGTTGCACCCTAGGCCGTTGGCCTTGGGTGTATTTTCCCCTGTCTGCGATGTCATGCCACTTTGTGCCCGTGCAAAGTGATCCAGCAATGATGTGCAGACGTAAAACCTGTACACGGGCCTGTTCTTTTTTGGAGTTTCAAAATGGCAAAAAGTAAATTCGAGCGTACCAAGCCCCACGTTAACGTGGGCACCATTGGCCACGTTGACCACGGTAAGACGACGCTGACGGCGGCAATCTCAACGGTGTTGGCGGCTAAATTT
>Ga0114998_10000291_pt1 | contig 35716 bp, 32 predicted proteins | sample ArcticOcean_MG_C_5_FD_87044 | JGI IMG/M metagenome (GOLD analysis project Ga0114998, IMG submission 87044) | Marine microbial communities from western Arctic Ocean - ArcticOcean_MG_CB4_138 | ecosystem: Environmental > Aquatic > Marine > Oceanic | place: Arctic Ocean: Canada Basin | collected... | reverse complement strand
CGTTCTCTTCTTCATAGCAAACATTGCTCGAAAAAGACCCAAAACCAAACTGGGACAAGACCAGTCCGTCTTTCTAATCAGTAGATTTACCTTAACAAATAGTCCGAAATCCTAAGACCACCTCTGCACAGCGTGGCCATATTATATCGACCACCTTGCCTAATCCAAACTTAAAAACAACGTAACCGACAAACAATGCCAGACATTCCTAACGGGTGCGTGGCACATTAAGAAACATTTCCAAAGCAAAAATTCCAGGTGTTTCCGTGCAGTCCGGTTTTTTAAAACACCAGAACTACGGCGCCGCACTCTGGGTCTTGGGTCGCGATTGTGTCTCAGAGCCTAACGGCCTAGGGCTGCAGGATCGCATTTTCCCACTCGTTCAAAAATTGACGTTTTTTCAGTTTATCCAGATACACCAGTAAGCCTGGTCCCATCCGGATTGGCCGCAACGATGTATTGGACGCCAGCGGATCACGGTTTATGTCAGGAAAGGGATAGTTGTCTGTGGTCTCATCCAACCATGCCGCACGGATCAAATGATCGATGAATTGACCCGCAAGGGCCGGCCTTTGCGCCGTCGTCGGGATCAGAGCGGTGCGCAGCATTACCGTGGTGAAGTCTTGGGGTGTAATAATATGGATATTCGCTTTTGCATCCCGGCGCGCCATGGCGTAGCTGCCCAATACGTTATAGGCCACTGCAATTTTGCCGCTGCTCACATCGTCAATCATCGCGCCAGAACAACAATAGAGCTGAATATCAAGATGCCCCATCACCTCAGCGAGGCGCCAGAAGGTTTCCGAAGTACGGGCATCCTGAGTGGCAAAGAGATACCCCAAGCCACTGCTGCGCACATCATATGTGCCAACCCGCCCCCGAAACAGGTCTGGGTGATCACGTAATACCGAAATTAGATCCTGTCGGGTCTGTGGCACCGGCAGATTGGCAAAGGCCTTGGCCGAAAGCACTATTGCTGCTGGCTCTTGCGTAAAGGCAAATACATGATCGCGCCATTTACCCCACTCAGGTAACAAGTTGGTTTCAGTCGATCGATGCGCCAGCGCAAAGCCATCATTGGCCAGTTTGGTCTGCAGATCCATCGCACTGGATACAGCAATATCATATGGGGCTTGCTCGTCCTGCAACGCCCGCATTAATTCGGTTGAGCTGACCGCATGGTAGGTCACCGCAACCTTGGGGTTTTCAGCCTGGAAACTCAGGATTAAAGGCGCAAAAAGGTCAATATCCGCCGTCGATAAAATGCGCAGTGTTACGGGCTGTGCGGCCTTGCTCGCAAAGTTTTGCCGATGCTCAATCTCGAAGCTATGGGCCAATGGGGCCACACAAACAGCAGCGGCTGCTAGGACAAGGGAAACGATATTGAGACGCATGCGCCAACTCCATCTGCATTGTTTGCAATTTTAAGATCACCGCCATGGGCACGCGCCACCTCGTCTGCGATGGTCAGGCCAAGGCCGGACCCAACGATCCCGGCAACATTACTACCACGAGCAAACCGCTTGGTCAGCCCCGCGGCGCCAGTTTGCGGGAACCCAAGCCCCTGATCATGAAACGACAAGATCACCCAAGGTGTCTGACGAACCAATTCCACTGAAACCCGGCTGTCCATAGGAGAGTATTTAATCGCATTGTCCAACAAATTGCGCACTGCGTTCTGGATTAGGATGGCATCACCCGAAATTTTCGCAGGGTCATTTTCATTGTATGTGAGGTCAATATCTTTCAATTCAGCCACGGCTTTAAGCCGGTCAACGGTCTCGCCAACCAAAGCAGCCAAATCAATCTGGCTCTGTTCAAGATGATCAGTGCGAAAAGTAACCATCGCATGATCCAAAAGCTGCCCCGCTGCCCGCGAACTGTCATCAATCGCCCGGATCATTTCTTTCAGTGAGGCGCGGTTTTCATCTTTTTCGACCCGGCGCAGGGTAATTTCTGCTTGCGCCCGAACCGTGGCCAGTGGTGTACGCACACGGTGTGCGGCTTCTGCGATAAAATCCTCAGATCGGGTCAACGATATTTTCAGTCGTTCAATAAACTGGTTAAGTGATTTCACCAGTGGCACCATTTCAGCGGGAACTCTGTCGGTGACTGGACGCAAATCCCTTGGCCCCCGCCGTGACACCGCGCTTGCCAACCGCCTCAGCGGCCCAACCGTGGATTGCGCTGAAAACAAAGCAAGTACTGCCGAAATAGCAAAAAAACCACCTCCAAACAACATTGCCATACGCGAGATTTCTTCCAGTGTCTGATCCTGACTATTGCGGGTTTGTGCCACCGAGACCCGCAACTCCACCGGCTGGTTCTCCAAAGCCAACCGCCTTGAGGCGGTCACCATACGGATTTCCCGATCTTGATATATCTCAGTACTGAATATCGGACTGCCGGTATTTTTGACTGACGCCGGGTTCGGCAGATCATCATATCCGGTCAGAAAGACACTATTTTTATCAATACGGTAAAAAACACGGTCATCACTAAGGTTGCTCAGCATGGAAAACGCTGAATAGGGGATATCAACAATAAGTTCGCCTTGCTGAATTGCCGAGGCATCTAATATCGACGTCACCGAGGCCATCAAGATGTTATCTTGCGACTGCTCGGCCAGCTGTTGGGCAAAACTTCGGACTATAAACACCAACAGAAGCGTCAAAAGAGCAGCATTGCTCAGCAATTGTAGGGAAAGCCGTCGACGAATTGATCCCGTGGCCTTAAGCTCGGCACTCATGCGAGGCTTAGCCGGTAACCCAACCCTCGCACTGTTATGATCCGCACGTTGCTGCCTTCGATGTGCTTGCGCAACCTAGCCACATAGACTTCAATCGCATTTTCCGACACGTCTTCGTCGTAGGAAAACAGCCGGTCCACCAACTTAGACTTTGAGAAAATCTGCTCTGGGGCGTTAAAGAATACCTCAAGCAAGCGCAGTTCTTTATTGCGCAGGGCCGTGGCTGTGCCGTTCAACGTGACGGTGCCCGCTAAGGCGTCAAAGTCCACATTTCCGAATCGCTTACAATTGCTTGCCCCCCCGCCCTGACGTCGCAAAACAGCTCGGCATCGGGCCTCTAATTCAGAAAAATCAAACGGTTTGGTGATATAATCATCTGCCCCCAAGTCTAAAACACCAACCCGATCAGACACCTCAGAACGCGCGGTTAAAACAATCACAGGTGTTTTTCCCGCACCGGCACGATAGCGTCGCAAAAACCGTCGACCATCCCCGTCCGGCAGCATAATATCAAGCAATATCAGGTCGTAAGTCGTTGCCGCCACATGCTCAGACGCGAGGGATAAATTGCCTGCATGATCGACGATATGACTATCCAGAGACAACCGATCACAGATTGCTTTGGCCAGTTGTTCATTGTCTTCTACCAGAAGAAACCGCATGTGCGTTAGGCCCCGCTTAGGTGGCGTGACAGTTTGGTGTCAGCTTACTTTGTTATTTACCCCTCATGGCCGCGAAACCGTGCACATGTCAAATGCAAGGCGAATATGACAATTTCAAATCTTGGGCGTTGGCCCGTATTAATGGCAGAAGCAAGGTGATCGATCAGGAAATTTTTCGACGTTTAAATCCTCTTAGAAACCAGAGCTTTCATTTTATTTCGACTGTGTCAGGTTTATGTCAGGTTCATCGGCTAGATGTTACTATGTAAACCGATTTATCAAACTTAATCGGTTAAGTTTTTGGGAGGAAATAACTTGAAGATGATTTCAAAAATGGCCACCGCGGCCATACTGACGGTTGGCCTAGCAGGACAATCGTTTGCAGCCGAATGTATCGCGCCGGCGAATCCGGGCGGAGGTTGGGATTTTACCTGCCGCAGCATTACAAAAATTATGAATGATATTGGTGCGGTTGATGGGGCCATTCAAGTCACCAACATGGCTGGCGGTGGCGGAGGCTTAGCTTACACGCATGTGGTGAACGAGCGCAACGAAGATGCCGATTTGATCGTCGCCGCTTCAACGGCCACCGCAACGCGCTTGGCACAAAATGCGTATTCAGGAATGACCGCAGATCAAGTGCGGTTCTTGGGCGCTATTGGCGCGGATCCCGGTGTGATTGTTGTGGGCAAGGATTCACCTTATCAAAACCTGAATGAACTATTAGATGCGGTGATAAAAGATCCATCAAAGCATGCTTTTGCAGGCGGTTCTGCGGCAGGTGGATATGACCATTTAAAAGTTCTGATGGCGCTAAAGCGCAAGGGTTTTACCGACATTCGAAAAATTAAATATATCGGTGTTGATGGGGATGCAGATGCGATCACGCAGACAATTGGTGGCTTTACGGCCGCGATGACCGGTGACATTTCTGGCGTGGTTGGTTTTATCAAATCTGGTGATGTGCGGGTGTTGGCCTCTTTCACCGATGAGCGGATCCCCGGCTTTGAAGATATCCCGACTGCCAAAGAGCAAGGTATTGACGTTGTTGCCGTAAACTGGCGTGGCTTATACACACCAAAAGGTGCTTCGGAAACGTCTTACAAGGCATGGACAGAGGCCCTGCGTAAAGTAGGTGCCTCAGCCGAGTGGAAAGAAGCTATGATGGCCAATGGACTTGCTCCTTTCAACAAAGTTGGTTCGAATTTCCAATCCTATGTAGATGGTGTGATCGATGAAGTGCGCGCCATGTCCGTTGAACTGGGTGTTATGAAATAATGTCAGACCGGATAACCGGGTTTGTCGTTGCTGTACTGGCGCTTGCATTTTTCGCAAGCGCCAGTCAGTTAGAACAGCCATTTTTTGCAGATCCTCTGGGGCCAAAAGCTTTCCCGATGGTGGTTGCAGGAGTGGCAATGGTAGCCGCTATATTGATGATCATTAAACCCGATGCCGAACCAAATTGGCCAGCCTTTGCCGTTTTGGGACGCATTGCCATCGCTACCCTTATTCTAGTGATATACGCCTATGGTTTAAAACCGCTTGGGTTTTTGCTACCAACGGCGCTGGCGGCGGGGGCCGTCTCTTATCAAATTGATCCCAAATTCAGCAATGCAGCAAAAATCGGCATTGGTCTTTCGGGTGGTCTTTTTGTTATTTTTAAATTTGGTTTGGGGCTTAGCTTATTCGCCTTGCCACGCTGGATGATGGGATAAAGACATGGATCTTTTTGCAAATCTTGCGCTGGGCTTTTCCGTCGCTTTAAGCCCGACAACTCTATCTTTAGCAGTTATTGGTTGTGTTTTAGGAACTATAATAGGTGCTTTGCCGGGTCTTGGTCCCGCTAATGGCGTGGCGATTTTGATCCCCTTGTCCTTTTCTTTTGATTTAGATGCCACGCAAGCGTTGGTCCTGATGACCAGCGTGTATTATGGCGCGATGTATGGGGGGCGAATATCATCAATTTTGCTGAACATACCCGGCGATGAGCCCGCGATGATGACCACGCTGGATGGCTACCCGATGGCCAAAAAAGGTCGTGCAGGGGATGCGTTGGTATTGTCAGGTGTTGCCTCTTTTGTCGGGGCATTTCTGGCTACCATAGGCTTGATGCTTTTGGCTCCACTGCTGGCGCGGGTGGCGTTTTTATTTGGACCTGCGGAGTATTTTGCACTTTATTTATTGGCTTTTTGCACGCTGGGTGGCTTGGGATCAAAAAATCAATCCAAAGCCGCGATTGCCGTGTGTCTCGGGTTAGGTATTGCAATGATTGGGGTTGATAATTCGACCGGTTTGACACGCTTTACCGGAGGTAGTTTGCACCTTTTTGACGGGATAGATTTTTTGGTGGCGATCGTGGGTTTATTCGCGGTATCTGAAGTCTTTATTTTCATCGAAAGCCATGGCAAAGATTCTGCAATCGGTATTAAACTGGAAAAAATCACTATTCCGGTGAAAGATATTGTTAACTCAAAATGGACGATGCTGCGCAGCTCAGCCATTGGGTTTATAGCCGGGTTGTTGCCAGGCGCCGGGGCATCCTTGGGTAGTTTTTTAGCCTATATGGTCGAAAAATCCGTATCCAAGGATAAAGACAGTTTTGGCACGGGCAATCCGCGTGGCGTCGCCGCGCCGGAAGCTGGCAACAATGCGGCGGCAGGCGGAGCTTTAGTTCCCATGCTAACACTCGGTGTGCCGGGATCAGGGACCACAGCGGTACTCTTGGCGCTGCTGATGACATTGAACATAACCCCCGGACCCTTGCTCTTTACCGAACGGCCAGAAGTAGTTTGGGGATTGATTGCCTCACTATTGATTGCGAATTTCGTGCTGCTAATTTTGAACATCCCTTTGGTAAAAGTGTTTAGCCGGTTGCTACAAGTGCCTGCTGCGATTTTGCTCCCCGGGGTGACTATGATTTCTTTTGTGGGTATTTTTTCGCTGTCGGGTTCATATTTTGATCTGCTGCTGATGATCGGCTTTGGCGTTCTGGGCTACGCATTGCGCAAATTATCCATTCCCACAGTGCCAGTGATCTTAGGTATCCTGCTAGGGGGCCATATGGAGGTCAGCTTGCGCCGCGCCATGGTACTGTCTGACGGCGATTGGACTTATCTGTTTGCAACCCCGATATCGCTTGGGCTTTGGGCAGCGGCATTGATCGGGTTCATTGCACCGATTTTTCTGCGCAGTTATTTAACAATCCCCAAACCAATCAAAGAGGAAAAGTAATGCAAACGCGCATCCTTGTGCCTACAGGCGTTTTGGGAATGGGGTTTGATCAGGCGGCGCTTGAGGCCGGTATAAAGCGCGCGCCCGATGCCATTTGTGTTGATGGGGGCTCAACCGACAGCGGACCTTTTTATTTGGGAACAGCCACATCTAAATATGCCAGATCGACCTCAAAGGCCGACTGGCGCCGGTTGATGTTGGCCCGTCAACAAGCCAGTGTCCCTTTGATCATCGGTTCATGTGGTACATGCGGGGCAGATGCAACTGTAGATTGGATGTATGAGATTACTTGTGAGTTGGCTGAAGAGCTGGGCCAATCACTCATAATCGCGAGGCTTTATTCTGAGCAGGACCTTTCGAATTTAAAAATTGCTTTTGATACCGGGCGAATCACCGCATTGCCCGCGGCACCAGATCTGACTGCAGCTAGCTTTACATCCATGTCGCATGCTGTGGCGCTGGCGGGCGCTGAACAGATTGGCGCGGCTCTGGACAGTGGGGCTGATATTATACTGGCAGGGCGGACCACCGATACGGCAACGATTGCGGCGCTGCCACTAAAACGCGGGGCGCATAATGGAGCGGCCTGGCATGGCGCGAAAGTTGCTGAATGCGGGGCATTTTGCTCTACGCATCCGGGAACTGGGGTGGTGTTGGTGGATTTTGATGAAACTGGGTTCACAATTGAAGCCATGGCTAAAGAGGCAAGTTGTACCCCGCATTCGGTATCTGCACATATGCTGTATGAAAATGTCGATCCATTTATTCTTTATGAACCTGGAGGGCATTTAGATGTGACCGCCGCGCGCTACCAAGCCCTCCCACGCGGGCGCGTGCGCGTGGAAGGCGCTATATGGCATCCCACAGAGCACTATTGCGTAAAACTCGAAGCTACTACGATTGGTGGGTATCAAACCAGCATGATGGCGATCTTGCGTGATGGCCGGTATGTTGAAAAAGCAGCCCATTGGGCCGAAAGCTTGGTTTCTTTTTGTCATCAAAAAATTCAAAGTTCGATGCTGCTATTGCCGCAGGATTATAGCCTTGAATGTCGACTAATTGGTTTAAATGCCGCCTTGGGCGACCTTGAAACGTCAGCCAGCGCAGATGCACATGAAATTGGTGTGCTGGTGATGATCACTGCAAAAAATCAAGAAACTGCTACGGATATCTCAAAAATCATCAATCCCTATCTGCTGCACCACCCACTGAGTGCAAGTGAAGATTTACCGACTTTTGCCTTTCCTTATTCGCCAGCCCATAGCGAGCGCGGTATTTTACATGAGTTTGCCTTAAACCATGTACTTGAATTGGAAAGTCCCATGGCAGCGTTCCGGTTGAATATATCGGAGATCTGCTTTGGGTAAGCTTGGGCAATTTGTAAAGAAAATCCGATCCAAAAATGCTGGGCCATTTTGGATTACAGTCGATATTTTTTGCGGCAATCCACATACTTTTAATCAGGTCTGTAGCGCCCTGAAGACGGAACGGATCGCACAACTTCTAGCCCTACAGGCTGCAGCGGTAAAGCGATTTGATATTGAAGACTTAGCGGTGATTAAAATCAGCTTTCCAAGACATCACGTGCAGGGCAGCCGATTTGATCGTGATATCCATGGGGCGCAAATTGCCAACCTATTTGCCGAGCTACAACTTGACATGACGGATTTAGATTAAGCCAGATTAGGAGCTCGCTGGGCGGACCACTGTCTGATCCTGCTTACTTTTTTCACACTAACGGTGATGCGCCTGTCTTGGCTAAAACAACGCTACCAAATTTTGAATATGCAGGCATTGCTATCTGTGTAAGCAAACCGTCAAAAGCCCATCATCTGACAGCAGATAGCAGCGTTGGAGAAACCTTTAAGCAAGGGCCTTAGTGGCATTGCAATCGCCCCGTGCCAGCAAAATTTCGGGTGCGGCACAAGGGGCGATGCGGATAGTTCAGCTCAAGGCTCGGTAAAAGTTAAAAATCCAGCCCCGAAAGACACACCGAGCCGCACCCGCCTATTAGTCTTCCGCTCTGGCCTCAGCGCGGGATTTCCCCGAAACGTCTTGGGCCAGTGTCGCCGCCATAAACGCATCCAGATCACCGTCCAAGACACCTTTGGTGTCCGAAGTTTCATGTCCAGTGCGCAGGTCTTTGACCATCTGGTAAGGCTGCAGCACATATGATCGGATCTGATTGCCCCAGCCGGCATCACCCTTGCTTTCATGGGCCTCATTGATGGCAGCGTTGCGCCGGTCCAGCTCCATTTGGTAAAGCCGTGATTTCAGCGCTTTCATGGCGATATCACGGTTTTGGTGTTGGGATTTTTCCGAACTTGTGACTACGATACCGGTTGGATGGTGGGTAATGCGCACGGCAGAATCAGTGGTATTGACGTGCTGCCCTCCAGCTCCAGAAGACCGGTAGGTATCAATCCGGATATCAGCGGGGTTGACCTCGACCTCGATATTGTCGTCAACCACCGGATATATCCAAACCGAGCAGAACGAAGTGTGGCGCTTGGCGGCGCTGTCAAACGGCGAGATACGCACCAACCGATGCACGCCACTTTCTGATTTCAGCCAGCCATATGCATTCAAACCACTAATTTTATAAGTCACGGACTTGGTCCCCGCCTCTTCGCCCGGGGTCTCGGATTGCATATCTACATTATAGCCGCGCTTTTCGGCCCAGCGCACATACATCCGCGCCAGCATCGAGGCCCAGTCACAGCTCTCGGTGCCCCCGGCACCGGAATGGATTTCAAGAAACGTGTCATTGCTGTCCGCCTCGCCGTTAAGCAAGGCCTCAAGTTCTTTTTCAGCGGCTGTCAAAGCCAGTGCCATCAGGCTTTCTTCGGCTTCAGCGACAACCTCATCATCGCCTTCCATCTCACCCAATTCAATCAGTTCAACCGTGTCAGAAAGGTCTTGCTTGATGGATTTATGCGTTGCCATCGCATCAACCAAAACCTGCCGCTCGCGCATTAATTTTTGGGCTTTTGCAGCGTCATTCCACAGATCAGGATCCTCAACACGGGCGTTAAACTCTTCGAGCCGGTGTTCGGCAGTGTCCCAATCCATTCGCTGGCCCAGCAGAAGCAAAGATTTTTCAATCTCAGCAATAGTATTTTGCAGATCCGCGCGCATCAGATGGTCCTTGATCGTTCAAATGTCATGCCGCGGTGATAGACCAGCGGCGCGGTCTCGACAAGGTCAGTACAGCCCGCCCGAGCTCATTGAGCCAAAACTGGCCTTTGGCTCAAGCCGCAGTTCAAGCTCAGTTTCAGGATCGGAACCCAGCGTATCCTCGGGATCATCTTGGGCAACAGAGACCTTTGGCGCAGCGCTTGGCGGCGCCTCCGGATCGTTTTCGTCGGTCAACAACCCCAAGCCTTCATCAATTGCGCCCAATTCAAAATCGCCGCCCATGGCAAACCCGCCATCAAAGGCCACGCCAAAAATTGGATCATCTCCATCGCGGAAAAATTCCGCAACCACATTATCCCCCTCAGCATCATCGGCCAGACGGGCGCCGTTAAAACGGTCAATATTAATAAAGGTACCACCTTCTGGCACCTTGAAATCGCCACCACCAAACTCCTCAATCGCCTCACTCATAAAGGCCTGAAACACGGGTCCACACATGCTGCCACCGTAAGATCCCTTAGCCAAAGACCGAGGCTGGTCATATCCGATATAACAACCGGCGACGATGTTCGAGGTAAAGCCCGTAAACCAAACATCACGCGCGTCGTTGGTGGTGCCAGTTTTTCCCGCCACAGGCACCGGTAGGTCAATCACCCCCTGCGCGGTACCCCGCGTAACAGTGCCTTCCATCATCGAGGTCAGCTGATAGGCAGTAATTGCATCCATCACCCTTTCCCGGTCCGACACGATCTGCGGACCCAACATTTCACCAAGACGGGCATCACCACAGTCAATGCACCGTCGCTGGTCATGCCGGTAAACTGTGGTGCCATACCGGTCCTGCACCCGGTCAATTAACGTCGGCTGCACCCGCTCTCCGCCATTTGCAAACATTGCGTAGGCAGACACCACTCGGTAAAGCGTGGTTTCCTGTGCCCCCAAGGCATTGGCAAGAAACCGGTCCATATGATCATAGACACCAAATTTCTCGGCATAATTCGCGATCAGATCCAGCCCCATTTCACGCGCCAAACGAACCGTCATCAAGTTGCGTGACTGCTCAATGCCAGTTCGCAGCGGCGTTGCACCATAAAATTTGGTCGATGAATTTTTCGGTGACCAGACCCCTTGAGGTGTGTTCACTTCGATTGGCGCATCGATCACAATCGTGGCAGGGGAATAGCCGCTGTCCAGTGCAGCGGCATAGACAAAGGGTTTAAAGTTAGACCCCGGCTGCCGCTTGGCCTGAGTGGCGCGGTTGAACACAGAATGCTGATAACTAAACCCACCCTGCATCGCGATCACCCGACCGTTGTTCACATCCATCGCCACAAAAGCACCTTGGATTTCGGGAATTTGCCGCAAACTCCAGCGCAAAAAACTGCCGTCGGCATCGCGGGTCATCTTACGCACCAGCACCACATCGCCGACACTGAGAAGATCACCTGCCGATTTTGCCACAGGCCCAACATTGCCATTTTTACGTTTTTTGCCCGCCCAAGAGACGTCTTTAGCAACGATCCAATGACCGTCTTCATCCTCTTCGATGCCTTCGATGCCGACACGTGCGTTCTGCTTGCTCACCGACAACACAACCGCAGGCCGCCATTTGTGAGTTACAGACACATCCCGACTTATTTGGATTTTCGCCAGTGCCGCGCGCCACGTCGCCTCGTCGTTCAACTCAGAGGGATCAATGGTCAAGCCACTACCGCGCCAGATACCACCAGCGCGGTCATACTTCTCTAATTGGCGTTGCAGGGCCTTGGCCGCCACTTGCTGCATCTGGCGGTCAATAGTCGCCCTAACCGTAAATCCGCCCGAGAAGAACTCTCCTTCACCAAAATCTCGGCTCAATTGACGCCGGATTTCATCGGTGAAGTAATCCCGCGGCGGCAGGGCGGCTTTGAAGCCTTGGAAATCGCCATTTTGCACCGATCGCAGCGGCTGGCTGCGTTCTGTCTCATAGGCAGCTTGCGAAATATAGCCGTTCTCAAACATTTCTTTCAGCACAAAATTACGCCGGCTGGTTACCCGCTCTTTGCGCCGCACCGGATGGAAATCGCTTGGCGCTTTCGGCAATGAAGCCAGAAAAGCCGCTTCATGCGGGACCAATTCGTCTAATGTTTTGTTAAAATAGGTTTGCGCCGCAGCCGTCACCCCATAGGAATTCTGACCCAGAAAAATCTCGTTCAGGTAAAGCTCCAAAATACGTTCTTTGTTCAATGTATTCTCGAGCCGCGTCGCTAAAATGATCTCTTTGATCTTGCGCTCGGCGCGTCGGTCGCCCGAAAGCAGGAAGTTTTTCATCACTTGTTGTGTGATTGTAGACGCACCACGCACATTCCGCCCTTTTGAGCGCACCGCATCAACCGCCGCCGACAGAATTCCGCGTGCATCATAGCCCTTATGCGTATAGAAATTCTTGTCTTCCGCCGAAATAAACGCCTGTTTTATCAGGTCTGGAATTTTGTCAGACGCAGTGAACAATCGCCGCTGTTTGGCAAATTCATCAATGATTTTACCTTCAGTGGAATAAATTCGACTGATCGTGGCCGGTTTGTATTGCGCCAAGGACGCATGGCTTGGCAGGTCGCGCCCATACATCCAGAACACGGCTCCAATGGTCAAAGCCATCATCATGACCGCCAAGGTGACCGCGCTGAAAACCGCGCCACATACAGAGAAAATAAATCTGAGCACATCGCCCTCTGTTATAGTTGAGACTTCTTATAGGCAGGCAAACTCCAAGCGTCAAAACACAAGCGCGAAAAATCGCCAACTCCATAGCATTAATCGTCTCCGCGGGCCTCAGGTGGCCGATGGCCCGCAGGTTTTTTGTTAATCAAGATCAACCCCAAGCAAACAAGACCCAGTGCGATATAGATTTCCGATCCGATCTGCTCACCAAAAAACAACCACCCCATGATAACCGCAAAGACCGGCGACAGAAAACTAAACGAGGCGACCCCTGACGTGGGATATTGTTTGAGCAGCCAAAACCATGACAGAAAACCAAAACAGGCAACTGCTGTGGATTGAAACAGCAATCCTGCAACATGAATAATCTGCAGGTCGCGCAATGCCGGCCCAAAGCCTAAAGACACCAGCAAAAGTACCGGTGCAGAGACAGCCAACTGCCACAATAGTTGCTGTTCTGGCAAAATTTGCGACAGGCGGCTGGTGCGGACGGTCAACGCGATGCCAGCCCAGCACCAAGCCGCCCCAAGAGCTGCGAGGTCACCAACCCAAGAGGCCTGCTGACCCTCTGAGCGGTTGCCAATTGCCCAAATTACGCCCGCCGTCGCCAATACCAAACCCAGCACCGAAGCGCCCTGCAGGCGTCCACCGGGTAAATAAAAATGTCCCACCAGCGCCAGCCATACGGGCATGGTATAGAAAATAATGCCAACGCGGGACACTGTTGTGAGGTCAATCGCCATGAACAACAATACGAACTCGAGTGCGAACAAAAGCCCAATGCCGATCCCCGAGCGCAGCACATGTTGGGACAAGGTGATCGGCTTTCGGGTCAGGCGCATCCAACCGAGTAGAACAAAAAGCGCTAATCCAGATCTAATGCCAGCCGAAAACACTGGCTGAAACCCACCATTGGTTACCTTGATCACAACTTGATTGAAAGCCAGCAAAAGCGCAAAGCCCACCAACATGATCGCACCGGAAAAATCTATTTTGTCTTTTTGTGGCATCAGCGCACAGGACAGCAGCTCTGGCGTGAGGTCAAGGGTTTAACACGGCTGTCATAAACACGATAACTGGCACGACCATACAGGTCCTGAGGTCACTTTACTACCACAGGGGTCTGACGCTGTTGATCAGGCCTGAAAAGCCCCAGCCATAACGTCTGGCATTGAATAGTTTTGCGGGCTCAAGGCTTGCACAATCTGATCTTGCACCGTTTAATAGGAAACAACCACAACCTTTATTGAGGTTAAATTATGACAAAGTATTTCGTTTATGACGTTTTCACAGACAGCCGTTTTGGCGGCAATCCGTTGGCGATAATCCCCGATGCCTCGGGCCTGCCTGAGGGCGACTTTCAGCGCATCGCCCGCGAGTTTAATTTCTCGGAAACGACTTTCGTTCTGCCGCCTGACGATCCCAGCCACACCGCAAAAATTCGGATATTTTCGCCCTTGTCAGAACTGCCCTTTGCCGGTCATCCAACAATCGGCACTGCGATCGCGCTGGCCCGGCAGGGCCACGGGCCGGATATGACCCTTGAGCTTGGGGTTGGACCCATCGTCTGTCATGCCACCGACCACAGTGCCCGATTTAGCACTCAGGTGCCGCTCAAGGTGCTGGCCGAACCCGAGGTGGCGGATGTGGCGCAGGTGCTTGGCCTCACCGTGGCAGATATCGTTTTGCAGACCCATCCACCGACAACCGCCACGTTAGGTCTCCAGTTCACGATAACCGAAGTCCGCGATCGCGCCACGCTTTCGGCAGCCAAGCCCAACATCGAGGCGTTGCGGCGCTTTGCCACAAAGTATCCGCAAGCCGGTCGGTTTGCCCAGCATGTCTATACCCGCAGTGACGGGGTTATTTTTGCGCGCATGTTTGATCCGTTAGACAATATCCCCGAAGATGCCGCCACTGGCAGCGCCGCTGCGACCTTGGGCGCCTTGCTCGTCAAATGCACGTCAGAGCCACAAGAGTTTGTCATCCGTCAAGGCGACGACATGGGCCGCCCCAGTCGCATAGAGGTCAACGCCAAGGCCGGATCGGTCACAATTGCCGGCAGTGCTGTTGCGGTGATGGAGGGGCAGTTGTTGTAAATGCATCACGCGGCAAGAGACAGATGGTCGGGTATCAGCCTGTTTGCGTTTTGCGCCAGCGACGCACCCGCGCTGCAGCATTTTTATAAGGGGCGGCAGTATTGAGTTGGATCATCCGCCCCAAAGTGTGTTTGCCATACCACGGCCCGCCATACAGTTGGGCGTTACTACGCGCAGTCAGTTGTTCCACAATCTGAGTTTTCGCAGTGTCCAAAGACGATAGCAAAATTTGATAATCAAGATCTGCGTAATCGGCATAGAACTTCTGCGCAAGTTGACCAAGCTGGTTCCATTTATAGCCAGTCTCGGGGAAATCAATTGCACGCCCGGCGTCTGAATAGGCCAACCACTTTAGCACCAGCGTGTTCCAGCCAATCAGATAAGCAACCAGATTGCTCAGGCTCATCACGCTGTCTTTTGCGTGGCCGTCCAGCGATGCGCGCCGCACTTGCGATTGAGGCACGGCGCGCAGTTCTGACATCAAAGCGTCAAAACTGTGGTCAATCGCGGCACGCAACTCGTCTTTATGGGCTGGCACCGCCATGTTTGAGAGGTCTTCCTTTGCACGTTGCTCAGACCAGCAGGCTAAGAGCTTTTGTTGCTAGGCCGCTTTCGACGCCGATCTGCTGCGCGAAGGCCCGTTTTTACGCCGACGCGGCCCACCGCCTGAGGGTTTACCACCCGACGGTTTGCCGCCCCGTGGCCCGCCACCGCGCTGCTTGGGCTTTGCCCCCGATGTTGGCAATGCTTCCCACGGGCGCCCAGAGGCCACCGGAATAGACGTTTTCATAGCTTTTTGGATCGCCTTCAATTCGTCCATCTCTTCGGGCGAGCAAAAGGCAATCGCCGCACCATCAGCACCAGCCCGCGCGGTACGACCAATCCGGTGCACATAGTTTTCTGGCACATTGGGCAGGTCATAGTTATAGACATGGCGCACTGCGGGAATATCAAGCCCTCTTGCCGCAACATCGGTCGCCACCAAGACCTTGATCTCACCCGCTTTGAAAGCTGCAATCGCCCTGTCCCGTTGGCCTTGGCTTTTATTGCCGTGAATAGACCCTGCGACAAAACCCTTTGCCGACAGAAGTTTCATCAGTTTTTCCGACCCGTGCTTGGTGCGCCCAAACACCAGCGCCAGTTCGTCACGATGCTTGTCCAACAACTCGATCAAAAGCGATGTTTTTTCAGATTTTGCGACAAAGTGAACTGACTGAACAATGCGGTCAACCGCTTCGCCCGGGGGGTTCACCTCGACCCGCTTGGGATTGTTGAGATAGCTTTGCGCCAGTTCGTTCATCTGTTTCGGCATGGTCGCCGAAAATAGCATGGTTTGGCGCTGTGCCGGCAAAACGCTAGCGATACGACGCAGCGCGTGGATAAAACCCAGGTCAAGCATTTGGTCGGCCTCGTCAAGCACCAGAAAACTGGTATCGGCCAAACTCAAGGCGCGCCGGTCCAGCAGGTCGATCAACCGGCCGGGGGTTGCGACCAACAGATCCGTGCCCCGTTGCAGGCGTTTAATCTGCATGTTGATCGACGCTCCGCCAACCACTAAAGCCACTTTTAAAGGCGTTTTTTGCACCAGTTGGGTCAAGGTATCGCTGATCTGCTTGGCCAGTTCGCGCGTCGGAGCCAGCACCAGCCCCCGCGCCGACTTAGGCGCCGGCATGGAATTTATCGCTAGCATCTGGGTCACCAATGGCAGACCGAAGGCTGCAGTCTTACCGCTGCCGGTTTGCGCCAAACCCATAACATCACCACCATCTAGCGCGATCGGAATCGCATGGCTTTGGATCGGGGTCGGTTCGGTGATACCCAGTTCTTTTAAGCGGTCGACCAGTTTCTCTGGCAAACCCATCATTTCAAATTGCGTCAAACGACTTCCTCTCAGACCTGACGCAATGCGCAAGGCCAATTATTTCTATCCGCCTTGCCTTGGACAAAGCAGCATGGTGCAACACAACCTGACTGACAGGTGGACCACATTGCCCAGCTGCCGAAGTTGCGCTTGTGCCCACGCGTGATTTTGGGAACGCTGCGATGTTCCGTATAAGGCCGTTGGTTCCGACGGTGCGGATCGGCCTGTCGACTGCTCACGCGGCAGGAAACATCGCTGGGATGTCCCTGGGCTATTACAGGTTAAAAGTCAACAACCAACCCGCATGACGACAAACATCTGCCACGCAAGGGGGGGTTTACTGATCTGACAAATACCATAAAAAGGGATTAGGAATATCGGAATGTATCAATGTCAGACACTATGATCAGCCGCTGTGAGGCCAAAAGCCTCAGAATGACCGGCCCGCGTAAAATCATCGCAACCGTGCTTGAAGCGGCCGATGATCATCCGGATGTCGACGAACTTTATGCCCGTGCCGCGGCTGTGGACAAGCGCATTTCGCTGGCCACCGTCTACCGAACCGTAAAGCTGTTTGAAGAGGCCGGCATTCTGGATAGGGTTGATTTCGGTGATGGCCGGTCGCGCTATGAAAACGCAGAACGGGCGCATCACGATCATCTTATCGACTTAAACTCTGGCGAAGTGATCGAATTTGTGGACCCCGAGATCGAAGCCCTGCAAGAGAAAATCGCCCAGCGATTGGGATACCGTCTGACAGGCCACAAGTTGGAACTCTACGGCGTACCACTTAAGAAATAAACTTGCTCCCAAGGGCGCGCTGCCATAAGCCTGCCTTCGCACCGCTTTCGCACCGCTTTCGCACTGGCGAACGTAGGCGGTATCAAAAGTCCAACCCTTCATTTATTCTGAGTATCTTCATGGAAAACCTGCGTGCCATCGCCCTCATGGTTCTATCGATGGCTGGATTTGCCATTGAGGACATGCTTATCAAATATATCGCGCTTGAAATGCCGACCGGGCAGTTTTTGATGCTGATCGGCGCCGGCGGCGCGCTAATTTTTACGCTGATGGCATGGCGGCAAGGCCAAGCTGTTCTATCGGCCGACTTCCTGCGACCGACAATCATCATCCGCAATCTGGGCGAGGTTATTGGCACCTTGGGGTTTGTCACCGCGCTGGTGCTAACACCGCTGTCCAGCGCATCAGCCGTCCTGCAGGCCACACCGCTGGCGGTCACTTTGGGGGCAGCGCTGGTCCTGAGAGAAGCCGTTGGATGGCGACGCTGGAGTGCGATCTTAATCGGTTTTTGCGGGGTCGTTGCAGTGATCCGACCAGGACTGGAAGGGTTTCAGCCAGCATCGCTGTTTGCCGTTCTTGGGGTGATCGGGCTGGCGACACGCGACGTGGCAACCCGGGCCACACCGGCAACGATATCGTCTTTGGTCTTATCAGCCCATGGGTTTGGGATGTTGGTTCCGGCCGGAGCCTTTTTGCTGTGGATCAGTGGCGGCGCGGTCGCCCCTTCAGCACAGGGGTATGGTCTTTTGTTCACCGCGCTGATCATCGGCGTCAGCGCCTACTATGCGCTCACACTGTCAATGCGCTTGGGCGATGTGGCAGTGGTCACCCCGTTTCGCTATGTCCGGCTGGTATTTGCGCTATTTATTGGGGTGACTGTTTTTCACGAACAGCCCGATGCCTGGACCCTTGGCGGCGCTGCCATTATAATTTTATCAGGGCTCTATACGTTTTTCCGTGAGCGCCAGCTGGGTCTTAAAACCCGCAGCTGAGACCTCCATTTTACGAGCAGGGCATGATAGCGCTAACATAGGCGGTTCCCTATTGGATAGGGCTCTGCTAGAAGCCGCCCAGACACTTTTTGCAATTTAGGGGCAATACATGAGCATTATTATCGATATTCACGGGCGCGAAATCCTCGACAGCCGTGGCAATCCGACCGTCGAAGTCGATCTGTTGCTCGAAGATGGCACCATGGGGCGCGCCGCAGTGCCGTCAGGGGCATCGACCGGTGCCCATGAGGCCGTTGAAAAACGCGATGGCGACGCAAAGCGCTTTCTTGGCAAGGGCGTGCTGGACGCGGTCGCATCGGTGAATGGCGAGATTGCCGAGGCGCTTGTTGGAATGGATGTCACAGAACAACAATCTATCGATGCTGCGATGATCGAGTTGGACGGCACAGAAAACAAATCCCGCTTGGGGGCCAATGCAATCTTAGGCGTCTCTTTGGCTGCGGCAAAAGCCGCCGCCGAGTTCACCACACAACCGCTGTTTCGCTATGTCGGCGGCACCTCAGCGCGAATTCTTCCCGTGCCAATGATGAATATCATCAATGGCGGCGAGCACGCCGACAACCCGATCGACATTCAGGAATTCATGATTATGCCCGTCGCCGCCCCCACATTGCGCGATGCGGTGCGTATGGGTTCGGAAGTGTTTCACACGCTGAAAAAAGAACTCTCGGCGGCAGGGCTGTCCACCGGCATTGGCGATGAAGGCGGTTTTGCCCCCAACCTAAGTTCAACCCGTGTCGCGCTGGATTTCATCCTAAAATCAATCGAAAAAGCGGGCTACAGACCGGGTGAGGACATCTATCTGGCGCTGGATTGTGCCGCAACAGAATATTACCGTGATGGCAAATACGAAATGAAAGGCGAGGGAACATCGCTCTCTTCTGAACAAAACGTTACCTACCTCGCCAGTCTGGTGGCCGATTACCCGATCATCTCGATCGAAGATGGCATGGCCGAGGATGATTGGGATGGATGGAAAGCCCTGACCACCGCCATCGGACACAGCACGCAGTTGGTCGGAGACGATCTGTTTGTTACCAACCCAACGCGTCTGGCGCGGGGCATCGCGGAAGGCAGCGCCAATTCGATGCTGGTTAAGGTCAACCAAATCGGCAGCCTGTCGGAAACCTTGACGGCGGTTGATATGGCGCATCGGGCCGGGTTTACCAACGTGATGTCACACCGCTCGGGGGAGACCGAAGACACCACCATTGCCGACTTGGCCGTGGCAACCAATTGTGGCCAGATCAAAACCGGCTCGCTGGCACGCTCTGACCGGCTGGCGAAATACAATCAGTTGATCCGCATCGAAGAGATGCTAGGCGAAAGTGCCGAATACGCCGGTCGCGGGATTTTAATGCGCTAAAGCATACCCAAAAATACGCCAGAGCATTGGGATTTAATTCCGACAGCTCTGGCGCTTTCAAAGATCGACCAAGGTGCACTGCGGCGACACGCTGGACCTTGTGGCGCTGATCAAGCAGCGGTATGACCGGCGCATCCTCCACGCAAGATAAAAGGCTTTTTGTATGATTCCCCGCTACTCCCGCCCCGACATGGTTGCCATCTGGTCGCCAGAGACCAAGTTCCGGATCTGGTACGAGATCGAAGCCCACGCCTGTGACGCACAGGCCGATCTGGGCGTGATACCACGCGCCAATGCCGAGGCGGTTTGGAAAGCCAAGGACGTCACATTCGACGTAGCGCGCATCGACGAGATTGAAGCTGTCACCAAGCATGACGTGATCGCTTTTTTGACCCATCTGGCAGAACATATAGGCGGTGACGAAGCGCGCTTTGTGCATCAAGGCATGACCAGTTCCGATGTATTGGACACTTGCTTCAACGTCCAACTGGTTCGCGCCACGGATATTCTTTTGGCTGATATGGACAAACTTCTGGCAGCATTGAAAAAGCGGGCATTCGAACACAAAAATACCATACGGATTGGCCGCAGCCATGGCATCCATGCCGAGCCCACCACAATGGGGCTCACTTTTGCGCGCTTTTATGCCGAGATGGACCGCAACCGCACGCGGTTGATCGCAGCACGGGCTGAAATTGCCACCGGGGCAATTTCCGGTGCTGTAGGCACTTTTGCAAACATAGATCCGGCGGTCGAGGAACATGTCTGTGCCAAATTAGGCCTGACAGTCGAGCCAATCAGCACGCAAGTTATCCCACGCGACCGCCATGCAGCATTTTTTGCAACATTGGGCGTGGTCGGTAGTTCGATTGAAAATGTCGCAACCGAAATTCGCCATATGCAGCGCACAGAAGTACTGGAAGCCGAAGAGTTTTTCTCAAAGGGTCAAAAAGGCAGCTCAGCCATGCCCCATAAGCGTAATCCTGTTCTGACCGAGAACCTGACCGGCTTGGCGCGTTTGATCCGCATGGCTGTGGTGCCTGCAATGGAAAATGTGACGCTTTGGCACGAGCGTGATATCAGTCACAGCTCGGTTGAGCGCAATATCGGACCAGACACAACAATCACATTGGATTTCGCCCTATCTCGCTTGACTCAAGTGATCAAAAAGCTTGTGATTTATCCTGACAACATGCTAGCAAATATGAATAAATTTCGTGGTCTTGTGATGAGCCAACGGGTGCTTTTGGCGCTGACCCAAGCCGGTGAAAGTCGCGAGGATGCCTATAGGCTGGTGCAGCGCAATGCCATGAAGGTCTGGGAGCAGGGCAAGGACTTTAAAACTGAACTTCTAGGCGATAAAGATGTGTTGGCCGCGCTGAGCGCTGAGCAAATCAATGAGAAATTTGATCTCGACTATCACACCAAACATGTGGACACGATTTTCACGCGGGTGTTTGGCGACAGCTGATCGTTGGCGGCACGCCTGCGATATAACCGTCTCGCCGCCAGAATGCGACGAGACGGAGATCACAAGCCGTTACAAAGCATAAAAGCATAAAGTTTTACGAGAATTTATCTTGGCGCATTCCAACGCTACGGTGGCAACTTTTTTGACGCTATTTATTTGTAATAAAGATATATTTTTGAAGCTAGGCGCTGCAATACCCTGACGGTCCCTGCCCTATTGGTATCGACCTTTGAACAATCTTTACCCTTGGCTGCTTATCTGGCGCTTCAACTGTCGGAGCTTGCACAATGACCGAACTCACCGCCGTTAAGCAGATCAAAGCAACGGCCTTGCCGGAAAGTAACAACAAATCCCATTTATCACCCAAGCAAAAAGCCGTTATTGTGATAAAATTTCTGATCAATCATGGCGCAGATTTACCTCTGGACCAGCTTCCCGAGACGCTACAAATTGACTTGATCCACCAGATGGCCGCAATGCCACCAGTCGATCAAAGCACATTGGCCGATGTTATTGTCGAGTTTGCAAATGAACTGGATTCTGTGGGTTTATTTTTTTCGAACGGCCTGGCCGGAGCTTTGACCGATCTGGAAGGCAAAATCAGCCCCGTAATGGCCCGCCGCTTGCGCAAAGAGGCCGGGGTGCGCCAGATAGGCGACCCTTGGGATAGCGTCCAGACCCTGCCACTGGATGAATTGGGGCAATTGATGCGATCAGAAAGTACTGAAGTGGCCTCGGTAATTTTGTCAAAACTTAAAACTAGCAAGGCGGCCGAATTGCTAGGCACCCTGCCCGGTGATCAAGCCAGACGTATAACCTATGCGATCTCGTTGACCGGAAATATAACCCCCCATGCCGTTGATCAAATCGGGTCAAGCCTTGCCGCGCGGATCGCAAACAAACCTGAAAAAGCATTTGAGGATACGCCCGTCAAGCGTCTTGGGTCTATATTGAACGTCTCTGCAGCCAATATACGCGACACATTGTTAAGCGGATTGGAAGAAGATGACCAAACGATCGGAACGCAGGTTAGAAGCTATATTTTCACCTTCAAGCATATACCGCAAAAGCTGCAGGCATCAGACATACCAAAATGCCTCCGGTCTGTGGATAAAACCGTTTTAGCAACCGCCCTTGCCGGCGCTCAGCAGGCCGACATGTCAGATGTTGCCACCTACTTGCTTGAGTCCATGTCCAAGCGCATGGCAGACAACCTGCGCGAGGACATCACAGAGCTTGGGAAAGTCAAGGCACGCGAGGGAGAGGTAGCAATGAAGGAGATAATGATTGAAATACGTCGATTGATCGATACGGGCGAAGTTGATATACTTATTCACTCAGAGGAAGAGGAAACCACAGCCTTTGAGGCGTAAACCATACAGCGGATAAACCCATTGATTTCGCCAACAGCTTGCCCATCATGACATGTTTTACCGGTACCAGCGCACCAAACCCGATGTCATCACCGCAGCAGCACCGCTGAATGGATAGCGCCGTGCCCTTCTTGTTGAATTAACAAAACTGCCTGCTCGTGTTGTTTCAACGCAATCTCAACTGTCAATGGGCCCGCACCACTCCACTTTCGAAGTCGATCGATCCGTTTCACCACGTTTGTATATTGCAATTTCCTACCGGCGTTTTCACCACGTTTGATCTCCACCACTTCATGCGTAGATATATAAGCAACCTGCAGCACCGAAGGTCCTATCTTTCGCAGCGGTTTCACCTCAACACGCACCTTATTTGGGCTTTGGCGCAAGGCCAATTCGACAACCGGTTGACGTCGGGAATGTCGATCAATCATATCGGCAACGTCCATCGGCGCGGTACCCGCCACATCATCCAATCCGTTAATAATCATCTGCGGCGTATAGACCGAACGTCGTCCCGCCGCGCGGGCATAGGCCTGCTGCCGTGCGGTGTGCGCAGGGCTGGCAAATTTATCTTTCCAACCGATATAATCCCAGTAATCCACATGCAACGACAGGGCGAGCACATTATTGCGACTGGACAAACGGTCTAACAGTGCATCCGCCGGAGGACAGGAAGAACATCCCTGAGATGTAAACAATTCAACCACCACTACAGGTTTGTCTTGCGCCGACCCAGCCGTCGCTGCGAAGACTAAAACCGCCATCCACATTAATATGCGCATTCTCTGCCTCTGTGCTGTCAATTCTGAAATAATCATAAATAAATTCGATGAAAATATCCAATCACCCTTTCGCGACCAGAGACGGCAAAAAATCGCCTCAGATAATTTGTATACAATTGTATACAATAGTGATAAACAAATCTTGAATGACCACTCAGTATAGGTCACAACCATCCCAGCAAGATCCTTTAAACAGCTTATGAGGGAGGCCAGCATGCCCATCACAGTCGGAAGAGATAAATCCAAAACCCGTAAAACACTCAATATAGATGGAACAGAAATCGCCTTTTACTCGATACCCGCTGCAGAAGCCGCCGGACTGGGTGATTTTTCAAAACTCCCAGCCGCGCTAAAGGTCGTGCTGGAAAATATGTTACGGTTTGAGGATGGTAAAACGGTTAATGTCGACGATATTAAAGCGTTTTCGGACTGGGCCAAGAACGGTGGTAAAAACCCGCGCGAAATTGCCTATCGTCCGGCACGGGTGCTGATGCAGGATTTCACTGGCGTACCGGCCGTGGTCGATCTGGCCGCGATGCGCGACGGTATCGTCGCCCTGGGCGGTAAAGCCGAGCAGATTAACCCACTCAATCCGGTTGATCTGGTCATTGACCATTCGGTGATGATTGACGAATTCGGCACTCCGCGCGCGTTTCAAATGAACGTTGATCGCGAATATGAGCGCAATTTGGAGCGGTATACTTTTCTTAAATGGGGGCAAAAAGCGTTCAACAATTTCCGCGTCGTCCCACCTGGCACAGGTATCTGCCATCAGGTCAATCTGGAATATCTGGCACAGACTATTTGGTCAGATACCGACCAAGACGGGATCGAAGTGGCTTATCCCGACACCCTGGTTGGGACCGACAGTCACACCACAATGGTCAACGGCATGGCGGTCTTGGGCTGGGGTGTTGGTGGAATTGAAGCTGAAGCTGCAATGCTGGGTCAACCGATTTCGATGCTGATCCCCGAAGTCGTCGGATTTGAGTTAACCGGCGCTATGATGGAAGGCACCACGGGTACGGATCTGGTACTTAAAGTTGTGGAAATGCTGCGCGCCAAAGGCGTGGTCAGCAAGTTTGTAGAATTTTACGGCAAAGGTCTGGATCGACTGCCATTGGCCGACCGGGCCACCATCGCCAATATGGCCCCCGAATACGGCGCAACTTGCGGATTTTTTCCAATCGATGATGAGACTTTGCGCTATCTGCGCAATACCGGGCGCGCTGAAGCCCGCGTCGCCCTTGTTGAGGCCTATGCGAAAGAAAACGGGTTTTGGCGCGGTGTTGATTATGCACCGATTTATACCGACACCCTGCATCTGGACATGGGCACGATTGTACCGGCGATTTCGGGCCCAAAACGGCCACAGGATTATGTTGCTCTAACCGACGGGCAATCGGCGTTCCGCAACGAAATGGAGCAGACTTTCAAGCGCCCAATGGGCAAGCAAGTCGCTGTCGCAGGCGAAGACTATACCATGGAGTCTGGCAAGGTTGTGATTGCCTCGATCACATCGTGTACCAACACTTCAAACCCCTATGTCATGATCGGCGCCGGCCTCGTGGCGCGCAAGGCGGCAGCCTTGGGAATGAACCGTCAGCCTTGGGTGAAAACCTCCCTTGCCCCCGGATCACAGGTGGTGTCGGCCTATCTTGAGGCGGCCGGCCTTCAGACCGATCTTGATAAAATCGGCTTTAATCTTGTCGGTTATGGTTGCACCACCTGCATTGGCAACTCGGGGCCAATACAAGCCGAACTCAGTGCAGCCATTGCTGAGGGCGATCTGGTCGCCACCGCAGTGCTGTCAGGCAACCGCAATTTTGAAGGCCGCATCTCTCCGGATGTGCGGGCCAACTATCTGGCTTCTCCACCGCTTGTGGTGGCCTATGCGCTAGCAGGAACAATGGACATCGACCTGTCACAAGATGCGCTGGGCCAGGATAAAGACGGCAATGACGTCTTTTTGAAAGATATCTGGCCGACCAGTCAGGAAGTTGCAGAACTGGTTGAGCAAACAGTGACCCGTCAGGCCTTTTTAACAAAATATGCTGATGTATTTGAAGGCGACGAAAAATGGCAGGGGGTCGAGACCACCGAACAACAGACCTATGATTGGCCACCGACATCGACTTATGTACAAAACCCGCCCTATTTTCAGGGTATGAGCAAAGAACCCGGGATGATCAGCAACATTAGCAACGCCAAAGTGCTGGCGGTGCTGGGCGATATGATCACCACAGACCACATCAGCCCCGCAGGGTCTTTCAAAGACACCACTCCGGCGGGGCAATACCTGCTCGACCGGCAGGTGCCTGTGCGCGAGTTCAATTCCTATGGCTCACGCCGTGGCAATCACGAAATCATGATGCGCGGCACCTTTGCCAATATCCGGATCAAAAACGAAATTCTGAATGGGGTTGAGGGCGGTTACACCAAAGGACCCGACGGCGCGCAGACATCAATCTATGAGGCGGCTATGATGCATCAAGAAGCCGGAACACCGCTTGTGATATTCGGCGGTGAGCAATACGGCGCCGGTTCGTCACGCGATTGGGCCGCAAAGGGTACTGCGCTGCTGGGCGTCAAAGCCGTTGTTGCCGAATCCTTTGAGCGTATTCACCGCTCAAATCTGGTCGGTATGGGCGTTATTCCTTTCGAGTTTACCGACGGTGACACGCGTAAATCTTTGGGCATCACCGGCGATGAAACCGTCTCAATCAGTGGTCTGGATACGATTGAGCCGCTGCAAGAGGTGCCCTGTAGGATCATCATGGTCGATGGAGGTGTCAAACAGATTACGCTGAAATGCCGAATCGATACTGCGGTGGAAATCGAATATATCGAAAACGGTGGCGTGCTGCATTATGTACTGCGCAATTTGGCAAAGTCTGCCTGAACCTGCCTGATGGCGACAAATCAAGCTGTTCCAGACCAATATAGCGGCTGGAACAGCGTTAGGTTTCGGAAGAAAACCATTCATAATATCAACGGTAATATTACAAATTAGGGTCATTATTTGGCGCAATTCTGCTGCTTGGGAAAACAAGCCCATTGATTTTGACAAAGGCGGTTGATGGCTTGTTGCTCAATTACAAATTGCTTTAACCACGTCTGAACCTTACCCAAAACCGTTTCTCAACTTTTCAGCAGCCCTAAAGAAAAGGTCACATTTATATGCCATCTGCCTAATGCGGCACCAGTCGGGTTTGCAATGCGATGGCCCACTGAAAACTGCAGTTTTCAATCCAAGTATACGGCACTAAATATCTTTTCTTTTGATCATCAATTTTTAAGAATCCAGGTCATGGATCGTCAGAGGTTTAGACATGAAACTTACTATCATTGCCAGTCTGATCCTCACACTGACAGCCTGCAGCACCCCATCAGATGGAGATCGCTTTAAGCTTCCAGCCTTTTACACCGCATTCGCTGTTTCTATCGGGTTGATGATCTTAAGTGGAACCCCTGAACCTTTGACAGTCTTCTCTAAGACTGCGTTTTATAACGACCTAAAGAATTACATAAACATAGCCCTCATTATGGGGCTTGTTTTGGGCTGTACAAAGGAACCTTACACTTCTGCGGATACGGTCGAGGCGTCCGCAGAGATCAAAGCCCAAAGCGCCTCAGGGGCATTCACACTGGGTGGGGTGTCGGCGTATTGCTGGTTGAGTTTTTATTAATTAAAGCCTTCGAAGACGGCATCGAAAAAACTTTTGGAAATTTGTAAAACTTATCAGTTTATGCGATCAAAATAGCAGGTCATTCGCGGCGTGCAGCATCCAGCACTGGGCGAATTTCCGCCTCCAAAGCCCTTTGCGTAATCGGACCGGCAAAGCGCTTTAACACCGCACCGTCTCTGCCGATTATATAAGTTTCCGGCACGCCGTATAATCCCCAATCCAACCCCATCTTGCCGGTCTCGTCTGCGCCAACGGCGCGGTAGGGGTCACCAAGTTCGGCCAGAAACCCGAGTGCTTTTTCCGCCGTGTCTTTGTAATTCACTCCATAGACCACCACTCCAGCTTCCGAGAGAGCCGCAAGACTGGCGTGTTCGGCCCGGCAAGGTGCACACCAGCTCGCCCAAAAGTTGACCACCGTCACCTGCCCTTGCCGCAGGCTCTGATCGTTAAAAACCGTCTTTCCCGACAGCGGCGTCAACCGTACCGGTGGCGCCGGTAAATTGACCCGCGCCGACGGCAACGCATCCGGATCATTCCGCAACATGCCAATGGCAAAAACAGCAACCAACCCAATAAATATCATCGGCGGCAACAACATCAGGACAGGCGGTCTAGACATCCTGAGAATCCTCCTGACGCTGAAGTTCTGCTTTCACACCGCGCCACCGCAGATAGCTCCAAGCAACCAAGCCGACCAGAAACAGCAAAGACAGCCCATAGGCAGACAGCACCGTCACTGCATATTTTCCCAAAACAGGCATCAGGTCATACGCCCACGGTTGATCAAAACCGATATCCGTCGCAACCGAATTTCAGTGCCGGTCCGCAACAACACCAGCGCGAGAAACAGCAATACAAAGCCACCGATGGTGATCACAAGAGGCACATAGAAAACATCCGCCACATGTTCTTCTTTATCAAGGCTCAGCGACGCCCCTTGATGCAAGCCTTGGTTCCAAAAATTCACCGCATACCGGCTAAGCAGAGCAAATACCGAGCCCACAAGACATAACATGCTGGTCAAATCGGCAGCCTTATCGGGATCATCCACCGCATGCCACAAGGCCATATACCCGAGATAGAACAGAAATAGAATCAGAAATGAGGTCAAACGCGGATCCCAAACCCACCATGTGCCCCACATGGGCTGCCCCCAGATTGCGCCGGTGATAAGCGCGATCACCGTCATTACCGCGCCCACAGGTGCGGCGGCTTTGGCTGCCAAGGCGCTGACGTGATGACGCCGGATTAACCACACCAGAGAGGCCACAAGCATCATAATCCAACCATTGATCGCCATCAGTGCCGATGGGACATGCAGATAGATAATTTTCACAGTAGACCCCATGCGGTAGTCATCAGGGCTATAAAAAAATCCCCAGATCAATCCCGCTGTCAGCAACAGAAGCGACAGCACTGACAAGCCCGGCAGCAAGCGCTCTGACAGGCCTAAAAACCGGCGCGGATTTGCATATTCCCAAAGTGACATTATGCGTCCTTTCTGGTGTCGATTATCAGTTCACTTCCCATTAACGCAAGTTCATCTTTAGGACAGTGCCCGCCGCAAAGGGCAACAGTGCGATTGTGCCGCAACTGATGCCCACCAAAAGTAAAAGCGGTGTCGCCAACTCCAGCCCCTCAGCCCCGCGACGTGCCACCTCGGCCCCAAAGATCAATGTCGGCACATAGAGCGGCAACACCAGCAGCGACAAGAGCAATCCGCCGCGTTTGATCCCAACCGTCAGCGCCGCCCCAAAGCAGCCAATCATGCTGAGTGTTGGCGTTCCCAAGGCCAGCGACACCGTCAGCCAGATATACCCCGCGCCCGGCAGGTTCAACATCAATCCAAGCACCGGCGCGACCAGCACCAGTGGCAGCCCGGTGGTCAGCCAATGTGCCAGTGCTTTAAGCGCAATCACCGCCTCCATCGGCAGGGGTGATGTCGCCAAGAGCTCTAAGGCGCCGTCTTCCCAATCCAGCGCCAACAACCGGTCCAGCGATAACAAGCAGGCCAAGAGCGCCCCAAGCCACAAAATACCCGGCGCAATCTTTGCCAACACCGCCGTATCCGGCCCGACACCAAAAGGCACCAGCAGAACAAGGATCAAAAAGAACACCAAAGCCAATCCAAAGCCCCCCCCCGCGCGGGTCGCGAGACGCAGGTCACGTTGCAACAGGGCGATCATGAAAATGACTCATCAAACGGTGTAGATGTCGTCGACCCAGCACGATATGGTTCCAAAGCAAGCACCTCTGCCGGCAAGCCAAGATCAATATGACTGGCGATCAATACCGCCCCCTCCGCCTGAAGATGGTCGTATACGGCGGCGGCAAACAGCGTCACTGATGCATCATCTAATGACACGGTCGGCTCATCCAAGAGCCACAGCGGACGGTTAGTTAGTAGCAGGCGTGCCAAACCCAGACGCCGGCGTTGGCCCGCTGAGAGCGTTCCGGCCAAGCGGTCTGACAAGGGTCCCAGCTCAAAGGCCTGCAATGCGCGTTCAATATCCCAGCAGCCAAATATGTCTGCCCAAAAGCGCAGATTTTCAAGAACGGTCAACTGCAGCTTGACGCCATCAGCATGGCCGGCATAGGCGAGGCTATCAGCCGCCATCACTATCCGACCCGCCAAAGGAGGCTGCAGCCCGGCGAGACATCGCAGCAATGTGGTTTTTCCAATCCCGTTGCGACCCTGGAGACGCAGGGCCTGTCCGGCCATGAGGTCGAATGACAGATCGCTTAAAACCGGGCGACCGGCGCGGGAAACGGTCAGGCTTGAAACAGATAAAACCATGGTGCCATGCCTAGCCTATTGGCTGGCCCGGCGCAAAGGCTGTTTGTGGACCCAACCCAACATGACCGGATCATTTGGTGATAAGTTCCGGCCCCATAAAGGTATTTGGCAAAAACGTCGACAGCACGGGCACGTAGGTCACGATAATCAAAAAGACAAACAACACCGCGAGAAACGGCAAGGCTGCGCGCACCACATCCATCATCGGCATGCCTGCGACCCCGGAGGTTACAAACAGGTTCAAACCAACCGGCGGCGTAATCATACCAATCTCCATATTCACCACCATGATAATCCCCAGATGGATCGGATCGATCCCCAGTTGCATGGCAATCGGAAACACCAGCGGGGCAACAATCACCAGAAGGCCTGATGGCTCCATAAACTGGCCCCCGATCAGCAATATAATATTGACCACGATCAAAAACACCACTGGCCCAAAGCCGGCAGACAGCATCGCCGAGGCGATCTGTTGCGGCACTTGTTGATCGGTAAGCACATGTTTCAAGATCAGCGCATTGGCAATTACAAACAGCAGTGTCACAGTCAGTTTTCCGGCATCAAACAGGGTTTTACGGGTATCTGAGTGAAAAAAGGCCGTGATCAGCGCAAAGGGCTTCGCCCGCAAACTGTAGTTTGGCAAGCCATCCGGCGTGGCCAGCGGGCCCATATCCTTATAGACGAAGGACGCGATTAAAAACGCATAGACTGCGGCGACGGCTGCCGCCTCAGTCGGCGTGAAAACACCGCCATAAATACCCCCAAGAATGATCACGATTAAAAATAGCCCCCAGCCGGCATCCCACGCCGAAGCAAACACCTCACTCCAGCCAAGCCAGGCGCCTTTGGGCAGATTTTTAACCTTGGCCATGACATAAATAGTCACCATCAGCATGGTCCCAGCCAGCAATCCGGGAATAACCCCCGCCAAGAACATCCGCCCGACGGAAACCTCAACCGCCGCAGCATAGACCACCATCACGATAGAGGGCGGAATAAGAATGCCCAAAGTACCGGCATTACAAATCACGCCGGCAGCAAACTCTTTGGAATAACCGACCTGGCGCATACCCGCGATCACAATGGAGCCAATGGCAACAACCGTGGCCGGGGAGGACCCCGACAGCGCCGCAAACAACATACAGGCAAAAACGCCCGCAATCGCCAGACCACCGGGCAGATGCCCGACGCAGGCGATAGAAAAGCGGATAATACGCCGCGCCACGCCACCGGTGGTCATAAACGACGAGGCCAGAACGAAAAACGGGATCGCCAAAAGGGTGAAATGCCCTTCAAAAGCCTCAAATAAAGTGGCCGCAACCGAGGCCAGCGAGCTGTCAGAGAAGACCAACAGAAACAGGGTGGAACTCAGCCCTAACGCCACAGCGATCGGCACCCCGATTAACAAAAGGCCAATCACCAGAGAGAAGAGAACAACAACCTCCATCAGCCCTGATCTCCCGCTGTCTGCTTGGCCTTTGCAAGCGTGATCTCGTGTTGGTCCGCCTGAATCTGATCAAGCTCCTTTTCGACTTCGTGGCTGGCCACCAAACGATCTATCTTACCGGTCCCAATGGCGACAGCGGCTTGCCCAAAACGGAACAACAGCATAGCCATAGACAATGGCAGCACCAGATACGGCACCACTTTCGGCAGTTTTTCATAGCTGTCGCCATAATTGATTAAGTCTTCTAGAAACCGCAGCGGCGCGATCATCGGTACATCTTGCACTTCATAAAAGGATTGGCTGCGAAATTTATCCTCAAATCCAAGCGGAAACCAGCGGCCTGCCGTGGGTGGCAGGTCGGCAAAGACCGCCCAGTAATCATAGGCACCCTTCACCATAAGGGCGGCGAAAATCAGACAACACGCCACCGACACCAACGCCAAGGTCCGGCGTGGCCCAACAGGCAGCGCGTTAACAATCACGTCAACGCCAAGATGGGCATGGATCTTAACCGCGTAAGACGCCCCCAGCAGCACCAACCAGCCAAACATAAAAACTGTCAGCTCAAGCGCCCAAAGAATATTTGAATTAAAAACAAACCGGGCAATCACATTGGCAAAGGTGACAACGGTCATCAATCCCAGCAAGGCGCCGATCACAGTCTCCTCTAAACGGTCCAACCAATGGCGTTGCATCTCGATCTCTCCGGTCGTTTGGCTTGTAAGTCAAAAGGCGGGCCAAGTCTCTGGCCCGCCCGTTAATGATAGCGTATCAGACTGCGGCTTTTAAAGCCCCGCGTTGATCGCCTGCGCGGCATCAATCATGTCTTGGCCGACATCGCCCGAAAACTTTGACCAAACCGGCATCATGTTATCAACCCAGTTCTGACGCTGGGCGGCGCTGAGTTGACGCACAACACCACCGGCAGCAATGATGGCCTCTTTGGCAGACTCATTAACCGCAAAGCTCTCTTTATTGCGGGTTTGGGTCACTTCCGACATGATCGTCAGAAATTGATCGCGCACATCAGCGTCAAGGCTCTCGAGCCAGTCAACCGAGGTCACAACCAGATAGTCTATCACGCCGTGATTGGTTTCTGTAACACCGTCCTGCACTTCGAAGAACTTTTTACCATAGATGTTTGACCATGTATTTTCCTGGCCATCAACCACCCCCTGCTGAAGCGCGCCATACACTTCGGAAAACGCCATTTTCTGCGGGCTACCGCCGATGGCTTCCATTTGTGCCACCAATACGTCAGACGATTGCACACGGAACTTTAGGCCGTTGGCATCGGTGGGCGACACCAGAGGTTTGCTGGCAGACATTTGTTTCATGCCATTGTGCCAATACGCCAAACCTTGAAGGCCCCGGCGCTGCATGCTGTCCAGCATCGCCTGACCCGCATCAGAGGCTTGGAATGCATCAACCGCGTCGATGTTTTCAAACATGAATGGCAAATCAAACAAGCGGAACTGCTTGGTAAACTTTTCAAATTTAGACAGTGAAGGGGCCGCCAGTTGTACGTCGCCCTGCAACATCGCTTCGAGCACTTTGTTGTCATTATACAAAGTTGAGTTTGGGAAAACCTCAAGACAGGCCTTACCATTCATTTCTGTATTGACCCGGTCTTGCAGCAGCGAGGCTGCAATGCCTTTGGGGTGCTTGTCGGTGTTGGTAACATGGCTAAACTTGATAACCATCTCGCCTGCGTCACAGCTTGCCGATGCCGCCTGCGCGGTAACTGCCAAAGCCAGTGCAATCGTGGCTGTAGTTAATAGTTTCATTTGGGTCTCCTCCCAGTCTGTCTGCATAATTTCTCTGGTGGTGGCGCGTCAGCACCCCTGAACTGAGTTGACCATAGTCCAGAGAGAAAACACAGCACACTGCGACAGCTGCAGAGGGTTTCGCATAATGCCCTAATAACATTTGTCTTTTTTCAATTTCAACTCGACGCCCGCGAATTCTGGATCGCGGCAATGTGCGAAAATCCGCACAATTGTTGGCGCTAACTGTGTGATTCTTCGCACAAACCGTTACACAAATCATCACAGAATTTACCGCAGTATTCATTGCCAAAGCTGGGCCCTGTCAGACCAAAGTGGTGCGAATGTTACTTTTATAACTTGTTCACACACCAACAAGATCGTATTAAAATTTAGCGTTTGATATTCAACTTAGTCCAAAATTCATTGGATTAGATGGTAAAAAACTTACCACGCGGGTTCATGTTAGAAAGAAAAATGGACCCACCAAACAATGAAAGCCCACACCGACGCTTTTTTGCGACACCCCTCTTTTTACAAATCATAAAACCTAAGGTGAGACATTTATAAGTGACAGATGGTGCCCAACCCGAAACAATCACAATAACGCTGACAGTAAAATTAGAGCTATTTACTTTTAACCTCTGAAGAGGTTTTAATAGCGTATGAGTAATAGTCTGATTATCAGTGGCTTATTAATCGCCTTGGTTGTCGGTGGCGGGGCCGTTTATATCTTTACGTCTTCTCAAAATAGACCCGCTAAAATTACCACTGAAACGGTAAAATCTGCGCCAGTGGTGAAGCCATCTGCAACTGGCCAGGCAGATTGCAAAGCAGTAGCGGCTGTAGTTCCCTTGGTAAACCTCACCACCGGTATGGGAATGACCACCGCAGTTGCAGCCTGTGAATAGCTTATAGCCGAACAGCATCAGGACAGTATAATCAAACTAAATCCCTGAAAGCCAAATCACTATTTCTCAGCCAAGACTCTAAATAATGTCACATCATGAGTATGTTTTGAGACTGGTAAATATTCTTAGCTGAAACTTTACTAACCGAGAGATCAAAATTTATGCTCCAACATCAATAAGATGACCAACCGTCCCATTCCCGTCTTCGCTGAGGAGGGTCCTAATATCGTTGATGGCCTCACCGTCAAATTTGTTCGAACTGATCATCTCAAGAATTTTCTCTAACATTTCTTGTTCTACTGCACTGCGAGGGGTCGCAAGCGTTGTATTTGACCGGTTTGGCACAGAGCTGCTGTCGTCTGGCCCGAAATCGTCGCCACTTTGAGATTCGGTCAGCTTTTTCACACGCGACAAGGGACGCATTGACTGAGGAGCTAAGTTAGCAATTACTGCATTGTTTGAAATATACAATTTAGATCTGCTCCTCTTTCAAGTTGTATTGTTTAAGGTCTTCCACAAAACAAAACCTATGCGCAGAGCTTGAACAACACGCTGGACAAAGACTTCTCATGCAAATGTCAGGCCTCTTGTGAGATAGAACGACCGTTTATTGATCTTTTTTAATCGCCTTCCCCCGTCGATAAGCAAGATGTTTGATCCCACGATTTGATATCGCCTTCCCCCCTCGATCGGCTAGGTGTTTGATCCCGCAGTTTGATGATGCAATGTTTTCTGAGAAATAGAAGTAAGCATTATGGGACAGGTTCGCTATGAGAGCGCCACAACAAGGGACCTGTCGTGCTTTCGTGCCACTCCAAGTGTTTGTTTAAGCCACCTTCGGTTCGAAAGCGACAGGACTTTTCCAGCCTAATGCTGAGTCCTGCCGGCGCGGGTTACAAAACCTGTATGTGGATGCCCCGTTGACTGCAAGACGTTTTAAGGAGAGTTTTCAGAACACGAGATCACAGCCAATCGTGTGTCCGGCCTTTGATGTGGCTTTCACACGCCGCTGGCTTGTAAGGTGTCCGTAGGTTGGGTCCAAATCGCGGATGCGAACCAGGCTCCTGAATTCTATCTGGTTTTCCCTACCCCGTCGTATGACCGTTGGTCCTCACTTTCTTACTCTCTTTCGCTCTTCTCACACCCCGGCTCATGCCCGCCACTGACGCAATGCCTATGCGGCCAGCGGTGGAATTCGATTAACGTCTTTGCGGGTTGTTAAGGCCCAAACAGTTCGGGTCAACTTGTTCGCCAACGCTGTAGCCACCAGCATGCGCCGTTTGCCAGCCAGCATCTTGGCAAGCCATGATCCGATTGGTGGGCCTTTTCGGATCGCCCGTCGCATTACAGACATAGCCCCTGTTATCAATAGCCGTCGACTATCCCGCCGCCCCATTTTCGAAGTCCGGCCAAATTTGGCAAAGTTTGGTCAAGTTTGGCAAAGGATTTGGCGCCCACTGGTCGGTTTTTGTCGCGGCAACAGCCCACACCAAGCGGCGCATTCCAGACCGTTTGCAAACGCTTCCATTTGAGGTGAAAAAGCCTGAAGGGGTGTCGCACACATCGGGCCAACACCAGAAATGGTCATGAGACGCGATGTGCCCTCGTCTGTCCTTGCCTTGTGTTGTATCTCTGTATCGAGACCCCCGATCTTTTCATCAAGAAGGGATATCTGCTCAATGTACACGCGGCACAATTCCTGAACCAGCGCAGTCCCTGAACCGGCGCTGGCAAGTCTGGTTCTGGCAAGTCTGGCGCAGTCTCGTCAAAATTGACCATGAGACGTCTGAACTGAACCCTTCCCTGTGCGACGACGACACCGTATTCTGCCAAATGACCCCGCAAAGCATTTACCAACTG
>Ga0114998_10000287_pt1 | contig 35830 bp, 35 predicted proteins | sample ArcticOcean_MG_C_5_FD_87044 | JGI IMG/M metagenome (GOLD analysis project Ga0114998, IMG submission 87044) | Marine microbial communities from western Arctic Ocean - ArcticOcean_MG_CB4_138 | ecosystem: Environmental > Aquatic > Marine > Oceanic | place: Arctic Ocean: Canada Basin | collected... | reverse complement strand
CGCATGTCAGCGACATCTCGGCTTTGTTTGGCTTGACCGCTTTGAGCAGCCTTAACCTGTCGCGCACGCAGGTCAGCGATATCTCGGCTGTGTCTGGCTTGACCGCTTTGATAGAACTTGACCTGGCGGGCACGCCGGTCAGAGATATCTTGGCTTTGTCTGGCTTGGCCGCTTTGACAGACCTTGACCTGAGGCGCACGCCGGTCAGCGATATCTCGGTTTTGTCGGGGCTGGAGGGTCTGAAAGACCTTGATCTGTCGTTCACGCAGGTCAGCGATTTATCACCACTTTTGCCCCTGACCCTGTTTGCAGAAGAGTACCCCAATTCTGCGGGTCTTGCGTTCCAAAACACTGTGGCGGCACAGGCGGATCCCCAGATCGCCGAAATCGCCAATATTGCGGACGATGCCAAGCGCGCCACCGATTTGTTTGCCTATCTGCGCAAAACTCCAAAAGGCGTAGCAAGGTCAATAGAAAAACTTGATACGCGTGTCGATACCACACAGCAGGATGTCACCGAACTTGAAACCCGCGTCAGCACGGCGATAGAGCGTCTTGACGGCTTTGACGCCGACTATGAAAGCAGGCTAGACGCCGCTGCCACCGCGTTCCGCGAAACCAACGCACTCAAGGCGCCGGTTGTCCTGTGGCAAGAAAAAGAAACAAAACACCAAGCTGAAAGCGCTGCCGCCAGAAAGTTTTTCATCGGGTCTCTTATCGCAACGGGCGTCCTTGTTATCGTTCTCGCGTCATTGTTAATTTTTTGTAAGGATGTTGCCTATGCACTCGTGGCCCCCATCGGCTGTGATCCTGCCAAGCCGGAAACCTGTTCGGGGTTTAGCGCCAGAGGGCTGTCGATTTTGACGCTTGTGGCCGCGTTTTTCACCTGTTTGCTTTGGTATGTCCGTATGCAGATGAAACTGTTTTTGTCCGAACGGCATCTGGCGCTTGATGCGCGGGAACGCACAGCGTTTGCGCAGACCTATATCGGGTTTTTAGCCGAAAAAGACAGCTCGGACGAGGCCGCAGGCCAGCGTGCGGCAGTATACGCCGCCTTGTTCCGGCCCAGCACCGATGGTATCGTAAAAGATGAGGGTGGGCTTGATCCGTCAATTGCCGCAGCACTGTCGAAATTTTTGACCAAATCCTCTTAGTCTTGCCCATCACCACAACAGGAGACTCCAAATGTCCCATCACAGCGCCACCGTTATATGGGATCGGGGTGATGATGTTTTTACCGGTGGCAGATACAGCCGTGCGCATCTTTGGCAGTTTGACGGTGGGGTCAGCGTGACCGCCTCGGCCGCGCCCGATGTGGTGCCACTGCCGTTTTCGCGCGCCGATGCGGTTGACCCAGAAGAGGCCTTTGTGGCCGCACTGGCGTCATGTCACATGCTGTTTTTTCTGGATCTGGCGCGGCAGGCGGGGTTTGTCGTCGACAGCTACCGCGATCAGGCGGTGGGCGAGATGGATAAAACCGGTGACGGTGGCGATTGGGTGCAGACCGTGCATCTGTATCCCAAAGCCGCATGGCAGGGTGTGGCGCCAGACAGCGCCGCACTGTCAGATTTGCACCACCGCGCCCATAAGCTGTGCTTTATCGCCAATTCGGTTAAATCCGAGATTATCACTCATCTCGACTGAGAACCTGTGGGCTGAGAACCTGTGGATTGCGAACCTGCGGGCTGAGAACCTGTGCTGCTAGAGACTGGCCAACCCGGCGTCAAGCGATGCAAGTACGGTATCGACCTCGGCTTCGGTGATGGTCAACGGCGGCGACATCAGGATGTTGTGCATCCCCAGCCGCACCATAGTTCCGGCCTCATAGACCGTCTGATGCAGCCGTTTCATTGTGGCGTTGTCCATCGGGGTTTTGGCGGTTTTGTCACTGACCAGTTCGATGCCGGTCATCAACCCGTGGCCGCCGCGCACATCGCCGATGACATCATATTTTCCCGCCAGTTTAAGCGCGCCTTGATACAGCTGGGTGCCCCGCGCCGCAGCGTTTGTTTTGGTGTCCAAGCGCAGGGTTTCCGACAGGCAGGCCACCACGGCAGCCGCTCCCACGGGATGGGCCGAATAGGTATAGCCGTGAAAAATTGCCCCCTCGCCGGTGGTATCGCTTTCAAATACGTCGGCGATTTTATCGCTCATTAACGCCGCACCAACCGGAAAATAGCCTGAGGTGATGCCCTTGGCGATGCACATCATATCGGGCTTGACCCCCCAGTGGCGCGCGCCCGACCAGTCACCGCTGCGGCCGAATCCGGTGATCACCTCGTCTGAAATCATTAAAATACCATGGCGGTCGCAGATGTCACGCAGCAGGGGCATCAGCGACTGATCCGGTACAATCACCCCACCCGCACCTTGGATTGGCTCCATGATAAAGGCGGCAATGGTGTTGGCGCCCTGAAAAACGATCTCGTCCTCCATGGCGTTGGCAATCGACTGGGCCAGTTTGGCGGGGTCGCTTTGATCGAAAGGATTGCGATACGTATAGGGGCTGGGCAGATGAAAACAGCCCGGCAACAGTGGCTCATAGGCAATGCGAAAGCGGTTGTTACCATTCACGGAAGCGCCGCCAAAATGAGTGCCATGATAGCCTTTTTTCAGCGATAGAAACTTGCTGCGGGTGGGTTCGCCACGCAAGCGATGATACTGCCGCGCCAGTCGCAGGCAGGTTTCCACCGAATCCGACCCTCCGGAGGTGAAAAACACCCGGCTCATGCCGTCGTCGGCAAAAAATTCCCGCACCGCATAAGAGGCCTCGATCGCGGTGGGATTGCTCGTGCCAGCAAAGGCCGAATAATAGGGCAGCTGATAAAGTTGGCCGGCAATGGCGTCCTTTACCACATCGTTGGAATAGCCCAGATTGACACACCACAATCCGCCGACGGCATCCACCACACGGTGGCCATCGATATCGGTGATATGCGCGCCGTCGGCCCCCTTTATGATTTTTGGCGCATTAATCTGCGCATCACCGGGATGCCCCATTGGATGCCACAGGTGGCGGGCATTATTTTCTTTCAGAAAATTATCGTCTTTCATGGAGGTGCTCTCAAGTTAACAATATCTCTATATTATGTCTGTGATGGAGTCTGTCTAGGAAAATAGTTGCCGGTGCGGGTTTTGCCCGATGTCTTGGTCTGCTGTTGCTGGACAGTGCGGCGCTGCGGGTGTAGGAAATCGCGATCATGGCACAGACAAAATCAGATCCTAATTACAAAATCATCGCTGAGAACCGCCGGGCGCGGTATGATTATGCGATCGAGGATGATCTAGAATGTGGCGTGTTGCTGCAAGGGTCCGAGGTGAAATCCCTGCGCGTCAACAGTGCCAATGTTGCTGAAAGCTATGCATCGGTAGAAGATGCCGAATTGTGGTTGGTCAATTGCTATATCGCCCCATATGAGCAGGCCAAGACCTGGGGCCACGAAGAACGACGTCGGCGCAAGCTATTGGTTAAACGCAAAGAACTGGCGCGTCTTTGGTCTGATACCCAGCGTAAGGGTATGACCTTGGTCCCGCTGGTGATGTATTTCAATCACCGCGGCAAGGTAAAGATGAAGATTGGCATCGCCAAGGGTAAAAAGAACCATGACAAACGCGCCGACAGCGCCAAGCGTGATTGGGGCCGGCAGAAACAGCGCCTGCTGCGCCATGGCGAATAGGCGTTGGTTGCCCGCAGACCGCGCGGCATCGTCTTTTTGAACTTGATATCGTCATATGCGGGCGAAATTCGCTGTCACACGGCATAAGCCTTGCCAGTTTTGGTTTGCCGTCCTATGCACTTACCAAACACTTATAGGGGATCAATATGAAAAGTGATGATCCAAAAACACTGGTATCGACCAGCTGGCTTGCAGCGCATCTGAAAGATCCAGATTTGCGCCTGCTTGACGCGTCTTGGTATCTGCCCGATCTGGCGCGCAACGGGCGCGAAGAATATGATAACGCCCATATTCCAGGTGCGCGGTTTTTTGATATCGACGAGGTGAGCGACCATCGCTCAGAGTTGCCGCATATGGTGCCCCCGGTTGAAAAGTTCATGTCGCGGGTCCGTGCTATGGGCATTGGAGATGGCCATCAGATTGTGGTCTATGATGGTGCGGGCCTTTTTTCGGCCGCCCGGATTTGGTGGTTATTTCAACTGATGGGGCACAGTGACATTGCAGTATTGGATGGTGGTTTGCCGAAATGGCAGGCCGAGGGGCATCCCACTGAAGATATGGCGCCGGTTATTCGCGACCGACATATGACGGTGCGGCGGCAAAATCAGATGGTACGCGACGTGACACAAGTATCGGCGGCATCCAAACTTGGGGATTACGAAATCATTGATGCCCGCGCTGCGGCGCGTTTTTCTGGCACGGCGCCTGAGCCGCGGGCGGGTTTGCGCTCGGGGCATATCCCGGGTTCGAAAAATGTATGTTACCGCGATCTTTTACGGGCCGATCACACGATGAAAGATCCTGATGTGTTGCGGCAAGTGTTCGTTGATGCCGGTGTTGATCTGGCAAAGCCCGCGATTACCAGCTGCGGGTCTGGTGTTACGGCGGCAATCCTAAATCTTGCGATGCAGCGTATCGGCAAGGCTAATCATTCACTATATGACGGTTCGTGGTCGGAATGGGGCATGTCCCCGACCTTACCCGTCGCCACAGGAGACAATTGATGTTTGAGACTTTGAAACCGCAACCTGCCGATAAAATTTTGGCTCTTGTGCAAAAGTTCAAAGAAGACCCCAGACCGCAAAAAATTGATCTTGGTGTAGGGGTGTATAAAAACGCTGAAGGTGTGACCCCGGTGATGCGCGCCGTAAAAGCCGCCGAACATCAGTTGTGGCAGGATGAGACTACAAAAGCTTATGTTGGGCTGACCGGCGATCCGGCTTTTTCGGATGGTATGATCAAGATGATTTTGGGCGATGCAGTGCCGCGCGGCGCAGTCGCCGCCGCCGCCACCCCTGGCGGTACTGGTGCGGTACGTCAAGCGTTTGAGCTGGCCCGGTTGGCCAATCGTGATGTGCGGGTGTTCGTGTCAAATCCGACTTGGCCGAACCACGTCTCAATGTTGCGCTATCTCGGGATCGAAATGGTGCCGTACCGTTATTTTGACGAGGCGACTTGCGGCGTTGATTTTGAGGGTATGACTGCGGATTTGGCACAGGCTAAAGCTGGTGACGTGGTGTTGTTGCACGGGTGCTGCCATAATCCAACTGGCGCAAATCTAAACACTGCCCAATGGCAGTTGGTGGTGGATTTACTGGCCAAATCTGGCGCAACCCCGATGATTGATATTGCCTATCAAGGGTTTGGTGACGGGCTGGAAGAAGATGCCGCCGCCACCCGGCTGATTGCTGCATCCCTGCCCGAGACCATTATCGCCGCCAGCTGTTCAAAAAACTTTGGTATCTACCGCGAGCGGACGGGTCTGTTGATGGCGATCTCCCAGGATGCTTCAAAACACTTGGTAACCCAAGGCACATTGGCCTATCTGAACCGGCAGAATTTTTCCTTCCCACCGGATCATGGTGCGCGTCTGGTTACGATGGTGCTCAATGATGCGGCTCTTTGTGAAGATTGGAAAACCGAGCTGGAACAGGTGCGTCTGGGCATGCTGGATCTACGCCAGAGTTTAGCAACCGAGCTGCAAAGCCGGGCTGGATCTGACCGATTCAGCTTTTTGGCACAGCATCGCGGCATGTTCTCACGGCTGGGCACCACACCCGATATGGTCGAGCGTCTGCGCGTGGAGCACGCGATCTATATGGTGGGTGACAGTCGGATGAATATCGCTGGTCTAAACGCAAACTCTGTCCCAGTTTTGGCGCAAGCCATCGTTGACGTGGGGATCTAAACCCTAACGGTATAGTCGGTATTGGCCTCTCTGCAGAGGCTGTGGCCCATATTATTGCCGCAATTAACCGTGGCGGGGGTGGCGGTTTCGGTATCTGAGGGGGGGACAGCTCTTGGATGCGTGTGCCTATGCAAGTACAGGTTCGGTGTCCGTTTGATCTAAAGAGCGCTTTGCTCAAGGAGCACACGCCCGTGCGCACCCAAGCAAAATATCTGCTTGTTGTCGATCACCACTGGGGTCAGTGGCCGGCCATAGCCCGCACCACCGTCTAGGTTCAGCCGGTTTGAATAAAGCTGTGGCGCCTCAAGCGCTGTGTGGCCGTGGATGATCATCTTTGCACGTGGCGCACTGTGGCTGAGAAACGGCTCGCGAATCCACAGCAGATCCCGTTCGGTTTGCGCGGCCAACGCCACATCAGGGCGGATACCGGCATGGACAAATATATAATCATCGGTCTCATAGTGCAGTGGCAGAGCGTTCAAAAACGCCAGATGTTCCGCTGGAACAGCGGTGCGCGCCGCGGCATGCACCTGATAATAGCGACTGGTTTCATCGATCTTGACCCCATAAGAGGCCAAGGTTTTATCGCCGCCAAGGCGTGGATTCAGCCAGTCAAGCCCGACCGGCAATTCAATATCAAACTTTGGATGGTCCTGCAGAAACCAGCCAAACATCCGATCGTGATTGCCCTTAATGACCGTCCAGTTCTTGCCCTCCGCAATCTGGGTGATCAGATGCTCGACCACCTGACGGCTGTTGGGTCCCCGATCTGTCAGATCGCCGGTAAACACCACGGCGGCATCGGGGCCACCGTCGCGCTCAATGCGTGCCAATGCCTTTTGCAGCATGTCAAACTGGCCGTGGATATCGCCAAGAGCATAAAGAGGCTGGGTCATTTGGATCTCTGGGTTGGGGTGTTAGAGCGTGGCGTCACACACCAGACATAACTGGCGTGTAACGGTGTTATGTCAGTAGTTTAGCCAATGTCAAATTGCAGTGGTTTGACCTGTTGAAACAATCCGGTCGCTTCAAGCTTGCCCAGAACTTCAGGTGCCACAGGGTGATCGACATACAAAAGGGCAATTGCCTCACCACCCGCGGCGGCGCGCCCCAAGGTAAAGTTGGCAATATTGACACCATTTTCGCCCATGGTCTGACCCAGTGTGCCAATGATGCCCGGCACGTCTTTATTGGTGGTATACAGCATATGCGCACCAATCTCGGCATCGATATTAATGCCCTTGATTTGGATGAACCGCGGCTTGCCGTCGCTGAACACTGTGCCTGCAACAGAGCGTTCCCGGTTGGCTGTGACCACGGTGACTTTGATATAGCCCTCAAAAGTACCGGCCTTATCCTGACGGGTGGTGCTGATTTTGATGCCGCGATCTTTGGCAATTACCGGAGCGCTGACCATATTGACGTCGGGGTTGGCCCGTTTCATGATCCCTGCCACCGCCGCGCAATTCAACGCTTCGAGGTTCATTTCAGACACAGTCCCGTCATACAGGATGTTGATTGCAGTGACCGGCTCGTCAGTCATCTGGCCAACAAAACCACCCAAGTGGGTTGCCAGCGTCACCCAAGGGCCCATGACCTTGGCCTCTTCTGCGGTCACTGACGGCATATTGAGAGCGTTCGTCACCGCACCGGTTAGCAAATAATCCGACATCTGCTCGGCCACTTGCAGCGCGACATTTTCCTGCGCCTCGGTGGTGGCGGCACCCAGATGTGGGGTGCAGACCACATTGGGCAGATCAAACAACGGGTTCTCTTTGGCTGGCTCTGTCTTGAAAACATCGAACGCGGCCCCCGCGATATGGCCTGACACCAGCAATTCCGCCAGTGCGCTTTCGTCGACCAAACCGCCACGGGCGCAGTTAATGATACGCACGCCCTTTTTGGTTTTGGCCAGATTTTCTGCTGACAGGATGTTTTTGGTCTGCTCGGTCAGAGGTACATGCAAAGTGATGAAATCAGCCCGCAACAACAGGGTCTCAAGCGTGACTTTTTCAACGCCCATTTTGTCGGCTTTTTCTTCAGACAGGAAAGGATCATAGGCGACCACTTTCATCTTCAGTCCACGGGCCCTGTCACAGACGATGCCGCCAATATTGCCCGCCCCGATCACACCGAGGGTTTTGCCGGTCAGCTCAACCCCCATAAATTTGGATTTCTCCCATTTTCCAGCATGGGTCGACGCGCTGGCTTCGGGGATTTGGCGGGCGACCGCAAACATCATTGCAATCGCATGTTCGGCGGTGGTGATCATATTGCCAAAGGGCGTGTTCATGACGATCACGCCCTTTTTTGAGGCGGCGTCACGATCGACATTGTCGACCCCGATGCCGGCACGACCGACCACCTTAAGCCGGTTGGCGGCGGCTAGGATCTTTGCGGTGACCTTGGTTGCCGAGCGAATCGCAAGGCCGTCATACTGGCCGATAACCTCGGCCAGTCGGATTTTGTCTTTGCCCAGATCGGGTTCGAAATCCACCTCTATGCCGCGATCGCGAAAGATCTGAACAGCTGTGGGAGACAGTTTGTCGGAAACAAGAACTTTGGGGGCCATGAGGGCTCTCCTGTACATAAAAAATAATAAGATCAGATGGCGATGGAAAGCGGCGCGGTTTACGCTGCGTCCACCGCCGCAATTTCAACGCTAAATGCCCAGTCAAGCCAGGGTAGCATCGCCACGATGTCGGCGGTCTCGACGGTGCCACCGCACCAGATCCGCAGACCTGGCGGCGCGTCGCGATATGCGCCGATATCAAGTGCAACATCTTGCGCCTCGAGCCGCTTTGCCACCGCTTTGGCAAACGCTGTCCCGTCGGTGATCCGCGGGTCGGTAAACTTAACGCAGACCGAGGTGTTTGATCGCGTGGCTGGATCCTGCGCCAGATTGTCAATCCAGTCGCGGGTGTCGCAAAAGGTCCAGATCGCTTGCGCGTTTGCATTGGCGCGGGCAATTAACCCGGCTAACCCACCAACCGAGCGCGCCCAATCCAGCGCCAAAAGGTAATCTTCGACCGCAAGCATCGAAGGCGTGTTGATCGTGGCACCTTCGAAGATGCCCTCGATCAGCTTGCCGCCTTTGGTCAGCCGGAATATCTTTGGCAACGGCCAGGGCGGAGTGTAACTTTCAAGCCGTGCCACGGCACGCGGGCTGAGGATGATCATGCCGTGCGCGGCCTCGCCGCCCAGCACTTTTTGCCAGCTGAACGTGGTCACATCGAGTTTGTCCCACGGCAGATCCATTGCGAAGGCCGCTGAAGTGGCGTCGCAAATCGTCAGGCCGGCGCGCTTTGCCGGGATCGTGTCACCATCTGGCAATCGCACCCCTGAGGTGGTGCCGTTCCAGGTGAACACCACGTCATTATCAAAATCGATGGTGTCGAAATCAACAATTTGGCCATAGTCGGCGACCTTAATATCGGCGTCGATCTTGAGCTGTTTGACAACGTCGCTGACCCATCCGGCGCCAAAGCTTTCCCAAGCGACCATCTCAACCTTCCGCGCCCCCAGCAGAGACCACATCGCCATTTCCACCGCGCCGGTATCTGAGGCTGGTACGATGCCGACGCGGTAGTCGTCGGGGATATCTAGGATCTGGCGGGTGCCGTCAATTGCAGCCTTCAGGCGGGCTTTGCCAACCGAGGCGCGATGACTGCGACCCAGAGGGGCGTCGGCCAGTTTTGTCACGTTGAATGTGGGGGGTTTGGCACAGGGGCCAGATGAAAAACGCGGGTTTGACGGCCGCGAAGCCGGATGTTGTATAGCCATTGATGCTATCCTCACAGATAAATGCCCTTCGTTGGGGAAGGGTGTCCCACCGCCTGAGATATGGCTCCGAGGGAGGGCAGGCAAGCATAAAAATGCAGTTTTGGCACAAGATTTTGAAAATCTCTGCCACGCAGTGCTGCGGATCGGAAACTTTTTAACGGGCTAACACCAGTTCTTGCGACGTGTCAGGCGCTGGAAATTTCATGGTGCCATGGCGGGTTTGCACCGGCCCTTGTAACAGTCACAGCGGCCACTTTTGCACCAAATTCCAAGGCTTTGGTCATCTGTGCTGCGCGCAGCTGTGCGATTGACGCTTTGTTAAGGTTGTATTCGCTGTGCAAACTTGCCAGAACACCTGCGTTAAAGGTATCGCCAGCCCCCACCGTGTCGACGACAACAGCGGGCGGCACGCTCACTGCGATGTCGGTGCCGTCGGGCAACAGCGCCCGCGCCCCGTCTTTGCCGCAAGTGAGGATCATAGCTGTCTGCCGCCCCGCCTGCAAAATGGCCAGCTTGGACATGACATCTTCAGGGCCGGGGATCAGCCATTCCAGATCTTCATCTGAGACCTTGATAATATCGGCCACCGCGAAAATTGCTTTCAACCGTGTGCGGTATGGCGCCTCGTCGGTGATAAACCCGGGCCTGATATTGGGGTCGAGCATAATCACACGTTTGGTCGCCTCACGCTCAGCCAATGCCAGATAGGTATCGGCGGCGGGGGTGTTGCACAAACTGATGCCGCCAAAGTACAGCGTCGTAATATCGGGGGTCAGGTCGGGTAAATCTGTCGGGGTAATCATCCGGCCTGCCGAGTTCTCGTCATAAAACGTATAGGTGGCATGGCCGTCTGTCAGCTCGACAAAAGCCAATGTCGTGGGGCGGGTGTTGACGATGTTAAATCTGGTGCCGACGTTGCTGTCCGTCAGGGTGCGGGTCAACTGCGCGCCGAATAGATCTTGTGACATGCCTGTCAGCATCTCTACCGGGATGCCGAGACGCCCCAATGAGATCGCGGTGTTGAACACCGCACCACCGGGCAGGGGTGTAAAACCGGGGGTCGCTTGCGCTGTCGTGGCGGGGATCATATCAATCAAGGCGTCGCCGCAACATAGGATCATGGCAGGTGCTTTCTAAAATTTGTGTCTGTCCATTTGCCTAGACGGGCGAACTTACCGCAGGACCCTAGCGTATCTTTTATACTGGCAACAGAGAGGAAAAGCGTAATTTTGATATCGGTGTCAGGTTGCTTTGTAGGGCCCGCTATTTGCGCTTCTAACCCTTGCGCGTTTGCAGCTGCAAGATTCAGAAATGATGATATAGACAACAAAAATTTCAGAAAGACTGAATATGGTGATTAAAATTGATATGCTGCGGTGTTTTCAAGCAGTGGCGAATCATGGCAGTCTGGCGGCGGCTGCAACAGTCTTGGGCCGCACGCCCTCAGCCATATCGATGATGCTCAAACAATTCGAAGAACATATAGGCGCCCCGCTGTTCGAGACGGCCCGCAAGGCGCGTCTGACGCCCCTTGGTGCTTTGATACTGACCGAAGCACAGCGTGAGCTTGGCCATTTTGACCGCACTATTCAAGCTATTGAAGGGCTGTCACAAGCCAAATTGGGGTCGGTGCGTCTGGCGGTTACGCCATCTGTGGCTCAGACGGTTCTGCCGCCGGTATTGCAGCGGTTCATGCAAGATCATCCCAAAGTGCGTATCGATTTGCGCGATATGGATTCGACCGCGGTGGCTGACGAATTAATCCATGATCGCGCCGACATTGGGCTGGCCAGTATTGCGTCACTGCCTGGTTTTGAACGCCAGATATTGTTTTCCGACGCTTTTGGTGTCGTCTGCCGCGCCGATCATCCGCTCAGCCAAAATTGGCATGATCTCAGTTGGGCCGATCTGCAGGGAGTGGATTTTATCGTCAATGGTCTGTGCGCACAGATCTCTGATGAGGCTTTTCAACCCGTCCTGGACGCGGCGCGGTTGACTGTGCGCAACACCGCCTCCCTGTTGGGGTTGGTTCAAGCCGGGATGGGTTTGACGCTTTTGCCGCGTCTTGCGGTATTGCCGGGATTTAATGATCTGTGCTTTCTGCCGCTGCGCGATACCACAGTGCGGCGTACGGTCTGGATGGTCACTCCGCCCCGTCAAATGGTTCCACCCGCAGTGCGGGCTTTCGCGGAAGTACTTCGGCGATTGCGGATCAATGACCGGTCTTCTGTGGATGGGTCTGGCACAGGCATTGGTAAACTCAGCCATATGGTCAAGAATATGGATGCAGAGACGAGTGCAGATGCCGATGCCGATGCAGATGCCGGCATGCGGTAGAGTTGTATAGCAGGCAAGGGTACAGCCAGGCGTTTGGGCGTACATAGACAAAACGCTGAGACCAAGGATGATTGGCAATGAATTCAGAATTTCTGAAATAAATTCAATTTTTTTGCGTTTGATTGAAATTTGAAACTATGACTAATGTAAGGTATCTGCAGCACAGCTGTAGCGTAACAAAAGGATAGCCGGAGATGGCCGACACACATCAAAATTATATTGCTGGCGACTGGGTGGCAGGCACAGGCGTTATTGAAAACCGCAACCCCTCCGATATCACCGATCTGATCGGCCACTATGCCCAAGCCAGTACGGCGCAGGTGGATCAGGCGCTTGATGCGGCGCGGCGCGCGCAGGCGGAATGGGCAGCCTATGGTCTTGAGCGCAAGCAAAATGTGTTGAACGCAATTGGCACGGAAATGATGGCGCGTGCCGAAGAGCTTGGCGCGCTTTTATCGCGCGAAGAGGGCAAGCCGCTGGCGGAAGGCAAGGGGGAGGTTTATCGCGCGGGTCAGTTCTTCACCTATTACGCTGCCGAGGTGCTGCGTCAGATGGGTGAGACAGCCGATTCGACGCGCGATGGTATTGAGATTGACGTGCGCCGTGAACCGGTGGGCGTTGTTGCGATTATCTCGCCTTGGAATTTCCCCACTGCCACGGCAAGCTGGAAAATCGCCCCGGCGCTGGCCTTTGGCAATGCGGTGATCTGGAAACCGGCCAATCTGACCCCGGCCTCGGCCGTGGCGCTGACTGAGATTATCTCGCGTCAGGATATTCCCAAGGGGCTGTTCAATCTGGTGATGGGTCCGGGTGGTGCGGTTGGTCAACATCTGGTGGAAAGCCCTCATTTAGACGCAATTTCCTTTACCGGATCGGTCCCTGTAGGCAAGGGCATTGCGGCTGCGGCGATTGGTAATCTGACGAAGGTTCAGATGGAGATGGGCAGTAAAAACCCTCTCGCGGTGATGGATGATGCGGATCTGGATTTGGCGGTCTCTTTGGCCCTTGGCGGCGCGTTTGGTGGCACGGGTCAGAAATGTACCGCCTCGTCGCGGTTGATCGTGCATGCAGCCGTTCACGACGCGTTTGTCGATAAGCTTATTGCTGGCGCGCAGGCCCTTCAGGTGGGTCATGCGCTAACCGCCGGCACCCAGCTTGGCCCCGTGGTCAGCCAGCAACAGCTTGATGAAAACCTTGCCTATGTTGCGCTTGGCAAAACAGAAGGCGCCGAACTGGCCTGTGGGGGTGACCGATTGACCCGCGACACGGACGGCTATTTCATGGCACCGGGGGTGTTTTTGAACACCACCAACGACATGCGTATCAATCGCGAGGAAATGTTTGCGCCTCTGGCTGCCGTAATCAAGGTCGATAGCTATGGCGAGGCGCTGCAAGTGGTCAATGACACGCATTTTGGTCTGACCTCTGGTATCGTGACGCGGTCGCTGTCGCGGGCCACGCATTTCCGCCGCAACGCGCGCACTGGCTGTGTCATGGTCAACTTGCCGACTGCGGGCACCGATTATCACGTGCCGTTTGGCGGCCGTGGCAGCAGCTCTTACGGAACCCGTGAACAAGGCACCTATGCGGCCGAATTTTATACAACTGTAAAAACAGCCTATATCGCCTCGGGCACGCCGGAGTAAGCAACATGACGTTCCGCATCGACAATCTGCAATATGCCCGTTGGTCAGAGAAAATTTTTCGCCAGATGCGCGAAGGCGGCGTCGATGCGGTACATGTGACCATCGCCTATCACGAGAATTTTCGTGAAACGATTTTAAACATCGAGGCGTGGAACCGCTGGTTTGAACGGTTTCCCGATCTGATTTTCCACGGTCAATGGGCCAGTGATGTGCAGCAAGCCCGTGAAACCGGGCGCACAGCAATCTTTTTTGGCTTTCAAAACCCGAGCCCGATAGAGGATGACATTGGCCTGGTCGAGGTGCTGCATAAACTTGGTGGACGGTTTATGCAGTTAAGTTATAACAACCAGTCGCTGTTGGCGACGGGATGTTATGAGGCTGAGGATCCCGGCATCACCCGTATGGGCAAGCAGGTGATCCGGGAAATGAACCGCGTCGGTATGGTGATCGATATGAGCCATTCTGCCGATCGCTCGACCATCGAGGCGGCAGATCTGTCGCAGCGCCCGATTGCGATCACTCACGCCAACCCCTATGAGTGGTGTCCGGCGCTGCGCAACAAGCGCGAGGATGTGATCCGCGCCGTGATCGAAAATGGCGGCATGATTGGGTTTTCTCTGTATCCTCATCACCTGTTGGACAAGACCGAATGCCGCCTTGAAAGTTTCTGTACCATGATTGCCGATACGGCCGAACGGTTTAGTGCGGCACATCTCGGGCTGGGTTCGGATCTGTGTCAGGATCAGCCAGACAGCGTGGTCGAATGGATGCGCGTTGGTCGCTGGTCGAAAGAAATTGATTACGGCGAGGGATCTGCCGATGCGCCCGGGTTTCCTCCGATGCCCGATTGGTTTCGCGATAATCGCGATTTTGGCAATATTGAGGCGGGATTACGCAAGGTCGGATTTGACTTTGATGAAATTGCAGGGATCATGGGAGACAACTGGCACCGGTTTTACGACAAGAGCTTTGAGGCAGCCCCATGAGCACACCGTTAGACAACCCTTATCACGACATTCCCCGCCGCGATCCGGGCGTGGTCATGCGCCTGGCGCGGATGGGCGCATCACATCAGGGCAGGCTGTCTTTTATGCGGATCTTGCTGCGCCGGATGAAAGCCGAAAACTGGCATTTTGATGTGCCGCTTTTTGATATTGATGCGCGCGGCGTTGGACGGGCGGTCTATTCGGCGCACGGTCCAGAACGCAGTTATTCGTTGGTGTTATTTGCCAATGATCTTCCACCTGAGAAACGTTCGGACCGGGTGATTGCCACTGAATGGGATGTGACGTTTACGCTGTTTGACGGCATTCCTACGGCCGATGACATCACCCGTCTGTCGCAAAATGTCCCCAAGCAAGAGGCCGGTCGCGTGACCCAAACCGAGCTGTCGGTCTCGCGTGCCAACCGCTCGGTACGGTTGTTTGATCACGTGGTGGACCGCCTTGCCAAAGGCCAGCAACCTGATCCGGAAAAGATTACTGACGTTGGCTATCTGATGCGCACCACAGCGGTCTATGGATCTGGTAAGTTGGGTGCGGCTGACCGTGAACAAATCGCCGAACGACCCGAATTTTCCGCACCGTTTCAGGTCGAGATGCTGTCGGTCTATCTGACCCGCGCTTTTGTTTTGGATCTGGTCGAGCATCTGGCGTGGCTGCGCAACCCCAAGCAGGCCGTAAAGCTTGATCCCGATCTGCGCCGTGGCTTTGGCATCGGCAATTCAACCGGTCTGGGTATGGCGCCGTTTTTGCTCAATCATCCCTCATTGCTGAACAACTGGATCTGCGCCCGCGAAGAGGGGCTGGCACGGGTGCGCAGCCTTGCCGTGGCAACCCCTGAGGCCGTGGCCAAAATGCGCGATCTGACGCTGCGTGCCGTGGTTAATGCGGATAGGTGGCGCACCGATCATCCGGTGCAACAAACCAGACTGGCAACCCTCAAGGCCGATCTGGCGCTGTTAACCGCGCATCTTGAGACTGCTGATCTGTTTCACGATCAGCCGTGGAACCGGCTCTGGCTCTGGGCCGAATCCTCACTGGGGCTTGAGGGCCAAGAACAGTTGGCGGCCTTGGTAACAGAACCTTACGGCGCATTAATAGATGAGATGGCCCATTGCATGAGCGCCGATGAGGCGCAGACATTTCGTATTGATGGCGCAATGCCGCTGGCGCAGGTGACGCAGCTGATCGAACAGATCTATGGCTGGGCGCTGGATATTGATTGGGCGGCGCGGGACGCACAGGCCCGGGTCTGGTACACATCGCAAGAAAAGCTTGAACCACGGTTGGGCGAACGGTTTGACGAGCCGGTGGCCGCCTATGAACAACCACTGTCGCCGGGGCGTGATGTGGCACGTGCCTATAAAGATCTGCAAACTGTTGACGCCGGTCCGGTAGCGGAATTTTTGTTGTGTCATCCCGAACACCGCCATGTGATCAGACGCCTGCAGATTGTTGCCCGTTGCCCCTATGCGGAAATCCATGACAATACCATCAGTTCAGACATGATGCCGATTGATTTGCTTCGCCTCAAACTGTCGTTTTTTGGGGCAGGGCATTTTGATCCGCGCTCGGATCGCTGGTTACGCATTACCATGTTTGGCAATGCTCCGTTTCCACATGAGTTGGCCAATGCCGATCCCGACAGCTGGAGCTATCCGCCGCTGTCGGACGTGCCGGGATGAACTGGTCGCTCAACGAGTTGGACGCGATGGCCCGCAAAGCAGCGCGCGGGGCTGGCTATAGCTGGGGTCTGGCCGAAGAGGCGGGCAGGGCGACACGCTGGTTGGCGGCGGCCGGATTGCCGGGACCGATGTGTTTGGCACAGCTGCTCGCAGCCGTTGACGGCGCAGATTTCAAAGATTTCACCCCTGCCGTTTCGGCTGGGCGCTGTACCGCTGACGGTGGCGCGCTCTGCCCGCTTTTTACCGGTGTGGCGCTGTGTGATGGCGCGTTAGACTATTCACCAATGCAGGGCCTGACGCTGTCCAACCTGTCGGCGCCTTTGTTGCTGTTGCCTTTTGTGGCCCAGACATTCGGAATCCAGGCGTCTGGCACTCAGAGTTCTGGGGTTTTGACTTCTGAAAGGGTCCGATTGCGCTGGGCGGAGGTGCAGATAATTTTGGCGCATGGCGCAGTCTATCTGGACGGCGTGGTGGGTGATCTGACCTGCGCACAGGCCGAAAGCGTGACCCTTGATCCTGCGCCAGCTGAAAAGTCGCCGAAAGGGGTCCTGCTGGCACCGCAATCGCGCGCTGTGATTGACGTCGCAACGCGGACCTGTCTTGAGGGGTTTGCGCAGCGCACATTTGCCCCTGCAACCGAAGCCAGCCGTCTTGCCGGTGCTGGTGCGGGTCTGTCTGACAACGACTGAGGCGTTTAGAGCTGTCTTATCCTGGTCATTTGGCTTTCGCCCGAAACCTCGTCCTTAATAAGCAGACGTAATCGATAATTTTTGGTATGATCAAGCGACCAGGATCTTTGATGAGGCTCTGGGTCAGCCCTTGGGATCACCGATCAAGGGGTTATCCGGTAGCTTGCCAGCTTGATGCCGAACCAGATGAACACGACCCCGGTGACGCCTTTGAGCCAGCGCTGAAAGGCCCCTTTCCGGGTCAGTGTGGCCAGTTGCGATACCAAAAGCACCATGGCAGCAAACCATACCGCATTAATCGCCGAATGCAGAAACACCAGTAAAAAGGAGGATGTAACAGATTGGTCGGCCCCTGTGATAAACTGGGGAAATGCGGCGAGGTAAAACATTGAGACCTTGGGGTTGAGAGCATTGGTTAAAACGCCCTCGATATAGGCAGACAGCAGGGGGCGTTTCTTGCAGGTAGCCGTTGAGTGCGGTGCTGTGTCGATCTGTTTTGCGGCGGTTGTTTTGATCGCGGTATAAAGCGCCTTTGCCCCGATCCAGCATAAATACGCAGCACTAAGGTATTTTACCACGGCGAAGGCCATTGCTGATTGGACGAGGATAAGTGAGATGCCAAAATCGACAGTGCCCCGTGAAGATAAAAAGCAGTGACAAATCCTGCAACATTGGCCAGACCGGCGACGCGCCCAAATATGGGAACAGTTTTGGCGATCAACACCCCGTTTGGGCCTTGTGAAATCACCAGCAGGGATGCGATCAATACGAATGTTACAATGTCTGCTCAGGCCATGCGGGTCGCTTTGGTGGGGTATGCAGGGTCAGGATCGGTCTGGTCACAGGCTGAGCCAAGCGGTGGTTTGGGACAAACGGGCTGCTATGGCTTTAAAATTTTGATTGTGGCGGATCAACGCAGAACAATTTTGGCGGTTTCGGTGTTCCCCACGGGGCAGCGGCCATACCAGAAAACCCCTGATGGCAGGTCGCAATATCTGTTTTGCCGGATGTCCGGATCCTAGTGCTTGTTTAATGTTGCCGCCAGCCCACTTTCGGCAAAGGTGACAACGTAATCGCCGAGTTTAAGCGCCTGTTCTGGGTTGGACGCGTTGCCATCCAGAGCGCGTTTCTTAACGCCTTGCAGAATGCCTGCCATGCGAAAATTGCAAAATGCCAGGTAAAAGCCGAAATTCTCAATGCCCGCCAAGCTGCGGCGCGCGCAATAGGCGTCGATAAACTGGGTATCGGACCACAATCCTTGCGCCTGCCGGTCGACACCGGCCAGCCCGCGCCCCTCATCGCCTTGCGGCATGGCCCACTGCATGATCACAGCGGCCAAATCGGCATAGGGGTGGCCCAGCGTCGATAATTCCCAATCTAGCATCGCCACACAGGCGGGGCCCTGTTTGGCGAACAACATATTGTCGATGCGGTAATCGCCATGCACCAGACTGCGTTGGCCGTCATCCTCGGGCATGTTATTATCCAGCCAGTCGATCAGCGCATCCATTGCCGCAATATGTTCGGTTTCCGAGGCGCGATATTGTTTGCTCCAGCGGTCCACTTGCCGGCGGTAATAATTGCCCTCGGGTCCGTAATCGGTCAGCCCTGTTGCCACCAGATCAACGTCGTGGATGGCGGCAAGCACGCGGTTGGTTTCACCAATAATCTGGCCGCGCGCCTCGGGGGTAAGATCCGCCATGAAAGGCGTTTTGAAATTGCGCCCGTCAACTTCGTCCATGACATAGAACGCCGACCCAATGACGCTTGGATCCTCGCAGAGCACATGCATTTTCGCCACGGGCACATCGCTGCCCGCCAGTGCCTTTTGCACCTTGAATTCGCGCTCTACTGCATGGGCAGATTTCAACAGCATACCGGGCGGCTTGCGGCGCAAAACAAAGGTCTTTTGCGGCGTGATCAGCCGAAATGTTGGGTTTGATTGCCCGCTGGCAAACTGCTCGGCGCGTGCCGGACCGCTAAAACCGTCGATATGCCGCTCCAACCAAGGTGTCACAGCGGCAAGATTCAGCGTGTTGGCGGTTTTGTCCGACATCGGGTTTTTTCCTGTCCGCTAGCGTTTACCCATTGGCAATGAGGGCGGTCATCTGAGCTTTGGCCTCGGCATATTCACCAGCCAGCCGATCGACCAACTGACCCGTGGGCAGCACCGCCTCAACAGCGCCAATGCCCTGGCCTGACCCCCAGATATCTTTCCATGATTTCAGTTTTTTGCTGTCGCTGCTAAAATCCATCGACGAGGCATCCGCGGTTTCCAGATTTTCCGGATCCATGCCGGCGCGCACAACCGACGGCCTGAGATAATTGCCATGTACCCCGGTAAACAGTGACGAATACAGGATGTCGTCTGCGGTGCTGTCAACGATCATGTCTTTGTATTCGCTGTGCGCATTGGCCTCTTGGGTGGCGATAAACGGCGAGCCGATATAGGCCAGATCGGCGCCCATGGCTTGGGCTGCCAGTATCGACCGACCAGTGGCAATGGATCCCGAAAGCAGCACTGGCCCGTTGAACCACTGGCGAATTTCACTGATCAGCGCCAGCGGCGACAGCGATCCAGCATGGCCACCGGCCCCGGCGGCGACGGCAATCAGCCCGTCAGCCCCTTTTTCAATAGCCTTCTTGGCAAAGCGATTGTTGATAATGTCATGCAAAACCACGCCGTCACAGCTGTGTGCTGCCTGATTAACCTCGACCCGTGCGCCCAGCGAAGTGATCCATACCGGCACCTTCCACTTGGCGCAAATCTCGATATCCTGTTGCAGCCGCTCGTTACTGCGGTGCACGATTTGGTTGACGGCAAACGGTGCCGCCGGAGTGTCTGGATTGGCCTGATTGTGGCGGTCAAGCTCTTCGTTTATCCGCTTGAGCCAGATTTCGAGCATATTCGGCTCGCCGTCTTTTTGCCGCGCGTTCAACGCCGGGAAGGAGCCAATCACCCCGGCCTTGCACTGGGCGATGACCAGATCCGGGGTGGAGATAATAAACAAAGGTGCCGCAACGGCCGGCAGTCGCAGTCCGCTAAGGGCTTTGGGCAGGGGATCACCAATCATGGTTTTGCCTCCCATGAAAAACGCATCGCGGGTGGGAGCTGCGCTGGTAGGGCTTGCGCCACTGCGTCGGTATTGAGGGTGGGCAGGGTCATAAGGTCACGCATGGGTGTATCCTTTTTGTTGTTTAAGCCTAAGTTTTTGCGCCGTGATCTGCGCGCGCGGCAGGAATTTGGCGGTTGGCAATGCGTATTTCATAGCGCTGTTCGCTGGGGTCGCCGTGAAGGGAAGGTTGCACAGGGCGTCAAGTTGAAACAGTTGAGGCATAATAGCGACGCCCAATCCATTCGGCGATCAACGCTGGTCGGCTTTGGCCTTCAATTTCGACGCGGATATCCCAGATGGTCGTGCCCTCATTAGCTTTATGTTCGGTATAGTCCTGCAAGGTGAAATGCGCCCGAATCCGGGCGCCTTCCACCACCGGTGATAGAAATCTTATTTTGTTAAAACCATAGTTCACCCCCATTGTCGCGCCCTCGATATCGGGCACACCGTCATAGATCATTGCAGACAGCATCGACAGGGTCAAAAACCCATGGGCGATGGTTGTGCCGAACGGCGTCTGTTTGGCAGCTTCAGGATCAACATGAATATACTGGTGGTCTTCGGTGACATCCGCAAAGCTATCAATACGGGTTTGATCGATCGCAAACCACTTAGAGGTCCCGGCATGTTTGCCCACCAGTGCGGCCATATCCTGACGGGTGATTTTCTCCACGCTTCAGTGATCTCCAAAAATTTCAGGCCCGGTGCCCACATTGATGCCGCCCGACAGCGGGATCACCGCGCCGGTTACATAAGACCCACCATGCCCGCAGAGAAATTGCAAGGCTGCCGCCACGTCATGCGGCCGTCCAATGCGCCCGAGAGGCACCCGAGAGGCAACGCGCGTTTCCCCGTCTTGCTGTTCGACGGCAAAGGCGGTCATTTTCGATGGGAAAGGCCCTGGGGCGAGGGCATTGACGGTGATACGACGTGGTGCCAGATCCTTTGCCAGAATTCGGGTCATGTGATGGACGCCTGCCTTCGATACCGCGTAAGAATAGACTTTGTCGCCCATGGGCACTTCGCCCATAACGCTGCCGGTGTTGACCACCCGTGCGGGATTGTCATCCGTGGCCGCCGCCGACAGTAACGGCAAAAGACTTTGCGTCAGATGGAACATCCCGGCGATATTCAGGGTCATGACTTTTTCCCAAGCCTCAAAGGGAAAATGCCCCAGTGGAGCGCCCCAAGTGCGTCCGGCATTGTTGATCAAAATATCCAGCTTGTCTGTACGCTGAGCAACTTCTTGGCACAGCGCCGCAATGCCGGCTTCCGAGCTGACATCACCGCCGAAACCCTCGGCGGTGCCCGATAGGCCCAGACTGTTCAACGCGGTTGAAACGGCAACACAGGCCTCTCCTTTGCGCGACGCGATCAGCACCCGCGCGCCTGCCGCCATCAATCCGGTTGTTGCCATGCGGCCGATACCGGTGGCGCCGCCAGTGACGAGGGCAGTTTTGCCGCTAAGATCGCACAAAGCACTGGGGGTCATTGTCATATTTGGCTCGCTCTTGGTTTATCAAAGGCGTTTTGATCCACCTCCCTGTTGAACCGTATAAATACCGCTCACGCGTGGCAAGAGCTACGCATTTAAAAAACGGCGTGGCGTCAAGATTGCACATAGATAACCTTGGAAGTAAGCTTGTGCTAAGAGGTCCGTGCCCTTTTTTTCAAAACAGCAATGAGGAGCCCGCTAATGAGCGTTGAAAACTGGTTGATCCGCGAAGATCTTGAGGGGGGTGTCACCCGTCTTGTCTTGAACCGTCCGCCCGTGAATGCCTTGAACAGCGCTTTTTTAGACCTGCTGGGCGCCCATTTGGACAGGCTGCAGGCCGATACAGCCGTCAAGGCTGTGATTTTGGCAAGCAACAGCAAGGTGCTGTCGGCTGGAATGGATCTAAAAGAGGCGTTGGGTTTTGATCTTAAAGACCAGCAAGCCATGGTGCGTGGTCTGAATGTCAGCTTTACCAAACTGTTTGGCTTTCCAAAACCTACCATTGTTGCCGCAAGTGGTGCTGCGATTGCTGGCGGCTTTTTTCTGGTGCTTGCCAGCGATTACCGGATTGCCGGCCCAAAGGCGCGCTTTGGGCTGGCTGAGGTGCGGGTTGGCGTCAATTTTCCGGTTGGACCGCTGGCGATTGCCCGTGCAACACTGGCGCCGAATGATTTGCGGCGGCTGATGCTAGGCGGCCACCCGATTGGTGCCGAGGCGGCTTTGGCGGCGGGCATCGTGGACCTTATTGAAGACGCGGATGCGGTGATGGTGCGCGCGGTGAGCGTGGCGCGTGACTATGCCGCGATCCCGTCCGGCACGTTTGCAGAAGTTAAGCGCCAGATGCGCGGGCCAGTGATCGAGACGATCCAAAACGCGATGGCAAACGGGGCCAATACGCCACCCGAGGGCTGGTTTACGGCTGAGACCAAAGCGGCGATGTCACGGATGCTAGGCTAGCAGCAATGGTTTCAGGGCCCTTAGATGATATGACCTCCAAGTCCCAGACCCTCGGATTTGACCACGCACGGCTGGACCGCATTGGTGACTGGATGGCGCGCTATGTTGCGCAGGGCAAATATGCTGGCAGCTCGGTGTTGATCGCGCGGGGTGGTCACGAGGTGTATCATCACGCGACGGGGCTGCGGGATATAGAGACCGGGCTGCCGTTTGAACGCGATACAATTGTGCGGATTTATTCGATGACCAAGCCGGTGACCGCAGTGGCGGTGGTGATGCTTTTTGAGCAGGGCTTGTTTTCTCTTGATGCGCCGGTTTCAGAATTTATCCCTGCGTTTCGCGACATGCAGGCGTTGAGCCCCGGGGCGGAGCGGATCGATCAGGTTGTGCCCTGTGCAGTGCCAACGCTGCATCAGCTTTTAACCCATACCAGCGGGTTGAGTTATGCGTTTAACGCAGGGGTTCTGCCGCAGGCGATGGCCGAGGCTGGCATTGGCTTTGACGGCGGCAGCACGCCTCTGGCCAAGATGGTTGGGCGGGTGGCCGCCCTGCCGCTGGCGTTCAAACCCGGAGAACGCTGGGAATATTCGGTGGCAAGTGATGTGCTGGGGCAGGTGGTGGAACAGGTCTCGGGCACCGCGCTGGATCGGTTTTTCCACGACAAGGTTTTCGCGCCTCTTGGTATGAGTGAGACCGGGTTTTCGGTGCCAGAGGACGCGCTGCGTCGCTTTGCGACGTTATACGCCTCACAGCCGGATGGCGCGTTTGCTTTGACGCCGGCACCAACTGACGTTCCGATATTGCGCACGGTAGAAACCGCTGATGACAGCTGTTTTCGCAATCCGGTGGGTTTTTCTGGCGGGGGCGGTCTGGTCAGCACACTAGAGGATTATATGCGCTTTTGCGAGATGCTGCGCAGGGATGGTGAGGGACCCCAGGGGCGATTGTTGTCGCCGCGAACCGTGGCTTTCATGATGCGCAACCATCTGGCAGGCGATATCGCGTCGATGGGACCGACAAGTTTTGCCGAGCAGCCAATGCAGGGCGTTGGTTTTGGCCTCGCCGGGGCGGTGGTGCTGGATCCGGCGCGGGCGCGCGCGCCAGGCAGTATCGGTGATTTTGGCTGGGGCGGCATGGCCTCAACGGTGTTTTGGATCGACCGTGTGCTTGATCTGTCGGTGGTGTTTTTGACCCAGCTTGCGCCCTCCAGTTCCTATCCTTCTCGCGGCGAGCTTAAAGCATTGGTGCACGGCGCGTTTGTTGAGGGCAATTTTGACCGCGGTGGTTTTGACACAGGCGGTTTTGAACAGGACAGTCTTGCGATGGGCGCGCGGTCCAATGGGCCAGGGATGCTATGACCGATACAGTCGAGGATCTTGTCGCCCTCATGGATGTCGAGCAGCTGGAGCTTGATCTGTTCCGCGGCACCGGATCGGGTGGAGAGACCAGCGTGCGGATCTTTGGTGGCCATGTGGTGGCGCAGGCGCTTTCTGCGGCTTACCGAACGGTTAAAAACCGTCTGTGCCATTCGCTGCACGCGTATTTTATCCGCCCGGGCGATCCCAGTATTCCGGTTGTCTATAGCGTGGATCGCGCTCGCGATGGCGGCAGTTTTACCACCCGGCGGGTGATTGCGCTGCAACACGGCAAGCAGATACTCAACCTGTCGGCCTCGTTTCAAATTACCGAAGCTGGGTGGCAGCATCACCATCCAATGCCGCAGGTCACAGGGCCCGAGGGCTTGGATGAACGCCGTACATTACGACAGCAAAACGTTGATAGAATTCCGGAGCAGTACCGCAAAGATTATGTCCGGCCGCGCCCGATCGAGATACGCGAATTGGCGCCGATCGATCATTTTAACCCGCAACCGGCGCCAGATCTAAATCATCTGTGGTTCCGCATGCATCACGCCGCAGGTCAGTCGCCGCAGATGCAGCATTGTCTGCTGGCCTATGCGTCCGATATGAACCTTCTGGGGTCTTCGCTACGGCCCCACGGGCTGACATGGTTCAAGGGTGGGGTGATGACTGCCAGTTTGGATCATGCGATGTGGTTTCATGCACCGGTCCAGTTCGATCAATGGCATCTGTACACCATGGACAGCCCCTTTACCGGCGGCGGGCGCGGTTTTAACCGTGGCGCAATTTATAGCCAAGAGGGCCGCTTGGTGGCCAGCGTTGCCCAAGAGGGGTTGATGCGGCCAGTGCGCGCGCCGCACTGAAGGGCGCGACACCAGAACTGTGCTGTCAGATCCTGACACGGCCCTTTGACACCACATGCTGACACGGCATCCTTATATTGGGCGGTAACATCGGGGCATCCGCGTTGAGACGGGGTTCAAGCCTATGGCGGGCGGTGTTTTGGGGCTCAGTTTGTTGAGGATACCTCAATCCTGAATAAAGAATTTGACAAATCGGCAAAAAACTTTTTGATTTAAGCAAGGTCACCATAGCTTTTTTGCAATTTCAGAGGTGGCTTGTTGATTTTACATGGAGATATTTTATGCGCATTCCCCCCCAGCCCTTACTTTGCTTTGTCTGTTTGCCATCGGAGCCCTTGATGGGGTGTTGCCGGGCCTGACGCTGCAGTTTCCGGGACAGATTGTACTTGCCAGCGGCATTGGCTTGGCTGGTTTGACCTTGGTCTTGATTGCTATCCGTGGTTTTTATCGGGTTAAAACCACCGTCCTGCCGCAAGAGATGGAGCATTCGAGCACGCTGGTCACCGGCGGGGTGTATCAAATCAGTCGCAATCCAATGTATCTCGGGATGGCAGCGTTTATTGCAGGGCCCGGTCTGGCGCTTGGGGCATGGGCCACACTGCCGGTATTGGCAGTGTTTGTCTGGGTGATCACAACCTATCAGATTATACCGGAAGAACAGGCTTTGACAAAAAGTTTTGGCGACGAGTTTGTAAACTATAAGGCCCAGGTTCGGCGCTGGATCTAGGTGCTGGATCTAACGGTCCGAATCTATCGGGGCTGTGGTTTTGTCTGGTGCTTTGAAGATACCGAATTTTCGGGTCAGTTTACGCATGCCGCCAATCCAGCGATCATAATTGTCGGTCTTGGCGCGCATGTAGCCCAAAACCTGTTTATGGGGCAGGATCAAGAATGTCTCGCGGCGGATGGCCTCTACGCAAGCCTCTGCCACCGCTTCAGGCTCCATCATGCCGTCTATGCTTGCGACGTGATCCTCTAGCCCGCGCGTCATTTCGGTGCGCACGGCTTGTGGACATAATACCGAAACCTTGATGCCGGCGTCGCCATGGCTCATTGCCAGCCATTCCGCCAGGCCCACGGCGGCGTGTTTGCTCACCCCATAGGGTGCATCGCCGACCTGATTAAGCAACCCAGCAGCCGAGGCGGTATTGAGCAGATACCCGCCCCCCCGCGCCGTCATCCGCGGCAGCAAATGGCGGGCCGCCCAGACATGTGCCATGACATTGACCTGCCAGATCCTTTGCCAGTCGTCATTGGGGACCTCGACGCCACCGCCAACACTGATGCCGGCATTTGAACAAAACAGATCAATGGGGCCGATGCTGGTTTCGACGGTCTCAATCAATGTGGCGATATCGGCCTCTACTGCGACGTCCAGTTTCAACGCCACGCCACCGATTTGGTCGGCGGTTGTCTGCGCTCCGGCGAGATCGAGATCAGTGCAGATGACTTTATGTGGTCGTTCGGCGGCAAATCTCAGCGCCATGGCGCGCCCGATCCCCCCCCCAGCACCAGTGATGACTATTACTTTATTCGCCAGTTCCATCGGTGTGCCTTTTTTCGGTTTGGGGCTGGTTTGACGTCATGCCGTCAGCGGTTCAGCCATTTTGGTTTGCGCTTTTCGACAAAGGCCTGCACGCCCTCTTTGAAATCTTCGGTCTGTGCCAGATCCGTGACTACCTCGCGGCTATAGGCCAGACTATCTGGCAGGCCCTCGGCCACCGCCAGCGCGTTCAGCACCCGTTTGCTGGCTCTCACGGCCGAGGGTGAGACCGCTGTGATCTGCGCGGCTTTCGCCATTGCCGCATCGAGCAGTTCGGCTTTTGGCACCACCGCATTGACCACCCCCAGTGCGAGGGCTTCTTGAGCGGTGATGCTGCGACCGGTCAGAACCAGTTCTTGCGCAGCGAGCCGCCCGATATAGCGGCTGAGGCGCTGCACGCCTCCGGCGGCAGCGAAAAATCCCACTTTGACCTCGGGCAGCGCAAAGGTTGCAGTGTCGGCGCTAAGAATAATGTCGCATGATAGTGCGGTCTCAAAACCGCCACCCATGGCGAAGCCGTTGACCGCTGCGATGATTGGTTTTTCCAGATCAAAGCGCTGGGTCAGGCCAGCAAAGCCCGAGGGGGGCATGTTGCTCTTGCCGCCAGCTGCGGTGAATTTGAGATCATTGCCAGCGGTAAAGGCTTTGTCGCCGGCGCCAGTTAAGACTGCGACCCACAGATCAGCGTCGGCTGAATATGCGTCCCAGACCTGCGCCAATTCGTGATGCATGGGGGGGTGCATCGCGTTATATACCTCTGGCCGGTTGAGTGTGACCTGCAAAATATTGCCGCGGCGCTCTGTGGTGATAAACTCATACCTCATCTGTCATTCCTTTTGGCTAGGGTCACGAAGGACGGCCGGTTTTCAGCCCGCCGGTGTCAATATCTACAAAGTGCCCGCCGGAAGCGGCCAGCGTTTCCAAAAGTTTGGCTGGGGAAAATGCATCGTCTTCATCGCCCAGTTGGTGCATTTTGGCCAGAATGGCCGCAGCACCGATCTGATCGCCATACCACAGCGGTCCGCCTTTATCTGCGGGCCAGCCATAGCCGTTGCGCCAGATCACATCGATGTCCGAGGGGCGTTGGACCTTGTTTTCCTCAAGGATTTTCAAGGCCTCGTTGATCATTGGGTAAATACAGGTCTCAATGATGGTTTGCGGCGCCATTGAAATGGGGGCGGCGCCGGTCACGCGCTGGATGACCTGCGCCGACACCTGCGAGGGTAAAGGGGTGCGGGAGGCGTCATAATCATAATATCCAGCCTTGGTTTTCTGGCCGCGGCGATCCAGTTCACACAGCGCATCACGGATCGGGTTTTTGGTGATTGCACCCTTTGACCAACCCAGATCCAGCCCCGCCAGATCGGCCATTTGAAACGGCCCCATGCGAAATCCAAAGCTGTTCAGCGCCGCGTCGACTTCCCAAGGCATGACGCCTTTGTGCAATAGTTTGAGAGCCTGATTTTGGCGTTTGAACAAGATGCGGTTGCCGGTGAATCCGGGGCAGACGCCGACGAGTACGGCGGTCTTGTCAATGGTTTTGGCCAGCGCCATGCAGGTCGCTACGATATCGTCGCCTGTGTGATCTGCGCGTACAACTTCCAGCAGCTTCATCACATTGGCCGGTGAAAAGAAATGCAACCCGATCACGTCTTGTGGGCGTGTCGTCATGGCGGCAATTGCGTCAATATCAAGCGCTGACGTATTGGTGGCCAAAATTGCACCGGGTTTTGCAATCCGGTCAATTTCGGTAAATATCTTGCGTTTGAGTTCCATTTCTTCGAACACCGCCTCGATGATCAGATCGCAACCAGCCAAATCGGCAATGGTCAAGCAGCCCTCAAGACGGCCCATGCGGGCCTCGACTTCGGATTGTGGAAAACGCCCCTTGTCTGAGCTGCGTTGATAATGCCCCCGCACCACGGACAAGCCACGATCCAGCGCTGCTTGTGTGGTCTCGACAATTTTGACATGCAACCCGGCGGTGGCAAAATTCATTGCAATCCCGCCGCCCATGGTGCCGGCGCCGATCACACCGATGCTTTTGATCGGGCGCAGCGCCAGAGCGGTTGGCAGGCCTGGAACGGTCCAGACGGCCTGTGCTGATTGTGTAATATACTCTGCGGTGTCTTGCGGGGTCGGAGCGGTCATATGGTATCCTTGTCTTGGTCTATCGGGGTCCTGGCCTGTCTGTACAGTGTGGCCACGCTGCATTGATTGCCAGTGCTGTCGTGGCACCGGTGCGCTTGGGCAAGGTCCCTGTTTGCGTGTTCAAGGCGCGTGTCACCATATTCAGAGTGTACCAAATGTTGGCGCCAAGCAGAATGTTCAAATCAAAACCGTAACCGCAGTCAGGTCGCTTGTCGAAACCTTATTTTGCACCTGCACGGTGTCTGGAGCAGAACGTCATTGGCCCGATGTGACGGTGCCAAGTGGCAGGTGACTGGATGCAAGCTGGCCGGATCTCACATGGCTGGGATGTTTTTTGGATCAATGCGCCGCCACACAATTGCAACCGCTGGCGTTGCATAGTCGATAGGGACGCCTTAGTAGAGAAGTATCAGTAATTGCAATCAGGATATTTAGCGTGGCCAATCATTTATATCAGGGCGATTTGCCCGACGGTTTGGATCTTGGTCCGTTTGTCGCAATCGATTGCGAAACCATGGGTTTGCACCCCCACCGCGACAGACTGTGTGTGGTGCAATTATCGGGGGGTGACGGCGATGCACATCTGGTGCAAGTGGCGATTGGCCAGACCCAAGCACCCAACCTGTGCCGGTTACTTACCAATCCCAAGGTGCTGAAATTGTTTCATTTCGGTCGCTTCGATATCGCCGCGATGTACAAGGCTTTTGGTGCGCTGACTGCACCAGTGTATTGCACCAAAATTGCCAGCAAACTCATCCGGACCTATACTGACCGGCATGGGCTGAAAAACCTGTTGCAGGAATTGCTTGACGTGGATGTATCCAAACAGCAGCAATCCAGCGATTGGGGTAGCCCGCAACTGACTGCAGCGCAGCTCGACTATGCCGCCTCGGATGTGCTGTATCTGCACCGTTTGCGCGAGGCGCTGAACAAGCGACTTGAACGCGAGGGTCGGATGGAAATGGCGCAGGCCTGTTTTGATTTTCTGCCGATGCGGGCGCAGCTTGATTTGGCGGGCTGGCCCGAAACCGATATTTTTGCGCATTGATGGCGGGTCAACCGAGATGACTGAGCAGCGGACATTTCTGGACACAGCCAAGCGGGTGATCCGTGCCGAGGCAGCCGCGCTGGAACGTTTAGAAAGCGTGCTGGATGACAGCTTGTCGCAGGCGGTGGACTTGCTTTTGAATGCCAAGGGCCGGATCATTGTCAGTGGCATGGGGAAATCGGGCCATATCGGACGCAAGATAGCCGCCACCTTTGCCAGTACTGGCACGCCTGCTCATTTTGTACACCCCGCCGAGGCCAGCCATGGCGATCTTGGTATGCTGGCACAGGGGGATGTGGTGCTGGTGCTGTCTAATTCCGGTGAGACGCCCGAGTTGAGTGATATCATCGCCTATACGCGGCGGTTTCAAATTCCGTTGATTGGTGTTGCCAGCAAAGCCGGTTCGACGTTGATCAAGCAATCGGACGTCGGGCTGGTCTTGCCCGAGGTTGCCGAGGCCTGTGGCACGGGCATTGTGCCCACAAGCAGCACCACGATGACACTTGCGCTGGGCGATGCGTTGGCGGTTGCCCTGATGCAGCACCGCAATTTCACTCCGGCGCGGTTTCACGATTTCCATCCCGGGGGTAAATTGGGTGCCCGCCTGATGACGGTAAAAGATCTGATGCACGTGGGCGCTGAGATGCCACTGGTGGCGACGTCTGGTCAGATGCCGCAGGTCTTGATTGAAATCAGCCAAAAAGCCTTTGGCGTGGTTGGGGTTCTAGATGATCACAGCCGCTTGGCCGGAATTATAACTGACGGTGATCTGCGTCGGCATATGGATGGTCTACTCGAGTATAAAGCGGGTGAAGTTATGACGCCCAACCCCGCGACAATCCAACCTTTGGCCCTGGCAGAAGAGGCGTTGTCGCTGATGAACGACCGTAAGATCACTTGTTTGTTTGTGTGTGATCTGGAGCGGGCCGGGGAGCCGGTCGGGGTTTTGCACATTCATGACTGTCTTCGCGCTGGGCTTGGGTGACATATGGTCAGGCTTCCAAACACCTATTCCGGGGTAGTTGCTTGGCTGAAAGTCATCTTGCCGTTGATTGCGCTTGGATTGCTGTCGACGTTGTTTTTGTTTTCGCGCGCCCGTACTCCGCCGACATCCTTGCCGTTTCTTGACATTGCGTTGCAAGAGCGGATCAGAGAACAGCAGATCACTGGGCCCTATTTTGTTGGAACAACCGAAAATGGGTTAAGCTTGACGCTGTCGGCTGATGCAGCCCGTCCCGATAGTGGTGATTTGGGACGTCTATCGGCAGATAATGTCACGGTGCAGATCAAAACCAAAGCAGAGACGCTGGTCGTTATGTCCTCGCAAAGTGGTGTCCTTGATGTGGGGGCTGATCGGGCGCAATTGACGGGGGGTGTTTCGCTAAACAGCTCTAGTGGATACACAATTGAAACCGAGGCATTGTATTCGTCGCTGAATAGTCTGCACATTGAGACGGATGGTGAAGTGCGCGGGGCAGGGCCTGTCGGCAGCTTTCAGGCGGGTAAAATGATTTTGACTTCTGGAAACAAAGATAAAGCCTTGCATTTACTTTTCACAAATGGTGTGATTCTAACAAGCAAACAAACCGAATAGGGTTGAGATAGTGCAACGGGCTTGCAAAAATTTTATTTCAGGTATTTTTTTCCTGTTGGTTCCGCTGATTGCAGTAGCGGAAAACGCAAGCCTCGCCTTTGGAGGAAAAGACCTCGCCGCAGATGCGCCGATTGAAATTACCTCTGAATCCCTCGAAGTCGATCAGAGCAATGGAACGGTGGTTTTTTCGGGTGATGTGCTGATCAGCCAAGGCGTGTTGCGGCTGTCGGCCGCAAAGGTGCTGGTTAGCTATGACAATGATACATCGATGATTGCGACGATCAATGCTAGTGACGGTGTGGTGCTGGTCAGTGGCGCAGAGGCTGCCGAAGCAGATGGCGCAGAATACGATGTGCAATCCCGGACAGTTTTGATGTCGGGTAATGTGGTTCTAATGCAGGGTAACTTTGCTCTTTCAGCAAAGCAGATGCGCATTGATCTTAAGGATGGATCTGCACAGATGATTGGGCGTGTGAAAACGGTCTTGCAACCCAAAAGCAAATCATGACGGCTCCGGCGCTGGTTGCAGAGAATGCCAATGCCGGCCTGAGGGTCGTAAACTTGCGTAAAAGCTATAAGAATCGTGTGATTATCCGGGATGTAACTCTGGATTTGGCGCGGGGTGAAGTGGTGGGGCTCTTGGGCCCGAACGGATCTGGCAAGACCACTAGTTTTTATGCAATCGCCGGGTTGATCATCCCCGAAGCTGGGCAGGTTATTATCGATGGGCAAGACGTAACTGGCTTGCCGATGTATCGCCGGGCAAGACTGGGTATTGGCTATCTACCTCAGGAAATGTCGATTTTCCGTGGGCTGAGTGTTGAAGATAATATCTTGGCTATTTTGGATATTTCAGTGAAGGACGGGCACAAGAGACGCGAGCGGTTGGAAGAGTTGTTGTCCGACTTTTCCATTGAACATCTGCGGCGTGCACCGGCACTGGCTTTGTCTGGTGGGGAACGACGTCGGGTGGAAATTGCGCGCTGCCTTGCGGCAAACCCGCGCTATCTGTTGCTCGATGAACCCTTTGCGGGGGTTGACCCAATTTCGGTTGGGGATATCAGGAATCTGGTGACAGAGCTGAAGACCCGAGGCATCGGGGTGTTGATTACCGACCACAATGTTCGCGAAACGTTGGAAATCGTTGACCGGGCCTATATCCTTCACGAAGGGACGATGCTGATGTCGGGGTCCCCCGGAGACGTGGTGCAAAATGAAAACGTGCGGCGCGTTTATCTTGGCGATAATTTCAATATTTAATGAAAACCGTGGCTTGGTCCGTGTGCCTCCCCCCCTTTTGATGAGGCTTTTGTTGACAAACAAATCCTCACAGGCATGATAGAAGTATGGTGGGTTCCGATCAGCGTGCTTGGGGTGTGGTGCTTTTAAAATGGCTTGCGGCAGCATGCGAGCCGAAAACGCCATTTACCTCTCTTTGTGCCGCTTCACCGTCCCTAATTAAGAGTGGTGCGTGCAACATAACATTCTAAAATAACATTAAGGAGTTCAAATGCGCTATCAAATTAGTGGCCAACAAATTAATATTGGCGAAGCCCTACAGAACCATGTTCGCAATGAGCTTAATGTTATTGTCCAAAAATATGCGGAGCGACCCGTGGGTGCGACCATCAGTTTTTCGAAAGATGCGCATGAATTTGTTTGTGAGGCGACGGTTCACCTGTCGACGGGGCTGACGGCACAGGCGAAAGCCCGGGCAGTTGAGATTTACGGGGCCTTTGACAATTGTGGCGCAAAAATGGAGAAACAGCTGCGCCGGTACAAACGGCGGTTGAAGGATCATCACAAAGATAGACCTGAACCTGTTGCACTTTTTGGGGCATCCCAGTATATTCTAGAGTCTGTTGGCCAGTCGGAAGAATCAGAGCCAGACAGTCTAGCACCCGTTATTATCGCCGAAACAGCGACTGGAATACAAAACTTGTCGGTGGGCGAAGCTGTGATGCAGATGGAATTAGCAGGAGCGCCAGTTTTGGTGTTTCAAAACGAGGGAAGCAAAGGCATTAATGTCGTCTATCGTCGCGATGATGGCAATATAGGATGGATTGAGCCGCAGACCCAGACTTGAGGCAACGCGTTGATTGATCCCCTTTGATTGAGAAAAAGCAGGATTTATGAATCTTTTTGACTTATTAAAGCCAGAGGCCGTGAAAGTAATCGCCAATGTATCCAGCAAGAAGCGCTTGATGCAAGATTTGGCTGAGCATACGGAATCCATTTACGGGATTGAATCCGACAGTGCCTTGCAGGCGCTGCTTGAGCGTGAGGGCCTTGGGTCGACCGGGGTCGGACAGGGTGTGGCCTTGCCCCATGCCCGCATTCGGGATCTATCAGCTGTTTCTGGCGTGTTCATGCTGTTGGAAAAGCCGATTGATTTTGGGGCGGTTGACCGCCAACCTGTCGACGTGGTGTTTTGCTTGTTTGCGCCAGAAGCTGCCGGAGTTGAGCATCTCAAAGCTCTGGCACTGGTGTCGCGCACCCTGCGTGAACCCTCGATTTGTGCCAAGCTGCGCGCTAATCCTGATGCTGCCAAAATCTATACAATCCTCACCGAACTTGAACGTGACAGAGCGGCTTAGCCCGGGCCGCTGAGACGGGTTAGCCGAAGTTGGATGCGCTTGGGGTCGTTCGCTTAGGGTAAGCGGTTGTTGTCTTTTTGGCCTGGCTTGGTGTTCATTTGAACTTACCAAAGCCGAAAGTGGTATAGTCTGTTGCATAGGCGGTTTGAGCAAGGGCCTCGATCTGGTCGTCGTATACTTCATCCAAGGTGAAAGGTGTGTGGCTTGGTTCTGCCGCGACCTTGGCGCTCGAACTATAGCCAGTTTGCAGGGCAAGCGCCCGTAGATAGACATCCATCTCGTTCTCGCGAATGATCATATCAGGATGCGCATTATAGGCCATGGCCCGAATTATTTGGCTTTGTGACGCCCAGTTTGGGTCGATACGGATATTGGTCTGGTTCGTCAAGTTGGCACTCAAAAACCGCAGAAACTGCATAAACGCGGTACGGTGTGCCGCGAGATCGTAGGCGTGATCATTGGCATTTTCTGGCAGTTTTATATGAAAAAATCGTCCCAATATGTTGCGTATACGGCTGAATTGCTGGGGTTCAGTTGATAGAATTCGAGTGCAAAATACATAGTGTGCCTGCGCGACGGGATGCCGGATCACGGTGAAACTGCGGTGGCCTGGGTGGGCTTGTTGCCAGCTTTTGAGCGCTGGGGGATCAAAAGCTGTCAATAGCTCTGAGAGATCCACGTCATCGAGCGCCGCGAGCCATTGGCTGATTGTCTCCACAGGTCCAGAGCGGACTGGCATAAACAACAAGGAGCCTCTTGAGGTGGCGATATAATGTGAAATGACGGGTCTGCGGCGTGGCTCGAAATCAGGTACTCTTGCAAGGTTGAAGCGGTCGATTTGAGCCAGCTCTGCTTGCATTGCTGGAAAGTTCTCAACTTTCTCTGACAAGGCGACCGGGTTTTGGGGCAACAGTTTTGCCTTAACGGCCTCTATCTCACCAGTGCTGCCAAGGAACCGGGCTGTGCCATTGATCACGTCCTGATTTTGCAAATCCTCATAGTTTAGTTGAAAGGCGGTTTGTCCGGTGGTTTGCAACCGGGCGTTCAGATACAGATTAAAGTTCTGAATCTGGGTGAGATATTCTGAAAATTCTTTTGCGTCAAAAGCTATTTTTTGGTTTTCTTTTCGGCGGTTGATATTTTGTAATTTCCACTGACCGGTCTGGCGGGCGATTTTCCACGATATGTAGCTTTCGACTGGATTGCGCGTCAGGATGATTTTCGCACAGCGCAGATCGAGCAAGCAGGGCAAAAGCACCCGTGGGTCGTGATCATGGAAATATCTAAAGCCGTGAATGGTCTGTGAGGGTTGTTTGATTTTCTCAAGGAGTGGTATGGGATTTTGAGCGCGGTCCAGCAAGCTGACCTCCATCACCTTTCTGGTTTTGGGTGTCCCGATAAAATTTGGGTTGAAAGCCTCGCCGACACTTTGCAGGTCGACAAACATATTCAATTTGGACTCTAACAGGTTTGATCCTGTTCGCATTTCTGCAAAAATTACAAAATAATCAAATTTTCGGAGCACTGTATGTACCTTTTTGATGTTCTTTTCATGGGATCTCTGGGCCAGCTATGATGCGTTTCACAGTGTTAAGATTTCCAGCCAAACCGCGGTGCATGCCCTGATTTTCAAGGGCGCGCACAAAGGCGGGGAACGCAATTGGGTCCAGATTAATTTCTGGTACTGTTGTCGGGCATTTGGCGTTCGGTTCTATGGCTTTCAGGATTTCATGCAGTTGCAGTTTTGGGTTGGCGATAATCTGTGATAATGGCCAGATGTGTACTTTGGCTTTGACCCAAGGGGCGCGCAACAAGGCCAGATGCTTCGATTCTGCTGCATGCAAACGCAGGGCCTTGGCGTGTATTTCTGCAAGGCTTTCAACCGATTGCGATAGTGGCACCAGCCATGCGCCGGTGATGATAAAAATCTGGGCATTCGAGTCTTGTGGCAGGATTTTACCAATTTTTTGGACGTCATGCGGTCCAAATTGAAAGCATTGATGCTGGCCGCGGGTGTTCCAGATCAAATTGGTCAAAAATGCGGTTGGGTTGTTGTCACGCAGTGTTGCGCTGTTGCTGAGGCCGCCCCTAATAGTGGT
>Ga0114998_10000280_pt1 | contig 36309 bp, 23 predicted proteins | sample ArcticOcean_MG_C_5_FD_87044 | JGI IMG/M metagenome (GOLD analysis project Ga0114998, IMG submission 87044) | Marine microbial communities from western Arctic Ocean - ArcticOcean_MG_CB4_138 | ecosystem: Environmental > Aquatic > Marine > Oceanic | place: Arctic Ocean: Canada Basin | collected... | reverse complement strand
TGTTGTTGTTGTTGTTGTTGTTCCTGTCTTTGAGCCCTTAGCCGCCTGGATTGGATTTTTTCGTGCCTAGTCGCACTCTTACTCGTCCTAAACGTCGCAGAGTTTTGTTCTTTTCTGTTATATTTAATAGCAACAGATGATGCAGTGTTGAACGTCCTTATCGTTCGTTGTTGCTGCGTTGGCATACTCGTCGATGCGAACATTATTTATTATTTATTATTTATTATATGGCCAATACTGCAATACAAAAGTGACGCAAAGAGTAAAAAAGTCCTTTCTACTATGACAATAAGTTAAAAAAGCGCAGAGAAGGATTAGCCAATTTAATTAACGTACTATTATTACTATTGCTACGTGCATATATATATAGATAAACATTACTTCAACGTACTGATTGATGATAATGATACAATGAGGGGGAATGAAATTACATGAACGTCGAAGGTTTCTGAGTTGTCCTAAACGCGGTAACTTTTATGACGTCTCCGACGGAGATCCTAGGATCTCTCTCTACTTTTTGTTGTTGTTGTTGTTGTTCTTTATAGACTAAATTCCAACCGAAGAAAATTTCTTGTTGCCACGTTGGTGTTTCAGATCCTAATACGGCGCCGGAACGGAACTTCTGTAACGCACGCGAGACCTCTCTTGTTTTATCGAATATTCCAGTCTCTTGATTAATGTCCGGAATCGTACAACGCGAACACGGTTTCACTAAATCGAAAGCGATTTTCGAGCTCGTAGTTGTTTCAATCGATGACCATTTATCTTCGATCCATTCTTTCGCGCCGGAGACGACTATGTTAGGCCTGAATCGGTTCATTTTCACTTCGCTCCCGGCGAGCGAAAAGAGCTTTTTTCCCATAATCACTCTGTTCTGTAAATCCTGGAGCGAATTCTCGGAACAAAGTAAAATTGGATAGCCGTCCGAAAAAGCCGTTTCGCCTTTGTATCCTTTTCCTACGAATTTTTCATCTAAAGATCTCCTAGGCCTACTTTCCTTATCTTTAGAGGATACGTTTCTATTAAATCGTTCCGGAATCGCGTGATTCCCGACCCATCTCACTAACTTCGCCTGTGGGTAATCAATCGCTTGTGCGATCCATTCGTTAATCTCATCGCTTTCTTGTTTATGTACGCCGCAATAATCCCACACAGTTACCTCGCAATCTTCTTCCTCCCCTTTGGCTTTTAAAGGTATCCTTAATTCATCTACGCAATTCGCGCTCTTCAATATCATAAAACTCTGTTCCGTATCTGTATCATCTTCTTCATCATCACAAAAATTGTTGTTGTTATTAATATAATCGATTACATTCGATGTAAACGAAACTTCCACTAAAGCCATTAAAGGACACGTTCTTTGAGAAATAAAGTCCCCAGTTTCTTTGTCTATGACGCAAAAAGCGCGATCGAACTCTAATCCACATTTCGTCACCTTTGACGAGTTCACTTCAACTGCTTTGAACGATTTTATTGGATGTATGAAAAGTTTGCTTATACGTATCAAATCTGAATCATCATCATCATCATCATTGTTCTTCATATCGCTCATGATCGAATACTAACTATTATTATTACTGTTATTATTACTATTATTAGTATTCATCGCCGTCGCAGTCGCAGTCGTTTTTCTTCTTCCGCTTCTTCTTTTTCTTTTTATGAACTTCTTCCTCTTCTTCTTCTTCTTCAATTTTTTCGGCAATAACAGTTCTTCCTCGTCCTCGTCCTGTTTTCTTCATCGAAATCATCATTTGCTGCTCCTGTCGTCGTTCGAGCCTTTTCGATGATCTGCGAGTGCATTGACTTTCGCTCTCTTCCTCTTCTCCTTTTTCTTCTTCTTCCGTAGGAGCGAGGAGTGAAGCAGTCGTCATCATCGTACGCGTAGTAGTTTCCTCTATTGCGATAACAGTCTTCTTCAGCAGAGTGCTCAAATTTCTTTCAATATTTTCGAGAGCGCTTTCGAGAGCGTCTTGTTTCAGCCTCGATCTCTTTTGCTCACGCATTCTTGAGAAAAAGATTGATATGTTTCTTGAGAGAAAGAAGAGAAATACTGATACGCGCGTGAATTGCGTCGTTGAGGCAATTGCATTGTCTATTATATCGATATCGATACTATCGTTTTCATTATTCGTTCGAAAATAATACGAGAAATACTCGGCGGAAACCAATCGAGGAACGAAGAAGATTTCAATCAAATGGCTCACTAATATCCCTAATATTATTTGCCTTATGCCTTCTTTTATGAAAGGCACGAACCTCGTACCGAACATGAACCAAATCGTCAAGAACAAAACTAAACTCGATTTCGAAAGTAAAGATTTGGTGCTTTTTATATAGCTCGATATTTCTTTCAATCGATACGCGTTCGCTTGAGCGAATTCTTTGAACAGTTCAAAATTAACGGTGAGCTTATCGATCGTGTTTTGCGCTTCTTTTACTTTTTCTAAAGTAAGCGATAATTTCGTATGCGTTTGATTCTGCACGTTTGCGGCTTGGCGAAGCGTGTTCTCGATCGAAATAGAAATCTCGCTTTCCATCTCGCGAAAGCTTCTTAAAGCTTTTTCAATACTCTCTCGCGCTTCTTCTTCGTTTTTCTCTATTCTTTTGAACATTTCATTCAGTTGGTCTTGAGCTTTTTTTTGTCTGAAACGGTGTTCTGCGTGTTGACATTCGCGTTCAACGCGCGATAGCGCTTGAAAATACATCTGAAGTTCCGTTTCTTTCGTTACATAAAATTTTTTCTCGTTCTCTTCTTCCTCCTCCTCTGCATCATCCGCGTCGTTTTCATCGTCATCGTCGTGAAAAAGAAACTTGAATACACTATTTCTCTTAACAGTGTTCCTTTTCACATCGTATTTATTATTCGTTTTATCATACTCATCATCGTCGTTCGTGGATGATCCGACCGTTTTTAATACGCACCGTTCACAGCTTTCGCGAGAATGTGAATAAACGCTTTTAAGACTTGGTGATGATGATGAGGAACATTTCTTCCTCTTAAACCTGCTTTCGGCTTTAGATCTTTCCAACCTACAAATAACGGTCTCTACTGCTAAAACGCACTTCATTCGATCGTTCTCTATTACTTTTTCGCACGAAATAAACTTACGCTCTTCTTCGCTCGTACTCTTTGTTTGTTTAAAAACAGAAAAATATGCTTTCGTTACACACTCTTCATCGTCCTTGTTGTTTCTATCATCACTTAATGGCAGTACACCATGATCGTACGATGATCGATCGTTCTGTCGCTCTAGCGAAAAAGATGAAGATGAAGAAGTTTCTGTTATTCCTGCAACGAACAATGCGACGAAGAAGTGTACGAAGAACGAACTCATTCGCTCGATCTTGCCGCGTTTATGGATCAGATGAAATTAATAACGAGATCAAAGACTGCAGCAGCAGCAGCGAGAGAACTTAAATTTGCTGCTGATGGGGATTTGATTTTTTTTGTTTTTTAGCAGACAGCAGCAGAGAGTTGACTTTTTCGGAATCGGAATTTTCTTCTTTTTGGACTGTTGATTTTCACTTTTTACAGCACAGCAGGTTACATCACGCGTTAGTATAATCATCAGCTGACTCTGTGGTAGTGTTACGATGAACACACCAACAACAAAGACAACAAATAATAATAATAATACGAACACGAACAACGATCGAAGACAGCTAAAAACAAAAGAGGAAGTAGAAGTAGAACAAAAGCGAGGAATAAAAGCGATGACGATATCGGAACAATCGGCCAGGGAGACGTTAGATATCGTACACGAGATTTCGAAAATCCTGAACTGCGAAATCGATCGCGAATCATTAGCGGTTTCCATTCAATTAATAGAGAACGGAGCGAGCCCTGAAGCAGTAGCAATGGTCGTGAAGGAGTTGAAGAGAGAGGGGAAGAGATTGGAAGAATCGAGGAGGAATGAGAATCGGTCGTGATGAAGAAAAAAAATATTTCTTATACGAAGTAGTGATGTAATACTATGTAGTAGATTAGATTAGATTAGGCAGATAGTAAGTGATATATGAGTAGTACCGTATCAGTAACAGTCAATAAAGCTTTTGATTATGTTTGTTTTTTGTTTTTAATTGCAAGGCGTATCGCGCGATATTTATGTGATAACGGTTGGCGATTCGCGACCGGTGAACTTTTTCAAATCGGAAACTTCGAGAGCGATATCGATCAACGGCTTCAAAGCGACTTGAGCATCGATACCTTGTTTTTGAATATCGGCTTCGTATTGTTCGATGTATAAACGAACGGTCGCCCCAGAGGAACCGGTGCCAGATAGGCGGAAGATGAATCTCGAACCGTCAGTGAAGACGAAGCGAACGCCTTGCTTGGAAGCGATAGAGCCATCGATTGGATCTGTGTACTCGAAATCATCTGCGTAATCCAACTCGTATGCGCCATATTTATCGCCCTTTTTCGATTTTTGAGCTTTCGCGCGCAACGCTTCGACCATTTTATTACACGGGTCGGATTCACAGCCTTCGTAATCGTATCTCGAGAAGAAGTTTCTCCCATACGTCTTCCAATGATCTTCGGTGATTTCTTTAACGCCGATTAATTTTCCACCTTCTGGAACGTTTTCGTTCCTTTTTGCCAAAATGGATAACCATGCGAGAACTGCCCATGGTCCGTCTTTCTCTCTGATATGATCAGATCCAGTACCGAAAGATTCTTCGCCGCAGACTGAGCACTTACCGGCGTCCATTAAATTACCGAAATATTTCCACCCCGTCGGTGTTTCAAAGCACTCGACGTTCAATTTTTGGGCAACTCTGTCCAACGCAGCAGCGGTTGGCATCGATCTCGCGACGCCCTTTAAGCCAGATTTGAAATAAGGAATGCACTCTTGAGCGTTTGCGGCGATGATCGCGACCGAATCGGAGGGAGTAACAAAAAAGTTGTTCCCCAAAATCATGTTACGATCGCCATCACCGTCAGATGCGGCCCCAAAATCTGGAGCATCTTTCGAGAACATAACCTTCACCAACTCCTCGGCGTACGTTAAATTCGGATCCGGGTGACCTTTGTTAAAATCCTCCATCGGCGTATCGTTCACGCACGACGTCCGCGGAGCGCCCAAAGCGTCTACGAGGATCGGTTTCGCGTACGCACCAGTAATAGCGTGCATTGCATCGAATTGCATAGAGAAATCTTTTCTCTTTAACAATTTCGAGATCAAATCGAAATCGAACACTTCTTTCAATAATTTCAAATAATCTTCGACTGGCGAAATGACTTCGACTTCGAAATCGCCGAATTTCGTGACTCCAATTTTCGTCAAATCGACGTCAGGAATATCACCCATTCTTAATTCCGAAACGGTTTGCGTGAACCCATAGATCTTATCAGTGATCTTCTCCGGTGCAGGCTCGCCTTGACTTGAATTGAACTTAATCCCCCAATCCTCATCGGGTCCGCCAGGGTTATGCGACGCCGACATTATGAAGCCGCCGTACGCCTTCCTCGCCCTGATCACCGCCGAAGCGGCCGGTGTACATAAATACCCGTTCTGACCGACGTAGACTTTCTTCACTCCGTTCCCACTCGCGATTTTCAAGATGATCTGTGCCGCTTCTTTATTGAACCACCTCCCATCCCCTCCTAAGACCATCTCGGATCCTTCCAACTCTCGTTGCGGTAAGGCCATGAATAAGGATTGGACCCAATTCGCGAGATAGTTCTCTGAAGAGAACTCCTTCGCTTTCTTGCGTAAACCTGACGTGCCGGTCTTTTGCCCTTCAATCGGGTTAGTTTTTGTTATCTTGATATCGATCCCATTCGGTGCTTTCGCGTGTACGAACATAGTAGTTCTCGTTCTCGCAAAACTTCTATGAACACCGGATTTCCTCAAAGTTTTTGTTTTATTCGTTAACGCAGCAGACGATGATGACGATGATGATGTATGTTTTTGTGCGCAGACGAACGATTGTTTGGTCGCAATCAGGGCCGAAGATTGCATATATTATTATATGTAATTATTTATTAACGCGTTTATGTGTTCACGCGTTTTACGTGTGTTTATTGTTTACTATATCCAGATACGATGATGATATTAATTTGTTAAATTTATTATATGCTGATGTGGGCGAAAAGAAACAGCATTAATTAAGCAGGATATTATTAATTACATTATTTAGTACGATAAGCATCAGTAGACAGCAGACATCAGCTGGACAGTAGGTATCGAAGAAGATATTCAATTTTTGACAGTTACGGTCCTTGCTGCCGCTGCCTGCTGCGTCACTGCTCATAATACTCCTTCACACATCATCAGTAAAGAGAGTATAGTAGTACTTTTGAGAAAAGAACTGTACTGATCGAATAATCGAGACCGCTTTCGCGCTATTACTATTAAAGAAGGAGAAGAAGAAACCATCATCGTGCTTTAGATAGTTCTCGCGCACTGCAGCAAAAGTCGATCACTTTTTGAGATCAAGAAGAAGAAGAAGAAGAAGAAGAAGAAGAAATCGTCGTCGTCGTCTGAAAAGTCTCAAAACTCTGCAATCTTTTCTTTTATTATTAGTAACATATATTATTACTTTATAATAGTATTTGAAGAGAATGACGAATAGGAACGACAATGATGATGGCCATGAACGCTATTATTACGATCAGAAAATCAGAAATACTGTGATGATCGTTTTAATTTTATACTTAATAAACGCCATAATATTCTCAAAGACGAGAGCAAGGGAGAACCCGTCAGAGTTCCCGAAGAGAAGAACGTACATAGCGCAGACGATTTTTTTAATCCTATTCGCTCTACCTTTAGCTTTAGCACAAGCTTTGTGGGTTTTAATGTGGATCGTATTCTGGGAAATCCTAAGGAAACCTTTATGGAAACCTTTATATCCACACAAGTTCAAAGAGAACGTTTTAGGAGAATCGAAGGGCGAGAACGAACGCATGCGACGCGAAAGAGTTCAAGAACTTACGGCTAAAGAGCACGCTAACGTATCTTTATGTGGAGGTGGGTTTAGGACGTGGTATCATTTAGGGGTTTATTTTGGTTTAAGAGATAACTTTGGCGAAGATGGTATTGATGATATGGTTTTTTCTGGAGCGTCGATCGGCGCCTTGGTAGCGTGTTTGGCCGGATGTAACGTGAAACCGGAAGAGATTTGGAAACAAATTCCACCAATTGCACATGAATTCAGAGAACTCGATGGTTTCTTAAGAAATTTCACATCAATCGGGAAATATTGTCGTTATTTATTGAATTCTTTGTTACCCGAGGAAGCTCATTTGAGATGTAACGGTCGCGTATTCCTATCAATCACGAAATTATTTCCAACGCCTCATAACGAAATTATTTCAGAATGGCATTCGAGAGCGGACTTGATCGATTGCGTTTTAGCGTGTGGATACATTCCTGGGTGGACTTGGCCATGTATGTGCATATACGATAATAACATATGCGTCGATGGCGGAGTGACGAACAATTTGCCTTCTTTGCACGAAAACAGTTTACGCGTCGGCTTAGACGCTGACGACTTAATACATTGGGACGCCGTTTTATGTCCATCCGAGGCTTTACCGAGAATAAACACGTTCATCCCAGCCGATGACGTTCATTTGACTCAAATGGTCGAAGAAGGCAAGGATGATTTCGAGAACTTCTTGGACACTAAGAACGGCATCGAGTTCGCGCAACGTTGTCTTAAGAGGAAGAAACACAGAAAGTATTCAATCGAAATCGATTCAACCGTTACCGGTTTCCATCGTTGATTATATATATATATGCATAACAGTAGTAGTAATAGTAACAGTAGTAGTAGTTTTAGTAGTAATATAGTTCTTCTATTTATACTTTTCGTGCAGACTTGCTCGCTTGCAGCAAAGAGCGAATAAATATCTTTTTTCTTCTCATGCTGTGACTCATCAATCCACATTATATAACTCTGTTAATTAATTAATCAATTAATTAATCAATTAATTAATTAATCGATCAATTAAATAGTAATAACTGATATAACTGATATAACTGATTGCAATGGCCGAAGAAACTAAAAATTTTGAGGAAACCACTGATAAGAATACAAACATAAACGTGCCGGATATAATAACCGAAGAATCGAAAGATAACACTTCGTTCTTCGCGTTACCGATTGTAGAGGAGATCTCTCAAGAGACGAGAAAGATCTCACACTTCTTAGGGATCGATTTATGCGTCGCGAGATGTAATCAATGCAACGAACCAGTTTCTAGTGATTACGCCGACGCGAATGGGGAATCAATCGACAACGACAACGAAGAGAGTAGGACACCGAGAACGCCAAGCGGTGACCAACAAGAGTGGACGGAGACGTTCCGCGATCAAAGGAATATGAAGAAAACGAACGACTCGAAACAAAAGACGAAAGAAGAGTATGAGAGGAGTTTGTTCACTACTGAAGACGAATCGTCGGCGAGGTTATATGCCGAGATGGAATGTTTGGAGAACGATTCGTGCAATGCTGGCGCGAATACAATCGTTTCGGAAGCCGTGAAACGAGCGGTTACTCATCACTAATATTATCATGATGACGATGATACATCGCTGTAAGACGATAAAAACGTGTGTATGTGTTAAATGGGATGATTGTAAGAAATGTGTGTTTATAAATCATCTCGGCCATCTCTTATTTATGTTGAAAATTCTTCGAGGAGCGCTCAGAGTGAACGAACGTGTGTATTTACTGTATATAACTTCTATTAACAATTTAATGTAATCAAAATTTCTCTTTTAAATGAATCTAAAGCTTCGTGTGCACTCGCGCGCTTTGTACAATCACGAACGAGTAACGTTTGTAATAACCAATCAACGACTACGTCGTTTTTTTCGTCTTTAAAATCGACGCACGCAATATTTACTAACGAATTTCTATATGCATTTCCATCATCCTCTGCGCTCACTAAATCGAGCATGTCTAGAAATCCCGTTTGTTCGTATGTTTGTCTATTTGGCGAGTTGTTGAAGAAGAGCTCGCATATGGCGACGCCGAGCGCATAACAATCACATTTTTTTCCATCGATTTGAGTGGTCGTATTTTTAGTGGTTGTTCTTTTTGTTACTTCTCCCTTCGCAGAAGAAGAAGAAGACATTGAAGGAACAACATCTACGAGTAGCATTTCCGGAGCTTGATAGATTTCTGTACCTCGTGCGCGAGTAGTTCCTTTCATTTCGTCTAAAGCATCATAAACAGCGCATTCGCCGAAATCGATTAATGTTATGGTAAACTTATTCATCGAAGAGGACGACTTTGATACAATAAAATGTTCGAGCTTCAAATCATAATGTACGACATCGTTTTCGTGCATTTCACAAACCATGCTCAAAATAGTCTCCGTAAACGTAAAGAGTAACTCTACTGCCCGCTTTCTTTTTTCGTTTTCATTTTCTCGCGAACACTCAAACTCTGAACGCCACTGGTTTAACCCGACTCCGTCTACCCAATCAGTCGCTACGCACAAAAAATCTTCGCACGCTCCATAATCTCTCAATGTTCCAAAAGAATACGTCGTCTCAATACCACTTTCGGTTGTAATCGTTCTTCTTATTCTTCTATCTTCATCTTTATCGTCTTCTTCGTCGTCGCTCTGTTCTCGTTGTTGCTTTAAAATCTCGAGCGCGGCAACTTCGGCAAAAACGTCTTGAAAACTTTTTCTCGCCACATCGTTGACTTCAAATTTTGTGCGACACATCCATCTCACGCAAACAAAATCTTCCGCGTTCAAATAATGCGTACACTTCGTCACGGTATCACCAGTAGTACAAAACATTTCATAATCGTTCTTTGTTTGCACGTTTTCTACAAATAAATACTTTTCTGAATCGAAACATCCATCGGAACATAGGCGTAAAATTCTCCTTGAAGCTCGAGATTGTGCGTATTTTTCACTGAAACATCTTTCGACAATTTTAGCGTTTGTCGGTTCGGAGCAAAACGCTCGAACTGTTAAGTACGTTTTGTTATTAAAGAATTTCGTATGATTAATTTCATCATCTTCTTCATTATTATTAGCTTCTTCTATTATTACGTCATCTTTATTGTTCGGATCTCGAGGGAAGAATAGTTCGTTGAGCAAATTTTCATTCCTATCGTGTCGAAACCCTTCGAGGACGATTGCGAGAAACTTTGACTTTGTATCAAGTTCCACTTCTGATGCGTATAAATTTCTCGACGCGTTCAATCGATACGGCTGTAACTCCTCGTTTCGACGTTTGAGGAAACTTTCTATATCATCATCACATTTACAATCATCTTTCTTGATTTCGTTAAACAGTAACGAAGGTATGAGCTCGCGCCCTCTTCGTCTTAAGCGCTTCTTTTCCCCGTTAGGTAATTTAAAATCATCCTTCGCTAAATCGATCTTGTTCTCTACCCATGTTTGGAACATCTCGAGATCTTCTCGCTCGTTATAGCTCAATATGTCTTGAAATAACTCGAAGAACTCGTCGTAATTTTGTTTCAGTTTCTCTTCGTTCATGTTTTTGATTATTTTCATCACGTTTTCGTCGTCGTCGTCGTCGTCGTCGTCTGCTTCTGCTTCTGCTTCTGCTTCTGCTTCTGCTTCTGCTTCTGCTTCTGCTTCTGCTTTTTCTTCCTCCTCGAAAATAGTTTTACTGAGAGGAGGCAGAAAAGATTCGAGACAGATTTTTGCATACTCTGCGCCTATGATCGGTAATAACATCCCTAAAACGTTTTCTTTGTTCCTCCACGTATAATGAACATTTCTATCATCACGACGACCATCGGGCGAAGAAAAGGATGTCATCGTACTTCTTTTGTCTCTGCGTCGTGCGAACGAAAGCGCTCTGGATACGCTCGCTTTCACGTTCGTTTCGTATGCATTAATTCCATCCTCGTCCTGATCATGATCATGATCATCAGCAGCAGCAGCAAGTGATCGAGAAAATTTTTTCTTCTTCGTTGACTCGTCCTCGTTCATTAACACGAATAATAACTCCCGCAACCACGAAAAAGGAGTTTTGCGAACTACTAAACAATCATCATCATCGTCATCGATAGAACGAGAAGCGGAAGGAGCGCTTAATACGATCTCTATCCTAGCGTTTTCATCACGCATTAATTAAAATTATGTTCGTCAAATATAGAGTATGTAGGAATTACTTTTAATGCTGCATCATCAGATCAGAGTTGCAATGAAATTAAATTTCATTCAGCAGCAGCATATTAAATTTTCAAAAATCTCAAAATCTCTCCCTCCATTCTCACGAGAACAGCAATAATAAGAAGGAGTTGGACTTTCGCCTAATCGCAATCGATTGAACGAGAAGCAGAAGTAGCGCTTAATACGATCTCTATCCTAGCATTTTCATCGCGCATTAATTAAAATTATAGTTGGTCAAATATAGAGTACATAGGAATTACTTTTAATGAAAATGCACCAGATCATCATACACTGTCAAGCAGGTGTGAGAAATTAAATTTCATGATGAAATTTAAATTTTCAAAACTCTCAAAATCTCTCTCAACAGAAGAAGAAGAAGAAGAAGGTTTTGGACTTTCACCTAATCGCAATCGTTATAACATCAAACTCGCACGCGTTAAACACACTCTCATCATAGCGACATAGAATACTACCGCGTGATAATAGAATGAAAGCTCCCTCTGCTGATCGAGAAGAACTGCGTGGACTGCGCACGGAACGAGCGCGGGACGACGTTTACGAAAAAAATAATAAGAATAAGAATAAGAATAAGAATAAGAATAAGAATAATACTAGTGATGATGATGACTATAAAGATACGTTCAGGATCTTAATCGCGACAGATAACCACTTAGGAGCGCATGAACGCGATACGATCAGGAAAAACGATTCGTTCATAGCGTTCAGGGAAATCTTAGAACGAGCGAAGCAAGAAAAAGTGGATTGTTTATTCCTCGCTGGAGATTTATTCGATACGAACAAACCTTCGAGGGAGACTTTAGTGCAGACGATTAATTTATTGAAGGAGTTCGTGTTTGGCCAGAAAGCGGTCGAGTTCGAGGTCGTCTCAGATCAGTTCGTTAACTTTGGCCCTTTGATTACGAGAGTGAACTTCGAGGACGAGAACGTGAACGTCGGATTGCCGATATTTGCAATACACGGTAACCATGACGATCCGTCGGGAGGGGATAACTTATCGGCCATGGACATCCTTTCATCGTGCTCGTTAGTTAATTATTTCGGCAAGCACGCTTTACAAGGCTCGAACACTGGCTCGATTGAATTGAAACCGGTTTTATTACAAAAAGGTAGGACAAAGTTAGCTCTGTACGGCTTAGGGTGGATCAGAGATCAACGATTACATCAAATGATGGCGAGTAAAGGGAACGTAAAGTGGGTAAGGCCTGGTTCGTCCGATGATAAGAACCCTTTAACGAATTGGTTTAATTTGATGTTAATACATCAAAACAGAGTATCGCATTCGCCAAAGAATTCGATATCGGAGAGGTTTTTACCCGACTGGTTGGACTTGGTCGTTTGGGGACACGAACACGAGTGCTTAATTGAACCGCAAGATTTTTCAGGTGTGAGTGTTTCACAACCCGGGTCGTCAGTCGCAACGTCGTTAGTCGAAGCCGAAGCCGGGACGAAGAAAATTTGCTTGTTAGAATTAAGACCAGGGAAAGAGCAAAAAGACGCACCTTTATGGAGACTTAAACCGATTGATTTAGAAACTACTAGGCCGTATGCGTTCAAAAATGTTTCGCTAGCCGAGCAAGAAACCTTATTGGACGATGTGCAAGACATTGAGGCGATTGAACATTTTCTCATACTTTGCGTGAATGGGATGATTGAAGAAGCTGACGAAAACGCCGCGCCGCGCGTGAAAGATTTAGCTTTACTGAACAGACTTCCATTAATACGTTTACGAGTTGATTTAACTGGTGGTTTTCCAACCGTGAACGTACAAAAGTTTGGCCAGAAATTTGTCGGTAAAGTTGCAAATCCAGCCGATATGTTACTCTTCCATAAACAGAAGAAGAAGGCGGCAAACAAAGACGCGGATGATGAATTTAACGAAGGAATGAGGGGAAATGGCGCCGGAGAAGACGATGAATACGATGAAGACGACGCTAGAGCTGGTCCGAGACAAGATCAAATTCGCATAGAGCGCTTAATTAGAGAAAGAATGAAGGATGATTTACAAATTTTAGACATTCCAGATTTGACAAACGCATTGGACGACATGGTTAACAGAGAAGATAATAAATCGATCAAAAATCTATGCGAAAAGACTATGAAGGAAGTGCAAAGAAAACTCGCTACAGACGCTCAACCAGCAGATCTCATCGATGAAAAAGATGTCAAAAAACGAGTAGAGGAAATGCAGAGGAAGAGCCAATTTGAAGCAAACGCTAATGGTACAAAAAAGAATGCAACGGCGCAGGCTGGGAAAGGAGACGGCACGCAGACGCAACGTGCAAAAAAAGTCGACGAGTTTCAAGACAAACCAACTCGCAAGACCGACAATCAAATACAGCAGGATGAAGAAGACGAATTAGAACGCGTGCTATTAGCTCAGCAAAAAGAGGCTGCCCAAGACGGTCGCGCTCGCGCGCGAAGACCTATCGCGGCAGCTCGCGAAGACAATTCAAAGAAAACGCTAATCCTGGAAGCAAAGAAAAAGGACGAAGATTCTGATTACGAAGTAGCAGATTCCGAAGAAGAGGAAGAGGAAGATGATTACGTTCCCGCGTCTGCACAAGTCGAACCAAAACGCGGTCGAGTGGGTGCTCCCCCAAGAGCAAGCGCAGTCACTGCGGTTACGGCTGCGCAAAAGCGCAAGTTGAAGCAATCGAAACAACAACAACAACAAAAGTTTGATTCAGACGAGGACGACGACGACGATGCTTCTTCGGACGAGGAAATTCCAGACTCCGAAGATGAAGATAGCGACTTTGCGAAACCTGCAAAGAAAACTCCTGCTCAAGCAAAAAAGGGTCAGAAGAAACCTTCTTCGGCAGCGGCGGTGGTTAAAAAAGTACCCGAATCAATAGTCATCGACGACTCTGATTCTGATTCCGAAAAAGCAATTCCATCTATTGCTATGCCGGCATCGGGGGCGAGAGGCAGAGGCAGAGGCAGAGGCGCTAAAGTTTTGAATAAACCATCGCAAAAACCCTCCGCCGCAGCTGGATCCAAGCGCGGAAGAGCGCCGCAAAAGAAACAAGACGACGACGACGAGTCAGATTCGGAAGAACGAGTGAGACCGAGTAAAAGAGCGAACGTGCGTGGTACGCAAGGAACTACTACTCAAGGAACGCAAAAAACGAACAACACCGCTTGGGGTAAAGCAAAGAAGAAATAAACGCACACACGCGGTACTAAGATATAGGGAAGTAAAAGAGACAAAACGGCGAGCGCTGTTTGTATATTACACAAAGTAGAACCATCATAGGAGAGAGCGAGGAACTAATAAAATAAACTACATAGATATACTACACAACTACTATACCTATAATACGCTATTTCTATACATATCTATCACTTTTGTGTGTTCTGCTTCAGCGAAACGCACAAAAGAATTTACTTAATTTACTTAATTTACTTATTCTTCGAGTCTATTATAATCGTCATAGGCCCATCGTTCACTAAACTCACGTCCATCATCGCCCCGAACTCGCCTTCGTAACAGTTTCCATACCGCGCTTTCGCGTTTGATATAAATTTTCTGTACACTTGTTCGGCTTCAATTGGCTTCATCGCCCTCGAGAAACTCGGTTTATTCCCTTTCGATAAATCGCTCATTAAAGTGAACTGCGAGACGAACAAACAGTCATAATTTAAATCAACGACCGACCTCGTCCACTGTTTATCTCGATCCCGTTCTTCTTCGTTATGAGTATCGTTATTTTTATCATCCGATGATGATGGTGATGGTGATGAGAACAATCTGCTGTGTAAACATTTTCGCAAGACGTAATCACAATCAATATCTAGATCGTCCTTTGAAATCGCGATTAAGATCAAGAGACCTTTATTGATCTTGCACACTTTTTTAGTTGCTCGAATCAGAACTTGTGCTTCGGAGACTTTTTGTATAACAGCGCGCATTTGATTAATTTAGAATCGAATAAAGTGCGTTAAATATAAATACCGTTACAATACCTAAAAAATAATGCGTTAGTAGATTGCTGGTACAGTACGTTTTTTAGGTGATGATTTAAGGATTGTTTAGTATTAAATTCGCGAGTCATGAAAACATACATATGCTATTATGGTACCCTAGCATACAATCATCATCATCAATAACAACGACATTATCAAAACGTATGTGTGTATATAATATAATTATTTCTTTAGTATCAACACTATTCAAACCCTAAATTGAGTCGCAAAGCGCTTCAAACGCGCTATCATCGATGAAAGCTTGGACGTCCCAAGCATCGATTAAAAGATTAAAATCGAAATCATCGTTATTTACTTTATTATTATTACCGCCGCCGCCGCCGCGTAAGAGCTCGAGAGCTCTTTCGCAAACGACTTGCTTTACGCGAAGCTCTTTGGCGACTGATTCCGACGCGTTTGCGCAAAGGAATAGCCACTGTTCGAACGTGCGAGGTTTTGGATTTAAAGCAACGGTAGGAGTAGTTTTCGCGTCACTGTTGCTGCTCGTTGTGCTGTTAATGAGAGAAAATTTAGCAAACAAAGCCTTTGTTGGGATATTTTGCATCCAGCGTTTTTTCCTCCGCGCGCTCAAAGTCAAAGTCGCGGTTTCGACCTTGCATATAATATCATCGTCGCCGTCGTCGTTATCTCTATTCACGGTTTCTAAAAACGATAAACGTCTCGCTATTTCATCTGCTTCTTTTTCACTATTTCTCTTTATCAATTCGTTTGAAACCTCTCGGCGTTGTCTGCTCCTGCCTCGCGGGCGGCGACTGCTACTTTCTCGTCCTCGACCTCTTTCTTCTTTTTCCACCGCTTTTATGATTGATTTTTCTTCTTCTTCTTCCTCGTCACCGTGGTCTTCATCGGATTCCTCATTTGAAATCGTTTTTGTAGGAATTATGCAAACGCCTCCGTTTTCGAACGAATCCGTCCACGTCTGAAACGTCTCTTTCATCAAGTCGCGAATTGATTCCATCTCTTCAATTGTCGTTCTTAAAGTCTCGCACGCTAAATCTAGCTCATCTGCATCGACTCCATATCCATTTATTGCATATTTTCCTTTCTTCATCAAGCAATTCAACATATCATCACTCGGAAAGATTGATTTGATCTTTTCTTTGACTTTATCGTGATATTCTGTTGACAAAGTCGTTTTTTTTGAATTCGATAACTCTTCTCTCGCCGCTTCTAAAACGTTCAAAGCTTCTCTCCCTTTTTCGTGTTCACATCTCCAACGTTGTGCTAAACGTGCTATATCTTCAATTCTTTCTACGTCAATCTCAAATTCACCGTTTAAGTCGTCAATCATAGTTATTTCATCTTCTTTCTCTTCTCCTTCGTCTTCGAATTCTTCTTCTTCGCTCCTCATTTCGTTTTAGTGTTATAATCACTAGTTTTACTTTTACTAGTACTCGCAGTTAAATTAAAAACGTCCCCGCCAGGAAACGCTCTCAGAACACTATATATCGTTTCCTTCACTAAATTCTTACTGTTATTATTATCTCCGTTGTTCGCTAACGACGCTGGACCAAACTCTTTCGTCGTCGTCGTCGTCTTCGTCGTCGACAAATGACGAGAAGCAGGTTTTTCGCCTATATCGAACAACAACGATCTGCAACTAACGAAAACTCCTACACCGAGAACTGTCGAAAACGCGCTCGCGATACTTAACGCCTTCAAAGCCTCTTTCGCCGCCCTGAAATACGTCCCTTTCGGAGCTTCTCGCTCTAGCTTATGTTTCGATGTCCTAAGAAGCACAAAACTGGCACTCAGGGCTGCTGATAAGGTCGTCACTGTCAAGGCCGAGATTGCTAATCGTTCGTGCGAGACTTTTAAGTTATTACGATTACGATCGCTATTATTATTCGATCGTTTGTCAGTGAACGATCGAATGAATTTGAATCCCTCGAACTTATTATCTTCAATGTGTTCGTTCGTATTCACTGTTATCTTCCCTATCTCGTCTCCGATTTCTCCAAAGTCAACAGAACGAGGAGGAGCAGTATCGGCAGTAAGGATTGTGGTCGTATTCTTTGAGTGAGATGATGACCAAAACAATGGCATATATATTAATTAATTATTATTATTATTATTACTCTCTGTTATTTATTTATTTATTCAGTCAGGTTTAGTATGCGAAGATAAATGAGAACTTTAAGTAAATATTATGAGGAAGTTGTTTTAGGTAAATATTAGGTAAATGTGAGCGATGAGCCGATGATGACATTTTTATGTCAGTACCATGTATGATTTATCTCTACATACATAAATGCGAGCGGCTCGCTATTTGTGTACTATATAATATAATCAATCAATCTTTTTACGGCCTTTGATTAGACCGTAAGTGAATCAAACCAGAATCGAACGCATCAAACACGCGGCTCGCTAGATTTGTATACTACTGGTATATAATATAATCAATCAATTAAATCTTTTTCCGGCCTTTGATTAAACCGTAAGTCATCAAACCAGAATCAAAAGCTCTATGCATGCGTTCTAATGTAACTATTTCGCGAATAGTCTTGTACCATATGCGCGGACCGGCAAACACGACTGGCCACGGGTCCCAAACGCCTACCCATATTGAATGTCTCCAACTTGCGATAGTGTTCTTGACCCAGTTTTCGCCTTTAATTTTATCCATTTTATCACTTTTAAGCATTAAGCGTTCATATTCTTCGATTGAGACGAAAAATGGATGTGCCCATTCTTCGTATAAGAAGGCTAAATTTTTCTTTTCTTTATCAGTGAACGGGTTTTTGAGCGCATCGGCTTCGCGTTGACACCAAGTTGCGATGACTAAAACCCCTCCAGGTTTCAAAACTCTGATCATTTCGTCGACGTATTTTTTCTTATCAGGCATGTGTTCTCCACTTTCGCACGCCCATACGATATCGAACGAATCGTTCGCGAATTCCATTTCCAAAGCGTTCATGACCTTGAACTCGGCGTTTGTTACGTTTTGCTCTTTGGCCAAATCAGTCGCTCTATCGCGCTGATTGTTCGATAACGTTATCCCAGTCACTTTAGTACCATCACCGAACCGTTTCGCTAGATGTCTAGACGCTCCTCCGATGCCGCATCCGACGTCTAGAACGTTCTCTGGTTTCTTCCCAAACAATTGATCGACGCTCCAGTCGCACATTTTATCCACAAACGCAAACTTCGCTTGTTTGAAATCAACGACGTCATTCCCTATTAAAGTCCCGGCCCCGTTTATTAAATCTTCATCTTCGTACCATCCCAAATGTATGTGTTCGCCCCAATAATATTCTAATATTCCTTCCTCGGTCCAAGCGTCGTATTCGTTCCCAACCGTGTTCGCTCCATCGACGTATGCGCGCGACGGCGTATCCAGAATCTTCTTCATTAAAGCTCCTGCGGTAACTACTGCAACTGCCGCTGCGGCAATACTATAATACCGAGAATTCATTGGATCGTTCATCGTCAACGTTTTATTATTAGTTGATGATGATATAGATATAAAACTGTTCTGTTTGTTCATCTTCCTCGTTGGAGAACTTTCAAGAGCAGTAGCAGTAGCAGCACTCCTCCTACTACTACTCCTATTACTACTACTACTAAACTGATCGATGCATTCGTTCGGTTTCATTAATAATTCTTCCCTCGTCATCCTGTCGACTGTTTCGTTATCAGTAATAGTTTTCCTTAGTTCTTCTTTGTTGATCTTAATCGCTCGCGTTCTCACTACACATATATCCTTTTTGCTTATCCAATGACGTAACTGATTATTTCGTTCACGCAGTCGCAGTCGCGCTTTGTCGATGTCGTTATTAAGAAAAGAAGAAGAAGAAGAAGAAGTTTTAGAGTTCATCGCAAATGATCGCATTTTTAATTATACGTGTTACTTATGTACTTCTTTTATTTAAATGTTGTATCCGCAGAACGCGATGCGCAATGGAGCAAACCTGTCCAATCAGCTGCATCAGCAGCTGCTTAAGAAATAACAAAAAGGAGCACAGAGTTCGAAAAGAGTACTACTTATGTGCATACATACTATTGTTTATGTATCGTTATTTAAATTAAAACACGTATGTATATGACTTTACTTTTTACCGAACATTTTACTCAAAAACTTCGAAGCGTTTTCGTTAAATATAGGTTCGTCGAACATGTTCATGAGCTTTGAGAACTCTTGCGACTCGCGCGTCTTTGCGAGCGAAGGATCGGTTCTAATTTTTCTGTAATCAGTCCAACCAGAGGCCATACAACGCCTTAAAGCCAATAACGATTCATCGATTTTACCAATATTCGAGAAGCAACAAGCGATGTTGTATTGACAGACGCGGTAAATATCCGTCGTCGTTTCAAAGTTATCGGACATGTAATTCTTTGGTTCGAGCGCGGCGACTTCTTCGAATTGTATCAAAGCGTCGTCGAACTTCTTTTGGTTATATAAAGCAATAGCTTCATCGAACATATCAAGACGTTCGTTCTCGAGTTCTCTTTTCCTGGAATAATTGTTCATTTGTTGTTCTTTCGTACCTTGTCCATAATTCCCTCCAGCTCTTTCGCTCTTAAACTGCGAGTTCTTCTCCACTTCCATCGCTGAGAAGTCGCCGTAGCACTTTTTCATTTTCAAATAAATATCCCCATTTCGGTTCTTAATTGCATACATGACTTGACCGAAGGACTCTGCTGGCCATACTTCGTCCCCGAACGATGCGCTAACGCCCTCTATTTTATCACCGATTTCGAACTTTTCGTATTTTGGCTCATTCGGTGGTATGAAAGCGACGTAGCAGCCACCGTCGTTCCCTCTCGCGAACTTCACGTCCAACGGTTTCGGTAAAGTCAGTTCATAGAAATCGTCCTTCTGTGGTCGATTCGTTTGTTCCGTCACCTCTGACGCGTTCAATTTATGATTAAATCTCTTCGCATGATAGTAATAATAAGTAGTCGTCGTTGTTGTTCTTTTTAAGTGTTTATTGTTGACGTGTCTATTCGCCCAAGTGCTGTTATCATTAGCGATGTTCATAGCGGCACAACGAGCAGTAGTCTGACTGGTCACTCTCGAAGAACGAGCGATCGAGAAAGAAGAAGCGAGAGAAGCCATTCGCTGCGTCAACTTATTCTTGCGATCTGTTGTTTTCTTTGCGCGAGAGCGTAATTAATCGATCAAGATAAGTCGATTTTTTTAAGGACCATCACTGTTACTAAGATGTTGGTTTTAATTTTAGTGGCCAAAATTGAAAGCGACAGAGTTTGATCTCCCCTGTGTGTGCAGCTGGCAGCAACACGCTCTCCTCTAATACTTCTCTAAACAACAACAAAAACAACGACACACAGACAAACGCATAAAGTATTACTATTACTATTATTATTACTATTATACAAATTATTAAAACACTAGAGCTATCTATGGCATCAATCAATCAATCGAACGAACGAAAACTGAAATCAAATCAACCGATCTTTGTCAATACGATTCATCGCATAGTCCAACTGTCGATCGATATGCTTCAAGGCGGCGAGTTGATTGTTCAAAGCAGAGACGAGTGAACGAGTAGCATCGCCTTCACCTTTACGTAAACCGCGTTGCTCTTGCATTGTTTGGTACCGCGCGATAGTTTTCGAAGCATCGCGTAAGGAATTACCAATTTGTAAAATCTGCCCCGATACTTGTTCGGCGAGTCCGTATAATCGAGCCGTGGACGAAACGTCCCTATCGACGTCGAAAGTTTCGCCGAGCTGTTGGTACAAACGATCGACGCCGTTTTCCATTTCAGTTAAGGCGAATTCCGTATCTTCTTGGTGTTGTTCGATCACTCTAATTTGTCTTTCCATGACGTCTTGCTGCGATTTTGCGTTCACTAAATCGACTTGCATTTCGAAAAGCTCTCTCCTTCGTTCGATTATTTGTTCGTCCCAATCTGCTATTATTTGCGCTTTTTTCTTGAAATCTATTGTTCTTTGCGCGAGTTCTTTGTTCCAATACTGTAAAATTTCAGTGACGGATTTTCCGACGAGTTCTGTCGGTTTGTTCAAGTTTACTGGCGGAGGACCGGTTTGATTTATTTTTGTTGTCGTAGTGGTGGTGGTGGTCGTTTGTTGTGCAGGAGCTGCTGCTGTTGTACCAGTAGCAGTAGCAGTAGTCGCGCCGGCGGTGCCACCGAACAAACTTGAACCCATTTTCGGAGCAAACGTCGTCGTCCCAGTAGCAGCAGCTGCTCCTGTGCTGCCACCACCAAATAACCCTGCACCCGCAGGCGCTGGCGTTGGTGCCGCTGCATTTACTCCAAACAAAGAAGGCGCGGCAGGCGTTGCCGCCGTAGGCGTTGCCGCCGGTGCGGCACCAAAAAGGCTTCCTCCCGTAGTAGCAGCTGGTTTTGAAGCAATAGCGGCGCCAAATAAACCACCAGCAGCGGCGGGCGCAGCAGCAGCAGGTTGAGCGGCTCCAAACGAAAACCCAGTAGCAGCCGGTGTCGCTGGCGTTGCAGTAGGAGCGGCACCGAACAATCCTCCGCCGCCACCAGTACCAGTCGATGTCGTCGGTGCCGCCGCTGCCGGTGTTCCGAACGAAAACGTACTAGTAGACGGTGCAGCGGTAGCAGCAGCGGGTTGTGTTGCTGCAGCTCCAAAAGAAAATCCACCACCACCAGTTGATACAGGCGCTGGAGTCGGCGCTCCTCCAAATAATCCTCCTCCCCCCATAGCAGGTGCAGGCGTTGCTTTAGCTGCACCAAACAAACCAAATCCAGTAGAAGGAGCTGCTGCACTGAACAAACCACCACCAGTAGAAGGAGTAGCTGCTGGAGCTGCTGCACCGAACAAACCACCACCAGTAGAAGGAGTAGCTGCTGGAGCTGCTGCACCGAACAAACCACCGCCAGTTGCTCCACCAGCGGCAGGCGCTGCAGCGTTACCGAATGAAAATCCTCCGCCAGTACCCGTCGTACCAGCGGGTTTTGATCCGAAAGAAAATCCCGACATCTTTTCTCCTCTTTCCCCTAAACTAAACCACTATTATTATTATTTTATTTCTTCTCCTTCTTCCTATTAAAGAGATATTGATGAAGAGAAACATACGGTGAGCGAGTGAGTATATACACGGAAGGAGATAAAAATAAAAATTTAGTCCGTGAGAAAAAATAGTGATCCGCGAGTATTGACCACCCGCGAACCGTGGAGTTGGACCACAAACCGGTTTGTCGTCCGGCGCTTTTTACGGCAAGATTTATCTTCGCTGCGGAAGTTAAAAAAAGCAATCCCATTTTAATTAAAGGATGCCTTAGGCAAAGCAGCGTTTCAATGAAGAAGAAATAAAAAAACGCGTATATGTCCAATCATAAGCGCGGCGCGCATGCTTAGCTACGGTTTAAAAAAAGTCTCAGGAAGTTTGAGGCATAACGAAAATCACAGACGTGTCTCACGCTATTGGAATTTCTCGTCACCGACTTTTTTCAAACGCGCGGGACATATCACATACAAATGAACACGCACATAAGATACGAAAACAAAACATATCGAACGCGTCGTGTATATAAATATATATAACTCATTACTTCTTAGAGGTTGAATAAGCCCCAGTGACTAAAAGCCGTCAGCTTCAGTGTTTTCGAATCACAGTTAACACACAGAGACACACACGTACGAACGAACGAATGAAAGAATGAAAGGTCTTCCAAAATGTCGCATCGGAGATTGAGAAAGAAACAGTAGCTTTAGACTGCAACGTCCTCACCCATTCCAAAGCATTTTGGCTTTACCTGGAACTGACGGCACCGCAAAATATTGGCGAAATTTAGCCGTGTGCTTTTGTCCAGGATGCGAACGAGAGAGAAAAAACAAAAATCGTCTATCTAAACTACACACAAACAATTGAACTCACCGCTGCTCTCTTCGTGAAGTCGTTTATTGACGCGCTATATAATTTATTTGTTTTTGTCTGTCGTTATTAAAAGTGGAAGAAGAAGAATATTTTGGTTGTCAGAACGTGTTGTATATAGAACAAAATGTCCAACTCTCTTTCTCTGGTCTTACGAGAGAGCGCGTCAACTCACACAAACACACGCACGCACAAACAATTTGAATAGTAACTTTATTTTTCTCAGTCGAAAGATGGTGATTTTGTTTTGCTCGGCATCGATTAGTGGTCTAAGCCTTTTTTGGACAAATGACTTCTTCACGGAAACATCACTATTATTATTTGTTTGTTCGTTTTTTGTTTTGTCTTATTCGCGCGTTTCGTTTTGATAAAATCATAAACACGTACGCACTCGCGCTCGAGCGATGATAATAATAATAATAAAACAAATTCTCGTTTGGTTGTGAGGAAAATGGTTGTGTGGTTTCGGAACAGGGATCCGAGCCAACCGTAGTATCTCCCTCAATTTTTCTAGGCAAGCGTATAAATATATACAACCTTCGGAAAACCGCACGGCGGTTATCAAGCGCCAAAGCTGAACTCCGTACACATATTTGCCAAAAAGGGACGATTATTCGCGCAAAAAACAATATAAACTAACGCTCTCTCTCGCTCGCTCGCTTTTCGTGTGTTCGTTTTGTTTTTGTGTGTGTGTCTCTGCAAAGTTAATTATTGCGAGCGAAGAAGAAGAAGATGAACATATTTTAAGACCCAAATGCTCTCTCAAGTGTTCAAGTGATTCGGAAATAAACTGCTCTCATCAACTCGAGTGACGGAATTTTGCCCGATAACTACTCCGGTTCCGTAATCGATAATCAGCAGCCAAGCGTTAAATTGACATCGTCATCACCAAAAGAACACGCAGAGGTCTTCTTTCTCTTTCATCTTTTCCTTCTTTATGCGCGTAATCTTTACGCACTCATTACACACACAAATAGGAACAAAAACGAGTTAGATAGAGATCAAACTTCTTCTTCACAATCTCTCTCGCTGTTTCCCCAAAAACGGATTCTCAAGTTCTTTTTTTCAAAACGCACAAAATAAAGAAGAAGAAGAAGAAGAAGAACGAGAGAACGAGATTAAGAGAGATTAAGAGAGTTATATAGAATAAAGTCGCGTACCTTTTAGTTACTTCTTTTTCTTTTCTTTCCTCTGTCGCGTTTGAAGAGTGCACAGCCGATTTCTCGTTCTTCTGCAGAAGAACACAAAAAGTGAATAACACGAAAAAGGGTTTAGGGTAGCACTTTCACTTTCGCCTCTTCAAAAATCAGTCTCGGTTTCGACTTGCGGCATAAAAATAAAATAAAATAAACCAAAATGGGTGTAAGTACTATTCTTCCTCTCTTCTCTCGAGTATCGAATGCATTGAATATGAAGCGAATAGTTTTCTATCGATTTATCGTGAATGATCGTTTAATGTATAGTCGCGTGTGTGTGTGTGTGTTTATTTGTTTTCTAGTCTCCGATTTCGGATTAAAAAAAGCCCTATATGAAAGCGGCGATTTATGAATGATCATAAGTATTAACATACATGCGAAGCGAATTGAAAGTTTACGATAAATTATAATAATAATAATAATATGTATGCATACATATATGCAGAAGCGAAAAATGAAACTTTACGATATATATATATATATAACTAACGAAATCATACTTATTTCTCTTTCGTATAAATGAACACGATACGAATCTAATCAAAAAAACATATATAGGCTTATAAATACGTGGAAGAACTTTGGAAGAAGAAACAATCAGACGTCTTACGTTTTCTCCAACGTATTCGCGTTTGGGAGTACAGACAACTTCCATCGATTTGCAGAGTCACGAGACCGACGAGACCGGATAAGGCGAGACGTCTTGGATACAAAGCGAAGCAAGGCTTTGTGATTTACAGAGCGCGCGTGAGAAGAGGAGGCCGTAAGCGTCCGGTTCGTAAAGGTATCGTGAACGGTAAACCGGTACATTGCGGTATTACTAAATTGAAGTTTGCGAGAAACTTGAAATCGGTCGCCGAAGAAAGAGCCGGTAGACGATGCAGCGCTTTAAGAGTCTTAAACTCGTATTGGTTGAATCAAGATTCCGTGTATAAGTACTACGAAGTCATCATGGTCGATCCAATGCACAAGGCTATTAGATCAGACCCACGAATCAACTGGATATGTAACCCTGTCCATAAGCACAGAGAAAACAGAGGTTTGACATCGGCGGGTCGTAAGCATAGAGGCCTCCATGGAAAGGGTCACAACTACACGAAGAACAGATCGTCGAAACATGCACAGTGGAAAAATAACAACCGATTATCGTTGCGTAGATACCGTTAAAAATCGATTTCTCCAACGCTTAGGACGTTTAGGAATACAAATACTTAGCCGATGCTTATTAAGACAAAAACGGAGAGTTTTACGAATAATAAAACGCATTACAACATACTAATTAAACACGTATATATTCTAGAATGCATCAAATCCTTTCGCTCGCTTCAAAGATACACAGCGATAGATTGTTACAGTACTGTATAATGTAATATTCTAATTCGTAACTACTAGAAACTAAAATCTACTATCATTTTCGCGCACTTAATTGTATATACGCCGCTTGTAATGCTCTTAATTTCGCCACTGCCGTGAATCTTGAATCCACTGATACGGCTGTGACGTTCATTTCTTGGAACGTTTTGTATAAAGATTCGTCACCGCGACGGCCGCACATTTGCCCACACATGACGACGTCTATTTCTTCATTAGCCTCACGAGCTTCCGCTATTGCAGATTTCACAAGTCGTCCGACTCCTTTTTCATCCCACTCAGTGAAAGGATTCGAACCCCAAATTATATCGTTCTCCCCTTCTTCGCGTTCTTCTCGCGCGATATCGTCATCATCGTCGTCGTTATCATTGTCATCGTATTCGTCTCCGTTGATGTTCATATCTTCGCCACCGTATAAGTATCGAGGGAAGAATTTTTGAGAATCTTCAATAGAAACCCCGTACGTAGTTTCGGTAAGCTCGTCCAAACCGACGATTAAAAACTCTGCGCCTATTTTCGCTAAATCACTTGCGATTAAACATGCCCTTGGCGTCTCTAACATCGCGCCGATACGGAATTTAATTTTTATCTTCTTATTATTAGTATTTTCCTCATTCTCCTCCGAATCAAGAAATTCTTGCGCAACGTTTTTTATTAAATTCATTTGATGTTCGAATTCCTCCGCAGACGCGACGTTTGGTACGCATATATCTATCATAGGTGGCTCTAAACCAATGAAGAATTGTTTCACAGCGTAAGCAGCTGCTAGAATTGATCGTACTTGCTCTTTTGTGATTTCTGGATATAACGCGCCGACTCTTGCTCCGCGCAAGCCAAATTTTGGATTTATTTCATCTAACAAGTTCCGTTCTATGATTTCAACGACATCTTTTTCGCTTTTACCCGAATCGACTGCTAATAAGGGAACTAAATCGTTCAAATTTTCCGTATCTGGCAAAAACGCGTGCAAAGGTTCATTCAACAAACGTACAATCACTCTCGAATTTTCTTCTTCGTTCTTTAGATGCGGTTGGAACGATACTCTGAACATTTCTTCGAAATCATATTGCAAATGCGGCGATAACGCGTTTAACGCTTCTAACCTTTCTCCTTTTGTTTCTGCGCATAACAGCATATGTATAGCTTGCCTCGCGTCTCCGCTTCGATATTTTTTTAAAACGTTTTCGATTTTCACTAACCCGATACCGATAAAGTTTGAAACACTGCCGCTCAAATCAAACCCATCATCCGCACGAGTGTTATTCTCTTCGACGTATTCTTCAACAGATTTCACATCATCACACTCGGCATAAATTCGAATTGCATTTAAGGATTTTGACTTTTCAGCCAACCATTCGAAGAATATCTTGTTTCGCACAGATTTTACTGGCGGAACTAACTCTACGACACCACGATATAAGCAACAATTTCTTCCATCAATGGTGACGTAATCGCCCGAATGTAAAATTGTCGTGTTTTTCCTTTTTTTCGGTTTCCTCTTTGGATGATGACTACTCATCATCGTCGTCGTCGTGAACTTTGCAAACTTGCGCGATACTTTATCAATTTCCACGCAATTAGTATTATTAGCATTATTACCATCGCTCTCGTCGTCACCATCGCCATCATTTTCGTTATGGTCAGAATTCACTCCGGATATACACGCTAATCCAAATTCTTTCTTCGATAACTCTGCGCCAAACCTATCGTCCTTTAAGAAGATTACCCCTGATACTTCAGCTAAACAGTCCACGAGAGCTTCCTCGTCCTCAGCAAATCTCCTTTCTTCTTCAGTTATTAACAAACTCGAATCTAGACATTCGCACATCAATATCACGTTTCTGCCTTTTTCTTTCATTGCTCTCGCATCTTCTACTGTGAAGCAAATCTGTCCAATCTCACATTTTCCGTTCTCTATCGCCGACGTTTGCGTCGTCTGCGCCTGCGTCTGCGTTGCTACTCTATCATTCTCATTACTATTATTATTATTATTATCACTCCTGCAAATTATATCGTATTTGACGCGCTCTCTGTTCTTAACTCTCAACATTCGCGCTCGTTCGACGATATCTTTCGTCACAAAATCAACGAAAAGCTCTTTCGTATCAATTTTACTGCTCGCACGTAAACAGGCTAGTAAATCGATTTCGTTCAATTCCATAGACTGTCTTTTACTACGCATTAATTGCGATGATTGTGATCGTGATTGTAACAGTGACAACGTACTCATCATCATCTTGAAATTCTCTTCTTTCGTTTTGTTCTCATCGTATTCCCTATGAACGAACCTCGTTAACTCATCTTCAATCACGTGTTTACTGTTATTATTTCCATTTCTATTATTTATATCAAATCCATCATCATAAGAAGAAGAAGAAGAAGAAGAAGAAGAAGTAGTCGTACGAGTATGATGAGTAGAACTGTTCCTCCTCCTCCTTCTGCTCTCCCTACTACTGTTATGCAGATGGTTATTATTCGCGCGATTAAACGTCGACACCGACACAGGAGTACTCATACTCATTCTGATTCTTTATACTGACGTTAAATACATAAACGATAAAATTAGCATAATGGGGAAGGCGTCATTTTTTCATCGTCAACAAAGTATAGTGGAAAACTTACTAGTAGTTACTGTATAATTAATTAATTGGAACAGTATCGCATACGTCTTCGATTATTACTTATTACTTAGTACTATAATTATAAACAAGTAGAGTAGAGTAGAGTAGTTCTTCTTTGTACTACTGTTTAATCTTTCTTTACTATGGTCAAACATCAAGCCTCTAATGTTGCTACTGATGCTCAATATGTTCAATACCTGGAACAGATCAAGGAAACGATTGGATATGTAACGAAGACGATTGTGCGAGGGATACAATCGGAAGATCTACAAGTGATCTTATTAATATCGTTCGCGTTTTTAGGTTTCGTGACTTACGGGACGTATTGGATACCGAGAACGATAGTGTCATTTTTACCGAGACAGGATTTGAGGAAGAAATATAAGGGCGCGAAATGGGCGTTAGTCACTGGATCATCGACTGGGATCGGGAAAGCGATCGCGAAAGAACTCGCGAGACAAGAACTGAACGTCGTCTTAGTAGCGTTGAAGGAGGACGTTCTGGACAGAACTTTCGATGAGTTAATAAAAGAGTTCCCTGAACGAGAATTTAGGAAAATTGGCGTTAACTTAGGCGTAAGAGACGGGTCGTACATGAAAGAAATCGAAGAGAAGACGAGAAATATCGACGTACAGATCGTTTTTAATAACGCCGGATTCATGTTAACTGGGTTCTTTGATAAGACGAATATAGATTTGTTAATGCTTAATCATGAGTGTAATTGTACGAGCGCGATGCAAATAACTCATTTGTTCGTGAAACGCATGTTACAAAAACAATTAAAAGGGTGCGTAGTGTTCACTTCATCGGCGGCGGCGTGTCAACCGACTCCATTTTCGGCATTATACGGAGCGACAAAGTCCTATATTTCCGCGTTCGCGGCTAATATCGCTTGCGAAGTTAAATCTCGAGGGATCGACGTATGCGCCGTACATCCGAGTCCAGTGGCGAGTAATTTTTACGATAAGGCGCATAAACTCGACGCTTTAGCGTTTTTCCAAAAGTTTGCGGTTACCCCTGATCAATTGCCAAAGGAAATATTTAGACCGATAGGGAGAATTGTTTGGTACGATATTGGATTCGTCGCTATTGCGTTTAGGAATTTATTAAAAATGTTCGATTATGGATTCTTCGCGACTTTGATCTCATGGACGGCGCATACCATGGGCGATTACAAGAAGAACGTTTAATAATAAAAAATACCTATTTGATGACTTTGAACGATTGTATACTATCGCGCAAGAGTGGTTCCGCTTTCCTCCATCGTCTTCCATCGGCGTGTACGGCGCATAAATAAACTCTCTTTTTCCAAACCGTCGCCGATACTAACCAATGCGATGAGTTCGAAATTTCGTAATTATAATGCGTTAACCCGTTCCTCGAATCTTTATACATTTCTTTTATTTGTTCTTCTTGAACTGGCTCACCCAAGACCTCTGGTGCAAATCCAAAAATGAAATTCGTTATTGGGACTAAATCCTCAATCGAAGGATTCTCTCCATCCTCTACATTAGCGAACCTTAAAACTGGCGCGAGTACGATCTTCGCGTCGCCTTCTAATTCGCTCTTAAACCTCGTATCTATTTCCGTCCCCCCAGGATCCGCTATCGACACGGCGACTTCTTCCCATCCCTCTCTCAATTTCACCGAGTAGGGCGTTATCTCGGTCCATCCTATACCATGGCCGCCAGATTTCAATTCAGGTCTCGTATACGTCATCGAACCATCCGTCGAGTCCGGTTTAGAAAATCCAGGCACTCTTCCAGCGATCGATCCCATCACCGCTTTCGCTTCATTCGTACCCGTTTCAGATGATATGAACGTTAAATACATCCCTTGTGTCATGAACATGAACGCGAAATCTCTCCTTCTTCTTCTCATCGTCGTCGTCGTCGTCGTACTAATCGTACTAATCGTTCTTTTATTAGTATCATCATCCTCGTCGTCGTCGTCGTTATTAATTCTTCTTCTAAAACAACTATTGTTATTATTATTATTATTATTATTATTATTACGAGTATTATTATTATTATTATTACTAAAACTACTCGTACTAAAACTCTTAATACCTGATGCTCGTCGATTTTGCCTATTTATCTTTCTCTCGTTGTTCTCGTCGCTCAAGATTCGAGCAGCGCTCGATTGAATAAAAGTAGGAATAGAAAACATTATTACGTATTACGTATTCCGTATTCCGTATTAGTATTAGTTTTATTGTAGAGAATGAGTAAAAAAAAAGGAGTAGAAAAAAACGCCAAAAACGGGTCAAACAAAGTGAAATTAAATAAAATATAATAATAAAACTTCTTTTCGTTTTACTAATCGCGCTCAAATGAGAGAGAAGAGAGAGAGAGAATATTATGAGTATCATAGATCTGATCATTGAATCGTCATCGAAACGATTCCCTTGATCATAGCGCGCGTAGTATGAGTACGAGTAACATAAGTTTTACGAGTTCTCCTGATATAAAGGTCGATATTGATAGAAACACTAAGCCGACGGAGCTTTTCGCTGACGTCTGTGACGAAAGAGCGAGAGGGGAATGGCCAAGGAAAAAGAAGATCTTCGTCTCGTTACTCATTCTATTCACGTTATGTTGTTTGTTAGCGCAAACGTTAGTGATCATTGAAACGCCTGCGGAGGAAGAGAGGAGGGCAGAAGCGAGAGAGCAGTACGAAAGAGCGCGAGAGGCTGTTGAGAAAATATTTTTCAACACTACGAAGTGCGAAGCACGAGGAGGATCGGCAAACGAAGAAGAGAACGAGAAGAAGAATAATTTAGCAACAGTATCGCAAGTAGAGCTTTGTAGAGATGATCGAGAGGAGGAGTTTTTACTCAGGTTCAACGAGAGTTGTTTGTTAGAAACGGCACCGGAAGCCTCGGGCGTCATCGAGGAGTTACCGTTGTTTTGCTCTTCTTTGAACGAAACGGAGGGGATGTATTATTACCCAATAGCAGAGATTTATATACATTACATAAAAGATTTAGAAGAGAAAGAGAAGATCATGAATATGAGACAATGGAATTTCGAAGGCGCGTTTTTCTTTGTTTGGATTGTATGCACGACGATTGGATACGGTAACGTCGCGCCTGCGACGAACGAAGGACGTTTGGCGGTCACTTTGACAGTGATCCCAATCTTGGCAATCTCTTTAATTTCTATAGTAACAATTGCGGAACCACTCGTCGATGGCTTGAATTTGTTTCATAAATGGATGTTGAAGAAAATGAAGAAGAAGATCCCAATTGATATCACGATCCCTCAACGCTTCATTCTAGAAGACTATTTTGGCGTGCGGAAATATCATTTAATAGGCGAAGCGTTTTGGCCTCTATCAATAGTTTACGCAAAACTGAGCACGATTTTTTCACAAGACGAGCGGCATAAGGGAGAAGTATTTACGAATGAAGAAGAATTTCGCGCGTGCTGTGAGCGTCTGCAGCTAAAGCTTCGGAAGTCTGGAAGTAATAACGAGTCGTTCGTTATCGCTGTAACGAATACTACAATCGAACAAGTCGTCGACGAGGAAAGCGTCTTAAATTTAGAAGAAATACGACTTCTACTGAACGTGATTAGAAGTAAAGCGGGTCTTCATCAAATTGGTATCCAGTTAATACATTGCTTACTCTTTTCGATTTTTATGGTCCTCTTAGGAACAGTGTATTTCGCGAAAATCGTTCCGCATTGGAGTTATTCAGAAGCTGCGTATTTTTCAATCGTGAGCATTACTTCAATCGGCTTAGGCGATTACGTTCCGGATGCACAAAAAGATGCCAGCGTAGCATTCTGGTATCCTTTCGTTTTCATTGGTTTTGGAGTCATAACTGTCTTCATTGGTACATTAGCGACGTTTGCTGAGAAAGGTCGAGAGCAGAGACAAAATGAATACGAGTTCAAATACTTGCATCATTGCTACTGCAGAAAACGCTGTGAATGGCGCAACGGCGGTGGTAATGAAACCTAATTAATTACTTAATTACTTAATTGTGTACTATTAATTGTGTACTGCTATATCTTCTAATTTATACATCATCACATTCTTCTTCTTAGCTAGCTAATACTTATGTTTTCTAAAATTTATTAATTTACCCGTTACCTACGATTGAGCTCGCGCCAATACCTTCTAAATCGTTATGTAGATGCTCAGAGTATGCGCCTAAATTATCCAATGCCCATTGTTTCACTAAATCTGCAGACATGTATACTTCATGATTAACGATTTCCTCTCTCGTCACACACTTTAAAGAACGACCGGAAAATCTTCCCGAGTTGTATACTTGCACCTCTGGATGTAAGAATGTATTTTTGTACCCATACACTCTGGAAATCCAAATCGCGTGCTCTTCGTTTGATAATTGCTCGGGATACAAGGCGCCAAAAACGTCTCGATGTGTCTTGTGAACAAATGCGTGCGTGATTTTCCTCGCATCGCGCGCATCTTCTGGACTTGCGACTCCAAAATTCTTCGCTAAATTGTTCTTCAGAAGCGAATTTATTAAAATATCCGCCCAATATTGTCCTTGAGATGGATAAAACTCTGAATCGTCGTGAACGGTCATGAAATAATCACACTTTTCAACATCAATCGCGCGATCGAAAAGACCATTCCAAACATACGTCGTAGATAACGAGACGTGAAAACGCACGAGTTTTATCGTGACTGGGTAATCTCCAATCAACGTCTGCATGCGTTTCTGTAACCTTTTCATTTTTGGAGCCGAATCGTACACAATATCGCCTTGCTCAAAACCTACGAGTAAAGTATATCTCGTTCTCTTGCCGCTCTTATCGATCGTTCCTAATATCGAAGGCAATAAGACGTTCACGAGAGGCAACGCGTCTGAATTTATCAATTTCGTGTTCAACGTAGAACTTGGAACGCCTAAGACGACGTGCATTGCTTTAAATTTATTCTTCGCTAAATCGTTCCCAAACGATTGTTCACGAACTTTCGTTTCGAATACAATTTCGGGCGGTTCTTTTTTATGTCGAACGCGACAATGGTACTGTTCTTTTAGCATAATCTTTGCCACATCATCGCCTTCACTAGCCAGTTGTTTTAAACTTTCGACTGTTGATATTTTTGATGCTTTTGAGTCCACGCATGTGAATCCATGAAGATCTGGTCGAGTACCGAACCAATTATGAAATTCGGGGATTTCCCCTGGCATTAAGGCAGATTTCTCCTCACCTACGATCGTATTCGCTCTCGGGCACGCCCCGCCTAAAGAACATTGCACGTGCATTTTTAAAATTTTTTCTGTCGCGTTATCGAATCTAAAGTATCCTTGCACGTTCGGATCGCACCCCCCTTTTATCGTTTCCTCTTGCACGAAAAAATGTTTATCTCTACTTAAAGCTTTCAAGACGTTATCGATCCAACCTCTCGCGTGCGCGCTATGATGGACGAACAAAGCGTTTCCGTTTTCGCGTAAAGCGTGCCAAATTAAACTAGGCATAATATCTATTTCGCCAACGTTTCTCTTCAAAACGGACGTTCTCGTTCTCTCTTCATTTTTATTGATTGGATTTCCGTTCTCGTCTACTTCTTCCTCGAAATCTGGTTCGTCCTCGAACGTTTGCGTGAGCATTAAACGTTCAATCTCCGCGAGCGCAAACGTCGGTAACGTTCCAGTTTCAAAAACACCTTGCCTGGTTCTCGTCCTAACCTCTCTTTGCACTTTCCCCATAACCCCTGACCCTAAATCTATCGTATCATCTAACAAGGCCATTTGTAAAGCGTCCACGCCTCTCTTCGCGTATACGTTTCTCCAATGCATTATCTCATCTCGTTCACTCTCTAACAAAGGTCCGACTTCGTATAACCAAACTATACATTCCGGGTGCCAAAAATGTAAACTCCCAACTAACTCTCTCACTTTCGCTAACGTCTTCGTGCACACTCCAGATACTAACACTGGATGTTTCACGAAATACTTCTCCGGTTGTTTCCTGATTTCTTTCTTCGCTATGAACTCGCCCGATATCGGGTCTATATCAAACGATCTCACTTGTATTACTTGTCTCACTATATTCTGCTGTTTATGATCGTTATTATTAGTAGTATTAGTGCTCCTGATACTACTGATGCCTTCTCTGCGTTCGTATATTTGTCTCTGCTTCGCCCTTCTCCCTTTGTTCCCCTCATCCGTGAAATCATTATTATTATTGTTATTGTTATTGTTATTGTTATTATTGTTAGTTGTAGTAGTACTATATTCGTTCGTGACGATATCTCTCTTGATCCACCTTAAGTTTAAAATGAATATCAAAACTTGCAAGGTTAAGATGAACATCATGATCATTCTCCCATACTTTTGCGCCTTATCTCTCCTCTTCGTGAAAAGAAAACCGAGTTCGAATTGGAACCTCTTGAAGATTTTGTCATCGCGCATTTTTAATTGGCCCGATGAGCGTTATATATAAACTATCGCTATTATTATCGAGGCATTATCGAGCAGGCATTATTCGATTTATGATATATATAGACAAGTTTAAGACAATTCGAACAACATCTATATATCACATTTGTTCTTTTCTGCACACGCGCGTTTTATGAGAAGTTATGTAAAACAATAAGGAGCAAAGCGAGCTAAAACGCTATAAATGTATAAAAGCTAAATATCTATCAATCTAAGAATCTATTAAAGGTGCGAAAGTTTCTATGCCGTTCACGCGCATGAAACGCTTCTTCCAGCGCGGGAAAACGACATCGTTTTGATGCCAGAACTTCCTCCATGAACCGAACTCGGTTCGCTCGTAATCCGCGAACGATTGTCTGATTTCTTCCTCCGTGTTCATGACGAACGGGCCGTGAGAGGCGACGGGTTCTTTAATAGGTCTACCTTGTAAGATTAAGAACGCGCATAAAGCGTCGTCGTCGTCTCCTACGTTTTTTACATAGAAATCTTTCGCAGCGTCGAGTTCGATTCCGTGTCTATTTCTTATCACAATTTCACCGATTTGTATCGCTTCGCCTTCGATGAAGTATAAATACCTATTCGCTTCGTTGGCAATATTCGCTCTTGGGACGAAGACTTTACTGTTCGTTTTCTTAAGTTCAAAGTAGAAAATGCCAACGTCGTTTTCGTCCGTATTCGCCCACGAGTTCTCAGGTCTCTCCAAAGTCGAACTCTCGTTACTTCCGAACGAACCAGTAAAGATCGTGATTTCCGCGACGTCGTTTTCTGTTTTGATTTTCTTCACTTCATTTTTCCAATGCATCACGAAAGCTGGTTCACTCATCTTACTCTTCTTCGGCAAATTCAACCATATCTGAAAGAAACGTGAAGGGTTACCTTTATCTGCGTTTATTAAAGGGAACATCTCGCCGTGTTGAATACCTTTCCCGGCCGTCATCCATTGAAGATCGCCTTCGCCATACCTCCCGGCGTTCCCAATTGAATCCGCGTGATCTATAATTCCTTCTATCGTTGCGGTGATTGTCTCGAAACCTCTGTGAGGATGCCTTGGAAACCCTGGAATCTTATGACCGTGATAGAATCTATAAGGCACGCTCGAGTGGAAGTGATTCCCGGTCCCTGTATCGCCATTTTTCAATCCCATGAACTCATCTCCTTCGGGATACTGATCGCTATGGTACACACAAAAAAGGAACGGATCTAACGTTCGCATTGGACCTACCGCGTTCGATAGTTTTTCGATTCTTTTAATCACATCAATAGCATCATCTTCATCGTGATTGGACATTTTAACTTCCTCTTCGGCATCACCTACTAAAAAAACGTTTTCATCATCATCACCGGACTGAACTGTTTTATTGATATCATAGACATTCCTTAAGAAGCGCGAGAAGAATAAGAACAGGAACACTTTAAAGATTATTACGGCATTTTCTTTCCCATTCCTCTTACTGTTCTTGTTGTTGTTATTATTATTACTTCTTACACTACTACTACTACGATTTGTTAACATCATATCTCTACTGATTTTATGTAGTAGGTGTTGTTAAAGAAATCATTCTTCATAGGGGATAGGCAGCAAAAATATCGTATTAAAAAAAAGGAAAAAAAATTCTAATGGCACCAATTTGCACTAAGTGGCACCACACCCTAAATTAAAGAACTAGGTGATTTGTTGAAAATTCAAACGCTTTAAAAGCTGTTTCTACCCCGGTAAACGCAACAACTTCGCGCATACT
>Ga0114998_10000278_pt1 | contig 36459 bp, 22 predicted proteins | sample ArcticOcean_MG_C_5_FD_87044 | JGI IMG/M metagenome (GOLD analysis project Ga0114998, IMG submission 87044) | Marine microbial communities from western Arctic Ocean - ArcticOcean_MG_CB4_138 | ecosystem: Environmental > Aquatic > Marine > Oceanic | place: Arctic Ocean: Canada Basin | collected... | reverse complement strand
TAATCACATTTTCATTATTTATAATTATCATGAGCTATTCAAAGAACAAAACGAAGAAAGATAACGAAGTTCAATTCTAGAGATTTAACAAATAAGAAAAAAAATACAAACGTCATACATCTATAAAGGAGTATGACGTTTTTTTATGTGATACATTAAAAAGCATAACTAAAAAAAATATGACAACTTATTATATACTATTTATGGAAGAACAATAAATAATTATTTTTAAAAATAAAAACAGCTTTTAATTGTTTGAAAGAATAAAAGCAAAAAAATCTACATTAAAATCGTAAAAACTAAATCAGAATCGATGAAAATCGATTTTTATGCGATTTCTTCTATTTTAATGTGACTTCTTTTTGTTGTAAAATAAAATTGATTTTTTATACAAAATGTTTGAAATTATCTAGCCTTATTTTAGGACGGGACACAAGTCCAATAAAAAAAAACCTACATTTCTGCAAGGGTTGTGTTCTAAAAATAATGTATTTTATTAATGCTTAATAAGTTTTCGTGTGATTGTTTCTTTATTCGACTTTATGTTTGTTAAGTAAAGTCCAGGGCTTAGATGAGAAATATCAAAACGAACTTCTTTTTCAAAGTCACCCTCAAATGTTTCTATAAGTTTTCCTATAAGATTGTATATCTCGACACGTTCAACAAATTTGTTGAGCATAAATGTATTTGTTATAGGATTAGGGAATACAGTTAATTTTTTTGCAGCATCAAATTTTTCAGTATCCAACGTTGGTGCATAAACATATTCTGTCGTTGGCTTCCAAAATATATTGGCATTAGCAGAACCATTCCAGTCGTCCATTATATAAACAGAGTAACCAGTAATGTTTTGATTATTTAAAGTGATATCAAAGACTTCAGCACCATTGTTAATTGAAATATTCATTGTTGTGGCAGTGCTTAAAGTAAATTTAAATACAAAATCAGTATAGCTAGTTGACCCACCAATGGATGAGGTATTTATTGTGCCTGATGCTGAAACCACTTCCCAAGGATCATTAGCTCCACTATTTCCATTTAAATTTACTTGAACAGCATAATTGTTAATCCTATCATCCCAAGAAGCTGTAGAAGAAGGACTTGAAAGCAATGCCAAACCAATAACACCATAGGAGGCTTGGGTAGCAGAAACGGTAATGGTAAAAGAATCGCCAACGTTCATCGTTGTAGCTGTGCCTCCAACAAGTCCAGTTGCTGTAAAGTTTCTAAAAGCTACAGATTGTTTAGCGTCATTATTTGCCCACATACCAAAATTATCGGTTCCATCATCAAAACTACCCCCACCGTCCGTAAAAGTGGCGTCATAATTTGCAGCCCTGTGTGGGTAGTTAACAGTTGTTTGAGCTCCTATTGCAAGCGTTGAAGCAATAAGCACTAAAATGTAAATTTTTCTCATGATTTTAAAGACTTAATTAGTAATTGATTTGTATAAAGTGTTATTGATTCGTTTTCTAAAACAAAATCTTCATTAGCAAGCATTGCAGGTTGATTTGTATATACTTTAAATTCTCCTGGTTCTAATGTTATGTCTGCTGTGGTATTTGTAACAGTTATATTATCTTCTAATATATCATACCAAGTAACAGTTTGTTGAAAAATGGAGTGATGCTTTGAGTTGTTACTCCAAAGTTTCCAATAATTACAATATTCTTAATACCAGTTGCTGATGGAATTATTAAACGAATTTTATTTACTTTATAAATATGACTTTAGAACAATAAATACAAGATTTCTCAAGATATTTATTGTTCTAATTTCTGAGTTTTTTTTAAATACAATTGGTTTATATTTAAAATCCAGTTCCTGGATCTTCAGGACTTTGAGCTTGCGCTTTTTGTGGACTAAGAATTAGATAAGTTCCTAATGCCGTTAATGCTGCATATTTACCGTAATTTCCTATTTTTTTTATAGCGTCTTTACGAGTAATTTCTTCATTTTTATCTTGCGTGTTTTCTATATTTTTTTTCATGATGTGTTTCTATTTTAAAGTATCGTAATTATTCTAAAACTATTTTCTTATTCAATTTACCAGCTTTATTTTCTAACTGAACAATATATACTCCAGTAGCTAATTTTGGTAAAGAAATTTCAGAAACACCATTAGATTTAAAACTAGTATTTAAAACTTGCTTTCCTAATATATTAAACAACTTAACATTTGTTTTTCCTTGTGATAAACCAACAACTCTTAAAGTAGAATTATTTGTTTTGTAGATGCTTACATTTTCTAAAGTAACATCATTTAAGGCCAATACAGAAGCTTTTGTATGTAAATAAAATCTTCCAATTCCGTTTAAAGCTTCTGATAACGTAATTTTATATTCGCTATTTGCTTCGTCTAAACGTGTAAATGTATTGGTTGTTCTATCTTCTAAGAATACTTTGATACCCGTTGGTAAATTTAAAGCTACTGCAGAAAAAGTGATTTCTTTTCCAGCTTCAGCATTTACTCCAATAGGAATAATTTGATTTTCAAAATCTAGAGGTAAAGCTTGACGCATAAAATCTACACCATTGCTATCGCTTACTAAATGAGAATAAATACTAAATGAATTATTAGTCCCTGTAAAGGTTCCTATATCAAACCTTGGGTCTAATCCAGTAGTTTTATCAGCTAAATAATTAATTTCTGTAGATTTGGTATTTGTTCCATCAGAAATCATTAAATCAACAGAAACAGTTGAAGTAGTACTTTTATAGAAAGTGATACTTGTTCGATGACTTAACATATCTTCATTAATAGCAAAAGTAGTACTTGCACCATTAGAGTTTACAAAGAACCCTTGACCTGGATGAATATATCCTGTTGTTACAGAAGCATAAGCAGTACCATTCCAAACATATAAAGCTTCTCTGCTATCTTCTAAAGCGGTTGCGTTAGCAGTTAAGCCCAATAAACTAGTAACATTTATAAATGATGGATAAGGGTTACCTATTAATGTCCATCTATTTTCACTTCCACCTCCTATATCATTTGCTGTAATTGTAGGAGAAGCATCATCTGTTTTTACTGTTCCTGTAAAACTAATATCTGAATCTGTAGCGTCTCTTTTAATAGAATAACCTTGTCCAGTAGCAAAAGTTCCAGAAGCTCCATCAATAACGTAAGTCCAATCGCCATCGGCATCTGTCGTATTAATATATGTTGAAATTCCAACATTTGTTCCTGAATCTGTAGTGTTGTCAATTAAATTAGCATTTACCCAAGATGTATCATAACCTTCTCCTACTACTGGGCTTGACAATAAGTGCCAATTTTCATCTGAAACAGTTACATTGTATGTAATGTCTCCTGTTGATGTACCGCCAATGATTAAAGAAGCCCCATGATTCGCGGTAAAAGAACTACCGCTATTTGCTAAATCATTTGTAATTGTTAATGATTTACCTGCATCTACAATTACAATACCACCAGCATCTACTGTTAAAGAAGAAAGTGTTGCATTATCTGAAATTTGTAAAGTTGCACCACTATTAACTGTTACAGCACTAGAAGCTATACTAGAATTTAACACTAATGTTCCTGCAGAAACTGTTGTTGTTCCTGAATATGTATTTACAGTAGCTAAAGTAACAGTACCTGTACCTTCTTTGGTAAAACTATTAGCTTGAGACACTAAAGAGTTAGCAACTAAACCATCTGTTAAAGCAGTTGAAATTGTTGAATTATCATTACTACCGCCTAATTCAATTGTTCCAGTAGCAGTCAAACTTGCATTTTTCCAAAACATATCGTTACTAGGCCCACTTGTTTTATTCCAGATAACAAAACTCTGAATAGAAGAACCAGCTGTACCACTTAAAAGTACATCTTTGGTTGTTTCTCCATTAGTTCCAATAATTGTAACTGTAGCTTTATCTAATGAAACTAATTTGATTTTTAAAGTTACATCAGACCCAGGAGTACTATATCCATTTACTGTAGTTCCAGAACTACCAAACCAATTACTATTTTTATTTATTTGAAATTTTAATCTACTATTAGTTTCAAAATCAGTATAAGCACTATTATCAGTAGACGCATTAAATGAAATACCTGCATTAGATCCATCAAAGAAACTACTACTATTTCCAATATAAACTGTTATCGAAAATTCATCTCCTAATTGCAGACTTCTTGAAGTCGCATCTTTATTATTACCATTAATTGTAAAAGTTCTAAAAGCTGCTATTCCAGGATCTCCAATGTAACCTGAACCATCATTTATATTTGTAGCATAAGTTTTTAATTCACTACCATTGTTTGCTGCTCCTGCAATATAATTTGCAGTTATATATCTTGTCTGAGTAGCATTTAAGTTCTCAATCTGAGTAGTGTAGGTTTATTGACTAAGAAGGTGTTGTCCAATAAACACAGATATTAGTAAAGTTAAAAAATATTTCTTTTTCATTGTATTTATTTTTAGATTAGTTAATAATTAATTTTTTGGTTGTTATTTTGTTTGAGTTTTCTTTAATTCGAACAAAATAAATACCTTTGTTTAAATCAGTTACAAAATACGAATTTTTTATAATAGTATTTTTAGAAAATTGTTTTACTTGTTTTCCTGTAATATCAAAAACACTAACTTCTTGTATTTCTTTTGATAAAGAAAAAGAACTAGAAGTTGGGTTTGGATACAGTTGTAAACTATTTTTTTCTAAAGAAATATCTTCATTAGAAAGTGTTGCGGGGTTATTACCGTACAATTTAAATTCTCCTGGAGCTAACGAAATAGAAGCTGTTGTGTTCGTAACAGTAATGGTAGTATTGTCTTCTAATAAATTATACCAAGTACCAGTTTGTTGAAAAAACGGAGTAATATTTTGTGCTGTAACACCAAAGTTTCCAATGATTACAATATTTTGGATGTCTGTTGCAGATGGGTTTGTTAAATGAATCTTTTTTAAACCATTAGCATTTGAAACATCTAAAGTGAAATCTGACGTTTCGAAAATATCATAATTTAATTTTAATGAAATCAGTTTTGTCCAAGTGTTGTAAACATCTGTTCTATTTTGATTAGATAGATAATTCCATAATATAGGTTTATTACCTGTTCTACCATTTTGATCAATAGAAATATCATAGCCTAATTCATCAAATTGCCAAATCATCTTAGGCCCAGGAATTGTAAAGTAAAAAGCGCCGGCTAATTCTATTCTTTCTAGAGCTGTGTCTAGGTTTCTTATATTATAGCTACCATTAGAATTACCAAACTGTAAGTTTTTATACATTAAACGTTCTTCGTCATGACTTTGCATATAACTCACATTTGCAGGTACAGACCAACCTCTGTTTAAATAAGAAATCCAAGAAAAATCAGAATCAGTATTAAAGCCCATTGTAGCTTGGTTATAGTTGTTGTTATGGTTACCCCACATCATAATTCCTTTTCCTTCCCCAAGTCTATAATTTACCCATTGCGTTTCTTCATTATTTGTGCCTAAATGTTCAAAAATAACATAAAAATCAGGGTCAATATCCCATTGATAATCGGCATATTCTTTTAAAATATCAACTCTGTCTTGTTGATATCCGTTTGTGCAACTTTCGTTATTTGTACAATTTTGAGTAAATCCTTTTGTTAAATCCCATCTAAAACCATCAATTTTATATTCGTCAATCCAGTATTGAGTAACTCTTTTTACATAGTCTTTTGTGGCTTGTTTACTGTGATTGTAATCATTAAAAACACTGTAAGAATGCGTTGCTGTTTGATTTAAAAACGGACTATCGGCACTTGCCTGACCTTGATAACCACCATTGTCTGTATTCCACATTCTATAATAAGGATTCTGTCCACTAACGTGATTGAAGACAACATCTATAATAACAGCGATTCCTCTACGATGACATTCATCAATAAACTGTTTAAAAGAAGTGGTATTACCATAATATTTATCTAATGCCATGTGAAAAGACGGGTTGTATCCCCAAGATTCATTGCCATCAAATTCCATTACGGGCATAAATTCTATTGCATTTATACCTAAATCTTCTAAATAATCTAATCTTGCTTTTACAGCATCATAACTATGAAGTGCATCAAAATCTCTAATTAAAATTTCATAAATTACTAAATCTGTTTTATCAGGTTTGGTAAATGAAGTTGTTTGCCAAGCATAAGCTGCATCACCAGTTCTTAATAAAGTTACAGCATGGTTTGTTTTTCCTGCTGGATAATTTGGTAAATTTGGGTATGTAGTTGCATTTATATATTGATCATTATTTTCTGTTAAAACAACAGTAGAGTAAGGGTCTGCCACTCTTAAATCAGCATCAATTATATATTGATAAGAATAATCTGTTTGTGGTGTTAAACCAGTAAGTTCTATCCAAAAACGATTTTTGGTACTATCTTTTTTAAGCAAATAAGCATTGTCTATTTGCCAATTATTAAAACTACCAATTAGATGGATAAACTCTTTTCCAGGAGCGTAAAATACTAAAGTAACTTTTGTGTTATCTGTAGCATTTAAGTTAATTCCATCTTTCATTCCTGAAGGAACACTCGCTTCTGAAACCGTTGGGTTTACGATTGCTTGAAAAGTAACACTTTTAGTTTCTCCATTATTAGTTGCTTCTAAAATATACGTTGTATTTTCTGTAACAGTAGGAGAGAAGCTATAGGTTGTTGAGTTAGATACTTGGTCAATAATAGCATCATTTGCTTTTATTGAAAAGTCTGCTGTTAATGAAGTCGTTGCATTTATTGATAAATTTTCTCCTGAGTTTAAAAGGGTTATTAATGTTGAAGGTGTGTTTAAAGTTAATTGAAACGAACCTACATTTATAATAAAGTCATTACACCCATCGTCTTTTAGTTCTTGTGCCCCGGTTTCGTTTCTAAAAACCATTCCCATATTGGTAACATTACTAGCTTGTGTATCTGTTAAACTATAATAGGTTTTTGGTACAATTGTAATTTCCCAACGATTGTTGGATGTATTTAAGGTCATTTCTCCAACTCCATCATCTAAACCCCAATTACCAACGACACTAGTTTCCCATGCATTGGTTTCTGTTCCAGCACCAGAATGCATGTATACTTTTGTAGGATTGTTAAACCCATTACAATCTGTTACCGAACTATTAGCATCTATACTAATAGTTATCGATTCTGTAATTTCAAAAGTATTTGGAGTAATTGTAATTTGACTAAATCCTAAAGAAGTTATAAATAGTAATAGAAGAGTAATTTTTTTCATGCAGAGGAAAATTTTAAAAAAAAAGGCTATCTTAAGATAGCCTTTGTAAAAGTTAATAAAAATTTAGTCTTTTGTATAAGTTGGTGCGTTTGGATCAGAAAAATCTAAAACATAAGAATAGGTGCCAGCAGTAGTATTTAAATTACCACCATTTAATTCAAGCACGCCATCTCCACCATCATCACCATAATTGGTTCCCCAATCATTGTTAGATCTAAATTTGTATTCTCCATCTATAAGAGTCACATTTTCTAAAACCCACACATCGTTAAAAGGTTTAGACCAATCTCTTTTAAATTGAGCATCTGCAGTAGCACCCCAATTATTATAAGCTCCACCTACTAATCCCCAAACATGGTCTATCTTCTCTAAAGAATACGTTAAATCATTCATGTCTACGGTAGCGATATAAATACCAGCTGTTACTATTATGTTTGCTCCTCCATTATCTAAAGTTCCATCATTCCCATCATCACCATAATTAGTACCCCAGTCATTATTCATTCTAAATTTCATTTCTCCATCAATCAAGGTAACGATTCCTCTAAACACATCAGAGTACTCGTCATATTCTAGCATAAAATCTGGAGTTGCTCCCCAATTATTATAAGCTCCACCAACAATACCCAAAGAAAAATCTTCTTTAGTAAATTTATTATTGTTTAAGTCTAAAGTAATTTTAAATGAGCCAGCAGTTGTTGTAAAGTTTCCTCCACCAGAAGATACGTCATCTGCTGCTGAACCAGAACCTAAATTATTAGTCCAGTCGTTATTTTCTCTAAATTTCCATTCTCCATCGGTTAAGTTTACATAGGCTACTAAAACACCATCAGTATCTGTTGTAAACATTGGTAAATCTGGAGTTGCTCCCCAGTCATTCGCTGCAGAACCTACGATACCCCACTTTGTAGATAAATCTAAAACGGTTAGATATGTAGTTACATTAATGGTTACTGTATCAGAAATTCTTTCTAAAACAGTACCTGAAGCCGTATCTGTGATTGTAGATTTAATTCTTAATTCTAAGTCACCAGCTGTATTTACAGGAATCCCTGTTTGGAATGCAACACCATTTAATTGAGCATTACTTAAAGATAGCGAATTTAGATTACTTACTTTACCTGCCTCAATTGGCATCGAAAAATCAGTACCTGGCGCTGCAGCTTCTAAAATATAATCAATATCTATAGCTAGAGAAGAATCTAGAATAGGATCATTCCAAGTAACATTTACCGCTTCTAAATCATTATTCGCAAGACTAAGGGTAAAAACATCTCCATTAGACAGATTGCTAAAAGTCGGTGCATTTACAGGATAAGTAGTTACTAATAAAAAGATGCTATTTGTTGTGCTACTGCCAGCCTTAACTCTCATATAAATAGCAATATCATTAAAATTTGCTATTCCTGTATCATTTATTGCGTTATTAAAAGCATTAACAGTCATAGAAAAATTGTTTTTCGTTGTTGTGCCTATGACTGATGAAGTTGTGAATTCTGCATCTGTAGACATTTCTACGGTATAATCTGCTCCTGAGTTTATTTCATCTTGCCAAGAAATAGTAAAAGCTGGATTATTAGGAATTGCAAAGTTTAGAAACACACTGCTAATTCCGGGAGTGTCTAATACAAATGCAGCATTTGGAGTTGTAAGTGTTAAGCTTTCTTCAACTTCACAAGAACCCAGTATTAAGGTAAATGATAGTAATAAGTAGCTTATTTTTTTTATATAATTTTTCATTTTTTAACTTTTAAAATTAAATTGATATTATAAATTTAATGGGATTAGAATATACTCACCTGTTAAGTCATTAAACCACACATCATAATCATCTTCGACTATAACTGGAATTGAACCACCACCATCAGTAGCTATTCCAGAAAAAGAAGTTGAGCTTCCCCAATTAGATCCAGCATCAGTAACAAAATCTACATTACCAGGTGTTAATCTAACATTATTTGCATACCAAATATGACCATCAAAAGCTAAGGCTGCCAAAGCTATATCAGCAGTGCTCGTTCCTTTTAGAGTTAAACTTTCGGGACTTGTAGCACCTGAGGCATCAAATGCTTCAAAAGTAAATGCCTTGCTAGCAAAGTTCATTTTAAAAGTATAATACCCAGCAGGAATACCATCTCCGCCTCCATAAGGTAATCTTTCTGGCTCTGGAGATGAATTTGTTGGGGTAGTTCCCCAAAAAACAGTACCATCATCTGTTCCATATTGTGGATGCCATAATCCTTTAGTTTCTAAAATTTTAAAATGACCATTTTCTGCCCAGAATCCAGTGTAGGAATATATATTACTATCATTTGCATCTCTAAACAATGCAGGATTGTTATTGTTGTTGTTCCAACCTGGTGCAGTTGCATCACCTACCATATAATAATCATTAAAGACATAATTAAAGTAGGGATATACATTAAATTGTATAACATTAGATGCTGATGTCTCACTATTTTGAGAACCTAAAGAAGCCACAACTCTGGCATATAGTGCCTTCCATTCGAAAGGATTTAAGCCTGTATTACCAGCTGCAGCATTTACTTCATTTACAGCTAATGTAATTGAAGTGTTTCCTGTTATCGTTGCCGCTGTTATTGGTGCAGTAAAAGCATCATCACTAGCAAATTGAATTGCATAATTAATAGATGCTTGTTGCCCATACTCTGCTTCGTTCCAATTTAATGTTAATGCAGGGTTACCTGTATTGACAGCATCAAGTTTTAAGTCTGTAAAATTAAGTTCTGCTAAAACTGGAGCTGTTGGCGCTGAAATTGTAAATATTTCAGAAGTATCATCACAAGAATTGAAAACTAAAAATAGTATTCCAATTACTGTAATTGCTGAAAATCTTATTATATTTTTCATCATTTGTATTTTGTTATTAGTGTTAGTACCCTGCATTTTGAGTTAAGTTAGGGTTAGAAGCTAAACTTGCCGAAGGTATTGGATAAAGATTCATGTGATCTGGCAATGCAATACCATTTGTTCCATTTCCTTTCCAAGCCCAGTTATATGAGCCACCTGTGAATTTACCAAATCTTATTAAATCTTGTCTTCTGTGAGCTTCCCAATGCAACTCTCTAGATCTTTCATTTAAAATGAAATCTAAAGTTAAATCGGAAATTGTTAGATTATCTTGTGGATTGTTAGCTCTTGTTCTTAAAGAGTTCATGTAGTTTTCGGCATCTGTTGCAGATGCACCTACAGCCCCTCTTAAATGGGCTTCAACATACATCAAATAAACATCAGCTAATCTAAATAATGGAAAATCTGTATCTACAAATGTTTGATCTGCACCAAAGCCGCCTGTTGAAGTTGCATTAGAGTATTTTTCTATAACATATCCTTGGTCTTTATCAGAAATACTTGTGATTTCTATATTTCTATTTTCGGAAATTAGCGTATTTCTGGTATCATTAATATAGATGCCATCATTAAATAATTGTGCAAATTGTTTTCGAACCCTTAAAGCGCCTCCCCAACCACCAGCACCAACACCAAGTGCGGCACCATTAGCTTCTAGACTGCCAACTTCACCATTAATCATAACAGTTGTTGGGCCATAGTTTTGAGTGTACATTCCATCAGAAATTAAAGGAAAAATAATTTCATTATTTGCTGAGTTTACGTCATTATCTGCCATGAAATTGTGAGCATAATCAGTTGCTAACGTATATCCTCCAGCAATAATTTTCTTCGTATAATCTAAGCTTTCAGTATATTTTGCTTCTCCAATATAAACCTCTGCATTTAAATACATTTTAGCAAGAATCATCCAAGAAACAGCTTTATCAGCTCGGCCATGCTCGTTTTGCATTGGGGCTTTTAAATCCGTTTCAATTGCAATTAATTCAGCCTCAACAAAATCAAATAATTGTTTTCTATTATAAGCTAAAGGTTTCGTGTTGATAGCATCTTCTTCAGTAGTAAAGTTTGCTTGACCAAATAAATCCATCATATAATAGTAAGACATTGCTCTTAACAACCTTGCTTCTGCTCTGTATGCTACTATTTCAGTTTTTGTTGGTGAAGAAACATTTCTTTCTTCTAATTTTGCATTGGTAGTTTCTCTTAAAAAATTATTTGCGAATGCTATTGTTACATGACTTCTACCAAACATTCCTAAAATGATTGGGTCATCAGAATTCCAAATATTACGCTGTATTTCGCGCGTTCCAGGGTCATTTTCATAAGACCAAATCATTTGATCTGCAGATAATGTTTGCAGATATAATAAGACTCTTCCAAACTGACTTGTTCCTGCATCTAATCCATCAATATTTGATGAACCAGGACCATCTACACCTGTTAAAGAAAGGTTTGCATATACACCTGCTAATAATTCTTTATAAGAGGTTTCATTTGCAAAGAAATCTTCACCTAATAAATCTTGATCATCTTTTGGAGTAATGTCTAAGTCGCTTGTACAAGAAGACAAAGCAATGGCCATGATAAGAAATATTGTTGCTATTCTTTCGATTTTAAATATTTTTTTCATTAGTAAATCTTTATAAATTAAAATTTGATATTAGCTCCAATTAAGAACGTTCTTGGTCTTGGATAAATAGTATTATCAATACCATTAAATACTTCTGGATCTAAACCAGAATAGTTGGTAATGGTGAAAACATTTTGCATACCAGCCCATAAACGAATACTGTTGGATGCAAATTTTTTGATAGGTGTATCAAATGTATATCCTAAGGTAATGTTATCCATTCTTAAGAATGAAGCATTTTCTAAATAAATGTCAGAAATGATAACATCTGAAGTGCTATTAAAATTTGTATTTAATACTGTTGTTGGTATGTTCCCTAGAACGGCATTGTCTTGCAATAAATCATATTGTGCGAAAGCAGAATTAATATTATTGTATACATAATTACCTAAACTAGCTCTTAAGTTAAATGCCAAATCAAAGTTCTTATAGTCAATAGTAGATTGGAAACCAAAGGTGAAATCCGCTTGTGGATTTCCTTTTAAGTATTTATCTTGAGTATTTATAATTCCATCTCCATTTAAATCGGCATATGCACCTTCAATTGGTTGTCCATTAGTATCATATAGTTGTTTTAAAATATAAAATGAATTAGGAGCAAAACCTTCTCTATATAATTGAATAAAGTTTCCTGTTCCACCAGCAATACCACCTGCAGTAATATCTTGATTTAATGCTAATTCTTTAATTTCTCTATCTAAATAAGTTGCATTAAAGTTGATGTTCCAATTTAAATCTTCATTTTTAATGATATCTGCATTTACAGTAAATTCTAAGCCATTTACTTGTAAATCTCCAACATTTTGTAAAACTCTATTTGTAAAGTTAGAACCATCAGCAACTGGAGCGTCAGATAATAAATCTGTAGAATTTTTTTGAAAAGCATTTATAGAACCTGTAAATTTATTATCGAATAACCCATAATCTATACCGAATTCTACTGTTGCTGTTTTTTCCCATTTTAAATTACTTCTTTCAGAAGGAATTGTTGATTGAATAGGGATACCACCAAATAAATATCCAGAACCTTGATTTCCGAAACGATACCTATCTAAGTATAAATCTCCAGCAATTCCTTCTTGCTGTCCATTAATACCATATGAAGCACGTAATTTTAATTCTGAAATTACTTTACTATTTTTTAAGAACTCTTCATCACTTATTCTCCATGCTAAAGCTGCTCCTCCAAAATCACCCCATCTATTTTCTGGACCAAATCTAGAAGTACCATCTCTTCTGTAGTTTAAAGTTAGTAAGTATTTTTCATTATATGTTAGATTTGCTCTTGCTAAAAAACCAACTAAAACTACTGGCGTAGAGACAAAAGAAGTTGCACCTGTATCATTTGGGTTTCTTATGTTTCCTGTGCTATTTCCAGAACTATCAAAAGATTGGTAAGAATAACCAGCCATCACATCTGTTTTTAATTTATCAAATGTATTTACGTATGTAAAGTAAGTATCAAAAGATTCGTTTAAAACTTCATTAGTATACCCAGAGTCATAACCAATAAATAAATCAGTGAAATTTGCAGGACTATTTAAAGGGCTACTTCCTCTACCTTCTGCAGTAGATTTATCAAAACCAGCATTCGTAGTTACCGTTAACTCTGGTAAAAAGTGAAAGTTATATTCAAGTTTTAAATTACCATAATGTCTAAAAACAATAGAAGTGTTATTGTTTTGTAATAAAGAAGCTACAGGGTTTCTAGTTCCATTGTCAACTAAAACACCATCTGGTGTTCTAGTTAAATGTTGATAAAAGCCACCAAAAGGAGATGTTGAATCATACACAGGTTGCGTTGGATCATAGCGTAAAGCTGAACGAACTTGACCTGAATCTGCAAATCTGTTATCTTCAAAAGCTCTATTATAATTTAAGCTAATTTTAAAATGATTATCAAAAAAGGATGGATTCATAGATAAAGAAAACGTAGCTCTATCAAATTGTGATGTTAAAATATTACCTTCAATTCCTGAAAAACCTACAGAAAGTCTTGTTGGTATAGCCCCAAAAATTTGACCTCTAGCAGTTAGATTGTGTTGCGTAGAAACTGATTTTTGATAAATTTCATCTTGCCAATTTGTATTAGCTGTTCCTAATAATCCAACCATACTTGGTTGTTTTTGAGCAACTAAGTTTCTAAAAGCATCACCATCAAAAACATTAACTCTATCTCTTATCTCACCAAAACCCATTTGAAAATCGTAATCTAAAGAAGACTCTTTTCTACCTTTCTTAGTGGTAATGATAATTACACCATTTGCACCTCTAGAACCGTAAATTGCAGTTGCAGAAGCATCTTTTAATACCGAGAAAGATTCAATATCATTTGGGTTTATACTAGCTAAAGCACCTCTAGATCCACCAGCTGTTCCAGACATTGGTAAACCATCTACTACTATCAAAGGGTTATTAGAAGCATTTAAAGAAGAACCACCACGAATTCTGATTTGAGAACCAGCACCAGGACCACCGTCTGTTACAATGGTAACACCAGCAACACGTCCACTTAATAAGTTTTCTGGGGTAACAATGTTACCTTTCGTAAACTCTTTTGCTGTAATTGCTTCAACAGAACCAGTTGCATCTCTAACGGTAGTTGTACCATAACCAACAACAACAATTTCATCAAGTTGTTCAGAAGACTCTTTAAGTTCAACTGTTAGGTTAAAATTAGAGCTAATAACAATTTCTTTATCTGTATAACCCAGATATCTAAAAACAAGTGTATCACCCGTTTTTACCTTTTCTAAAGTAAAGTTACCATTAAAGTCTGTTTCAGATCCTTTAGTTGTACCTTTTACCACAACGCTAACACCAGGTAAATATTCACCAGTTGCTTTTTCTTTTACTACACCTTTTGCTGTTTGTTGAGCAAACACTGTAAAGGATGTACCTAAAAGAATACCAATTAACAATAATTTAAATTTTTTCATGTATAATTTGTTAAATAATAACTGTAAATTCGATTTGTATTAACAATAAATTTACATTCCACTTAGTAAATATAGAGTATAAACATGTTAATATAGAATATAAAAAGTCACGAAATCGGTTGCGTGTTAACAACTTTTTTTGAGAGATTATCATTAGATTAGCATTTTAAATTGTCTTTTTACAAAAAAAATGAAGCAAAAAATTACCATAAAAACAATAGCTAAAGAATTAGGAGTTTCTACATCAACAGTTTCAAAAGCTTTAAAAGATAGTCATGAAATTAGTACTGAAACTAAAGAAAGGATTCAGGCTTATGCCAATCATTATAACTATAAACCTAACAGTTTAGCGCTTCAATTAAGAACACAAAAAACAAAAGTAATAGGCGTTATCTTGCCTAAAATTGTGCATCATTTCTTTTCTACTGTGATTATGGGCATAGAAGAGGGCGCCAATAAAAAAGGGTATCATATTATGGTTTGTTTTTCTAATGAATCGTATAAGAAAGAAGTAGAAACATTAAACGTATTGTCTAATGGAAGTGTAGATGGCTTAATTGTATCTATAGCCAACGAAACCCTTAAAAATAAGGATTTTAAGCATTTTGTAGATTTGGTTTCAGAAGAAATTCCTTTGGTTTTATTTGATAGAGTTGTTGATGAAATTTTATGTGATAAAGTTGTTGTTGATGATGTTGGTGCAGGTTATAAAGCTACAAAATACTTATTAAAAAATGGATGTAAAAAAATTGCTTTAATTACAACTCCTAGTCATGTAAATGTAGGCGCTTTAAGGAGGCAAGGCTATGAAAAAGCCTTAATAGAAGCGTATATTAAAACGGATAAAAACCTAATTATTGAAGTTGATGAGAAACAAGATATCAAAAAACAAATAGAAAAAGTTTTTGAAGAAGATATTGATTGCGTTTTTGCTGTAAACGAAATTTATGCAGCCAATTCAATGAGAATAGCAAAAGAAAAAGGATTAAATATACCTGAAGAGTTCTCTATAATAGGTTTTACAGATGGTTTAATCTCAGAATATTCATCTCCATCGATGACTACAGTTGCACAACATGGTTTTACAATGGGGAAACAAGCTGTAGAATTATTGATTGAAAGAATTGAAAATGAATCAGATATATATAGACCCAAAAAAATTGTAATTTCTAGTGACTTAAAGTTACGAGAATCTACGAAACCGTCGTCGTAAATTTTATAGTTGTTTTTTATCAAATTTATAAAAAAAACATATATTTGTCTCAATATTAAGAGTTATCAATAAATTACATTCCACAAATTTATGAATTGATAAGTCTAAAAGCTTATCGTACTATTAATTTAATAATATACGATAATGAACAAGCAGAAATTAAGTTTCTGGCAAATCTGGAACATGAGTTTTGGATTTCTAGGAATACAATTTGGATTCGCCCTTCAAGGTGGATTTATGTCAAGAATTTTTCAAACTTTAGGAGCAGGAAAGGAAGAGATTCCTTTGCTTTGGATAGCAGCACCTTTAACAGGATTACTTGTACAACCAATTATTGGTTATATGAGTGATAGAACTTGGAGTGTAAAATGGGGTAGAAGGAGACCCTACTTTTTAGTAGGTGCAATTTTAAGTTCATTAGCACTGTTTTTTGTTCCTCATTCACCTGCATTATGGGTGGCCGCTGGTTTTTTGTGGATTTTAGATGCGTCTATAAATATTTCTATGGAGCCATTTAGAGCTTTAGTTGCAGACAAACTGCCACAATCCCAAAGATCTTATGGTTTTGTAGTTCAAACATTAATTATAGGAATTGGAACTTGGATTGCAAGTAATTTACCTTGGATGGTTTCTCAATTTGGTGTTAGTAATGAGGCAGCATCTGGTGTAGTACCAATGTCTGTAAAAGTTGCTTTTACAATTGGAGCTTTTGTGTTTTTAGCAAGTATTTTTTATACTGTTTTTACAACGGATGAATATCCACCAGAAAACATGGAAGAGTTTGAGTTAGAAAAAGCAAAGAAGAATAACTTTATTCCAGATATTATAGATAATATTGGAAGCATGCCAACTACAATGAAGAAATTGGGTGTCATTCAGTTCTTCTCTTGGTTTGCATTCTTTACAATGTGGAGTATGGCAAACCCTGCCTTAACGGAACATGTTTTTAATACTCCAGCTCCTATAGAAGCTGCTTTTAATATGGCAGACACAGTTCAAGCAGAGGCATTTAAAATAGCGAATACAAAGTTTCAAGAATCTTCTAATTCAGTAGGTTCTGCAATGGGAATTTATGGTCTGTCATCAATGGTATTTGCTTTATTATTAGTTTTTTATACTTCTAAGAGAAAAATTAATAGAAAATATGTACACTTATTTTCGTTGATTATTGGAGGTATCGGGTTTTTATTAATGAACTATGCTTCACCAGAAAATTTAAAATACTGTTTTGTATTAATAGGTTTTGCTTGGGGTAGTATTTTATCAATGCCATATGCAATGTTATCTAGTTCTGTAGACCCTAATAAAATGGGTGTAATTATGGGAATATTTAACATGTTTATTGTAATTCCACAAATTATTGCTGCATTAGGAGGAATCAATTTTGTGTCAAGTTTATTAGGTGAAGAAACGATTAATGCAATGACTGTTGCAGGAATTAGTTTGGTAATTGCAGGCTTTTGTAATTTACTCATCACTAATAAAAATGCAATTACTTATCAAGAAGATATTTAAAAATTAGATGAAAAAAGGATTTATATTCGATTTGGACGGTGTTATAGTTGACACTGCCAAATATCATTATTTAGCTTGGAAAAAATTAGCAAATCACTTAGGTTTCGAATTCACCAAGGAACAAAACGAATTATTTAAAGGTGTTAGCCGAAAACGTTGCTTAGAAATTCTATTAGATATTGGCAATAGAGAGTCAACACAAGAAGAATTTGATACTTGGATGGTTGAAAAAAACGTAGACTATTTAAAGTATATAGAAAATATGGATGCATCAGAAATTCTTCCAGATGTTTCAGGGGTATTGGCGTTTTTAAAGGAAAATAATATTCCAATTGCCTTAGGTTCTGCAAGTAAAAATGCACATCCAATTTTAGAGAAAGTTGGTTTATTGCATTATTTCGATACAATTGTAGATGGTAATAATGTTACAAAAGCCAAACCAGATCCCGAGGTTTTTTTGCTTGCAGCAAAACAATTAGGTGTAAAATCTAATGATTGTGTCGTTTTTGAAGATGCGATTGCAGGTGTAAAAGCTGCTAATGCTGCAAAAATGATAAGTATTGGTATTGGAGATAAAAAAGTGCTTTCTGAAGCGCAATTTAACTTTAATGATTTCACGGAAATCAGTACTGATTTTATTCAAGAGTTGATAAATAGAAAATAGATTAAAGAGAAAACAAGTCATGAATTATTGATCTTGCTATCTCTTTAAAAACAACTTATTAGAGAGTGATTTATTTGACAGCTAAGCCGTCTAAAATATATTTTCTAATATCTCAAAAGAAAAAAAATGAATCAAGATTATATAAAACCAAATGAATGGTCAATACTTGAAGAAGGATTTGACGCTCAAGTGGTAAAATCCTCAGAAAGTTTGTTCAGTATTGGTAATGGTGTCATGGGACAGCGTGCTAATTTTGAAGAACAATATACAGGAGATACTTTTCAAGGGAGTTATATTGCAGGAGTTTATTATCCTGATAAAACACGAGTTGGATGGTGGAAGAACGGGTACCCAGAGTATTTTTCAAAAGTTTTGAATGCTCCAAATTGGATAGGAATTAACGTTTTAGTTAACGACGAGAAATTAGATTTACATACATGCAAAAGTGTCTCGAAATTTAAAAGAGAACTCAGCATGAAAGAAGGTTGGTTGTCTAGAAGTTTTGAAGCGGTTTTGCAAAATGGAATTATAATTAAAGTTGATACAAAACGTTTTTTAAGTTTAGATTTAGACGAATTAGGAGCTATTAATTACAATGTAACTCCTTTAAATTCGGATGCAAAAATCACATATATTCCATACATAGATGCAGGTATTAAGAATGAAGATACCAATTGGGATGATCAATTTTGGGATGTTTTAGATGTTTCTCAAAACAATAAGCAATCTTACATTAAAGCAAGAACCATGAAAACACATTTTTATACGTGTACGTTCATGGAATCCAGAATATTTGTAGATAATAGCGAAGTTATTACAGATTGTAATAGTCAGCATTCATCAAATTATACATCTTGCTCATATCAGCAAGAAATTAAACAAAATCAAACATTTACCATTCATAAATTTGGTGGTTATGTGGTTGATCGAAATCATAAAAAACACGAACTAGTTGCTGCTGCAAAAGAAGTTTTAGACAAAGCTGTAAGTTTTGGTTTTGATACATTATTAGAAATGCAAAAACAATCTTGGTCGCAAATATGGAAGATGTCAGACATTACCATAGAAGGTGATGTAAAAGCACAACAAGGAATTCGTTTTAATATTTTTCAACTAAATCAGACTTATTTAGGCACAGATGCTACTTTAAATATTGGCCCAAAAGGTTTTACAGGAGAAAAATATGGAGGAAGTACTTATTGGGATACAGAGGCATATTGTATTCCTTTTTACATGGCTACAAAAGATCAATCTGTTGCAAGAAAATTATTAGAATACAGATATAATCATTTAGATAAAGCTATTGAGAATGCGGAAAAACTTGGTTTTAAAAACGGAGCTGCATTATACCCAATGGTTACCATGAATGGAGAGGAATGCCATAATGAATGGGAAATTACCTTTGAAGAAATTCATAGAAACGGCGCCATCGCTTTTGCAATTTATAACTATTACAGATTTACAGATGACTATTCTTACATTCCAGAAAAAGGATTGGAAGTATTAATCGGTATTGCACGTTTTTGGCATCAAAGAGTTAATTTTTCAACAAGTAAAAACAAATTCATGATTTTGGGTGTAACGGGTCCAAATGAATATGAAAACAATATAAATAACAATTGGTACACAAATTACATTGCAAAATGGTGTATTGAATATGCGTTAGAAAATATTGAGGTTGTAAAAAATGATCATATTTCTGATTATATTAGAATCAAAGAAAAAACAAATTTCTCGGATGATGAATTATCTCAATGGAAAAATGTTGCTGACAATATTTATTTTCCATATTCAGAAAAACATAGTATTTTCTTACAACAAGATGGTTTTTTAGATAAAGAATTAATCACAGTTACAAATTTAGATAAGAGCCAAAGACCTATCAACCAAAAATGGAGTTGGGATCGTATTTTACGTTCACCATATATAAAACAAGCGGATATCTTACAAGGTTTCTATATGTTTGAAAGTGATTTTTCAACTGAAGAGTTAGAACGTCATTTCGATTTTTACGAACCATTTACAGTTCATGAAAGCTCGCTTTCTCCTTGTGTACACAGTATTCAAGCTGCAAAGTTAGACAGAATGGAACAAGCGTATTCGTTCTATTTAAGAACTTCACGTTTAGATTTAGATGACTATAATCATGAAGTAGAAGAAGGTTTACACATTACTTCTATGGCAGGAACTTGGATGAGTATTGTAGAAGGTTTTGGGGGAATGAGAGTGCGGAATAATATACTTTCTTTTTCTCCGAAAATTCCTAAAGGATGGAAATCATACTCATTTAAAGTAAACTTTAGAAATCAAGTTATTACTATAAATATTACTCAAAATGGAACTCATTTTGAATTAGATGGTGCTAAGGAAATCAATATTATAGTAAATGGAGAAACTGTAATTGTATCTCCAAATAATTTATTAACTGTTTAAAATAGAAATCATGGAACTTTTTAGAAGCATTTTTTTCTCATTATCGATTATAGTTTTGTTTTCATGTGATAATGTAGAAACTAAAAAAAATGTTTCTAAAGTTTCAATTTCAAATACTTCTCTAGAAAGAGTTGAACCAACAAATTGGTGGATTGGTTTAAAAAATACTTCGCTACAATTATTAGTAAAAGAGGACAATATCGGCAACTCTAAACCCAGTATTTCTTATGAAGGAGTTTCTATAGATAAAGTTAACAAAGCAAGAAGTAAGAATTATTTATTTATCGATTTAACTATTGATAAATATACAGAAACAGGAAAGTTTGATATCGTTTTTACATTTGATGATGGTACTAAGAAGACTCATACCTATGAGTTAAAATCGAGAGAAAAACCTGCTGAAGATTATGATGGTTTTAACAGTTCTGATGCTATTTATTTAATAACTCCAGATCGTTTTTCAAATGCTAATGAGAGTAATGATAAAGATAAAAATTTAAAAGATATTTCTTTAGATAGAACAGATGGCTACAAACGTCATGGAGGTGATTTACAAGGAATTATTAATAATATCGATTACATTTCAGATTTAGGTTTTACAACAATTTGGCCAACTCCTGTATTAACAAATAACATGCCAAAAGGTTCATATCATGGGTATGCAATTACAGATTATTATCAAGTAGATCCTCGTTTTGGAACCCTAGAAGATTATAGAAATTTAGCCGATAAGTTAAGGGAAAAAGAAATGAAATTGATCATGGATCAAGTTGCAAATCATTGCGGTTTAGGTCATTGGTGGATGAAAGATATTCCTTTTGATGATTGGGTAAACAACCAAAAGAACTATGAAGAAAATATTGAAAATTGGAATTACAAAACCAATATTGGTTCTAACCATAGAAGAACTACAAATCAAGATTCATATGCTTCTGAAATTGATAGAAAAGGAAATAATGAAGGCTGGTTTGTTGCCGAAATGCCAGATTTAAATCAACGCAATCCTTTTATGGCAATATATATTATTCAGAATAGTATTTGGTGGATAGAGACTTTGGGATTAGGTGGAATTAGACAAGATACGTATCCTTATCCTGATAAAGATTTTATATCAAATTGGGCAGGTGCAATCATGAAGGAATATCCTAATTTTTCTATTGTTGGCGAAGAATGGAGTGTAAATCCATTGTTAGTTGGTTATTGGCAGAAAGGTGCAAAAAATAAAGATGGTTATGAGTCAAATTTAAAATCTACAATGGATTTTCCTATGCAAGAAACTGTTGTAAAAGGCTTGTTAGAAGACGAAACATGGGGAACAGGTTTGGTGAAAATTTACGAAGGTTTAGCCAACGATTTTCACTATGCAACACCAAAAGATATTATGATTTTTCCAGATAATCATGATATGAGTAGAATTTACACACAATTAAAAGAAAATGCTACAAATACAAAAATGGCGTTATCAACTTATTTTATGCTACCAAGAATTCCGCAGATGTATTACGGAACAGAAATTTTAATGGATGATACTGCAAACCCAGGAGACCATGGTTTAATTAGAACCGATTTTCCAGGGGGTTGGAAAGGTGATGAAATAAATGCATTTACAGGAAATGGTTTGTCTGATGTTCAAAAAGATATGCAATCTTTTGTTCGTAAAATTTTAAATTACAGAAAGACGAGTAGGGCAATTCATGATGGGAAAACAATTCATTTTGCACCATTTATGGGAACTTATTTTTTGTTTAGAATAAAAGCTGATGAAACTGTTGTTCATATTATCAATAAAAATAATAAACAAATTACAATCGATTTAAAAAGATTTAAAGAAGTTGGTTTAGAAGGTAAAACTTTAAGAAATATAGTTAGTGATGAAGAGTTTATTTGGGGAGATGAGATGAAACTAAATAAAAAAGGAAGCATTATTTTAACTACAAAAAAATAATATGAAAAAAATAATTTTCTTTACAGGTTTTTTCAGCCTTTTGGTTTCATGTAATTTAAATGATAAAGAAGCTTTTAAAAACATTAAATCTTTAGTTCTAGAAAATGCCGTTTTATCATCAGGAAAATTAATAAGAGTAGATTCTTTTCCTTCAAAATTTATTGAGTCAAGACCTGTAGATGTCTGGATACCAGAAAACTATTCGTCAGAAAAAAAATATGTTGTTTTGTATATGCATGATGGACAAAATTTGTTTGATGCAACCACTACTTGGAACCAGCAAGAATGGATGATTGATGAGGTTGCTACAAAATTAATGAAAGACGAAATTACTAAAAATTTTATTGTTGTTGGTATTCATAATATTCCTGCAATTAGATGGCAAGATTTATACCCAGAAAAAGCAATGAATTTTCTTTCAAAAGAAGATAAAGATACCATGCACAAAGAAGCTGCAAAAAACAATTTTAGTACTGTTTTAAATGGCGATGCGTATTTAAGTTTTATTGTTACTGAGTTAAAACCATATATAGATGCAACATATGCTGTTTACACAAATAGAGAAAATACATTTGTTGCAGGTTCTTCTATGGGAGGCTTAATGTCTATGTATGCAGTAGCGGAATATCCAGAAGTTTTTGTAGGTGCAGCTTGCATTTCTACTCATTGGGTTGGAGGATCTCCAAAAGAGAATAACCCTTTACCAGATACAATTTTTAAGCACTTAGAAAGTAATTTACCAAGTGCAGAAAATCATAAAATGTATTTTGATTATGGGAACAAAACATTAGATCAATTTTACCCTCAATATGCTTCAAGAGTAGATTCTATTTTTCTGAAGAATGGATATAACACTGAGAATTTTAAAAATTTATTTTTTGAAGGAACAGATCACTCAGAACTTTCTTGGCAAAAAAGAGTTCGTATTCCGTTAACTTTTTTACTTAAAAAATAAATATGAAACGTATTAAATTTCTTTGTTTATTTGTTCTAATTTCTGCATTTTCATTGGCTCAAAATTCAACTCGAATTTTTAAAAATGTAACTGAAACAAAAAACGGATTAGAAATTAATGTAAATGATGGCATCTATTATATTACTTTTTATAATGAAAAAATAGTTGAAACCTCATTTGTTCCTAAAGGTGAAGAATTACAAAATAATTCTCATGCTGTGGTTTTAAATAAGAAAGATTTAGATATAATTTCAATTGTAACTCAAAGCAAAAGTATATTTTCTTCAGAAGGAATATCAATTCATATTCAACACAACCCTTTTCAAATTAGCTATACATATAACAATGAATTAATCACTTCAGAAAAGCAAGGCTATTACAAATCTAAACACATTCCTTTAGAAAATGTAAAAGGTAATATTCCTAATGAAGAAACAGAAAAAATTGAATTCAATTTAACTTCTGATGAGGTTTTATATGGAGCAGGAGCAAGAGCTTTAGGAATGAACAGAAGAGGTCATCGTTTAGCTTTATACAACAGAGCACACTATGGTTATGAAACGTATTCTGAGTTGATGAATTTTACGTTACCAATTGTAATTTCCTCTAAAAAATATATGATTCATTTTGATAATGCGCCAATTGGTTACTTAGATTTAGATAGTAAAAAAGACAATTCTTTGACGTATGAAACAATTTCTGGGCGCAAAACGTATCAAGTTATAGTTGGGGATTCTTGGATTGATTTAATTGATAATTATACAGATTTAACAGGGAAACAACCTTTACCACCAAGATGGACTTTAGGTAATTTTTCTAGTAGATTTGGGTATCATTCTCAAAAAGAAACAGAAGAAACAATTGATAAATTTAAAGAAGAGAATATTCCTGTAGATGCTATTATTTTAGACTTGTATTGGTTTGGAAAAACCATTCAAGGAACTATGGGGAATTTAGAAGTAGACAAAGATTCTTTCCCAGATTTAAAAGGAATGATTTCTCGTTTAAAAGACAAAGGAGTTAAAACCGTTTTAATTACAGAACCTTTTATTTTGTCGAATTCTAAAAAATGGAATGAAACTGTAGAAAAAAATGTTTTAGCAAAAGATTCTGTTGGAAACCCTGCCAAATATGATTTCTATTTCGGAAATACAGGTATTGTAGATATTTACAAAACAGCAGGAAAAGATTGGTTTTGGAATATTTATAAAGATATTTTAAATCTCGGTGCAAAAGGACTTTGGGGAGATTTAGGTGAGCCAGAAGTATTGCCTTCTTGGGTAAACTTTCATAATAAAAAAGCAGATGAAATTCACAATATTTATGGTCATGATTGGGCACGTTTAATTTTTGAAGGATATCAAAAAGAATTGCCAAATGAAAGACCTTTTATTTTAATGCGTGCAGGTTATTCTGGTTCTCAACGATTTGGAATGATTCCTTGGTCTGGAGATGTTAGCAGAAGTTGGGGAGGTTTACAGTCTCAACCAGAAATTGCGTTACAAATGGGAATGCAAGGTTTAGGTTATATGCACTCTGATTTAGGTGGATTTGCAGGTGCAAATTTAAATGATAATTTATATACAAGATGGTTGCAGTATGGAGTTTTTCAGTCAATATTTAGACCTCATGCACAAGAAGATGTGCCAAGTGAACCTGTTTTTAGAAGTAAAAAAACGATGCAATTAGCCAAAAAATCGATTGAATTGCGCTACAAATTATTGCCGTATAATTACAATTTAGCATTCGTAAATAATCAAAAAGGAACACCTTTAATGCGTCCTATTTTCTTTGAAGAAGCTTCCGAAAAATTGATGGAAAATTCAGAAACCTATTTATGGGGAAAAGATTTTTTAATCACACCAATTTTAAAAGACTCCGTAAAATCAAAAGAAATATATTTTCCTAAAACGGCTAATTGGTTTCATTTTTATACGGACGAAAAAATTGAAGGCGGACAAACTAAAACGGTAAAGGTTGTAGAAAACTCAATTCCGACTTATGTAAAAGCAGGCGCCTTTATTCCGATGACAAAAGTAGTGCAAACTACAGATGAATATACTGGAAATAATTTAGAAATTCATTATTATTATGATGCTTCTATAAAGAAAAGCGAAAGAGAAATGTATACAGATAATGGGTTGCTTTCAAATGCTTTTGAAAAAGAAAAATATGAGATTTTAAAATTTGAATCAGCAATCACTAAAAAATGTTTAGAAATCAATTTTGACGCAGAATTGGGTGATGATTGGACACCGTCAGAAAAAGAAATAACATTGATAATTCACAATATTGATTGGAATCCGAAAAAGATAAAAGTGAATGGAAAAAGAAAACGAATTTCATCCGAAGAGAACAAGTTAACGCTTCCTTTAAATTGGAATGTAAAGAAAGAATTAAAAATAAAAATAACATTAAACTAAATAGCAATGAATAAAATATTTTCACTTATTTTAATCTCAGGAATCCTTTTTTCTTGTCAGAAAGAAAAAAAAGAAGCGATTATTACTTCAAACGAATTGGTGTCAATTTCTAATTCAGACTTAGAAACTGCTGTAATTTATGAAGCAAATATCCGTCAATATTCACCCGAAGGAACATTTGAAGAATTCACAAAAGACATTCCTGAAATCAAGAAATTAGGGGTTAAAATTATCTGGTTAATGCCCGTTTTTCCAATTTCTGAAACCAAGAGAAAAGCAACGGGTGGCGCCGATAGTAAATTTGCTTCAGAATTTCCGGAAGAGGAGCAAAGCAAGTATTTAGGAAGTTATTACGCAGTTTCTGATTTTACAAAAATAAACCCAGAATTTGGTACAATTGAAGACTTTAGAAAATTGGTAAAAACGGCTCATGAAAATGGAATTTATGTAATTCTAGATTGGGTGCCAAATCATACAGGCTGGGATCACAAGTGGTTAAAAACCAATCCTGATTTTTACACGAAGAATGATAAAGGAGAAGTAACGCATCCAAAAGATACCGATTGGACAGATGTTGCAGATTTGAATTATGATACTATAAAGTTGCATGAAGCGATGATTTCTGATATGATATATTGGCTGAATAAAGAGAATGTAGATGGCTTTAGATGTGATGTTGCAGGTTCTGTACCAACTTCATTTTGGCAAAAGGCAATTCCTAGATTAAGAGCAGAAAAAGAGATATTGATGTTAGCTGAAGCTTGGGAACCAGAATTGTTAAAAGACAATTTGTTCGATATGGCGTATGCGTGGGATGGACATCATTTATTTAATGGTTTAGCAAAAGACGAAAAAAATGTTGCAGATTTAAAGGAATATATCAAAAATACTTATAATGAACGTTATGAAAAGGATGATATTCTTATGAATTTTGTAACCAATCATGATGAAAATTCTTGGAATGGAACCATAAAAGAGAGAATGGGAAATACCTCAGAAATGTTAACAGCTTTAAGTTACGTTTTACCTGGAATGCCTTTAATTTATTCGGGACAGGAATACGATTTAAATCATCGTTTAAAATTTTTCGAAAAAGATTCTATACCTAAAACAAAAGGTAAAACTTTTGATTTATTAAAGAAATTAGGCGAGTTGAAAAATACAAATTTAGCTTTAAATGGCGGAAAAAATAAAGCAGCTTTTGATGTTTTGAAAAGTGAAAAAGATGTTTTTATTTTAAAAAGAACAAAAGGAAATGAAACTCTTATATTCATTGCTAACTTTTCTAATGAAGCGCAACAATTTAGTATTTCAGAAAAAGGAGTTTTTACAAATTTCTTAACGAATAAAAAAGTGAATTTAAACGATGGTGCTTTTCCAATTGGCGCAGTTGAATATAAAATACTAGTAAAATAATGATAAAAAATATCCTTTATTTAGTTTTTATTTTATCCGTTTTTTGCTGTAAAGAAAACGCTTCAGAAAGAGAATTTGACACACATATTGCTGAAAAAGAATTTGTGTGGGAAGGCGCAAATATCTATTTCTATTGACAGATCGTTTTAATAATGGAGATATTTCAAATGATATCAATTTTGATAGAACTCAAAAAACGGGAAAATTACGTGGTTTTGAAGGTGGTGACATCAAAGGAATTACTCAAAAAATTAAGGAAGGGTATTTTACTGATCTAGGTATTAATGCAATTTGGATGACGCCAATTGTTGAGCAAATTCATGGAGGAACCGATGAAGGAACAGGTGTTTCCTATGGGTTTCATGGATATTGGACAAAAGATTGGACTAAAATCGACCCAAACTACGGAACAAAAGAAGATTTAAAAGAATTGGTTGCAGTCGCTCATAAAAACGGAATTCGTGTGCTATTAGACGCTGTAATCAATCATACAGGTCCCGTAACTGAGAAAGATCCTGTTTGGCCAAGTGACTGGGTGAGAACAGAACCACAATGTTCTTATGATAATTATGAAAACACCGTTTCTTGTACGTTGGTTGAAAATTTACCAGACATTAAAACAGAAAGTAATCAAAGTGTAGCATTGCCGCCACAATTGATTTCAAAATGGAAAGACGAAGGACGATACGAGCAAGAAATTAAAGAATTAGATGCATTTTTCACAAGAACTGGACATCCAAGAGCACCTCGTTTTTATATTATGAAATGGCTCACAGATTATATTAGAGAATTCGGAATTGATGGTTACAGAGTAGATACTGTTAAGCATACAGAAGAATTTGTTTGGCAAGAGTTGAAGCAAGAATGTGATGTTGCATTTGCGGAATACAAGAAAGATAACTCGGATAAAGTATTAGATAATAACAGTTTTTATTTCGTCGGGGAAGTATATAATTACTCAATTTCACATGGAAAAGCGTATGATTTTGGAGACAGAAGAGTAAATTATTTTGATAAGGCATTTAATAGCTTAATCAATTTTGAGCTAAAATGGAATGTAAAGCAGATGTCTGAAAAAGATATTTTCCATACATATGATTCTATATTAAATAATGAATTAAAAGGTTATGGAATCTTAAATTACATGACTTCACATGATGATGGTCAGCCTTTTGATAAAGAAAGAAAAATGCCCTACAAAACGGCAACTATGTTATTGCTAACCCCAGGAACCTCACAGGTTTACTATGGTGATGAATCTGCAAGAGATTTAACGATTGATGATACCGTTGGTGATGCAACTTTGCGTTCTTTTATGAATTGGAATGATATTCAAGCTAAAGATGAAACTCGAAAGATACTACATCACTGGCAAAAATTAGGTCAGTTTAGAGCAAACCATATGTCAGTAGGAGCAGGAAAGCACCAGTTAATTTCTGAAGAAAATGGATTGATTTTTTCAAGAGTTAAAAATAAAGATAAAGTAGTTATTGGAATCAATTTACCAAAAGGTAAAAAACTAATTAAAATTTCTTCTGTTTATAAAAATACAGCTCATTTATTTGATTTCTATTCTAAAAAAAATGTACTCATTAAAGATGGTACCGCTTACTTAGATTCGCCCTATGATATTGTTTTGATAGAAAAAGTAAAGTTTTAAAACTGTCGAAATTGGTATACAAGTAGTTTTAATCAATTAAAGGATTATGGTTAGCTATACAGATAAAGTTAAAAGATGGCGCATAGGAGGATTTTTTTTTATTGTTCTTCTTGGGTTTCTTTATCATTACCTATAGGCATGGTCTCATTAATGCGGCCTTATTACTGCGCTTACTTCCGTAAATGAAAGTGTATGGGGGCATTTAAAATTAGGTCTTTGGGCGAAAATCAACTGCAAATTATTCAGAAAAAACTTAATAATAGACCCCGAAAAATTATTGGGTATAAAGCACCAATTGAAATGATTAATATTTAACTTAAATTAGTAGCTTAGTATCATCAAAAATTAACAACGTTTGTTGCGTTACAACATTGAATCCAATAAATTTTATAATGGTTCTAGAAATTAATAGCTAAGCAGACTTAATATGAAACAACTGAGATATCTTCCTCTTATATTTATAACATTTATACATGTGTCTTTTTCTCAAACAAGAGAAGTTAAAGAGTTAGATACCAATTGGAAATTTCAAAAAGAAAATTTTGATGATGCTTTTGAAATAAATTTTGATGACTCCAATTGGGAAACCGTTACCGTACCACACGATTGGGCTATTTATGGGCCATTTGATAAAGAAGTTGACAAACAAAGTGTAGCTATTGTTCAAAACGGAGAAAGTATTGCTTCAGAAAAAACAGGTAGAACAGGTGCGTTACCTCATATTGGTATCGGGTGGTATCGAAATAAATTTAGCCTTCCTAAGAACATAAAAGATAAAAAAGTGCTTTTACTTTTTGAAGGTGCCATGAGTGAACCTCAAATTTATTTAAATGGTAAAAAAGTAGGCGAATGGGCTTATGGTTATAGTTATTTCTATTTTGATGTTTCAGAATTTGTTAAAGATGGAGAAAATACGCTGGCTGTTAAACTAACAAATAAAGAGTTTGCTTCTCGTTGGTATCCAGGTGCAGGCTTATATAGAAAAGTGAGCGTTATTGTAAAAAATAAAGAAAGCATAAATCAGTGGGGAACTTTTATTACGACGCCACTTATTAGTAAAGAAGTTGCTAAAGTGAATATTAAAACCAACGCTTCTGGAGAAAACTTACATTTAATTACTACCGTTTTTGATTCAACAGGTAAAAAAATTAATTCTCAAGAATCAACTACTCAATTAGGAAATGAATTTGATCAAAATATTAGGGTTCAAAACCCAAAATTATGGAGTCCTGAATCCCCATATTTATATAAGATAGTTTCTCAATTGTTTGTTGATAATGAGTTGAAGGATGAAACTTCAACACGCTTTGGAATTCGAGACATTAAGTATGAAGCCAATAAAGGATTTAGTTTAAATGGAGAAGTAAGGAAATTTAAAGGCGTTTGCTTACATCACGATTTAGGTCCATTGGGTGCCGCTGTAAACAAAGCAGCATTGCGTCGTCAATTAACCATCCTAAAAGATATGGGTTGTAATGCGATTCGTAGTTCTCACAATATGCCCTCGTTTGAGCAGTTGGAGTTATGTGATGAAATGGGATTCCTATTTTTAGCAGAAAGTTTTGACGAATGGGCATTACCAAAAGTAGAAAATGGATACAATCGTTTTTTTGAAGACTATGCAGAAAAAGATATTGTTAATTTAGTCCAAGCCACTAGAAATCATCCTTCAATTGTCATGTGGAGTGCTGGTAATGAAGTTCCAGATCAATGGGGAGAAGAAGGTGTTAAACGTGCCAAGTGGTTACAAGATATTTTTCATAGAGAAGACCCAACCAGACCAGTAACTGTAGGTATGGATAGAGTAAAAGCAACTATGGAATCTGGTTTTGGGGCGTTGTTAGATGTGCCAGGTCTTAATTATAGAGTACATCTTTATGAGGAAGCTTATGAGACTTTCCCACAAGGTTTTATTTTGGGTTCAGAAACAGCATCCACAGTAAGTTCTAGAGGTATATACAAGTTTCCTGTGGTTCAAGAAAAAATGAAACAATATGATGACTTTCAAAGTTCTTCGTACGATTTAGAAGCATGTAGTTGGTCGAATGTGCCAGATGATGATTTTGTTTTACAAGATGACAAACCATGGGTAATTGGAGAGTTTGTTTGGACTGGTTTTGATTATCTAGGAGAACCAACACCTTATGATAAAGTATGGCCTTCACGTAGTTCATATTTCGGAATAAGTGATTTAGCGGGTTTACCTAAAGATCGTTTCTATTTATACAGAAGCAGATGGAATACTAAAGATGAAACCTTACATATATTGCCGCATTGGAATTGGGAAGGAAGAGAAGGAGAAATAACGCCTGTTTTTGTATATACCAATTATAAAAGTGCAGAGCTTTTTGTGAATGGGAAAAGTATGGGCATACAGAAAAAGCACAATGCTACTCCACAAAACAGATACCGATTAATGTGGATGGATGTTAAGTACGAACCAGGAACTATAAAAGTCGTAGCTTTTGATGATGACGAAAAACCAATAGCAGAAAAAGAAATACATACCGCTGGAGAACCCTATAAAATTGTATTAAATCCAGATAGAAAAATAATAAAAGCTGATGGAAAAGATTTGTCTTATGTTGAAGTTTCTGTGGTTGATAAAAACGGAATTCCTTGTCCAATAGCAACCAGCCAATTAAGTTTTAGCGTAAAAGGAAAAGGAACTTATAAAGCATCTTGTAATGGCGATGCCACTTCTTTGGAAATGTTTCATTTACCAACCATGAAATTGTTTAGTGGAAAATTAATAGTGCTAGTGCAAGCAACAAATGAATCAGGAACTATTGAATTGTCCGTTAAAGGTCAAGGGTTAAAAAGCGGAATATTGAAATTAAATTCAACAGATAATCCCTCCTCTTTTCTTGATAGGGTAATAATAGAATGAAGTCTTTTTTTTTAAATTAAAAGTAAATATGAACACAATGATTACATCCAAAAAATATTCAATTGTAAAGAAAATTGTGCTTAGTGTTGGTTTTCTTTTCCTAATTAGTCAATCATTATGTGCTCAAAATTATATTATAGGAGCCGACTTGTCTTTTATGAAAGAAGCAGAAGACAACGGATTTAAATTTAAAGAAAGTCAGCAAATAAAACCCTGTATTCAGATTTTTAAAGAGCATGGTTATAATTGGGTGCGTTTAAGATTATTTCATAGACCAACACAATTGCCAAACAATCTAAGAATTTTTAGAAGATGTAAGCAAAATAATTTTGAGTGTACTAGACAATAGAGGGATAGGCCTTTTTTGGAGGGAACCTGCGGCTCCAAATAAAGGATTTTCTAACAGAACTTTTTTTAGAGATAATGGAAATGTATTGCCTGTTATAGGTCTATTTAACAAATATGTAAGACATTAAATAGTGTCTATTGCAAATAATAATATTTAAAATTAAGTCGCACGCAAAAAATTATGAAGTACATATATATACTAAGTGTTTTAGTAATTAGTTTAGTTTCTTGTAAAAATCAAGAAAAGGCAAATATTGTTTCTACGCCTGAAAATCAAAAGAAACCTAATATTGTAATTTTCTATGTAGACGATTTAGGCTATGCAGATGTTGGATGTTATGGAGCTATTGGAGTTGAAACCCCCAATGTAGATAGATTGGCTCAAAATGGCATCCGATTTACTGACGCCCATAGTTCTGCGGCAACCTGTACACCATCACGATATTCTTTATTAACTGGGAGGTATGCATTTAGAAATAATGCAAGAATATTACCTGGAGACGCTCCTTTATTAATAAAAACAAGCACACTTACATTACCAAAAATGCTAAAAAAAGCAGGTTATAAAACGGGTGTGATTGGTAAATGGCATTTAGGATTAGGAGATGGTTTTATTAACTGGAATGAAGAGGTAAAACCAGGGCCTTTAGAAATTGGTTTTGATTATAGTTTTTTATTACCTGCGACAGGAGATAGAGTGCCTACAGTTTATTTAGAAAATCATAATGTTGTTGGTTTAGAGAAAAGTTCTCCTTTGGAAATCGATTATAGAAAACCTTTTAATGGTGAACCTAATGGTATTAAAAACCCTGAACTTTTAAGACAGAAGGCTGATAACCAACACAGCAAAGCTATTGTAAATGGAATTAGCAGAATTGGGTATCAAAAAGGTGGTGAAGCCGCTTTATGGGTAGATGAAGAATTTCCAGATGTGTTTTCAAATAAAGCGAAAGCGTTTATAAATAAAAATAAAGAAGTGCCATTTTTCTTATACTTCTCATTTCATGATATTCATGTACCTCGAGTACCAAATAAACGTTTTTTAGAAAAATCTTCAATGGGTGTTAGAGGAGATGCTATTGCACAAATGGATTGGGTTACTGGTGAAATTATTAAAGAATTAGAACGATTAGAGTTAGATAAAAATACGCTAGTAATTTTTACTAGCGATAATGGACCTGTTTTAAATGACGGATACGAAGATGAAGCGGTAGAACTATTAGGGAACCACAAACCAGCTGGCCCATATAGAGGTGGTAAATACAGTGCCTTTGAGGCAGGAACAAGAGTGCCTATGATAACTTATTGGCCAGAAAAAATAGAAGCAGGAGAAAGCAGTGCTTTGATATCACAAACGGATTATTATGCTTCAATAGCGAGTTTGGTAAATATAGATTTAGAAGATACTGAAGCTATTGATAGTAGAAATGCGAAAGAAGCTTTACTTAATTCAGAAAAGAGTGCTAGAAACATTTTATTGGAAGAATCGCTAACGCTTTCATTACGCATGAATAATTGGAAATATATTGCCCCATTAGTTGATAAACCTGCCCCAGCTTGGTTGGCTGATAAAGATATTGAGACTGGTTTTAAAAATGCTCCTCAATTGTATGATTTAAGTAAAGATGAGGGCGAACAAAACAATTTAGCAATTTCAAACAAAGAATTAGTTGCTGTTATGCAATCGAAGATTGATAGTATTGTTAATTTCCATTGATTTTTTTAGGAATGATGGAAATGTATTACCCTCAATAAATGTCTTTAACAATTATGTAAGGCATTAAGTATTGCTTAAAAAAACTTTAACATTTAAAACAAATTAACATGCGAAAAATTATAATTATCTTAACCTTATTGGTTTTCATGCCAACAGCTGTGTTATCACAATCAATAATAGTTACTTCGTTCAACGCAAATCCTGTAGAAGTAAATCCTTTAATTGGAGGTAGTTTAACAATTAACTATGAGTACACAAGCGAAGTAGGCTCAACAGGTAATCATATATATATAGCACTAGAACTTCTTGACGGAAGTAATGCATACCATAGTACTATTGCAGAAATTACATTAGAAAATCAAACTCCTGGAACAAATGTAGCAGGTTCGGTTGAGTTTTTCATTGGAAGTAACAATACGTTATCTACCGATTTAACAGGAGGGATTTATTATCAAGTAAAAACTATACTTTATGCTAGTGGAGGCTGGACTGGAAACGCTTGGTCTGGCTATTGGAATACTCCATCAATAACTTTACAAGATACAAGTGGTATCACTTTAAGCTCAAATGCAATATCTAAAGGAGTGGATGTAAGTTATATGTCTGAAATGGAAGCAGATGGTTTTGTGTGGAAGGACAATAGTGGAAACACAAAAAATTTAATGCCATTATTAAAAGAATATCAAATTAATACTATACGATTAAGAGTATGGGTAGACCCTAGTATTTCAGGAGCAAATGGTTGGTGTGATATTGCGGACATGGTAACCAAAGCAAAGCTTGCTCATGCCGAAGGCATGGATATTATGGTGTGTATACATTATAGTGATTACTGGGCTGATCCTGGAAAACAAGATAAGCCTGCAGCTTGGACAAGTATGTCTGTTTCAGAATTAGAAACAGCTATTTATGATCATACAACAAATATTCTTACTGCCCTTGATTCAGAAGGCATTACTCCAAAATGGGTTCAGGTAGGAAACGAAACTAATGACGGAATGCTTTGGACTACTGGAAAAGCATCTAGTTCTGGGTTTGTAAATTATGCAAAGTTTATAAACGCTGGTAATAATGCTATAAAAACTTTTGATAGTAATATTAAATCGATTGTTCATATTTCTAATGGTAATAACAATAATTTATTTATATGGAATATTGGTGGATTGATTGCTAATGGAGCTCAATTTGATATAATAGCAATGTCTTTGTACCCAGATGAAAATGATTGGGTATCAAAGGTGGATGACACCTACGCAAACATGTTAGACATGAAGTCCAGATATGGCAAAGATGTTATGATGGCTGAAGTAGGGTTTAGTTCAGGCAGACCAGATATTTCTCATCAATTTTTAGTTTATATGATTGAAAAAACAAGACAAGCTGGAGGATTAGGCGTACTCTATTGGGAACCAATAATACATCTAAATTGGACTCCATATCCTAAAGGTGCTTGGGATAGTGATAGTAGCCCATCAGTTGCAATGGATGCTTTTATAGATAATTCTACATTGAGTGACTCAGATTTTAATGTAGATAATACGCTTTCAAAAGGGCTTGTAATTTATCCAAATCCTGTTTCTGATAGATTAGCGGTTGATGTAATAAATAAAAATATAACATCAATTAATATTTTTGATACGCTAGGCAGGAAATTGAAAACCATTAATGATATTAAAAATCATAAATTCATAAACCTTTCTAGCTTACCAAATGGCCTTTATTTTATCGTTGCAAATACTAGAGAAGTCATTAAGGTTATTAAAAATTGAGAAATTTCCTTTTTCAAAATTAATTCTAAATATATCTAATTTGCACGTTATTTATAAAATAAAAACTCCACTTCTATAGAGAGGTGGAGAAAATTGCTATGAAAAAGAAGAAAATAGTTGGTAAAAGATGGAGAATGGATGAAACTTATGTTAAAGTAAAAGGGCAATGGAGCTATTTGTATAGAGCAGTTGATAAAGAAGGAAATACCGTGAATTTCCTTTTAACAAAGAGAAGACATCGCATATCCGCTCAAAGATTTTTAATAAAAGCCATAGAAAGAAATGTTAAGCCAGAACTGATAAACATTGATAAGAGTGGGTCCAATACAGCTGCGATAAAACTATACAATCGGAGAAACTATTCAAATATAAAAATAAGGCAGTGCAAGTACTTAAATAATATTGTAGAGCAAGACCATCGAATGATAAAATGGCGTATAATGTTAGGTCTAGGCTTCAAAGAATTTGAATCAGCAAAGCGAACCACATCAGGTATAGAAGTAGTTAGAATGATAAAGAAAAATCAACTGTTGAACCCTAAGAGTTCAACCTACAAATCATTTATATCATTAGCATCTTAAAAAATAAATTAGTTTAAAACTTTATGATTATTTTTAACAGATGCGACAGAACCAGTTATGTTCCTCATTAATTTCATATAATCTTTATTATAAATCTCTTTTCAAATTTTCGAAAAGGTCTAATATTTGGTTTGAAGTCAGGTCTATATGGTTCACTTAAAGCTTCACAGAAATGTGAGGCTTTTTTATTGTTTAAAACTTACTGTTAATAAGGGTTTACAACAATCCAGGCATATCTTCTTCCTTTAATTCAGCTATTTCTGAACCTCTTAAAT
>Ga0114998_10000277_pt1 | contig 36484 bp, 38 predicted proteins | sample ArcticOcean_MG_C_5_FD_87044 | JGI IMG/M metagenome (GOLD analysis project Ga0114998, IMG submission 87044) | Marine microbial communities from western Arctic Ocean - ArcticOcean_MG_CB4_138 | ecosystem: Environmental > Aquatic > Marine > Oceanic | place: Arctic Ocean: Canada Basin | collected... | reverse complement strand
TAAGTTCTTTGACTGGGTGGTTAAATCTAAGTTCCATACTGACCGAGTCAGTGGAGTATACGCCTTGCGCCACTGCCGCCATCTCTCCAACGTTTTGTGATGAGTGCTGTACCTGTTCAATTTAGTATTCGTGGCTGACCTGGGCGAATCTGCGTCTTTCGTCAGTGTCTAAGAAAATGTAGTCACACCATACTTCGGCTCCATCAATACTGGTGCCCGTGGCGGAGCAGAATTTAATGTTAAGTTTGACTTCGTGGTATTGTAAAGCGATAAGAGGAAGTGCTAAACCAGGGTTTCGGCAGAACCAGAACTGAAGGGGGATAACTGAAACATGGCCGTTTGCTCCAGTGCCGCAACCGCAGTCGTTGTTACTGCATACCATCCCGTCAAGCATCTTTTTCTTGTCAACGGTGTGGGTAAGATCGCACCATATCTTCATCCAGGAACCATAGTGTTTGTCAATGACTTGTCCGCCAACTTCTACCTCTACGTAGTCAATTAAATCAAAACCTAGAGTACTTGCGGCGGTGTGGGAAATTTCTACGTACATGCGACTTAAGAGATCGCCGTTTCTTGCTACTGTTACTGAAACTTTGCTTCCGCTGGCAACTGAACCATTGATGGTTTGCTCAATGGATTCTACTGCGAAGTTGGTGTGTCGTCTGTATACTACCTTGAAGAAGGTAATTTGAGGATTACCGGTAAGGTAAATGTCCTGTGCGCCGTAAGCTACTAATTGCATAAGTCCGCCTCCCATATTTTATATATATAGATAAGAAAATAATTCTATATAAATAATTTTTTTAATTAAATTGCCTGTTATTATATTTAAAAATCATTTAAAGGACTAGTTGTGCTGTAAATTTAAAACCCCATCTTTAATTCGCAGGATGTTGTGTTTAATTATATATACGTGTAAGGTACCTGTCTGTGCAGTGTCGCGCATGTTAATTTCTAAAGTAAAATTGTTAAATTTATCTGTAGTCAAAAATCCACTCGATTGAAATTTCAAAGGATCGAGGCAAAAAGATTGTATATGAATATTCAAATCGTTTTTATCAGTGTATTTTGCATACTTGGTCATGTCGGTGTTATATAAATCTAGACCATTTACATAGGGTGTATTAAAGTAATTGTATCTGTTTAATACACTAGTAATACTTTTATGGGCGTTATTTAATACGGGATTACCATTTAAAAGAATTGAGGTTTTTTCTATAACATCTTTACTAAGAAAATCAAACGTTGAGGGAGTTGTATCTAAAACATTCCATAATAAATATTTGACATATTTATCTCTGGGTAAATCGACTTTGACACTTTTTTTATTATCGATTAGTGTCTTATTAACGATATCAACTTGCTCAATTAAATATTCCAGAGAACTCGTTTTAAATACGTCTTTTTCTTTAGATAATAAATTTGTATATTGAATTAATAAATCCAAACTTTGGATGTGAGTTTTATTTCGTAATTTTATATCTACTGTAAGTTGTGGATTACTTAATAACCATATAGGAAATGCCGAACCCGGATTCTTCGTAAACCAAAATGGTAAAGGGACATATACGAAATTACCATCGACTGATTGATTTATTCCAGGGAAAGTATTTTCTAAAGAATTAGCATTTAATGAAACCATATCTATAAAGTTTTTATATTCCGTATGCTCACAGTTTAATTTATGATACATCGAAATGTAATTATAATCTAAGGTGCTTAAAACTTTATCATTATATTTAAAAGTTATCGTATCTATCAATTGTAGGGCATAATTTTTACCAGTATCATTATTCAAATTAGTACCATCAATATTTATTCTGATAAGCATATTGCTTATTAAATCCCCCTCTAATGGAAGTCGTATGACTGTATTATCAGCGTTATCAAACTTAAAATCAGAACCAGGCGAAACTACATGCCAATTTTGTGCAAAATAACTATAGGTTTTACTACTACTTTTAAAAAAACTATGATTGGAATCCGCAGTTAAGTAGGTATCTTGTTCTCCTTTAGATAAAATAATAATTTTAGAACCGGACATACTTGTCTATTAATATACTATTACACAATATTTATAAAATTTTACTTTATATAAATTTTATAATTATTACATATTAATTAGTAAATACTAAACCTGCTAAACCGCTCATTATACGTAAAACATTATAATTCACAGCGTATATAGTTACCACCTTATTTTGTACAGGTGTAACGTCGCCTGCAGTTGTTTCGGCCCATTCTTTGCCCTTATTTAATCCGAATTTAAGTTGCGCACCCTGTAATCTTGAAAAGTTTAAAGACCCCGATGGTTGGGTGTTTTCAGGATATAATGAAAATGAATACGAATAAACACCACTGCCTTTACTATAGTCCTGATAATTAGGAAGAGGGTTCAAACGTGTTCTTGGGAATACTGAAATATGTTCGATACCATAACTGCCGTGGTATTGATATTGTTGGACGTCTCTAAAAAATGTAGCAGGCAATTCATCCATTAACTCCTTATTGTTTAAAACGAGGGTGCAATTATTCATTTGGTCTTGCCCTATTCTATAATTATTCCAGTAATTATATTTAAAACATCCCGTATTAGTAAATGACTCAGTTTGGGCGACAGCGGTAGCGGCAGCATTTATATGAGGAATTTTAATACCTGTTTTGTCTTGAATGGTCCAAAATAATTCTTTAACTGGGTGGGTAAATCTTAAATCTATTTTGTGACGCAGAGCCTGAAATTTGGTAGTAGCGGCGGCGTCAGTGTTACCCCATAAATTATCGAGATTCGAAATAGTGTTGTTTAGACTTGATTGCACCTGCGTAATTAAATATTCGTGTTTACTACTCGAAAACGCGCGACGCTCGTCTTGATCTAAATAAATATTTTCTACCAAAATTTTAACTTCTTTAATAGTGATCGCCGATTCCATAGCCTGTCCGCTTGAAAATTTGGACACTTCTGTCTTTTTATTAAATTTAATTTCAAATTTTACATCACTATATTGTAAAGCTAATAACGGTAATGACATACCCACATCATTATTAAACCAAAATTTAAGGGGGATGTATAGACGTTTTGCAGAATCATTGGTAGAAGTATTGAGTTCCACCATCTTAGCTAATGCTAAACTTTTTTGTGAATTTTCAAATAAATCGTGGCAAATATGTAACCACTCGCCATAGTGTCTATCAATTAATTGGTCCCCAATATATAAATCAATGTATTCTATAAAATTATATGCGAATGGGGCATAACTGTAGGTACCACTACCTCCGCCCCAAGTAGCTAAATCCCAATCTTTCAAGCCACCAAATTCTCTTTCTGGTCCAGAACCCGTAATATCTACATCTATAGTCAAATAACATCGATGAATTAAATCACCATTTTTGGGAACTTTTAAATATATTTTTTTACCCCAACAATCCTCTGTATTATGCGCGAATGTAATCTCCTGGAAATCGGAAGAAAAATTAGTATGTCTCTTGTACACCGCTTTAAAGTAAGTAAATTGGGGATTACCAACCAAATAATTATCGTGTTCGCTTTTAACAGCCAATGCTAAGTATCCATAACCCATTTATGATATACAAATATAATTTAATAGATTATCTACCTCGAAATATTTATTTAAAAATATATACTATATATTAGTATAATGAGTAAGGGAGTTTACTTAGAAAATTTAGCAACAAGTAAATATGAACGACCTACAGGCGGTACGCTTACATCACAACTGCAGACAAAAGAAGCCATGAAAGAAAAATTAAAAAAATACGAAAGAGCAGATAGTGTCGACGACATTGAATTAGATAGACATGTTAGATATATAACTTTAGATAAGCAACATAAACAGGTTTTTAGAACAGGTGGATTGTTAATAAGAAAAGAAAATGCATACGTGCAGTTATCAAATGGTCGGCAAAAATGGAGTGTCCAACGCTATCATTATAAAGATGATGGGGAGGAACCCATTTTTGAAACAGTTTTTTTCTATAGAATTACGCTGAAACAAGAATTTGAAAAAAAAGAAGAAAAGTATATAGATGTAATTAGACGACAACGAGACGAAATTAAAAAATTAAAAAAAATTATAAAACTCTTAAAAGTTGACGCGCGGTGAGTAGCTATAATTTAATAGAGACGTTGTTATATAAATAATTTTCTATATCACTAAACGGTTAATTAAATATGTTAATGATTATTGTATAATAAAACTAATTATATAATAATCTTTTATGACCGGGCGCGATATGTCATTCCCATACCAGAACTTGCAGCAACGGCAGCATCTTCCGCACCTGACCCGCCGCCTATACCTCCTAATTTGGCGGTTATGCCCTCGAATGCTCCTTGATCGCGTAAATATAAAACGATTAATAAAATGATAATAACTAATATAGCAAGTATAATACCCATTAACGCCAAACGATTCTTATATTTAATAACATCCGTCTGTGTATTCAAACACGAGCAAGCTTTGTTAAATTCTTTTTCTGTGTAGCACCTGAAATTACTCCCATAATTTCTATTATTTTTTTTCGCCGTATTAGCATTATAATAAATAGTCCGTGTATTAAGATTCTGAACATCTCTCGTATTATTTTTAATGAGTGCTTCGAGGTTATTATGAAATGTAGCACTGCAATTAATGCTATTCTCGAAAACAATCCACGTAACACCCTCGTCACAGGGTTCACGTGGTAATGATCCTTCATATGAATAAAATGATTTTATTTCAGGTAATGCTTCAAAAATATTCCAATCACTAGAGGTTGTGGTAGTTTGTTTACGACCTAATTTAGGAAAAGCGGCCGAAAAAACCTCTAAAGTACTATGTGATTTAGACGCCGCACCATTTATTATACACATTATTGAAATAATTGCTATTCGTCCTGTATTTGGTGAGCGATGGTATAAATTCATTTCAATAGGGTAATTATCGCCATCTATTTTATGCGCAGATGCCGTAAAAAAAGATATCTTTTCTAATTCATATACCTCATTATTATATACAATATACGAACCGTTATCATAGGTAAATATGATATTATTTCCTATATTTGCTAAATTTATTGTTGAACTTCTATAATAAAATAATAAATCACACGTCGCCCCACAATTTGTAACATTGCTAGTGTCTATATTAATCGGTGATTGTCTAGTTCCCTTTGCACATTTACTCATTTAGTATAAATATATAATATATTAACATATTAAATTGGTGATTATTTTCTATACTTTCATTATAGACATTCGCACTGACAGTTGAAATACTATAAGTATGTATGACTATTTAATAATATAAATTACCAATATGTGCTATTAAGGTTAGCGCGGATCGGTTATAATTATACCTCCATCAGCATCTATTGTGGCCCATTGTTGAGGATATTCAACAGTTATAAAACGTTCATCATCAGGATCCCCGAATGGCAAGTCCACCATAACTCTCTCACCAGGAACATCGCGCCCCCGTATATCATCAACCCAACCATTGGTCGGGGACCAATCTTGAGTCTCTTCGTCTTCCACTGCGGCTAAGCGTGCGGAAAGTGTGGGCGATATGTGTGAACAATCCCGGTCGCAGCAGGGATCAACGTTAATAATCGTTAATATCAATACTTTCATCGATGCTACTTCATGGGAGTTATGACGGGGGATAAGGGAAGTAATTTGCCAGTCAGCAAGTGAACCTTCTGGTAATACCATCGCGACAATAGTAGCTCCCATAAGGTAAAAATCCTCCAACGGGAAAAACGGACGTGCTACAAGAATCAGGTGAATAATATTCATAACAATTGAACAGTGAATATTTATAGTATCGTGTGGTGGCAAATGTGAATAAGTTTGCTGCCACCATTCTGGAACCGACGGGGTGTGCTCCGCGCTGAGATGGAGCGTGAATACCTCTTTTAACCATATTTTTAGTCTATCCCCCTCAGCAGGATTTATATGAAGAGCATCATTGAGGGCGCGGTGTAAACTTTCTGGGTACGACTCTTCAGTAGGGATATATAGCGCAGCCAGTTTCAATCCAATAGATGTTTCTACACATTGTGCCATAATGCGTAAAGCCTTCGTCTGGGCACTGGAATGATGCTCGCGAGTCTCCTCCCAAGTCTCCATGCGGTCCGGCGTGACTAATGAGGGGTGGATCTCCCACCTCTCCGCGGGCCCTCCCTCTCCGTCCAGGTGTGCCCCGCCACTCAAAACATTTAAATAATTTATTAAAATACGTTTACCTAATTTTGATTTAATTGAAACTTGTGCCCCTGTTTTAGGATTTGTAATTTTTGAATACATCTATATATATATATTTTTGATTTTAAATTGGTAAGTATATGTTCTTATATTCCATAATTTGTTCATTGCAAACTGGACAATTAACCACCGCGTTATCATCGGTATTTTCTATAATTTGTTCCACACATTCCTTGCATATATAAATATGAAAGCATGGCATAATAATAATATCGATAATGTTATTAAAACATATCTGACATTTAAACATATTATTAGTATTTGCTAATTTATCTTCCAACATACTAATTTTATTTTCTAAAATAGAATTATCTGTATGGATTTGTATTGCACTATTAAATTTATCAATATATAAAGTATTTAAACCAAAATAGGTTTGTTTTAAGTTATTATAATTAGCGTTACTTGTTAGTAATTTATTTGTTAGTTTTTTCTTATGCTCTGTTAGTAAATTTATTTTACTCTTAAGGTTCTTTTGATTAATCATTATTTGGTATATATCTTGGTTTGTCGAAATTTGCGATAAAACGTGAGTAACTTTTTTATTTGTTTTATCAATATTCGCATTAAATTTAGTAATTATTCCACTAAGTCCTTCATTAGTATCTTTTAAATTTTGTATAAGGTCGTCTTTTTGCGAAATAATACTGTATAAAGTATCAACTGACGTATCGGTATCCTTTTCATAAGTATCTATTAAAGAATTAAATATATTAGTTATAGGGACTGCCATCCTATTACTATTATTAAACATAATTATAATGCACACTTTTTATAACTTAAAGTTATGTATACTTATTATGTATAATGACGACTACAACCGAAGAATTTTATCAAGACATTGAAACTTTTGACGATTTAGATATATCAGAAGATTTATTAAGAGGTATTTATGGATTTGGATTTGAGATACCATCTGCTATTCAACGGAAAGCAATTCTTCCTATTATAAAAAAACGTGATATAATTGCCCAGGCTCAATCTGGTACAGGGAAAACTGCTAGTTTTTTAATAGGTTCTATGGCACGAGTAGATAAATCTCTTAATGAGGTGCAGGTTATTATTATTTGTCCTAATAGGGAGTTGGCAAACCAAATTAAATTTAATTTTGACGCTTTTAATACTTATTTAGAATTAACCTCGGCATTAATTATGGGAGGAACAAGTGTAGAAGAAAACTTCCGAAAACTAGATAAAGGTGTCCAAGTCGTAATAGGAACGCCCGGTAGAATATATGATATGATGCGGCGGTACGCTCTTAAAACTAATTCATTGAAATGTTTTGTAATGGACGAAGCGGACGAGATGCTTTCGAGGGGGTTTAAAGATCAATTATGTGATATCTTTCGATTTGTATCGAGTGAGACACAAGTTTGCTTGTTTAGTGCGACTATGCCCGATTTCGCACTTGAAATTACCGGTAAATTCATGAACAATCCTTTAAAAATATTAGTTCAAACAGATATGATTACATTAGAGGGTATTAAGCAATATTATTTGGGTGTCGAACAGGAAAGTTACAAAATTGCAACTCTGTATGATTTATATGACCGCCTTAGAATAAAACAGACAATAATTTTTGTAAATTCTAAAAGAAAGGCTGATTATCTCAAAGATCAGTTGGAGGCCGAAAACCACGTAGTTTCTGTAATTCACGCCTCTAGAACTCAAACGCAGCGTGATGAAACTATGAAAGATTTCCGCCTAGGTAATAGTCGGGTGTTAATTGCGACGGATATTATTGCACGAGGAATTGACGTACAGCAAGTCGAAGTTGTCATTAATTATGATATTCCTAAATATGTAGAGACATATATACATCGCATTGGTAGAAGTGGTCGTTTTGGGAGAAAGGGAATCGCCATTAATCTTGTCACCGAGGAAGAATTTGAGAAACTCACAAAAATCCAAAATCATTATCGAACCGAAATTACACCTCTTCCTGAAAATATTAAATCACTTATAGGTTAGGTAGTTAATAGATATGTATACATGAAACTTCCTGGTGAATTAATACATATTATTTTAGAATTTTCAGATGTAAAATGTTGTATGTGTTTTAAATTATTAAATATAATGAAAATTTCTAGTTGGAATAATAAATATATTCATAGAAAATGCAAGGACGACTTAGAATTACTAATGTTGTGAAATATTTTATAAAATATTAATATTTGGCCAAAAATGATTAATATCGATAATATTTTATACGCGATGTATGCTCCAAATATAATTAATGTCTTAATCATCGTAATGATAATTTTATTATGTGTATATATTATAAATGCTAAAAATATTATAAAAATTTTACAAATGGCCAAAATGGGAGGGTATTATGCATAATCTTTTATTCTCATTAGTGATATACATACTATATTTATTCTTTGTTAATAAACAAAAAAGAACCCTAACAAATATTTTATTATTTACAATTATTATCAGTATTGATACCTTACTTCATCGAAATATAAATATACGCAATCATAAAGCAACTAATTATTTATAATATGAAATAATATCATAAATTTGATAACGGTAAATTTTTGTTTTTTTAAAATAACAAAGAAAAAAATTATATACATTTATATTATAACAATAATGGCAGCAGCATTCTCAAATGTTAATATAACGCAGAATGGAGATGGGACGGTTGATGTTACTTGGACACAAACCAATGCATCCCACTTTGCAGTGTATATTGCCGCGGGATATCCGGGCGATGTAGATATCAAGTTTCATTATGATGGCGATGTTTCAAACGAAATAGGGGCGGATGAACTAATGGATGAAACTTTTGAATGGGCTAGTGGAGAAACACTCACAATGGAATTTATTTCTGATGTGAGTGTAGGTAGTTATATTGCATATGAGATTTTTTTTTACGCTTTAGATGAGGACGGAGAGCCCGTCTTGGACGACGACGACGATGACGCGGAGCAGGAGATTACAGTAGAGGCCTGGAATGTGGCTGGTATATGTTTCTTAGGAGATACAAAAGTAGAAACCGACCAAGGAAAAATTAGATTTGACATGTTGTCTACATATAATACAATCAATGGTCTAAAAATAAAACAAGTGGTAAAAGTCATCAACTCGGATGACAATCTAATTTTTATCAATAAGCACGCTTTTGGTAAAAAAGTTCCGAGTAAAAATACTTATATCGGACGAAATCACGGAGTGTATCTTGACGATAGCTTCATCCAAGAAAAAGATTTAGAACCACACGTTCATGAACTAATTTATCATATAGCTGGTAAAAACTTAGTAAGAGCAAGAAATCTCATTAAAATGGGGGGCGTTACAGAAGTCAAACGAGGAAAGAAGGACACTCTTTACAATGTTTTACTCGAAACTCATAGCACAATGATTGTAAATAATATTCCGTGCGAAACTCTGAATCCAAATGATCCGATGACTCATAAATTTATTAAATAGTTTTATAATAATTTTAAATATTTTTTTCTTATTATATTTAAGTATGTATAATAATAAAATAAATAGTGATACTTTTTTAGATGAACGAAAAAAAACTTAGGAAAAATAAAACAAAAAAGAAAAAATTATGAGACGGAAGTAGCGCAATTTTTAGCAAAATCATTGAATTTTATAAAACAATGTCATCTAATAACTTTATAAAAGTGATGTATTTTTAAAAACAGAAAAATATGGTCCGGACAACACTGGGGAGATGGTCTCCTGACAATGCCTATTTTGTTTCAGTTTGGGAAAAAAATTTATAAATTTAAAATTTTGATTTATGAATATTTAGAGATATAATGTATTACATAACAATGAATATATTTTTAGAAAAATACTTGCAATTATCTAATAAAAACCAAAACATTATCATATCGGTTGGGCAAAAACAAAATAACTATACATTTAATAATGAAGTTCCTAAAAACACCATCCATAAAATTATTCAATATATTAACAATACATATAAAATTAAAAAAAAGTACTACACGGAAACAATATATCAAAAGGGTAACGAACAAATAAAATCTGTAAATGATGAATTAACTTATTCAATTATTAAAGATGCCGATACACTTATAGATAATAAATATTTGTTAAAGTGGAGAAAATATACTAATGATGGTATGGTTATACCATCATATAATATATATGATCATATCTATAAAAAAGAAATTTTAGAATTTTTAATAGAAAATTCCTTTACGTGTAAAGTTATAATAGTAAATGATCTGCACAGTTTAGATATTGTATTTCACAAACCTTGTAATATTAAAAAGGTTTTGGACTTTCTGAAACAAATAGAGCATTTTTATTAATATCATTGTCTACGGGTAATATAATTTTTTTCACAACCACAGCATAAAACTTTAATAAAAAACTTAGCCATTATATTGGCAACATTTTTATAAAATGCTGAGCAACATTTACAACTCGCATCATCTTTATAGCAAGCACATCCTCCGGCATTTTTGCACATAAAACAATCAACTATATCACTCTCCACCTCCTCAACAGTTACTTTACCGTCATTGTTATTATCAAATGATTTTAATAATTCACCATTAATATAATTTACTACTTTCAAAACTATATTCATTACCTCGGCATTATTTGAAATGTCTTTAAATTGCTCCCTAACTTCTGGAGAAATATATTCCTCCAGTTTCGATGAACTTAAAACCTCTATTACTAATTCTAAAATAACCCCGGTCTTTTCTTCAGTGTCAGTATTTTTAAGATATTTACCAATATCTGTCAACGATTTAATACACTCTACTATTTCATTAAAGACGGATATACATGTCTCCTCATCCAATGTTTTAAGTTCAGTCGTGATATCACGAACTGTTAGGATAGCAATAAATTTATCGGTTAATATATTTTTATCTTGTTCATTAAGCATTTGTACAATATTTGTTTAGTTATATTTAGATTATTTTTTTATTAAATAATCTTTATATAATATAAATGAATTTAAGTTTTTTTGCAGTTACCATATTGTATCTATCTCTATTATTATATATTCATCATAAATTGAAATTTAATTTGAATAAAAACGAGTTTAGACCATTAAATATAGCGCGTGATGCGCATGTAAATTTAGATACTATAATATCGCTCGACGACATTAATAGTAATATAGAAAATGACACTATACGCGATTTAAAAAAATTTTTAGCCACTCCCGAAATCAGTGCTAAAGAAACTTTGGCACCCATAATAGAAAATTTAAATTTAAATGAATATTTTAGTGAAGACAGTGAAGACAGCGAAGGCGGCGATTACAATACGGAGGATTTTGTAGCAGAAATAAAAGAAGATATTGACAATAAAAATAACAATGAGAATGAAACTGTTCAACCATTTGACAGTATTAAAGCGTTTGATGATTTTGGTGGATACGAAAACTTTGCGACATTTTAATTTTTTTTTTTATTTTTTTGTCGCTCCAATAATAAAATGCTGTGGTCCAATACAAATTTCTTTCCAGAATTAAAAATTTTATTTATACAATCCGAATTATAGAAATCGATAAAACCTATTCCTAATAATTTAGAATTATCTATTTTATCATTTAAAATAGTTAGTTTATTTATACCTCCGAATTCTAAAAACATCGCTCTAATACTTTTATAAACCCTATCTCGGTTCATATGCTTAGGTATATTTTTAATAACCAATGAGCAAGATTTGTCCCCCATATTTGAAACGACTTTATATAGTTTTTTTTCAGGTTTTTTTTCGTTTATACGATTCAGAGTCTCTTTATTGACTTTAAAAATTTTAAACCCATTTTTGTTAATAACGGTAGTAACTTTGTTTTTCTCCACCTTTATTTCTGGTAATTTAAAATCACTTTTATTATCACTCATATACAAATTAAGTTTTTTTTCTAATTTATAATATACCTTTCTCTTTTTATCATTATAAGCGTGTACATCTTTTTCTTCTGGTGGACATATCCATACTGGTTCCCCAGTAATTGGTTTACAATTATCATCCGTTGAACCAAATTTTGTAATTTGTCTATTAAGAGCAGATTTACTATAAAGTTGTTCTGCATAATATTGTATGTCGATAATTATATTATTCTCTTGTAAATAGTATGACCTCCTTTCTAATATATTAACTATATTATTTCCAACGTAATTAAATAACCAATCTATTAAAAAATCTAATTCTTCAGGGCGCTCTTTATATGTTGTTAATTTAACGTCTTTGTATTCTTTTAAAGAGAATGGTCCTATATCAATTGTTTTGATTAATTGTTTAATCATTATACTTAAATAGCGTTTTATGTTAAAGTAATTATAATTAATGTTAGTGTTTACATTAGTATAAAATTGATTTAAATAAATATTTAAAAGTTCACCTTAATAAATATATAATGGATACAACTAAAATTAAATATTGCAATAATAATGGGTTTTTAATAAAAAATGATAGAAATAAATATAACTTTTTAAAAAAAATTAATAAGATGTTAGGATATAATGTATTAAATAATAATTACAAAATATATTCGGATAGACTAATACATACTATTAAACACCCTGGTATGTTAGCAACATATATAACTATCGGAAAACCTTGCTTAATATTTTTAACTAAACTATTTGGCGAAAATGTAACTTTAATTATAGAAAAAACTATTAATGATAATAATATTTATCCTAAAATTGTAGCAGTTCTGCTGCATTTTAATGAAATACTTTATGATGACACTTTATTAACAGCCGAAATTTATAGACAGGGTTCTAGTTGGTATTTAATTATAGATACTTTATTGATTTACAAGGGTTCTAAAGTAAATTATTCAAATAGTAATAATATTAAAATGATAAATAAAATTACCCGAGAAATAAACCGTACCCCACTTGATTCGTGCGAGGTCATTTGTAAAAAATTTATCAGTCCTAATAAAATTGACACATTTTTAAATGAAACTAATCTCAGATTAAAGGCGATAAAATTTATAAATAAAATCCCTATTTATTTTCATCTTGATAAACGTTCTATTAGATATAACAGTAATATAGCGCTTTTTGAACTGCCTGATAATAATGCATATTTAATTAAGCAAAAACGTAAAGAATTAAATAATTCAGATACATTGAAAAATGATGTTAAACACGTTCATAAACAGTCAGGTATATTTATTTTAGAATTGAGGAAAACTAAATTTTATGGGATCTATAATTTATTTGCTAAAAAAGATGCTACTATGTATGAAAATATGGGAATCGCGCGTATAGAAACCATTGAGATATCAAGTGAAATAATTAATAAACTACTAAAAAAGTCAGTATTTAATGTGGAAGTTGATTACGACTACAACTTTAATAAATTTAGAGTTTTAAAATTAATAGGAAATAAAACTCTTTCTCTTTACAAAACTATTAAAAATTCTGTATAATAAAATCAAAGAAAAATATCATATAAACTTTAAAGATAGTAGACAAAGTTTTTTTGAAGAATCATTTAACCCGTTTTACATGTGCAATGTCCTGATTAATACCAATTTTTTCATTTTTAATTAATTCTTTCATAATATTAATATCTATCTTATTGAAATTTTTATTTATATATTTGAATAGTTCATTATAATATTTAATTATATCATTTTTATAAGATAAATAATCACCATAAGCAATGTGTTCTGGTGAAATACTATTATCGAGTAAAATAAAATTGTCTGATATATTTCTCTTATCATCTAATGATAATTTTTCATCAGTAATTAATAAAATTATAGATTGTGCGGGAAGATATGAAATTATTTTTGCATACATTTCATCATTATAATTACTTTCTAATTTTTCTGCTGGAACATCATAACGACCTCTATTTATTTGCCTAATAAAAACAAATTTTTCATTACTATTTTTGTAGTTAATAAATCTTTCATATCTTCTTGCATAGTTTTGTTTACTGTCATTTAAATTCGTTTCATGAGGTAATCTAAAAGAATATATTGGGTTATAATACACAGTATTAGAGTTTAAATCGATATCTATAGGAGATTTTACTATATTTTCAAAAATATTAAATTTATTATCTAGACTTTTTATATTTTTATTGAATTCGAAAGAATTCATCCAATCAAAAATATCTGTATTTTTTTTTAAATTACTCTCCTGTATTAATGATTTCACATAACATGTATATCCTAAAGAAATAACGTTCATATATATTTAAAATATAAAGGACTATTCTTTTAAATTATAATTTAATAGTTGCATTAATTAAAACTATAAAATATTTTTTATAATACACTACTATAAAAATTCTGTTTAATAATTTTATTGGTTTTTTTTATGTAATAATCTTATTATATTATAATAATGAAAATTAAAACATACAGATCAATTATTAAAAAAGATCCGGAAGACACTGTTTTATCTGCATTTCAAATACCTGTATCTTTCATTAAAATACCAAAAAAAACTAAAACAATATCGGATAAATATTTCGAGGTTTTATTAGAAACAGATACGAAACAATACCAATCTATTCCACCATTTCATAAAAAATCATATAGTTATATGCACGCAACCAAATCTAAATTAGAGCAAAAAATTAATAAAATATCGAATGCTTTAATTAACGAAACCGATATATTTACTATAGTTTCTATGAAATTAGAAAATCTTAACTATTATTGTAAATTAATGGATATGTTTCCTTCTTTGGAAATAATAGCGGATATTAATCTTTTAGAAAAATATTTTATATCTAATTATCCGGACATAGACGGGTTACCGGAATTTAAAAAATATTGGCAGGTATATAGTATTGCCATAAAAATTAAATTAGATGAAATCAAAGACCGCTTGAAGGGATTAATTATTTTAGATAATTATGATCGACTTGATTTAAAAGAACTTCCCGAAGAATTTCCAGAAGGTTATGTTTTAAATAATAGACTGGGGTTTAGTAAATTTATGAGGAAATTTTCAAATAAATCAATGATTATTCCACCTAGAATAATAAAAAATTATGGTTTAGTAAAATCAAATAAGTCTATTTTGCATAATATAACTTTGTCTAATCAACAAAAGTTTGTGTCGGATTATCTGAATGATAATACGCCCTACAGAGGTTTATTGTTATATCATGGGTTAGGTTCTGGTAAATCAGGGGCCTCTATAGCAATAACGAATGGTTATAAAAATAAAAAGATAGTTATTTTATTGCCTGCATCTTTAAAAATCAATTATCTGCAAGAAATTGAAAGATTTGGTGAAAGTTTATTTAAACCATATTTAAATTGGGAATTTTTTTATTTAGAAAATGATACAATGTATCATAGATATAAGTGGATTAACGATACTTTGGTTAAAAAACTGGCCTATTTAGGTTCCACTGGTTTAGACTTTAATCAAACAAATTACGAAAAATACAACAGATATAAAGAAAATAATTTGGGCGACAACGAAGAAAAAATAATTGGCAAGTTTATAATAAATACAGAGCACTCGTTAAACAATTCATTGCTTATATTATTAGAAAAGTTAGGGGTATCATATGAATTATTTGAAAAAATAAAAATCAAGTACAAGGGTGGAGAAGGGATTTGGTTGTTAAATAATAAATTTAAAACAGGCGATATTATTCAGCATAAACTTGATAAAAACCTGTATAAAATTATTAAAATAAGCAACGACCAAATGTATTTGGCGAATATAGACGCTGAACAAATAGGAGGAGGTATGTGTTCTTTATGTAAGGCACTTGGTACGACATCGAGGACGTGTCCTTTAAAAGAGGGTGTTAAAAATCCTAATTATGAAAAACATCCTGAGGCGGCAAGACTTTTAGCGGCATCTCAAGCAAGTGATATGGCAAGTCAGGCGGCAAAAATGGCGACTGATTTAGTTACTGAAGTTTCTAAAGTTTTAGACAGTATGAAATATACTGATTTCCCACAACCTCAACCAGAATATGTCGAAAGTGCTGCTATGAAAGGTGAGGCAAATGTTATTGTTCCAATAAGTGATATTAGAAATTATTTACATCATGTAATAACAAACGATTTTTCAGAGTTAGATAAAAAGAATATTTGTCGCCAAATTAAAGAGGCGTTCAAATATAAATATCATTTATGTTCGTACAACGCTGGTGCATACACGGTTATAAATATTTTAAAAAATTTAATACCTAATTTTAATACACTTATAGGAGATAAAACGTCAAGTCAAATAACTCCTGCTGATATTAATAAAATTATGCTTAAAATTAATAATGGTGAAATTCAAAATCCTTTTGATAATAAGGTCGTCGTTATAGATGAAATTCATAATTTAATATCGCTTATAATGCCTAATTCCGAAAGCGTTAATTTTAATGGTGGTATAATATTTGAACTTCTTATTCGAGCAGAAAACGTCAAAATTGTTGGTCTATCGGGCACACCCAGTATTAATGACGTTTTTGAATTTTCAATTTTATATAATATTTTAAAGGGGTTAATAAAATCCTTCGAATTTCAACTTTCATCAAAGGATACGTTAGTTTCATTGGATAATACTAAAATAAATGACTTTTTAAAAACGTACGCTATTGTTGATCGCTTTGAATTAACTAAAAATACTTTAAAAATTACCCGAATACCAACTGGATTTATCAAAAATATTGTTGCTAATGAGTACGTGGGTGTAGTGAAAAACAAATTAAATGATTTTAATGATAAAGATTTTGTCACAAACTTTATTGAAGATTTTCAAAAAACCTTTCCTGCTTATGTAATTGAATATAATAATACCAATGCTTACACGATATTCAATACTATTGTCGATACTTCCCATTCATGGGAACAGAGATTATTAGGGGACGGTCAGTTTATTACCGAACAAATACAATTATTCAAAGATGCCTATATTGACCAAGAAGACAATGTAATGTTTGCTAGGAATTTTAAAAATAATATTACTGGTATGACTTCTTTTTATAACGAACGTCAAAAAGACAATGAAGGTAATAGTATTTTCCCAGAAGTAGAAAAAGAAGAACAATTATTAGATTTCAGTATATATCAATTTATGAAATATTGCAATGAGCGGGAGGAAGAACGCAAAAAAGAAAAGATCTCTCGATTGGATAAATTTATTAAGGGTTCTGCTAACATAAAATCGTCCTTTAAAACTGCAACTCGTCAACTCAGTATATTTGCCTTCCCTCCTGATATTACAAGAGTAACAAAAAAAAATAAATACGACATTGAGTATATAATGACAGAAATAGAGCAACTTTTAAATTTATCTGCATCTGAAACAGTTATTAACAGTTACAAAACCCCTTTACATAAAAAAATAGCCAATAAAATTAAGAGTTTGTATAAATTAAAAACAAACTTTTTAAAAAAACTCCTGACAAAAGAAATTATTAAATCTTATGTAGAAGACGGAACATATGAACCAGATATGCTTTTAGTTAAATATATAAAAAATAATATAAAATTACCACCGACTAAAACCTCTCCTAAAAAAGAAGTAGAAATACTGTCCCTTAAAATAAAAATTACTATTCATTCTGATTCAGTGGATAATCTAATAGAAATTGATTCTCTTATAGATAAAAATAGAGAGTTTTTAATGAGATTATGCACAACGATATCGGAATTATGTGAAATTCATAAAGATTTTATTATACAAAACGGTAATATAGATAGTAAACTAAGTATAATAAAGGAAGAAGTAAATAGATTTTATCTTAGTTATAATTTGGAATCGGATAAAAAAGATATATTTGAAGATATAACTATTGATGAGGAGTATGATGAAATTTTACAGAGACAGATTGATCGTTTAGTAGAAAGTGATGTTTACTTAGACTTTAATGCATTAATTGCGAAGACCCCATATAATTTATCTTGGTTATCACCCAAATATACGACGATATTTAAAAATATAGTTACATCACCTGGTTCAGTTTTTGTATATTCCCAATATTTAACAGCAGAAGGTATTCGTATCTTTACTGAAGTATTAAAAAAAAATGGGTTTCAAGAATTAAAATGGAATAGAAAATTATTAGAATTAGATGGAGATAGTACTGAAATCAAGGAGTGGTGTACCATTACCTCAAATAAACGTATAAATATAGGTGAATTTAATATAGACGCGGATTTGCAACCAGGAAATCTTATTAGGTGGACAAAAGAAAATAGTAGTGGTAAAATTGTTTCCAAAACTCATCGGGTAGTATCTGTCAGTTCTACTGAAATTTTTATCACAAAAGAATGCACTATCGATATTATGTACCAAAATAGAGATTTTTCAGAATTTAGAAAATCAGATTTAATTTCTATTCCCTCTAGTAATTTTAGCGAATTAAGTAGATGCCGTTTTGTGTTATGGACAGGAAAACAAACCGACACTCAAGAAAGAATCGATATTCTTAGAAAATTCAATCATACTAATAATAAGTATGGACAAGACTGTCTTATTTTATTGGCCACCTCGTCCGGAGCAGAAGGTATTAGTTTAGCAAATGTAAGACAAGTTCATATAATGGAACCGTATTGGAATAATGTAAGACTTAATCAAGTAGTTGGGCGTGCACGCCGTGTGCGGTCACATATAACTTTAGATGAGGAAGATAGAAATGTTAAAGTCTTTTCGTATATGTGTAAATTTTCAAATACTCAGTTAGAAACAATTACTTCACAACAATTAACGTCGCCAGAAGTAGTACAATTAGTCAGCGATATAAACAGTTTGGATACAAGCGATACAAAAAAGGCAGAAAAATCATATGCGGAAAGTATAGATTATTTTGTAAGACTTATATCTAAATATACATATGAAGTTAATCATACTGACAAGGGAAAAAGTACCGACGAATATTTAATGTTAATCGCCGCTAGAAAAGAACGACTATTAAATAAATTTTTATATTTAATAAAAGAGAGCGCTGTCGATTGCGTCTTAAATTTAGATGAAAATAGAACTTCGGACCCCATACATTTAGGAGAATTGGAATGTCATGAACCCGATATTGTAATTGATAATTTAAGAGATGAGGACGGATATATTTATAAATTTAACCCTCTCGTGAAAGCGACATATACTTTAGATAGTGACATACAAAAGGAAAAACAAACTATGCGGGACGCCAGTGTAAAATATCAAGTTATTGAATTTACAATAAATAATGCTGAATTAGGTCTTAATAATATTAAACTCAAATGTATTGTATTTCCGCTTAAATCGAAGCGTGAAATTGTAAATAACTCTATTTTATACAATTATTATTCCTTTTTTTCTATCAACTTTTTAGAGGAAGGGAAAAGGATTAAAATCGGTAAATTTGTGGATTCCAATTTAGAATTCAATGCGAATTTTTTACAATACGTTAAATTGTTTTCCCTTATTGATAGTTGTGATGAAGACGTTAAAACTGCTAATCCCGAGTTTAATGGTAATTTTTTAGACAATGAAAAGGCACTATCCAAATATAGAAATTTGGTCCTAGATTGTTATTTACACAAAATTAAATTTGACGAGGATGAAGAGGAAACTGAAGAGGAGGACAGTGAAGACGAAGTAGAGATTTCTTCGGATAAGTGGATGTGTCCGCTCTGCGACACAATCAATAAAAATACAGACAATATGTGTTCAAATGAGGATTGTGATATGTTATTGGTAGATTTATAAATAAAATATTTTATTTTATTTATAATTATTTTAAATATTTACTTAAATTACCTTTAAAAAAGGGATATAAATCGTTATTAATTTCTTTTAATGTATGGTCATCTATATTTTTGATATTATACGTTTGGGGTGTTTTTAAATTTTTAGAGTAAGTTAATACGGAGTTTTTAATTTTTAAATATCCACCCATTTGAGGTAATCCATATTTGTCGGCGTCTATTGTTGTAATAAATGGGTCCTGTTGGTCTAAAAAAAATCCCGTTATTGCCTCGTCCGGATTTTGTATTTCTGTTAAAAAATAATTCCAACTATCGTGGGGGTCATTCATTTCAAAACAATTAACATAATATGTACCCTTCTTTATTGTTTGCCATTCATTAAAGTGCTGGTCTTTATCATAAAGATAGAGTTTAGTTATTAATTTACTTATACTGACAAAATCTTCTATATTATTATTTGTTTCTGGGGTATAAATATTTTTACTAAATACTACACGAGGATTAAAATTTTTAATTTCGATAGGGTTTAAAAAATAGAATGCCGGATCTGCAATAAAAACTCCATTATCATCAGATGAATTATCAATCGGTATCAATAATGCTACATGGGAAATGTCTAAATAACCATCGCGTTGATACTTTTTAGGAATAGTAGCGGGTATCAGACAACTATTGATATCATATTTTTTTTTTAAATGTTTTTTTACATACAAAGATAGTGCTATACAATTACCACTTTTAGTTTGAGTGATAGCTTCTTCCGAATTTAAACCGTTATAAAGGTACGGGAAAGTAGAAAAAGCTGTATTTTTATAGCACGTTTCTAATATGTCCATTATTTTATCTTCAGTAACAATGACGTGTGTGTTATAAATATTAATAGGTTTTGTTACTAATGTAACATATTCAGAAGTTTTTCCATTCATTAATATTTAATTACATAAAAATTTGATTAAATATTAATTTATCCTCTCTAAATAAATGACGTATCAGGATAATGGTATGGTAGATGAGGATCTTTGGAAAAGTGACGAATGGTTAACTTTTTATAAGAATAATATGGATTTACACGCACAGATCAAGGGTCTTTTTATAAAAAAATGTTATTTTACCGAAAAAGCATGTCTTAGTACGGACTTTATCTCAAAGGAATTAGATAAAGATCCTAAATTTGTCCATTTGTTAATGGCAATATGGAGACGACACTTCTGTTCATTTTATAGAGCTCATGGTCGTATTAGATATGACACTGATAATAATCTATGGGTATATAATATAAAAAGGATTAACAGACTATAAAAATTTATACATCAATATCGCTTGTACTACTTTCACTTAGTTCACTATCAGTTAATTCTTCAATTAATTCTATAGTTGGTTTAACTAATAAATTAGAAATTATAACTTTATTTTCTTTATCCTCTTCTTTTACCAATTCTTCTTTCTCAAATGTTTCTTCGTCGTTACTACCAATAAGTTCCTCGGATAAATGATCTTCGCCGACAGTTAGTCCGTTTTCTGGATCGTTATCGAAAATTTCCACATCAATGTCTTGATTAAATATATAATGTTGTAAATTATATTTTTTATTTAATAAAAATATGGATCCTATAACAGTTGTTCCCAATAGTATACTGATAAAAAATTTGTTACCGATTAACTTCATTTATATAATGTATAAAGATTTTTTTTAACAAATACTAACGAAGTTTTTTGTATCAATACTTTTAGCCTTATCTAAGTTTTCTTTAAGAAAGTTAAATTGTTGCATTTTCCAATCAAAGGAACAACCGTGTTTGTTAATAGGTTTGTGTACCGAACAAAATTTTTTATTACATTTACACGCCCAGTCCGTTAGATTTAATTTTTTTTTACAATCAGGGTGTGCGCACCTCTTTTTATTTTTTTTCTTTTTAGATTTCTTTTTTTGAGGGTTGTTCTTTTCAGAGTTTTTCGTTTCAAAACTTTGAGTGGAATTTAGAGACGATGAAGAACTCATCTTTATAAATAAAGAAGATATTTTAATAAAAATCAAATTTTTATCTCCCTTGGTAATATTATATTATTTTCCATTCAGCGTACTTATTATCTTTGATGCTATACTTTTCGTAATATTTTTTTAATTTTTTATTAACTATAAATATAACATATTTTCTCGCGATGTCAGTTTTTTTTATATCATTAGTTACTACTTTTATAGATGTTCCTCTTAATTTAACCCAATCCATTTATATTGTTTATAATATTTAATCTTTTAAATATTTATTAATAATTATAGGAATGTTTTTTATAGTCGAACGACAGTAGGGACATTTATTATAACCGTTTTTGTTTTTATTATTAATTATAAAGGTTTTTATAAAGGCATCGTATGAAAAACAGTGTTTGCAATTTAACTTAATGACATTTTTATTTTTACTATTAATAATTTTGATAAGTGGTTCATGTGTAATAGGACATTCTTTATTAGTTATTAATTTAGAATTTTTAATAATTTTAGACATATAGTTTGTTATATCTAAAAATATTTAACTACTTTATATTAGAATGAATGTGTTTGATTGGAAAAATATGATTTTAGGCGATTTAAAATTAAAATCATCATATACGACGTCTAAAAGTAGAGTTACATTATCACCTATAAAATACCAAAAGGATAATTATTTATGTCAAACGCCGCCTGCTCTATTATTAAATAAACTACCAACAGGAAATATTACAGGTAAAAAGTTTTATAAAATATCTTTATTTTTTGAATATTATAAATGTAATAAAAAATCAAAAGAGTTTATTGAAAAAATTAAAAAAGTGGAAAATTTTATAGTGGAAAAATATGATAAAGTACTCGAAAATAAAAGTTTCACACCCAGTATAAAATTTAGTAAGTCAAATGAAGACGCATTTTTTAACGTTAATATACAAATATTCAATAATAAATTAGTACTTCCCGTATTTAATTATAAAAAGGAACAGAAATCACACGGATATATTTTACCCAGATCACGAACTCTGAATATTGTATATTTAAAAGATATGTGGCGCGTAAATAAACGGGTGGGATTTAATTGGATATTACTTCAAACAAAGGTATATCTCCCCTTTTTATATATCAATAAATGTTTAATTGTCGATGAACCGGAAAATCAATGTGCTAATAAATTGCCTGGTAAAAATAATGAACCTAATATTTTTGAAAAATATATCAGAATGCAAAAATTCGGCGTCCCGGAAGTAGCAATTAAAATAGAATTAGAAAAGAATAATTTATCTTTTGATGATTTTATGAACTATAATCCACAGAAAAATACTAATAAAGTTTCTTTGATAAAAAAACCGATGATAAATATTTCAATGTTACAAGGGGTAAAATTAAAGAATTCTAAGAGAAAACGGAAAAAAATATCTAAACCAAAAAAAGGTATGTTAGTGAATATGGATACTAAAAATTATCGCCCCCCTACTAAAGAATTACTTGCCGACTTAATTAAAAATTTAAGAAAACAATCGCCCGAAATGCCATTATTATAAATCACCTTATAATATTTATAAGACATTGTTTAATTTTTTGTAAAAAATTTTGAGTTTCTGGTCGGAATTGAATACGGTCAGGTTCTAGATAACTTCGTTCAATATTAATATCTCTTAGTTGGTCGCAGGTTGGGCATTTATAATGAAATATCAAATCAGGAGAACTTTTCTGCTGCCATACATTTAAACAGGTCAGATGAAATTTATGGTCACAACCAATAAAAGACACATATTTAGAATCAGTAAGTGGGTCTAAACAAATAGGACATTCGATACTTAAAATAGGATTTTCATATTCCTTAACTATTTTCATTTATATATTATAGGTAAAATAATATTTAATTAGTTGATAATAGATAGTTATTTTGAAAAATATTCAGAGTGTCTAAGAATAATCCTAAAGATTCGTTGATATAATCAGGATTAACGCAATTGTTCGCATTAACAATAATTTTCTTAGTATCATACATTATATATAAACTAAAAATAATAATAGATATGTATGATATTATTCGAGGACGTTTCTCGTCAGGTTTATAGGTGGTGAATAATTCTACTATTCTAGCAATTACAAGTCCAATTAAACCAATAAATAAGTAAGTACCCCAAGAACTGCTAATTAATTGTGGGAAAGTAAATGAAATAACACTTAACACTATTAACATAAATAGAGTGGTTATACCGACGTGATGGAATAAAGATTTATTATTAATGTAATAGGGATATAAAAATACCCCTAAAATCATGATAAGCATAATATAAAATATATGTTTAGTAAAAAACATAGAAGGGGGTATAAAATATACACCCATTAATAATCCTAAACTAACTAAAAAGAAGATAATTGTATATGGGCCGGAAAATAAATCCTGCATAGTTACATTATTATTTTTTAAGACGGAGTTCGTTGCCATAACAATGGCCCAAGATAATATCAGGTACAGGTAGGTATTTAAAATATAGTTATCACAGTGAAATTGTACAGGGTTAAAATCTACAGAATTAGTAAAAATACCCAGTGTTACAAATCCAATTAATATAAAATAGAATAAAATTTCTTTATTCATTTATTATAATACAGATATTTTAGTTTTTTATTAAATATTAATCTAAGTATTAAAAATATTATATATTTAATATGTATGAGTATTAATATACTTAACGACCAATATTATTATTGCACAGAACCTATAGGTTTTGGTTCGTTCTCTACTATATTCAAAGGTACTGATTATAATAACAATAAAAATGTTGCGATAAAAAAAATTAATAAAATTATAGATAAACGTCATTTTGATAATGAAATTAATTTAATGAAATCCCTTCGCCATACAAATATCCTCAATATGTACGATATAATTTATAAATCTAAAAAGGAGGTGTATTTTGTTTTGGAATATTGTAGCGGAGGCGACTTAAGTTATTATATAGAACAGGGTAATACGTCATTTGACACCAAATATTTTCATGAAATATTAGACGCTCTCGAATATTTATTTAAAAAAGACATATTACACAGAGATATTAAACCGCAAAATATTCTAATTAGTAACAATTCTATAAAATTGTCTGATTTTGGATTTGCTAAATCATTTGAAAAAAATGAATTAATTACTACATTTTGCGGAAGTCCATTATATATGGCGCCCGAGATTATATTAAATAGAGAATACACATATTTATCTGACATATGGTCATTGGGTGTAGTTTTATATGAGCTATTAGTTAAAACGCATCCGTATATGTGTGATAGTCGAGATGATCTATGGTCGCGAATTAAATCAAAGAATATTGTTATTGATTTCGATTTAATTACATCTAAAAATAAACGGGATATAATTAAATCCTTATTAGTTTTTAATGCAGAACAAAGGACGACCTGGGAAAAATTGTTCTTTAATATAAATAACTATAAACAACGATCCCAAAGTTTTGACCAGCGAAATATTATTATTTCTCAATCGCTTCATATACCCAAAAGAAACTGTGACTATTTATCACGGTCATTATGTTCCAATAATAAATTAGAAATAGTTAATTATGAGGATTGTGAAGTTATTTCGAATTCGGCACCTAATAAATTAGGATCTTTTTATATGAAACAATATATCAATTCTAAAAACAATAAAAACAATAAAAACAATAATATTCATATTTTAGGTAGTTCTATACCACATAGTAATTCTGCAAATTTTTCAAGTTATTTGCACAAATCCGTAAGTACCATAAAAGGTTTTTTTTCTAGTTAAATAATAAAGTACCATTATAAATAATGAAAAAAATCTATTATAAAGTTTCGAAAGATGTTTTTATAAATGAGATTAAATATAAAAATAAAGTTGACCTCATAAAAGCGGTTAAAAATGATTGGAATCGTTCCCTCGTTTTAATAAATAATATTAAATATTGCTCTTTTTATGATTTTTTACAAAGGATTCGATGTGATTTTAATGAATATTTGGAGATAATTTTATTATTATCGAATCAAAGTGCCCATTTTTATAATTATAATAAGATATTTTCAATACTATCAAAATACTCTTTTCATTTTTCTACAAAGTTAGACAATCCTGATACAAAATCGAAAATATGCACTGAATTTATAATAACACCTATGATAAAACAAGCCGTTATTAAAAATACATATAATATTTATAAAATAGAAAATTCTGTTAAAATTTATAGGATTCTTAAAATAACATCTATTATTAATTTAAGTTTAAATAATCCTATAATGGTTGTCTTGGAATTTATTGATGAATAAACTGATTTTTAATCTTTTTATTCTTAAACATCATTGTTTCCTGCATAGCATCATATATATTACTTTTGCATTCGATAATGAAGTCTTTATCAACAAGTTCTGGATGTTCTTTTAAAATTTTATCTAAATCTTGTTTATTTTTAGTTGGACATAAAATCTTTTTTATTCCCGCCATTTTACCCCCGCTTACTTTCGAAGAAAGACCTCCTATAGGCATCATTTCTCCATTTAAATTTATTTCACCTGTAATACCTATATCGTTTCGTATAGGGATATCACATAAAAGCGAAATTATTGCTAATGTTATTGCAGTTCCTGCGGAAGGACCATCCTTTTTTGTCGCGCCTGCTGGACAATGGATATGTATACCAAATTTATTATTTTCATCCATAATGTCTTTTAATATTTCTTTTGGGATTATACTAAGTGCTAATGTTTTAGCAACTTCCATACTTTCTTTCATTACGTCACCTTGCATGCCTGTTAATTTTAATTCAAGGTGTGTGTTTGTAGCGAATTTTTTACTTTCAATAATAGTTATTCCACCTAAACCGGCGGTTGTCGCAAATAAACCATTAATTGTACCAATTCTAGGTTTTGAATGGATTTTTAAAATTTCATTTGAATTGTAGTCTTCGAATATCTCATCAATATATTTTTGTGTTATTGTAAAGGGTATTATACTATAATCAACAAGGGATTTGAGATTGACATCCCTATAAACTTCATATAATTTCTCCTTTAGTTTTCGAGCGCCTGCCTCATAGGTATATTTATTAATAATATATTCAATTTCCTTATTACTTATATGTATTTCTTGATCGGTATATCCTATATTTTCTAATATTTCAGGGATGAGATGTCTGTTAGTTACAATCACCTTTGATTTTATATCGAGAGGTTTTATTTCAATTCGATGTATCCTATCTAATAAAATCCTATCAATTAATCCGGGGTCATTATAACTAAAAATTATTAAACACTTTGATATATCAATCTTTATTCCGCTGAAATATTTGTCCATAAAGGCTGAATTTTGCGATTTATCAGTCATATGAGTCAAAATTCCAATTAATTCTTTACCATGTTCTGTTCTTGATATTTTATCTAATTCATCTATATAAATAATAGGATTCATGCATTTGGATTCCATTATACCATCTACAATTCTACCCCAAGTTGAACCGACATACGTATAATTATGTCCTTCTAAAGTGGAACCATTCGAAGAACCGCCTAATGGTATAAATATAAATGGTCTCTTCTCTCCAAATTCATCTTGTAAACAATTAGCGATGCCTTTTTTTGCCAAAGTTGTTTTTCCTGTCCCTGGAGGGCCTTCTAAACCAAAAATATATCCATCATTATTCCCATTAATCCATTGGGCCAGCATTCTTTTAATTTGTATTTTTGCTGTATCTAAACCATATATACTATCGTTCAGAGCGATGTCTATATCCGCAAAATATTTATTTTGAACCACTGTATAATTAGCATGTTCATTTTTTATGCATTTAATATAGTTCCCTAATTTTTCACTTTCATTTGATAGTGGAACAATTGAAAACAGTTTATTTAATTTTATTTTAGAAAAAAGATATTGAATTTTATTATATTTAACATTCGAATTAATAATAAGGTTTATCAAATCACTTTTTAATTTGAATTTATGAGTAATTGTAAGTTTATTCAAAATATCTTTCAGTTCTTTTATTTTAAAATTTTTCGATAAAAATATAATTAATTCGCCCTTTTTATAATATTGCACCAATGTAATATTATTATTTAAGTTACATAACCACTTATTTAATGCTATACTGAAATTATTTATAATGAATGGTCGGTCGATTACATTAAATTTTTTTAATATAGTAAATAATTCTTCTGTAGATTTCAAATCACTGTCAGTAAGAATATTATTTTCCTCTAATAAACGTAATTCCTCGACGATCATATTTTTATATTTATTAATATTTATTAGTAAATCATCTAATTTTCTTTTGATAATTGTTCTCTTATAAATACCAAAAGGTATTTTAAGCAATCCCTCTAAATATTGGGTGGCTTTATTATTACTTTCACCTGGTTTACCGGAATTAATATCTCGTAATTTGTCGCGCGCCTTTGACTTTACTAAGTCAGTTGTTTTCATTAAATGTATTTTTTTTTCATATGGTATTTCACTGGATATATTTTTAGTCTTTTCTTTATCAATTTTATATTGAGTTATATTTAATATATGGCGGATATCCCAATGGAACACCTCTAAAATATTCTTAATTTTTAAAACATAATCATTACTGCTCATAAGGTCGATTAATAAATTGGCAATATACCCACTATTGTTATCCGAAATATCCATTGCCAAATTTTTTATAATATTATATCTTTGTAAATCTTCCGAAAGGATAAAATTTTTTACTATTTTAGATACAGTCCAATTTTTTAATTTGAGGTTATCATTATAATGACTTATGCAATTATTGCATATTTGTGAAGGACTGTTTATATTAAACTCGCTAATAGATAGAGTTTTTAAGTAATTCATTTTAAATTCCACGTTAATATCTAAATTTGTTATTAGATTTTCAAGTTCTAAATATTTTTCTCTAAATATATCATTCCTACTATAACTATTTAAATGATCATTAATAAAATATCCAAACAAAATTAATAATTTATTACCATAGGGTATATATATTTTGGCGCCCAAAACTTGAATATTAATATTTTTTACAATAGTATTATATTTGTTAATGGTTGGTTTGTTTATTTGATAAGTGGTTAAAGTAACACTATGTTTTTTTATATTCTTCCCATATGTATTTAATACAAAAGATATGTTATTTTTATTTTTTGATATATACGACTCTATTCGAGTAACATTAAAAAATTTATTATAATATTGAATATATTTTTCATATGGAGGCGGTAGTTCAACTTTATCTAAAAATAAATCAATACTTTGGTATATATCGACGAGGCCTATAAGTTGTGTCAATTCTATTAGACCTAATTTTATTTTAGCCATATCCAAATACAATCTAAATTTGGACATTTTATACAACGCCTGTATATTAAATATATGTGGGTACGGGGTGATAATATTATTAATATAATGAATTGTTTTCAGGGCTTTTCTATAAATTTTTAAAGTAATAATATCTTTATTATTAATTTTTTTCATTATAGTAAATAAAATACCTCGGAAAAATGTTAATTCAATTTGTATATTATTTTTAAAACTTAAATATTTTCTCCACTTGCGTTGAATTTTGACACTGGCTGCATTTTGTTTCACTAATGACATTACTATAATATGATATAAAATTTTAATAAAATAAATTTGATTTCATAAATTTAAAACTAAAATGTAATTATTAATTAAGATGGTTAAAAATAGAGGTGGGAAAAAAACCAAGGGCAAATCGAGGAAGACTTTCCGGATGAAAGAATTAGGTATTCAAGATTTAAAAAAAATAGATAATCAAGAATATGCTCACGTTTTGTCTGTTTTTGGCGATGGCCGGTATGACCTTATATGCTATGATAAAAAAAAACGTTTAGGTATTTTGCGCGGGCGGGTAAAGAGAACAGCACGTATCAATAAGGGTGATTTAGTATTAGTATCTATTAGAGAGTTTCAAGATAATAAATGTGATATACTCGCTGGTTATTCTCAAACCGAGGCCGATAAATTAATTAAAGAAAAGGAGGTTTTCTATTCCTTTGTTAAATCCGGAGAATTAATACAAAATCTTAAAGACGATTTTGCTGAATCCGTAAGTGATGACGAGGAAGAAGTTAATAATCATATTACGGGTAATACTGTTAATCAAACTGGACTGAATATTGACGATATCTAAATTTAAATAATTTGATATTTTTTTATTAAAGAAAAGATTGTTATTATGAGCAATGGGAATACCTAAATTTTTTAGATATATCACAAACAAATATTCAAATATTATTGTTGATAATATTGATGAATTGCATAACCTTTTCTTTGACTTGAATTGTCTTATACATCCTTGTGTTCAACAGGTAATAAAAGACCATCCAGATTTAGTTATAGAACATAATAAAAATCTTTTAAAACATACTATAGATGAAAGTACTAGCTTTGAAAAAAAAACATATGAAGCAATTTCGAAATATTTAATGTACTTAATAACATTTTCTAAACCTAGAAAATTAATTTATCTTGCTATTGACGGAGTAGCCCCGCGTTCAAAAATGAAGCAACAGCGTTCTAGAAGATTTAGAAGCATTTTGGAAAAAAAATTGAAAAAGGAAATAAACTATAAATATGATAAAACGTCAGTTGAATTTGATACTAATTGTATTACTCCTGGAACAGTTTTCATGAAAAAATTAAGCAATTTTTTAAAAACATTTATTGATACAATACAACCAGAACTTAATGTTAAAATTATTTTAAGTGACGCTGGTCGTAAAGGAGAGGGAGAACATAAGATATTACAATATATGAAAACCAATTGCACTGAGGATATTAGTTGTATTTATGGATTAGATGCCGATTTAATAATGCTATCCCTTATAAATGAATGCCCAAAAAGTTATCTTTTAAGAGAAGCTATTCATTTTGGAAAGGTCGATATGGAAGAATTATTATTCTTTAATGTAGAATTATTCAGTGAGAAACTATATATGAGTATTAGTGAACCAATTATTAAAAAATACACTCTTTTGAATCAGTATAACGATGAATTCATACAATTAGAATTAAATAAAAAACATATTATTAAAGATTATATATGTCTGTGCTTTTTAATTGGAAATGATTTTCTCCCTCATATTCCTGGGTTAGATATTAATAACAAGGGTATTGATACCTTGTTAAATATATATGTTGAAAATTTTATAGTTAAACCTTATTATTTAGTAAAGGAAGACAATAGTCTGAATTTTATATTCTTAAAGCAGATAATTATTAAATTATATGATAATGAGAATAAACTATTGGAAAATTATCAGAAGAAAAGTGACCGGTTCAGACCCAGATTAGATACGTCAAGTGATTATAATAGAGAAATATCTAAATTGAAATTTTACCCTATATTTAATAAGAATAATGCATTTGCATTTACCGATACTAATTGGCGAGATAAATATTATCGCTACTATTTTAATATTACAAATTCATATAAAAATAAGGATATGCTGTATGATATTTGCAAAAACTATGTAGACGGGGTTCAATGGAACTGCTATTACTACTTCGATAAGTGTATATCATATAGTTGGTATTACCAATATTCTGCTTCTCCTACACTAAAAGATTTATGCACATATTTGATAAAACGTGTTTACCCACCAACGTTTAATAATATTGAGTTTACTCCATTAGAACAATTATCAATTGTGCTGCCCAAAGAATCCGAACATCTGTGGTGCACAGGATATCGTGCATTATCTAATACAAATGATTACGTCACCCTTAATTATCCTAAAAAATTTAAATTAGATATAATAAATAAAAAATATTTACATGAATGTGAACCTCTATTAAGTGATATAGATAATGGATATATTAAAAAGTTGTTTTCGAATATATCATTTAACAAAACTGAATTAATTTTAAATGAAAAAACTGAACCTTACATAAAATCTTAAACATATTTTTGAGAATAATAATTCCTTAAAAGTTTTACAGCTGTTTTTAAGTCAATTGATTTACCGGAACCTCCTTTCATATTATTCTTAGGTGATTTTTTTTTATCAGAAAAACTTATCCATCTAAATTGACCATCAGTAAAAAAAGCACCAAATCTATTATTTTTATATTTTCGAATTTCTGTTATTTCTCCGTGTTTAGATTCTAAATCATTGATATTTTTAATATTCATATCTTTTCCATCCTTGACTATTACACCATTGCGATCTGCTTTTTGTTTATAAGGCATTCTATTATATATTGCATAGATAATTTTATTTAAAATATAACATTTATAAAATGTTGCACTATTTTAAATCTCGCTATATCTTATGGGCAAGGATCAATTATTTAAAAAATATCCGTCCAATGAATTATATGAAAGTATTATAAGTTCCTTTGGCATTCAAGATATTGACAGTAAATACACATTTTCAAGAAACGATTTAAAACATCTTAAAACTGTAGAGAAAATTAATAAACTTAAACCATATTTAGAAAAATGTTATATCCCCTGTAAAGCTCGCACGTATTTAAATAATTTAACAGAAAAAAATGTTGTAACGGTTTTGAGACAGGTTATTAAAATACGAGGTTATTATATATCCTCGCGGGAAAAATATATAAAGGGTCATAAATATATTTTATACAAAATAGAGAAAAACGACAGTGATGATTATACTCCATTATCCACAACATTCGAAACAAATAAGGAGAAAAGTAGTAAACCGATTATAATAACATTTAATTAAATTATTTGTTGGCAAATAGGACATTTAATATTTCTACTATACCAATTATCTATACATTTATTGTGAAAATAATGTGAACATAAATTATTTTTTCTACATATATCGAATTCCTCATACTTTTCATTGCATATATGGCACTTCTCATCGGCATTCTCTATATTTTTATAAATAATAAGACTTGTTTTTTCTAACATTTCTTCTGTTGAAATATTTTGCGGGTCAAGTTGATTCATATTTTCTAAAGAATTTGCTATAGATGCTGTTAAGGCATCGGTAAGATCCATAACATTATTTATATTATCTAAGTCACTATGATAGTCAATAGTCGCATTTATCTGAGTAGTATAAGGTGTTGTATTTGACCTGTTGTTATAAATTGATGTATCGAAGTTATCAGTTGATATTGTTATATCTATTTCTTCAAATTCATCCTCTTGTGGTGATGTTTGTGTTTCTATAGTATTGGTTTGGGGTTGCATACTGTTATTTGACACTTTTGTGTTACTTTCTGCACCTAGTGTTGCACCATCATAATAATAATTATTTATTGTTGGGGTAACATAATAATTAATTGTCACATCACTTGTATCCGGTATGTGTTCTAAAATATTACTAATAACAGTATTATTCATTATTTAATATACTATTCTAATTTTTTAGATTAAAATAAATATTAAGAATTTTTATCACTATACTCAAATAATTTTTTTAATAGTATACCTGAACTATTTAATTCTTCTGCGTTCATTGTTAAAATATGTTTGTATTTAGAAGAATGCTGCAGATGTTTTATATCAAGTAATAACAGTTTAATGTATTTTGTTAATTTTATTATTGGATAATTATCGATTAAGTCTTCATTATTAATTATTCGTTCGTTAATACTTGAATTATTTGATATAGGCATATAGTGAATATTTGCGTCGCTATCAAGTTCCCATTCTAATTTTTTATTGAATTCGAAACTATAGGTAAACGTACTTGATTTACACATTAATTTTTCTAAAAGAAATTTTACTTGAGAAGTTTTCTTAATAGACGCAATCGCTGAAAAATCAAACCTATTAAAATATTTATTATGTTCTTGTTGTTTTTCTGAGAAAAAAATTAACTTACCATTTAAATAGGGATCATCATCTATATAAAATTTATGCATCACTATAGTTGAACAGGGTAACCATATTCCGCCATATTTGTAAATAATACTGTATTTAAGAATATTATTAAATAGATATTCCGACTTACTATTATTTAAAAACTCCATATATTCGGGCACAATAGTCCTAATTTTATCTTTATTAAAGACAATTACATTATAATGATTACCTAAATGTTTTTCAATTGTTCCTATACATAACTTAATAAGAGCAGAGGATGCAATATTTGGATCATTATATACCCATACAGTAAGTTTATTATTTTTATCCAAGCGGTGATCCTTCGAGAACGTATCAATATTAACATCAAAAGAGTTATTATCAAACATAATTATTACTATAATTAAAGCAATCGCTATAATAATATTTATCATTACTATATATTCTTATTTTTTTATGAGGTAATTTGTTAATTTCGCACAGACAAAAGTATTCTTATAAGTATTTATATGAAAACTTTTAATTCGCTATCTATTTGCCATATGGATTGTTGTAATATCTAAGAACTATATCGTGGAGCTGCCGCCTGCAACTCCTGAACACCCCCCACCCCTTCGAGCTCTAACGCGTCTTGCGCTTTTATAAGGGCAAACCCCGCATTCAACACTTCTGTCTTGGCGACAGCCAGCCGATCCTGCGCCTGCACCACTGCCGCCTCGGCGTCAGTCACCCGTGGCTGCGGCGCTGCATAGCTTTTAGTAAGACCAGCGTCCAACTGACTCTCTGGGGTACGTTGCAGGAGAGTGCTGGGTCCCGAAATCATGCCACGAGCTTGGAGGCGTTTTTCATCTCTACTAGGGCGCCAATCGAACGGCCGCCGAGGATGGGCGTCAGGTAACGGGCGCGGCCTACTGAACTCCGTGGGAGCAACGAAATCGTCATAGCGCGTCCTGGTCTCGCGCTCCTCCTCCTTGCGTGCGCGTTCTTCCATGACAAACTCGGGAGGATCTTCAATGGTCGCGGACTCGAAGTTGAACATCCCACCCATTTGATTCATATATTGTTGTATAAGTTTCGCTCCTTCTGGACTTGTAGTTTTATATACCGCGTTTGTGTGTGAATCAGTAATATAATTATATGACATTGTTTATAATATATATATATAAATTTAACACCTGTAGAAAACTATTCAATAAAATAAAAATTTATCGTTTACTATATCATTTCAATGATTTATAAAGTAATCGGTTATTAAGGTATTATTTTCACGTTTATTTTCTAATATTCTCAAAATATCTCGGAATAATATTTTAGCCGCTTCTTTACGTTTGCACTCCAACATATATTTAATGGAGTCATTTTCAGATTTACCCTTAGCCAAATATACATTATACTTATTATTAAATTCCGTAATATTTTTTGTAAATCCTGGTAATTCATCTAAACATAAAGCAAATATCTGTGATACTGGTTTCATGATTTGATTTGTGATATAAAATTCGTAATCTGGTTTCAGATTATGCTCTTTAATAAATTGAGGATTTTCTATCCGATCACCCTGTAATTTTACACTTTTCGCCGTTTGTATATACACATACGGGATACGGTCATTAATTTGCGGTTTATTACCTGGGTCACGTTCACCAATTCTATCCGCCAATACTTTATGAGCTATTCTATCAGGATCTTTGTAGAACGATGAGAGTGTTTTGGTTACAATTAACGTTTTCATAGGGTAATAATCTTTGATTAATTTTCGCAGTGATTTTTTTAAGAAGACAATTGCTGGTCTAATATCCTTTTCTTTCATAATCCTATCTATTATCCCGCCGTAAATGACCTTTACAATGGGAGCGTTGTCGCGTCTTTTTAGAACAATACCCATACTTTTTCTTTTATATTTATCGGGGTCGTGTTCGTATAAATTTCCAACATAACGCTTTTTACTAAGTAGAATAAATGGGTCAAATGTCTTTTCATATTCTAAATTTTGTGGTGCTCGTAATATATTTTTTTGGATTTTCTTTTCTGTATAAATAGCGAGTTCGATACTTCTTTTCCTAGCATCACGTCCAATTAATTTATCCCCCTTACCATCTAAACATTGGAATTCTACAAATATAGAGTCTGTATCTCCATATGTAATTTTATTTTTAAGATATATTGTTTCACCACTGTCCATTTTTTGGGGGTAATTGGTAGTATCTATTGCAAAATTTTTAGCAATAATTAACCGCTCTCGTCCTACGGCTGTAGTGGATGCGGCGATTTCTTTATAATATATATCACTAGTTTTTGCACCAAGTTGACCATACAAAGAGTTTGCCGTGACTTTAAACGCCTGTTGTAAACCATCTAGAACTTTTTGTTCAAATTCATTATATGTGTCCTTGATGTCGATAATGCTTTCTTTATTTATTGTTATAACCTCGCCATCTACTTTTATGATATTTTTATCACTATCATATAGTCCTTCTAATTCACCATCGCGAGTGTGAATAGTTTTGTATTTAATTTTCTTTCGTGTATTTTTACGGGCAGATAATAGATAATCTAAGATCTGAGGTATAAGTCCTTTAGAACCATCGCGATACTGAACGTACCTGACCGTTTTAGGGGGAAACAATTTTTCTTTCCCTTTGACGGCGCCGCCTGGAGTAAATAATGTTTTATATCTATCATATGTAATATCCTCGAAATCATAACCGGATTCATTTAAAAGTTCTCCACCTTCATCCCCTAGATATATTGGATTTGTAACAATT